>Ga0272446_1002047_pt1 | contig 28224 bp, 24 predicted proteins | sample YNPCB0061_FD_194587 | JGI IMG/M metagenome (GOLD analysis project Ga0272446, IMG submission 194587) | Hot spring microbial mat communities from Yellowstone National Park, WY, United States - YNP-CB-006-1 | ecosystem: Environmental > Aquatic > Thermal springs > Hot (42-90C) > Sediment | place...
TCGATTAAAATATTTTATTATTACTCTGTTGGCTAAATTGCACTCGGTCATGTTTTAATTCGCAACATTTCCATTGCGCTATACCTTGCCATTCTGACCGCCATGGGTAACCCGCCGCTCTGCGCAATTCAATCCCATGGCCAGATTTTGGCAAGGTATTCCAGGGAGGGGTCCAGGCTGTTTTCCTGGTGGGGTTCCAGGGTGATGAGGGGTTGTTTGCCCCTGTCAGCCAGGAAGGTGAGGACGAATTCCAGGGGGACGGTGCCCGCGCCCAGGGCCAGGTGGTGGTCGAAATCGCCGTGGTTGTCGTGGAGGTGCAGGTGGCCGATCAGGGGCCAGAGGGCGGCAAGCCAGCCCGGAAAGTCCCCGCCGCCGAAGGCATGGAGGTGCCCCACGTCCAGGCAGACCCCGACATTGGGGAGGTCGATGCGCTCGATGGCTTCTTTGATGATGCAGGGGTCTTTTTCGTAAACATTTTCCAGCATCAGGCCGATGCCCAGGGTTTGGGCCCGGGCTCCCAACTCCCGAAAGGTGGCGGCGGTGCGGCTGAGCCAGTTTTCCTTATCCCACCTGTGGTGGCGGGCCTCATACCCCAGGTGGCAGACGACGTTCATGGGCTTAAAAACCGGCAGCCACCGCCAGGCCTGGCGCAAACGCCGCCGGCTGGCCGCGAGAACATAGTCATCCAGGGCCCCCGGCGCCAGATCCTGGAAGGGGCCATGGATGGTGAGGCGCCGCCCGGCCCGGATGAAGACCCGGGCCATGGCCCGAAAGGTCCGGGGGCGATAGGTGCCGAGGCTCCAGCCGTCCAGACCGATTTCGGGATTGAGGCCCCGCTCCAGGAAACGCTCCAGACAGCCGTCCAACAGGAAGGGGAACGGGATGTTGACCTGAACCCGCTCCACCAGGGCAACAGGGGCGTTCTGCCTTTTTCCAGGGCCATCAGGATTCTTCCTTACTGCCGACTTCATCCCCGGTGGCACAGATGGTCCCGCCTTTGCGCGCAGAGGCTGATGGCTGCGGCTGCATTGTGCATGAGGCTCAGGAGGTTATAATTGTTCTTTTTTTGAAGGCACGCGGTGTCAGGGATACTGCACCAACTCCACCAGGAGTCCGAAGGTGGATTTGGGGTGAATGAAGGCCACCCGGGTGCCGTGAGCCCCTTCCCGGGGGGTCTCGTCGATAAGGCGGACGCCTGCGGCTTTGAGTTCCTGCACGGCGCTGTCGATGTCCTCTACCTCCAGGGCCAGGTGGTGGAAGCCTTCTCCCTTGTTTTCCAGGAACTTGGCCACCGGGCTGTCCGAGGCGGTGGGCAGGAGCAGCTCGATGTTGGACTCTCCCACTTTGAAGAAGCTGACCTGCACTTTCTGGGAAGCCACCGCTTCGTCGCCCTTGTGTTCCAGGTTAAGGTGATCGCCATAGAGTTTTTTCGGGGGATCGAGATCCTTGATGGCCACGCCCAGATGGGCAATGCGTTTGACTTTCATGGCTGTCCTCCTGAAATATTTCCGCGGGGGGATTGCTCTTAACACCGGCCATTATATATGATGATACAGTTGGGGAAAAGCCCGGAGAGTGATTTTGCGGTGATTCTGTCAACGGGGGAGGAGGGTTTCCACGGAGTAAAAACCCCTGTTGCGGGGTCGGTGGGCTTTATACCAGACGCGGGTTTGCAGGGGCGGGGTGGCGATCCGCCCCACCTGTAGATCACCGCTTATCCGATGGATTTGTTTCATGGAAAAACGAACCCCAGTGGCAAACAGGTGACCATGACTTTTGACCAGCAATTTTCTAAGGTTTCCGAGCGCCTTGAAGAGTATCGCGAGGAAATGATCAACCTCCAGCGGGAGTTGGTTTCCCGGGTAGCGGTGGGCCCTGACCAGGGCGGCTCCGGGGAGGGGGAGAAGGCCGCCTTTCTGCAAAAGCTCCTGACGAGTTGGGGGCTGAAGGTGGACAATTACCCGGCGCCGGACGGGCGGGTGCCGGGGGGGCGCCCCAATCTGGTGGCCCTGCTGCCGGGACGCCGTCACGAAAAGGTCTGGGTTCTCTCCCATCTGGACGTGGTGCCTCCCGGAGACGAAACGTTGTGGGACTCCGACCCCTATACGCTGCGGGTGGATGGCGACCGCCTCATCGGCCGGGGCACCGAGGATGACCATCACGGCATTGTGGCCTCCCTCATGGCTGTGAAAGCCCTCCTGGATCTGGGGATCACCCCTGCCCGCACCGTAGGCCTGGTCCTGGTCGCGGATGAAGAGACCGGGAGCGGCTACGGTCTGGATTTTCTGCTGAAGACCCAGCCCCACCTCTTTTCCCCCGAAGACCTGATCATCGTGCCGGACGCGGGCAACCCGGAAAGCACCCTGGTGGAGGTGGCGGAAAAAAGCATCCTGTGGCTGCGCCTGATTCTCCTGGGGAAACAGAGCCATGCCAGCCGGCCCCAGTTGGGGAAAAATACCCTGAGGGCCACGGCCCACGTCATTGTGGCCCTGGAGGCCCTGCACCAGGAGTTTGCTGCCAAAAACCCCCTGTTTTCTCCCCCGGAAAGCACCTTCGAGCCCACCCAAAAGGAAGCCAATGTAGGGAACATCAACACCATTCCCGGCCGGGACGTCTTTTATCTGGACTGCCGGGTGCTGCCGGAATACGATCCGGGTGAGATCAGGGCGCGGGTGGAAGCCATCGGCAAGGCGACCGCAGAGAAGTTCGGCGTGAGTCTCAGCGTGGAGGTGGTCCAGGAATTGCGGAGCGCTCCACCCACCGACCCGGACTCGCCGGTGGTCAAGGCCCTGGTGGCGGCCATCAGGGAGGTGTACGGCCGGGAAGCCACCCCCCAGGGGATCGGCGGCGGCACAGTGGCCGCCTTCTTCCGGCAGCGGGGGTTGCCGGCCGCGGTGTGGATGACGGTGAGCAATATGGCCCACCAGCCCAATGAATTCACCCTGCTCAGCAACCTGGTGGGCGATGCCCGGGTCTTTGCCCACGTGTTTTTAACCGAAGCGTGATTGTCCCGACTGCGCTCACCTGGTGGCCAACCAGCCGTTATGCTTCACCCACCGCCATAGCTCCCCTTGAAAAGAGGGGGGAAAACGGATTTTTTGAGCCGCTGAACGTGGTCGTCTTATCTCCTGCAATGATCCCATGAAGACAGATCGCAGCAGAAATCCCGGTTGTCGCTGTCCACGATGCGGTAATTGTCGATGTCTTCGGCCAGCATCTCGGCCCACTCCTCAATGGCATCCACGGGATCGGTGGAACCGAGCCAGGGCCGGATGGAATATTCCTCTTGAAACCCCTGATGCCGCAGCAATTCCCGGGGGTGATCGTCCAAAACCAGGTAGGAGCAGTATCCGTAAGTGTTTCTGATAATCACGGGATAGGCCATGACCTTCTCCTTCATGGTATTATTGATGTTTTTATGAAAATTTTCCGGTAAATTCAACACCCATGCGTCTGATGGCCGCTCGCAATGCTGTTTCCCGAAGGTTCGGAGGGCTTCTGGTGGTGCTGTTCATACTCCTGCCGGGGCTGGAGTCAGGCTGCCGCCATACCCCGCCGGCCACCGGGGCGTTTAATCCCCAAGAATATGCCCCCGTCACCCTCGAGCAGTTGCAGGCGCCCCGGGTGGCGGGATTGCTCCCGGGGCAGAAGGTCAGCGTGTCAGGGTACTTCTGGCAGTACCTGGAATATGACCCCTTCGCGGTGCCCGAATACCTGGCCCTGATCCGCCGCCCGCTGTTGGCAAGCCGCTGGCGCTGGGCTTCCCTGTATAGCAGTCCCCGGATGACAGGCTATTTCGACCGGTTGGCCGTGAGCCGGGGCGAGCAGCGGGAGCTTAACCTCAAGCGCCTGGAGCGCGTGCGGATTTATGGGCGGCTGGCTCATCTGCCCTTCGGCATCCTCTACCTCCAGGCCGTGCATGTTGAGCGCCTGGATAAGGACAGCGGCGCGCCTGAGCAAATACCCGCGCCTAGTGCGGTTGAAGGGAGGAAAACGCCGGCCTCATGAACCTTCTGGACCTGGGAATTATCGCCATCCTGATCCTGGTGACCCTGCGGGGTTATTTCCGGGGGCTTTTTCAGGAACTGGCGGTCCTGGCGGGGTTGGTGGGAGGGCTGGTGGTCGCCTCCCATACCTACCTGGCGATGGCCGCCCTGATTCTCCCTTTTATCAACAATATCTACTGGGCCCAGGGGATAGCCTTTGTCGCCGTGCTGGTGGCAGTCTATTGGGGCGTGCGGCTCCTGGCCCACATCATGCAGCGCCTCCTCTACCACCTCTACCTGGATGTCTTGGACCGCCTGCTGGGAGCCGTTCTTGCGTTTATCAAGGGCTGCCTGATCATTGGGTTGGCGCTTTTGCTGTTGGGGGTGGTATTGCCCAAAAACTCCAATCTGATCAAGGAATCCCGGGCCCATCCCCTGCTCGTGCAGCTCACCAAACGCACCCTGAACCTTCTGCCCGCGGATTTCAAGCAGCGCGCCAGAGATTTTCTGCGCTCCGTGCCGGTGCCGGGGGAAAAAAGGCAAAGCGGGGAGGAGGAATCTTTCAGCGCGGGCGCCTGGCGACTCTCTCCTGAAGCAGGTCTGCAGCAGCAGTCCCGGCCGGCGACTTCTCCATAATCTCCCTTAAGGGATATCAAACATGACTGACGCGAACCCTGATCTGGGCACGGCTATTACGGAATTTACCGCCATCATCCGGCGTCTGCGGGCTCCGGGGGGGTGTCCCTGGGATGCCAAACAGACCCCGGAGACCCTCAGGACCTATGTCCTTGAAGAGGCTTACGAACTCATCGAAGCCCTGGAATCCCGGGAGCCGGACAAAATCCGGGAGGAATGCGGGGACCTCCTGCTCCACCTGGTCTTTATCAGCGACATGTACAACGAGTGGGGGGAATTTTCCTTCACCGACGTGGTCCGGGGCATCTCCGCCAAGATGATCCACCGCCACCCTCACGTCTTCGGGGACGAAAAGGCTGAAACCCTGGAGGACCTCAGGCGCCTGTGGCAGCGGGCCAAGGAACAGGAAGGCAAGGGGACAAAGACCGGCTCCCTGGGGCCGGTTTCACCGGCGTTGCCGGCCCTTACCCAGGCTCACCGTCTGGGAGAAGCCGCGGCCCGGCTGGGCTTCGACTGGCCCAGCGTGGAAGGGGCCCTGGAAAAGGTGGAGGAAGAATGGCAGGAGCTGCGTCAGGCCCTCAACCAGCCCGCCGACCCCGCCTGGGAGGAGGAACTGGGCGACATGCTCTTTGCCTTGGTGAACGTGGCCCGCTTCCTCAAGATTGACTCGGAAAATGCGCTGCGCCGCACCATCTACAAATTCATCAAGCGCTTCCACGTGGTGGAGCGCACCCTGGCCAAAGAGGGCAAGACTCCGGAGAGCGCCACCCTGGAGGAAATGGAGGCCATCTGGCAGGCGGCGAAGCAGGGGGGATCAGGTTGAGGAAGAGGCCAGGGGAATAAGAAAATCGGGATAAGGGGAAACGGCGAAAGGGAAAAAAGGAAAACCGATTATGCCCTGTGCTCTGCAAAGAGAATAATGATTTTTCCGTGGGGGGGCCAGGGAGCGGCGGCTCCCTGCCCTTTCCCCACCACCCCCCTCCCAATCCTTTAGTGGGCCGGGGAGACGGGACTTTCGTCCCGACTCCCCGGCCAGGTTACCACCCAGTAGGGATTGGGGGAGGGGGTGCGGGGGAGGGGGTAAGGGCCCACTGGCCCTTAGCCCCCTCACCCGCTCATCTTCGATTATAGATTTTGTAGAGCAAAAGACATAATCGATAAAGGAAATTCTCAACAATAGAGACTCGCTGCTCAACTCTTCCCCTTTTTTACTTTTCCCCGCTGCCTTAAAAAAACTCGACGCCCCCAGCTTCTCCCCTATCGCCCTGGCCCTCAGCCTGTTCTACCGCCAGGCCTTCCCTTGTCAGAAAGAGGAAAGAAGAGTAAAATATATCGTTACTTACATGTTTAAGTGAGGTTGTCTGCACATGAATCAGGGTCGGCCGCGGGGGGCCTTGTCCCTTCCCATAATCCTGTTGGTTATCCTGGCCGGCACTGTCATTTTCTCCCTCCTGTTCTCTACCTACTGGCAGCGGCTGAACCGGAAGGTGGAAGACACCCTCAAAAACCAGTTCAACCAGCAGCAGTTGCAGTTGGCCCGGAAGATCGCCGACAACGTGGAGGCCTACTTCGACTTCCTGGAGAGCGACCTCCTGGCCTATCCCTGGCGCTTTCAACTGGTTGCCCCCGACTCCCCCGGCTTTGACAAGTACATGCGGAGTCGGTTCCAGGACCTGCACCGCCTGGGCATCCTGGAAATTCGCTGGTATGACCAGCAAGGGCTGCTGCAGAAGTCCTGGCGGTCGCCGGAAGACGCGGGCGTTGCGGAAACCGGGGTACAACTTCCTGCCCCTTTCCTTGCCTGGGCGCGTAATCCTCAAAGCAAAGGCCGCCTCTATCTGGGCAAGGTGCATAAGGCCTCCGCCCCCCCCTGGCAGGGACGCCTGGTGATGCCGTTTCTCACCGGCATCTACGCCTCACCGGAGGCGCAAATCCCTTATGCCGTCCTGGAGCTGATTATCGACCCGCTGTATATCGCCGAGAAAGTCACTGCGGGGGTGCGGTCCGGCGTCACCGGCTACGCCTGGATCATCGACCAGGACGGTATCTTTCTGGCCCATTATGAAAAAGACTTTGTGGGCCAGGATGCCCTGGAGGTGAGGCAGAGGCGCAATCCCAACATCGTTTTTAAGGGCATTAAGAAACTTCATGAGGAGATCTTCCAGGGCAAGGAGGGCATGACGGTTTATGTCTCCGGCTGGCACCGCCATCAGATTGCCGAAATGATGAAACTGGCGGCTTTTACCACCGTTCACTTTAACAAAGGCTTGATTCAAGGAGTCACTGACGTAGAGGACCCGGCCCATAACCTCTGGGGCATAGCCGTGGCTGCGCCTTTGGCTGAAGTTTCCGGCGCCTTTGGGGAGGTCATGCACCAGGAACTCTTCCTGGTGGCCCTGTTCTTTCTAGCCATTCTCCTCGGCGCCGGCTCCCTGATCACCGTGGCCTTAAGCTGGAACAAAAGCCTGGCCCGGGAGGTGAATCTCAAGACCGAGGAACTGCTGGCCTCCCAGGAGCGTCTGGTGCGCTCGGAGCGCTTTGCCGCCATTGGGGAGGCCGCGGCCTATGTCAGCCATGAAATTAAAAACCCGCTCATGGTCATAGGCGGACTGGCCCGCCAGGTGGAAAACAAAGAGAGGGAACCCTCCCTCAAGGAGAAGCTGCATATCATCCAGAGCGAGGTCACCCGGCTGGAGAATTTCCTCGGGGACCTGCGGGATTTCACCCGGCCGGCCGCCCCGGTTATGCAACCGACGAACCTCAATGAGGTCATTCACGATGTGGACACCCTCATGAAAGAGGAGGCCAAAAAGCGAGGCATCAATCTGGTGGAGCAGTTGGACCCGAAACTTCCCCTCCTTCAGGCCGACCCCAACCAGATGAAACAGGTGATTTTAAACCTGGTGAAAAATGCCTTTGAGGCCATGAACCAAGGGGGCAGGGTGGTTCTGGCCAGCGGCGCTGAAGCCGACCAGGTGTGGTTCTCCGTTACGGATACCGGCGCCGGTATGCCGCCCGAGATTCTAGAGAAGATTTTTAACCCGTTTTTCACCACCAAAAAGAAGGGCACCGGCCTGGGTCTGGCGGTGATCAACAAGATCATCGCCGATCACCACGGCTCGGTTGCCGTGCAGAGCCAGCCCGATCAGGGCACCACTTTCCGAATAAGCCTGCCGGTAATTTCTTAGGAGTGTTTATGCTTACAAGGACCGGCTATTCGGACGAAAAATGGCGTGTTCCAGAATGAGGTTCCGCTCGTATCCAGAAGTATAACCTCCCCTTTGCAAAAAAGGGGGGGATAGATTGACCAGATAAAGAAGCATGAGCCCCGGTACCAGGGGCATAGCTCTGCCAATGTTCCTTTTCCGACACCCGCATGCCGTGCTGAATCGTCCAGGCATCGACCAGAAAGGCCGCAACTCGCCGGAGGCTTATCATGTCCGGGCCCGCTAGCGCCGAATCTTCCGCCGCCAGGCAGAAACGCCGCCGGGAAAAAGTCCTCATCGGTCTTCTGCTCTTTTTGGTGGTGATACTTACCAGCACGGAAATTTACCTGGTGCGTCAGGGCGGCCAGCCCTTTACCGGCAGCCTCCTGGTCTTCGGCCTGATCAATATCAACGCCATTCTCTTTTTGCTGTTCACCTTCCTCATCTTCCGCCATCTCACCAAACTCTTCGTCGAACGACGGGCCCGGGTGTTCGGCTCCCGTCTGCGCACCCGGCTGGTCCTGACCTTTGTCAGTCTGGCCCTGATCCCCACCCTGTTCATGTTTTTCATTGCCTGGCAGCTCATCTCCGGCCGCCTGGAATACCAATGGGACAAACTGGTCAAGGATACCCTGGAAGAGACCATGGGCCTGGGGCGGGTCTTTATCCAGGGGGTGCAGGATAAGCTGCACGCATCGGCGGACCTGGGCCGCCGGAACCTGGAGACCCAGACATTCTGGTGGGCGAAGGACAAACAGGCCTTGAACTCCTGGTTGACCGCCTTTGCCGAATCATACCAGCTCACCGGCCTCGAAATCGTCACCCCCCAGGGGGAAAAAATCGCCGCAAGTTCTCTTATCTCACGGGATGGCAAGCCCGTGCCCGCCTTGCCGCCCCTCAGCGCCGACCAACTGGCCGCGGGCGGCGTCCAGCGGCAAGCCGTCTCCAATGGAGTGCTCATCAGCCTGGCGGAACCCCTGAAGTCCCCGCCCGGCCGGGCCGGACCGGCCTATCTGGTGGTGCACCAGTTCATCCCCGGCTCCCTCATCCATCGCGTCATGGACGCCGAAGGCCAGGCCCAGAAGGTCCGCTACTCCCAGCGTCTATTGCGCCCGGTACGGGTGAGCCATTACCTCACCCTGGTGATTGTCACCCTGCTCACCATCATGTCCGCCATCTGGCTGGCCTTTTACATGGCCCGGGAGATCACCACCCCCATCCGCCAGTTGGCCGAAGGCACTCTGAAGGTGGCAGGAGGGGACTATGACTTTCATATCGACCAGAAGGGGAAAGATGAAATCGGCTTTCTGGTCCAGTCCTTCAACAAGATGACCCATGACCTGCAGGCCAGCCGGGCGGAGCTCGCCACGGCCCTCGGCCGGCTTCGCACGAGCCTGGTGGAACAGGAAGCCCAGAAACGGTATGTGGAAATCCTGCTCAGAAACGTCGCCGCCGGCGTTATCGGCGTGGACCCGGAGGGCAGGATCACCAATATCAACGACTCCGCCGCCCAGATTTTCCGGGTGAACCGGGAAGAAGTCCTGGGAAAACCCGGCCGTTCCCTGCTGCCGCCGGGGGAGCACCAGGAACTGGTGGAATTTGCCGCCGCGGCCCGGCGCTCCGGCCGCACCATGGAAAAACGCATTCATCTCACTTACCCCGACAAGACCCTCTATCTGCTCCTCAAGACCACGGCCTTGAAGGACGACGCCGGCCACAACCTGGGCATGGTGACGGTCATTGAAGATTTGACCGAGCTGGAGCGGGCCCAGCGCCAGGCGGCCTGGCGGGAGGTGGCCCGCAGCATCGCCCATGAAGTCAAAAATCCCCTGACCCCCATTAAGCTCGCGGCTCAGCGGCTGCGCCGCCGCTACCTGGGGAAGATCCCGGACGACGGCAAGGTCTTTGATGAGTGCACTCAGATCATCAGCGACCAAGTGGATGAGATCAAAAACCTGGTGAATGAGTTTTCCCGGTTCGCCCGCCTGCCCCACGTGACCCTGGCCCCCCACGATCTCAACGCCCTGGTGCGGGACGCCCTTACCCTTTATACGGAGGTGCAGCCCCGCATCAAGCTCAATTTTCATCCCGACCCGGACCTGCCTCTGGTTGCTGTGGATCAGGAGCAGATCAAACGGGTCCTCTTGAACCTGGTGGACAACGCCCTGGCCTCCATTCCCGACACCGGTGAAATCAGCCTGTCGGTGCGGGGCGAGCCGGAGGCGGAGCGGGTGCGGGTCGAGGTCGCCGACACCGGCGTGGGTATTGCGGAGCATGACAAGGGGCGGGTCTTTGAGCCGTATTTTTCCACCAAGCGGGGCGGCACCGGGCTTGGTCTGGCCATCGTCCAGTCCATCATTGCGGACCATCAGGGCCATATCCGGATAGAAGACAACTCGCCCACCGGCACCCGTTTCGTCATCGAGCTTCCCCTGCGCCGGGAGGGCGGATGAAGGCAAACGTAGAAAGGCACAAGAGCCTCTTGCAAAATGGAGCCGCAGGCTTCAGCCTGCGCTTCCCCGGACCGGTAAGCCTGGGCCCACCGGGAATTCCGGGGAAGGTGGGGTGATGCAATTCCTGCACGGGGACACGACGACCAGAAGGCACGGCAAATCATACGTGATCACTGGAAAAGAGATATTGTTTCTTTACTTTTTCGTTTTTCCTTTTTACTTTTTACGTGAAACAGACCATGGCAGCCACCATCCTGTTAGTTGACGACGAACCGCAGATCCTGCAGGCCCTCTCGGGACTCCTTCAGGACGAGGACTTTGAAGTGATCACTGCCCCGGAGGGGGAGACCGCCCTGCGGCTGGTGCGGGAAGAACTCCCGGATCTGGTCATGCTGGACATTGCCCTGCCGGGCAAAGACGGCCTGGAAATTTTGCAGGACCTGAAAGACCAGTATCCGGCCCTCCCGGTCATCATGATTTCCGCTTACGGCTCGGTGGAAAACGCGGTCAAGGCTACCCGCCTGGGCGCCTATGACTTCATCGAGAAGCCTCCCCACGCCGACAAGATTTTGCTGGCGGTGAGGAACGCCCTGGAAATGGCCCGTCTCTCCGACGAGAACCGGCGTCTCAGGCAGCAGACCATACCGGTTCGGGAAATCATCGGCGAAAGCTCAGCCATCCAGGAGGTCAGGAACAAGCTGAGGCTGGTGGCGCCCACCACGGCCAGCGTGCTCATCACCGGGGAAAACGGCACCGGCAAGGAACTGGTGGCCCGGGCCCTGCACTTCCAGTCCCGCCGCGCCCACCGCGCCTTTGTGGAGGTCAACTGCGCCGCCATCCCCGAGGACCTCATCGAAAGCGAACTGTTCGGCCATGAGAAGGGGGCCTTCACCGGGGCCACCAGCCGCCGCCAGGGCAAATTTGACCAGGCTCACGAAGGCACCCTCTTCCTGGACGAAATCGGCGACATGAGCTTGAAGACCCAGGCCAAGATCCTGCGCATCCTGGAAGAACAGCGCTTCGAGCGGGTGGGGGGGAATCGTGCCATCCAGGTGGACGTGCGGGTGGTGGCGGCCACTAACAAGAACCTCGAGGAGGAAATTCGCCAGGGAAACTTCCGGGAGGACCTGTATCACCGCATCAACGTGATTCCCATCCAGGTACCGCCCTTACGGGAGCGACGGGGGGACATCCCGCTGTTGGCCCGGTATTTTCTGGAGGAACTGGCCCGGGAAAACCAGGCCCCCCCCAAGACCATCACGCCCCGGGCCCTGGAAGTTCTGTCCACCCGGTCCTGGCCGGGAAATGTCCGGGAACTGAAAAACTTTATCTGGCGGATTTCGCTTCTGGTTCCCGGTCCGACCATCGACGCCGACGACCTCCCTCTGGAACAAAACATGTCGGGGAATTATGCCGGCACTGTCGGCGCCCTCCTGACCCTCCCCGATTTCCGCGAAGCCCGGGCCCGGTTTGAGCGGGAATTTTTGAAACGCAAGCTCGAAGAGCACGGCGGCAACGTCAGCGCCACCGCCGAGGCCATCGGCCTGGAGCGCTCCCACCTCTACCGCAAACTACGCCTCTACGGCCTGGAAATGAATCGGGAAGGGGAAGGCTGAAGCCGTCTTTCCGCCTTACCGCTCCTTCTTTTGACACTATCAGACGCCATGTCATAACCTCTGGTAAAGATCGCTCAGCATGGTCTCCGTAAAAGAACCATCATCCAATCCCCCGGTGGAAACGGGCATGGAGCTCGAGCTGGCCATAGAGAAGCTGGCCTTTGGCGGCAAGGCCCTGGGCCGGGTGGAGGGCTTTGTGGTCTTCGTGGAGCATGCTGTCGAGGGGCAGCAGGTGCGGGTGCGGATTACCCGGAAGAAGGCGCACTTCGCCGAAGCCAGGGTGGTGAAGGTCCTGGAGCAGTCCCGCGCCTATGTCCCGCCTTTCTGTCCCCATTTCGGCCTGTGCGGCGGCTGCCAGTGGCAGGACATGGCCTACGGGGAGCAGTTATACTGGAAACAGACCCACCTGGAGGAATGCCTCCGGCACCTGGCGGGGCTTGGAGCTGGGGTGATCCTGCCCATCGTGGCCTCCCCCCGGCAGCAATATTACCGCAACAAAATGGAGTTCACCTTTGCTCCCCGGCCCTGGCTGTCTGGGGGCGAAGCGGGAAAATCCGCCGGGCGCCGCGGCTGCGCCCTGGGGCTGCACCTGGCGGACTCCGCCGAAGGGATTTTCGATCTTACGCACTGCTTTCTGCAATCGGAGCAAACGCCGGCCATTGTTCGGGAAGTGCGGAACTGGTGCCGCGTCAGCGGCTTGCCCCCTTACCATCCCCAAACCCGGCGAGGCTTCTGGCGCTTCCTGGTGCTGCGGGAAGGGAAGAACACCGGCCAGAGCCTGGCGCAAATCATCACCACCGACCAGGGTGACGGGGCCGCGGTGGCGGCCATGGCCGACCACCTGCGAGCCCGTTTTCCCGAGATTACCACCCTGGTGCATTCCCGGCGCCGGAAAAAAGCCCAGGTGGCCGCAGGCGAGGTCAGCCGCACCCTCTGGGGACCGGGGTATATCGAGGAACACATCGGCGGGCTGATTCTTCGGGTCTCGGCCCATTCTTTCCTGCAAATCAACACCATGGCTGCGGAGAGGTTATATAATGCGGTCAGCCGGCTGGGGGAGTTCACCGGCCGGGAAACCGTCTGGGACCTCTATTGCGGGGCCGGGAGCTTAGGGCTGTTTCTGGCCCACCAGGTGCGCCGGCTGGTGGGCTTTGAACTGGACCCCCAGGCTGTGGCTGAGGCCTTCGAAAACAGCCGGCTCAATAATCTCACGAATTGTTGGTTTTTGGCGGGGGACTTGAAGGAACAGATACAGGAGACCATGAAGACCGGGGCTGAACCTGCTCCCGAGGTGGTGATTACCGATCCCCCCCGAAGCGGTATGCATCCCCGGGTGGTGCAAGCCATCAAGGAGCTTGCCCCCCGGCGGCTCATGTATGTTTCCTGCAATCCTGCCACCTTGGCCCGGGACCTGGCGCTGCTCAAGGATCACTACGAAGTGGCGGCCGTTCAGCCCTTCGATCTGTTCCCTCACACCCCGCATATCGAGGGGGTGGCGCGGCTGGAGAGGCGTTCCGGTACGAAAAAGTGACCGCAGGAAGCACGCCGCACATATCCATGAGGCGCAAGGGACGCCCCGGTTGCCCGGTGGGCACAGAGGGCCGCCCTGCCCGGCCTCCGATTTTTTGCAAGAGCGCCAGGTCCGGGAGCGACCGGCTTATTTCTTTTCGGGGCGGATGCCCTCCCGTAATTGCTCATCCTCTTCGGGATGCCAACGGTCCAGCCACTGGTAAGCCGCCTCACGGTTCCGGTAAAGCCAGAAAGCCAACCCAACGTAGCAGGCCAGCAAGGCGAAGGCGACGCGGTAATTGCCGGCGTGAGCCTCTGCCCCCTGCAGGGTGAACAGAAAGGTGCCCGGCAGGCGGGCCAGGGTCGAAAACGCCAGGAAAAAAACCAGGGGCATGCGGGTCATGCCGAAGGCGTAACAGAGATAATCCTTGGGGAACCCCGGGATGAGAAAGATGACAAATCCCGCCAGGGCTCCTTCCCGCTTCATGATTTTCCGCATGAGCCTCATGTTTTCAGGACCCACCCGCTTGCTGACGTATCTTTTTTCCAGCCAGCGCCCCAGCAGAAAGGCCGACATGGAGCCGAGAACGATGCCTGCCAGGGAATATGCCAGGCCCCAGGGCATGCCGAACAGGTAACCGCTGGCCACCTCCAGGGGAGCCGGCCAGACCATGAGGATAACCTGCGCGGCCTGCACCAGAACAAAACAGAAAGGCCCCCAGTTTCCCAGGTAGTCAACCACGGGGCGCAGGGTTTCCGGCTGGCGGAGCGCCTGGAGGAGGGCGGGCCGAAAGGGCTCCGTCACCACATAACCGAGGTAGGCCAAGGTTCCCATTAAGGTAAGGATGGCGGCGGCCAGGAAAAAGAGATACTCGCGCCAATCGGGCATATCCGGCCCGGCCCCCAGGAGAGTAGCCAGCAGGGCCAGGCGGTCCGGCGGAGGCGGTACCAGCTCTTTCTTGTCTTCGGGAGAGGGCAGTGGTTCCATGGTTTGTTTCACTCTTTCTGGCTCAAAAGAGTATGAGCCGCTTGTCCGGCTTCATACAGGAAGATAGGGCCCCCAATAATCAGGAGCCAGTAAAAATTATACGTGCGCCACACCAACAGGGTAAAGGCCAGGGGCTCGGGGGCCAGGTAAGGACTCAAGAAAGCGGCAAAGGCCGTGTCCACCACGCCGCCGCCAGCAGGTATGACAAACATTTGCCCTCCCAGGTTCAGGACCCCCTGGATAAAGAGGAGATAAGCAAATGAGATGTGTGCCCCCACCATGCCGGTTACGAAAAACAACACCAGATAGCGCGGCAGCCAGAACCCCACAACAACAAAGTAAAGGGCAACCAGTTGCAGCCAGGACATTGTCCGCAAGGTGCGCGCCGCCCTGAGAAAATGCACCGTGCCTTTGGCCAGGCGATAACGCCGGCGGGCCGTCCAGGAGAATTTGGCCATCTGTCGGCTGACACAATGATAGACCCGGCGGAAATTGGTGACCAGCAGCACAATAACCGCAGCTCCGCCGGTGATCACGGCCAACATGGGGGCCATCAGGCGCAGGGAAAATTGAGCCGCGCCGCTGACAAACTCCAGGGCCATGGCCGCAAGCATGATGGAGCCGAAGTAGACCACATCGGTCAGGACGATAATGCTGACCAGGCCCACCGCCTCTCCGATCGTGACGCCCAGGTTATGAAACAAAAAGGTATAGGTGGCGGGCATACCCACAGATGCCGGGGTGGCGACGCCGGCAAACTCGGCGGCAATGGTGGTCAGCGCAGCTTTCCGAAAACTGATCTTTGGGCCCAGGCCGCCCATGAGCATCCGGGTGCGCAGGGCATTGAACCCCCAACTGATTAAGGCCAGCGTTGTCAACAGAATGGCCGCCCACCAGGGAAGCCGGTTCAGGAGCTGAAACTGGCGGAAGCCACTGAGGAGAAATGGCACAGCCAGAGTCAGGAGGACACTGGCAGCCAGCAGCCACGCCCAGGATTTTTTTACTCCCAGACTTCGATACACCGTTTTCCAGATGCTGCCGGAATGATGTTTGTCCTCCTCAGGCATGAACCGTCCCTTGTTCAAGGGGGCGTTTTCATCACTCTCTGGGTCTCTGCGGGAATGAGAAGCACCGCAGAGGCGCAGAGGGCGCCATAATTCTCACGCCGGGCATGGTTTCCTCTTGCTTAAAATTTGCCGAACTCATAGTCGACTACATCTTCCTTTACTTTTTTAAAAAGCATATGTAGTTCCAAATAGAAATACTTGCCGATCAACCGCCATCTCCCTTCTTTATCGAAACGGCGTACAGAGAATTTCACCCGGGGTTTCCACAAATATCTGAATTTGCCGAAGCGGGCCGCTCTGATGACATAGTCGTGGTCTTCGGTTAAAAACAACTCTTCGTCAAAACCGCCTATGGCATCATGAAGCGTTTTTCTGGCCACGATATAAAATCCCGAGGCATGGGGATAAACGTATTGAATGGCAAAGTGCCAGAGATTGCTGATGGTTACCATGACCCGGTCAAATATTTTTTTGCTATCCGGAGTGATAAACCCTGAGGCGACATCAAGGTTCTTTCCGGCGATCTTATCGAGCAGTTCTTCCAGAAACGTCGGCGCCACCGTCACGTCCGCATCCAGAAAGAGCACATATTCGCCCTGAGCGTGGCGGGCGCCGGCATTCCTCCCCTCGGCTATCCGGCCTCCGGCCACCAGCTTGCAGCCGAATGCCCGGGCGATCCGCCGGGTGGCATCCCGGGAGTTGGCGTCGGCCACAATGATCTCGAAGTCCCTGAAAGTCTGATGTTGCAAGGACTCCAGCAAACAGGGCAGATATTTCTCCTCATTGAGGGTAGGGATGACGATGCTGAGCACGGCACGGTCCATTTTCCCGGTTGATAATCGTAAGTTAAACAGCAACCAGGACTTTTCAAGTCCAGGACACCGCGAGCCTGCCGCCGGGGACGGTGAATGTGAGCTGGCCACGGCCCGACCAATGCTTGCTTCCCTCCCAGATGACGCAGAATTCCCTTTTTTTGAGAAAAATCACAGCATAGCTCTTTACAATTTCAAAATCATGCCTAGGTTTTTAAAAAAGTTGGCAGAAATTTTGAGGACGAGGACGCGGCAGAAAACCGCGAAGGCGTCATTGGTGGCGATATCGGGTTGTTGAGGTCAACGAACAAGATGCCGCCGAGGCGCCAGGCCTTGCCGACTCTCTGAGCAGCGGGATCTGTCAAGGCCCTGGCGGCGGGGAGGGAGCGATGGACGTATATCACTATCTGCGCAAACCTCGGAGGAGAGAAGAAGCACCCCAGCCCTGGCCGTCATCCTGGCCCAATCTCAGCCGCCTCCTCAACTCCCTGGATAAAAACATTACCTGCCTGCAGATAAGCCAGGCGGAAGACGGCCATAAGGCGTTAATCCGCTTTAAGAACAGCTATGGCCTGGAGATCTTCAAAGATCTCGACAGCGATTTCTTTGAAATGGTGGTGATCAGATTTACCGGAGAAGACATCGACAAGTATGAATTCGCCTCTCATCCTGCGGTTTCCCGTTTTAGCCTGGGATACACCGAAGAAGATATTTTCCGAACCTGCGCCGAGGTTTCCGGGTTGAGATAGAGATATTTTCTACCAAAATAATGACGGTCCAATCCTCCGGAATCGCCTCATAACTACTATCTGGCAAAGGACTGTCGCCGTGGGAACGCTCCTCGATACTGTTATCATTCGTCCCTACCGGGAGGATGACCGGCCGGAACTGCGCCGGATATGTTGTGAAACGGGATTCCTGGGATTTCCCATTGATCCCATCTATCAGGACCGGGAACTCTTTGCCGACCTCTTTACCAACCCGTATCTGGACTATGAGCCGGAGTGGACCCTGGTGGTCGAAAGCGGGGGCCGGATTGCGGGCTATCTCATGGGCTCGGCGAACCCAAACTTCCATCGCATACTGATGAAAAGCGGGTTTCAGACCGCCTGCCGGATGCTCAGCCGGCTGTTGACGGGAAAATATGCCGATCACCCCCGGAGTGAGCAGTTTGTTCGCTGGGTGTTGGTCAAGGGGCTGATGGAACAGCCCAAACATCCGGACAATGCCGGCCACCTGCATATGAACCTGGAAAGACCCCTGCGCTGGGGCTCGGTGGCCCGGCGTCTGCTGGCCAGGTTCGAGGCAATGCTGGCCGCCGCGGATCTGGACTATTATTACGTAAAATTCTTTTCCTGCTCCCGACGGAACCCGGAGCGCATGTATCAACGCTTAAAGTTTGAAGTCTATGACCGGGTGTGCTCCACGATTTTTCAGCCGGAGGTGCCCGGCACTCTCTCCGTGGTCTGCGCCTATAAGAGATTAAATGGTGCTGTCCTGCCACTCCCCCTGGCCGCCGTCAGGCCCGGAAGTTATCTCAGTTGGACCCAGTGAAAATTCCAGCCGGATCCATACAGGAGCAACAGGTTTCCTGCCCAGCCTCCCAGCCCCCTTCAGGCCGTTCCAGTCATTATTACACTTTTTCTGGTGATGAGCCGATAAAGAGTGTAAAATAAGAAGTTTAAATAAGGACTGCGGCGCCCTCTAAGGACAGGGCGCCCTTGTGTGTGGTCTGACTTTGAGGCAGGAGCATGAAAGTTGCAAAAATGGGCAGCACCAAAATTGTCAGGGCGGTCTATCATCACTCCCGGAGCATTGCGGCCCTGGCCTTCTTCTTCATATTTCTCTCGCTTGCCGTGACGGTGGGTTCCGGCGTGGCCAGGATCATCGACAAGAACCAATCGAAGCTGGACGCGATTCTGCAAGAGGCGTATGCCGACATAGCCCGGGACAACCCCGATCCGGCCAAGCTTCGCCAGGCTATTGCTCTGCTGGAGGGGAACCTGGCTTCATATCCCCAGGAGGTCCGGTTTCCACTCTATCTGGCCGAAGCTTATTACCGCCTGGCCGATCCCGCGGCTGAGGTGGCCCGGGAGTATCACCTCTACGAAAAAACCGGCGCTTATGCCGAACAGGCCCTGGCCCTGGACCCCTCCCGGACCGAAGCCCATTATTGGCACGCCCTGTTTCTCCTGCGCAAGGCCCACAGGCAGGGAGGATTCGGGGCTTTCTTCACCGTCCGGAAGGCCATTGCCGAGCTGGAGCAGGTGCGCCGGACCATGCCGACCTACGATCACGCCGGAGCCTCCCGGGTCCTGGGGTTGCTCTATTACCTGGCCCCCGGCTGGACGCCCTTCGGCAGCATCACCAAGTCCATCGCCATGGAAGAGGAAGCCACACGGCTGGCTCCCGATTATAGCCTGAATCGCCTGTACCTGGCCAACGCCTATAAAAAGCAGGGGGACAAGCACGCCGCGATTCGGGAATACCAGGCCATTCTGACGGCTGCGGCCGGCAGGTCCTCTCAGGGACCGGAGGATATTTCCGAACAGGCCCGGGCCAATCTGCGCGAGCTTGGCATCGCCGGGTAATTTTTTGATCGATTCTAGCAGCTTCCGGCAGGCTTTTGGCAACGCGGCGGGTTTCAAGACAGCAAAAATCCGTATACGTGGGTAACAGATCGAGGTAATTAAGTTTTTCCCTTTTCCCCCTGGGGGAGAGGGAGTTTCTTTTGAGCAGACTTGGCCTGCAGGTGGGGATGCTCGCGTTTTCAGCTTCTCATTTACTGCCGGTATCGCCATGGCAAAATCTTTGCCGGGCATTCCTGAATCGATTATGTCTTTTGCTCGGCACAATCCATAATCGCAGAGGCGCAAGGGAGGGGGCTCAGGGCCGCCGCTCCCTGGCCCTCCCCCCGCTTGAAAAGCTTTATCCTCTTTGCGGAGCAAACGGCCTGACCGCTTTTTTTCCTCCTGCCATCGGCACCATTTCTCAATAAGCCCACAGCAGATATCCCATGGAGATGACAACGGTGATGAGCATGGGCACAAAGCAGGCCTTCATATACTCCAGAAACGAGATTTCGTAGCCCGCTTTTTCCATCATGCCCACGGTCACCACGTTGGCGGAGGCCCCGATCATGGTGCCGTTGCCGCCCAGGCAGGCCCCCAGGGCCAGGGCCCACCACAGGACGCCGCTTGCCGCCCCGGGTATGCTCTGGTTCAGGAAGGCGATGATGGGGAGCATGGTGGCGGTGAAAGGAATGTTGTCAATGAAGGCGGAAGCTATGGCCGAGACCCAGATGACCATGATGATGGCCGCGGTGAGGGAACTCCCGGACGCCTCCCTGACCCATTCGGCGATGAATTGAATCAGGCCGGTTTCCTCCGCGCCGGCAATCACCATGAAGAGCGCCATAAAGAAGACCAGCGTCGGCCATTCCACTTCGTGCTCCAGCATCTCCACGATATCCACCCCGGAAAACACCAGCAGGAGCATGGCCCCGGTCAGGGCGGCCACCGAAGGTTCCATGTGGAGGACGCCGTGTACGATGAACAGAAAAATCGTCAGGCCCAGAAACCCCAAGACCAGGAGCAGGAGCTTCCGGTCTGTGATGCGATATTCCTCCCGGAGGGTGGCGATGGTGGCCGGCACGTCCTTTACTTCGGCCTCGAGAAAGCCTTTTTTGTACCAGAAGACATAATAGATCACGGTGACCACCAGGCAAAGAATGCAGATGAGGGAGAGGTTGATGACAAACTGGCCAAAGGTGAGGCCGGCGTAAGAGCCGATGAGGATATTGGGGGGGTCGCCGATCAGGGTGGCCGTGCCGCCGACATTGGAGGCAAACACCTCGGGGATGAGCAAAGCAATGGGGTTGATTTTCAGGGTCACGGCGATTTCGATGGTCACCGGGATCATGAGCAGCATGGTGGTGACGTTGTCCAGAAAGGCCGAAACCACCGCAGTAATCCACATGAACAGGACCGCCAGGAAAAAGACGTTGCCCCGGGCGACGGCGTAACTTTTGTAGGCCAGCCACTGGAACATGCCGGTTTTTTTGGCGATCCCGACAATGATCATCATGCCGAGCAGCAGAAAAATGACGTTCATGTCCATGGCATGCATGGCGTCTTTAAAGGACAGGATGAAGTAGGAGGAATCAAAAACGCCCAACGTGTAGGAGATAAAGAGCATCAGGGTGGCCCCGAGGAGCGCCGCCAGGGTGCGGTGCAGCCATTCCAGGGCGATGATGACGTAGGTGGCCAGTAAAATAAACGTGGCCAGCCAGAAGGCCGGGGTTACCTGGCGTTCCAGAGTGATATTTTGATGCGCGTAATAAACCCGGTGGCCGGCTTCATTGAAGGCGCAGGTCTGCACCGTGAGCGGCAGAGGGCCGACTTGGCGCCAGGAGGGTTTGAAGGCTTGTATCGCCACCGCGGCCCTGGGGACGGTGCCGGCGGGCAGGCTGAAAGAGGCGGCGAAGCTGCCCCGGGCGCCGGTGCGGATCTCGGAGTCTTTGCCTTCCGGTATCAGGGGCCTGCCGTCGAGGGTTACCTCCACCGTCACATCCTTGACGGGTTTTCCCTGGATGCTTTCCACGGTACCCCCCACCATGAGTTGGTCTTCGGCGAGACACGGGGAGGCGGCAAAAGCCAGCACCAATGTGAAAATTATCTGGAGCGTCAGCGCAGTTTTCTTTGCCAAGTCGGACCCTTCTTTATTCCAGCCAGGATAGCGTCGAGTCTTTTCTCTCTATGCCGCGTCGTCAGAAATTGAACCTTACAGATTCTTGAGAAATGCTTTTCGTTTTCTTTGTCATCCTGAACGAAGGAAAAGGGCTCAACCATCTGAAAATACGAGATTCATCGCTTCGCTCAGCCTGACAAGTTTGCTCTTTTGGCGGTCTTTCAACAGCCTGCGAATCTACGTGCTTTCTGCGTTCTCTGGGCCTCCATGGTGAAAAAATGCCCCCCCAGAGACGCAGGGGGCGCAGCATCAGGAATAGGTAATCAGGCTTGAGGCTTCAACCATAAACCACGGCCACCGCAGTGTGGGTACTCGTGTAGACCACGGTGCTGCTGACGCTGCCGACGAGCATCTGGGCCAGGGTCGAGTGTCCTTTGCTCCCCATCATGATGAGGGGAAAGCCGCCGGTCTCGGCATAATGGACGATGGTCTGGGCCGGTTCCCCCCCCAGCAGCTTTTCCTGAAATCTCCCCTCCAGGCCCGCGTCAAGGAGGAGAGCCCGGGCCGCTGCCAAGATTTTTTCCCCTGCTGCCAGCAGGTCCTGGGCACCCTCGTGAATCGCAAGCCCCAGGGCGTCGATATCGACGACGTGCAACAGGGTCAGGGAAGACCGCGGCGGTTCCATGGCCTGGGCCAGGGCCGCGGCTTGCCGGATGGCGTTGAGACTTTGCGTTGAGCCGTCCACGGGAAGGAGAATGGGAAAAACCGGATGGCCGGCAGCAGGCAACGGTTCCTGTGGGGCTAGATAAACCGTGACGTTCTCCGCCAGCGGCAAGAGACCGGAGGTGACGCTCCCGGAGAACAACCCCTGCAGGAACGGCAGTCCCGGGTGGCCCATGATGATGGTGGAGAAATCCTCCTGCCGGGTCAGCCTGATGATCTCCTCACTGATCCTGCCCTCCGTGATGCGCACCTCAATGGGGACCGTCACGCCGAGGGACCGGAGGATATCCCTGCCTTCCTCGAGGAGCGGCAGGACTTCCTGTTCCCGGTGGCGCCGGCGAATCCTTTGCCAATCCTTGTCCTGGTCCATGCGGATGGTCCGCAGATCGACATTTTGGATATGCCGGGCGAGGTAACCGCCGCCGATGACCTTCAGCAGGGTCAAACCGGTTATTGCCTGTCCCCCGGCCTTACTCAGGCTGGCGGCCAACTCCAGGGCATTCCTGGCTGACGGGCTGCCGTCATAGGGCAGGAGGATCTTGGTTATAGGATAACCGAGTTGCTTCATGCTCACGTCCCTGATGGTGGGATGCAACCAAGTGTCAGCATAGCATGTTTCCTTTCAAGGGAAGAGATTTTCCGGCCGAAAAAAACCTTCCGGCCGGAGGCGGCCGTCCTACTCTCAATGGCTGGTTTCTGGTCAAAGGTGTCTGATGAAAAAAGGCGAAGCCGTGGCTTCGCCTTTTTGGTGGCCAGCGGGAAAGGCGCGGGGCTAAATCTCCGCGCCCACCTCCTGCATGGTCTGGAAGTATACGCGGCGGATCAGGTCCACCCGGTGCCTGAAACACAGGCCCAGGTCGATACAGGCATGGTAAAAGGAATTCTTGCTGAACTTCAAGGGGAGGAGTTTCTGGCTCCAGCCTTCCTGGGAGAACTCCTCGGCCAGGTCCCGCACCTTCTGGCGGGCCGTTTCCAGATTGTCCCACAGAGGCAGCAGCACCAAGTCGGCTTTTTCCTGGAGGCGGGCGATCTCCGCCTTGATCGCGGCCACCGGCCCCTGCTCCGGAGTTACCGGTGTGGCTTCCTGCACGACCTCGACACCGAGTTTCTGCAAAAAGCGCAGGAGAAATTCCCGGGAGTTGTTTTCCCAGGGCCCGAGCTGCCAGGCGTCTGCGGGGATGCCCACTTTGGTGACAGGGGCGCCCCCGGGGAGCCAGCGCCGCAGGCGGCGCACCCGGGAGGTGAACTGCTCTCGCAGTTCCTGGATATAGGTATTTTTGGACCAGCGGGATTGCCAGATAAGGATGCGGCCATAGGCCTTCAATTTGACATAGAACCAATCCCGGGCAACAAGGCGTCGCAGGACCGAAGGCCAGGAATAAAATTTCTTCATGGCCCGGATGGTTTCGGCCTGCAGTTCGTAGGGCGTGAACTGGCGGGGCTGGAACACGGTGTGGTGGCCGTCGTACTGGCTCCAATCCCGGCAGATGATGCGGTTTTGCTTTTCCATCTCCGCATAAACCGGCGTGCCCGGCACCGGGGTAAGGATCAGATACTGCAAAGAATCCAGATCGATGTTCCGGGAGAACTTTACCGTGTCCCGGATGACCTGGTAGTGATCCATCTCGGAGCCGAAGACAAACATGCCGTGGACCTTGATGCCGTGCTTGTGGAAGTTAATGACGCAATCCTTGATGCTGTCGAGGTCCTGGGACTTGTTGTAGGCCTTGAGGGTGGCCGGGTTGATGGATTCCAGGCCCACGAAGACCACATAGCAGCCGGCCCGCCTCATGAGATCCAGCAGTTCCGGATCCCGGGCCGCCTCCACCCGCACCTGGGCGCTCCACTCGACCCTGATGTTTTCTCTCAGGAGCCGTTCGCAGAGTTCTTTGATACGCTGGCGGTTGGCGGTAAAATTGTCGTCGCAGAAGAAAATGTGGTTCGCCCGGGAACCATTGATCCTGATTTCCTCCACGATCCGGTCCACACTGTTGCTGCGGTATTTGCGGCCGAACAGCAGGATCACCGAGCAGAAGCTGCAGTTGAAGGGGCAGCCCCTCGACGTGGCAATGGAAATGCAGCCCCGGTTGCCCCGCCACTGGTGGATCAGGTGGTAATTCGGGATGGGCAGGCTGTCCAGATCCTCCAAAAAGGGGCGCCAGGGGTTTTTGTGGACCACGTCCCCTTCCCGGTAGGCGAGATTGCCTATCCGGCTGAAATCGCCTCCGCCCTCGATGGCCTGCACCAGCTCCGGCAAGGCATAATCGCCCTCCCCGCAGACCACATAATCGGCGTGCTGCAGGCCTTCCTCCGGGAGAAAACTCGGATGGGCGCCGCCCAAAACCACAGGAATGCCCTGCTCCCGGTAAAAATCCGCCAGTGCGTAAGCCCGGGGCGCGGTAGAGGAAATGCTGGAGATACCCACCAGGTCGGGCTTAAAATCCAGGGTGCGGTAGTCGGGCTGACAGACCTCTTCCACCACCACCTTGACGTCCAACCCCTGATTCTGCAGGATGGTTCCCAGGAGAACCGAGCCCAGTCGGGGGATGACCACCCTGCTGAAGATATGAGGCCGGGGGGCCCGGGGTTCAATGAACAATACCTTTTTAATCGGCCTGGCCATGACCACGCTCCTCACAACCTCTCCACCCGCAAGGGACAGGGAGGAGTGTCAAAAATTTCTTCACCCGAGTAAAAAGCAAACGAGCAGTTGTCAATGAGTACAAGGGCACCGGACGACCGACCGACACTTTTCACATTATCATAATACCCCACCGGCCCTCAGAGGTCAAACGGGATAACACCGCTGCCATACAACCTCAAACGCCGACCAAATAAGGAAGGCAGATTCTCATCCATCCCTGATGGTATGAAAATCTGCCTCTGAAAGATGACCAGGGTGCTGAAATAAGGTGATAAATTTAGACGCAGCCGGTGGGCTTGGGAAGGCCCGCCATCTTACAGGCACCCTTGCCGGGGCCTGAGGGAAACAGCTCATAAATATACTTCAGTTTGAACCCGGTCACCTTGGAGAGAATCCGCACCATCGGGGCGATACCGTTCTTTTTGAAGTAATCCTGGAGCATGTTGATCACTTTCCAGTGATCTTCGTTGAGTTCTTTGATGCCCTCAAGCTCCTTCACATAGTCAACCCACTCCGGGCCCCACTCGTCCAAAACGGCCAGGAAACCGTCTTCGTCGACCTCAAATTTTTTGCCTTTATGTTCCACTACGGCCATGTGTATGAATCCTCCTTAAATGTTTATAGGCCATTTTTTTTAAAAAAGCTATGCCATTGTGAAAAATTTGTCAAGCTTAAATATCGTTTCCTCCCGAACCTTTGTTCCATTCTAACCTCAAGGGGGGGTTGGGGGGAATATCTTTCCTGGGTTCATGATGTTGTGGGGGTCGAAGGCCAGCTTCAGACGCTTCTGCAGGGCGATGGAGGCCTCCGACAGCTCCATGGCGAGATAGGGCGCTTTGGTAAGTCCTATGCCATGCTCGCCGGAGAGGGTGCCCTTGAGACGCCCTACGAGTTGAAAAAGGTCTTCCACGGAGGCATGGGCAGCTTCCCGTTCCCTCGGGTCGGTCCGGTCGAACATGATATTGACGTGAATGTTGCCATCCCCGGCGTGGCCGTAGCAGATGATGAGCAGATCCCGTTGCCGGGCGATCTCCTCCACCCCGGCCACCAGGTGTGGGATAAGCCCCAGAGGCACGGCCACGTCCTCGCTCACCTTGTTGGGGCGTATTTTTAGGGTGGTCGGCGAAATAACCTTACGGGCGGCCCAGATTTTTTCGGCCTCGGCCGCGTCTCTGGCCTCAAGGATCAGAGGGGCGCCGCTTTCCCGGCAGATCTGCTTCAGCCGCCGGAAGCGTTCGGCCACGTCGCCGATGTGGCCGTCCACCATAACCAGCAGGAGGGCGGTCACCTCCGGCGGCAGGGGAAAGGGCAACATCTCCCGGACGCAAGTAATGGTGGATTTATCCAGAAACTCGATGGCTGTGGGGGTCACTGTGGAGCGCAGCACCTGGCCGACGGTGGTCAGGGCCGCCTCAATGGTGGTAAAGCCCGCAGCCAGGCTCAGGCGGCTGGCGGGTTGGGGCATCAGCCGCAGGACTATGCGGGTGATCACCCCCAGGGTGCCTTCGGACCCCAGAAAGAGCCGGGTGAGATCATAGCCCACCACGCTCTTGATGGTGCGGGCCCCGGCCTCGATAATCTCGCCGGTGGGCAGGACCACGGTGAGCGCCAGGACATAGTCCCGGGTGACGCCGTGCAGCACCGCCATGACGCCGCCGGCCCCGGTGGCGACGTTGCCGCCGATGGTGCAGTAGTCGGCGCTGCCGGGGTCGGGGGGATAATAGAGATTGTGCGCGGCCACCGCTCTTTTCAGGACGCCGGTAATGACGCCGGGCTCCACCACCGCCACCAGATCTTCGGGGTTGATCTCCAGGATGCGGTTGAGGCGTTTGGTGACCAGCACCACCCCTCCCTGGATGGGCACCGAGCCCCCCACCCGCCCGGTGCCGGCACCCCGGGGCACCACCGGAAAGCGGTGCTGGTTGGCCAGCTTGACGATGGCGGCAATTTCCTCCGCCGAGCCGGGAAAGACCACCAAGTCCGGGAGCTTGGCCAGATCCGTGGCGTCATAGGCATAAGTCCAGCGGTCTTCCTCACTGGTGAGGACGTGCTCCGGGCCGACGATGGCGGTGATTTCTTGGATTATGGAATCTTGCATGGAAGGGTTTTCGGTTTTCGGTAAAAATTCTTCTGGTTCCCAAGCTGAGCTTGGAAACCTATTCATTCGACTAAGTTGTACTTGGTCACACACACTTGGCGCAAGGTTTTATTCTGACTCATATCTCTACCAAGTCAATTTCTAATACTCTATCACCACCATAGTAATTCCTGGCACTGGAGTATCGCCAGTCTTCGGGGCGATCCACCAAACCTATCTTGACGGGATTATAGTGAACATACTCCAGCTTTTGAATAAGCATCTCTTCCGTAGCAATAGCCTGGGGGGGGAATCCCTCCTGCCAGACCTGGTGCTGACTATTGGTTTTATAAGCTCCTTTGAGAAACTCAAACTGTTTGAGCAACCACAGCTTATTTTCTTCCTGGGCGACCGCCAAGATTTCTTTGGCTGTATGTCTCTTGAAGTCTCGCATCACGTGGGATAAATTATTTGAGGAGGCAATCAGGTGAAGATGATTATCGAGAATAACATAGGCATGGAGGCGCAGCCCTTTTTGTTCCCTGCAGAAGGCTAAAGAGGAAGTAATAATTTCTATATATCTTGTGCGAGTGAAGACAGGCAGCCAGTTCACAATGGTGCAGGTAAGAAAATGAGGGGATTCAAGTTCGCTGATCTTATATCGGCTTCTCATAATGGCGATAAGGTGTCAAAGCACAGCTTTGATCAATATGGCGTTCCCAAGTGCAACTTGGGAACGAGGGTAAAAAATCTCCTCGCAACCGGGGATACGATGTAACTGGCGCTGCTCGCTAACTATCTCAATACGATCGTCTGCGCCAGGACAACGAAGCGGTGTTCACTGGTTCCTAAGGGGGAGCTTGGGAACCAGAGGGAAAAAATGGAGACAAGGGGCCCTCGCCTGCTCAGGAACAGCCAGGCAGCGGCTGTTCTCTATCTATAAGTTCCCCAGCCGGTTGCCATAAAATCAATTCCCGGCTAACAGTCTTCCAGGATTCTCTCGTTATGTAGCCATGCTGATATCATAGCATATCATGCTCCGCCAGGCTGAAATACCCGTGGCGGCTGATGATCAGGTGGTCGTGGACGGTGAGGTTCAGGGCGGAGCTGGCCTTGACAATGGTTTGGGTAAGTTCCTTGTCCGAGGTCGAGGGGTTGAGGTTGCCGCTGGGGTGGTTGTGGACCAGGATGAGGCCGGTGGCCTTGTGTTTCAGGGCCAGTTCCAGGATCTTTCTCGGATAAACCACGGTCTGGTTGACAGTGCCTTCCTGGAGGATTTCTTCGGCGATGATTTCATTCTGGCTGTTGAGATAGAGCACCCGGAACTGTTCGTCTTTCAGGCCCCCCATAGCGGTGCGGCAGTAATCCACCAGCATTTCCAGGGAGAGGATGCGCTGGCGCTTCAGGGCCTCTTCTTTGAGGTAAGCCTCCACGGTGGCCTTGGTCAGGCGGATGAGGGTGGCATTAAACTCGGTGAGGCGCTGGGTGCGGCCCCGGGTGTCCTGGGCCCGGACTTCGAGCAGGGCCTCCATGGGGGCATCCAGGACCTGGGAGAAGGAGCCGAAATGGGCGATCAGGGCCTTGGCCAGGGGCTTGACGTCGGAATAGGGGATGGCGAAGGTAAGAAGGAGCTCCAGGAGCTCATAGTCCTGCAGGGCTGCCGTTCCGCCCTCCAGAAAGCGGCTCCGCAAGCGGCCGCGGTGGCCGATATAATGGGGCTTTTCTGTCCGGGGCTTGGTCTCGGAGCTCATAGGGGCAAAAAGCTAAAAAGATCTTTTGTGGGGGGAGGACCAGGGAGCGGCGGCTCCCTGCCCTCCC
>Ga0272446_1002048_pt1 | contig 28213 bp, 26 predicted proteins | sample YNPCB0061_FD_194587 | JGI IMG/M metagenome (GOLD analysis project Ga0272446, IMG submission 194587) | Hot spring microbial mat communities from Yellowstone National Park, WY, United States - YNP-CB-006-1 | ecosystem: Environmental > Aquatic > Thermal springs > Hot (42-90C) > Sediment | place...
CCGGAAGATGTAGATTTCGTGATGGACGGAAATCCTCTCATCCGCCTCGTCGACGTCGAGAAGACCTACCGCATGGGCTCGTCCTCGCGCGGCTTCTGGGCGCGCTTCGGCCTGCATCGCCACCTCGAGCCCGCCAACGGCGACGGGGTGGTGGTGAAGGCGCTGCGCGGCGTCTCGCTCACCATCGGCCGCGGCGAGTTCGTCGCCGTCATGGGCAGCTCGGGCTCGGGCAAGTCGACGCTGATGAACATCGTCGGCTGCCTCGATCGCCCGTCGAAGGGCGGCTACGTCCTCGACGGGCGCGACGTCTCGGCGCTGTCGCGCGGCGAGCTCGCCGAGGTGCGCAACAAGAAGCTCGGCTTCGTCTTCCAGAGCTTCAACCTCCTGCCGCGCACCAGCGCCATCGAGAACGTCGAGCTCCCGCTCCTCTACGCCGGCGTCGGCACGCGCGAGCGCCGTCGCCGCGCCGCCGCCGCGCTCGATCGCGTCGGCCTCGGCACGCGCCTCGATCACCACCCCAGCCAGCTCTCCGGCGGGCAGCAGCAGCGCGTGGCCATCGCGCGCGCGCTCGTCAACGAGCCGCAGATCCTCCTCGCCGACGAGCCCACCGGCAACCTCGACTCGAAGACCTCGGTCGAGGTGATGACGCTCTTCCAGGAGCTGGGGCGGTCGGGCATCACCGTCGTCCTCGTCACCCACGAGCCCGACGTCGCCGCCTACGCCTCGCGCGTGGTGGTCGTGCGCGACGGCCGCGTCACCGAGGACCGCCGCCAGACCCCGCGCGACGCCGCCGGCGACGTCGCCCACACCCACGACACGGGGAGGGCGCAGGCGTGACCAGCGGAGCGGTGCGACGCCGCGCGACAGAAGCGGTTCGTCCTTGCACGGCGTGCGCGCGCGGCGTCGCACGACGCGGAGCGAGACGATGAAGACGCTCTTCGTCACCATCCGCGTCGCGCTGCGCGCGCTGCGACGGAACCTCCTGCGCTCGTTCCTGACGGCGCTCGGCATCATCATCGGCACCGGCGCGGTCATCGCGATGGTCGGCATCGGCGAGGGCGCCAAGGCGCGCGTCGAGGAGACCTTCGCCGCGATGGGCACCAACCTCCTCATGCTGCTGCCCGGCTCGTCGAGCGCGGGCGGCATGCGCGGCGGCTCCGGCTCGATGCCGACGATCACCTGGGACGACCTCCGCGCCATCCAGACCGAGATCCCGTCGGTGCGCGCCGCCGCCGCCGTGCTGCGCGTCTCGGCGTCGGTGGTCTCCGACGAGAGCAACTGGACCACGTCGGTGACCGGCACCAGCCCCGAGTACTTCGACATCCGCGGCTGGCGCGTGCGCTCGGGCGCGACGATCACGCAGTCCGATCTCGACACCGGCGCCAAGGTGGTCCTGCTCGGGCAGACCGTCGTCGACCGCCTCTACGGCACCAGCGCCGACCCCGTCGGCCAGGTGGTCCGCATCCGCAACATCCCCTTCACCGTCATCGGCGTGCTGGCGAAGAAGGGGCAGTCGCCGATGGGCCAGGACTACGACGACACCGCGGTCATCCCGCAGTCGACCTTCCTCTCGAAGATCCAGGGCGGCCTCAAGAACTACCTCTCGGGGATGGTGATGATCGGCTCGACCTCTCCGTCGGCGACGGCGCGCGCCGAGCGCGAGGTGACGTCGCTCCTGCGCGAGCGCCACCGCATCGCCCCCGGCCAGGAGGACGACTTCTCGATCCGCAACTTGACAGAAATGGCCTCGGCGCAGGCCGAGGGCACGCGCACGATGACCACGCTGCTCGCGGCCATCGCGCTGGTCTCGCTCGTCGTCGGCGGCATCGGGATCATGAACATCATGCTGGTGAGCGTCACCGAGCGGACGCGCGAGATCGGGGTGCGCATGGCCGTCGGCGCCAAGCCCGGCCACATCCTCACCCAGTTCCTCGTCGAGGCGCTGGTGCTGGCGCTCTTCGGCGGGCTGGTCGGCGTCGGCAGCGGCCTGCTCGTCGCCGATCGCCTGGCGGCGTCGTTCGGCTGGCCGACGCTGATGCGCGTCGACGTGATCGCGCTGGCGCTCGGCTCGTCGGCGGCGGTGGGCGTCGTCTTCGGCCTCTTCCCCGCGCTCAAGGCCTCGCGCCTCGACCCCATCATCGCGCTCAGGACCGAGTGATCCGATGCCGTTCGCCCCTCTCGCCATCGCCCTCGCCGTCACCCGCGTGCTCACGCTCGCCGACGCGCTCGACACCGCGCGCGCCCAGCACCCGACCTTGCGCCTGGCGCGCGCGCAGACCCGCTCCGCCGAGGGGCAGGCCGGCGTCGCCCGCGCGGCGCTGCTCCCGTCGCTGTCGGGGAGCGCCATCTATCAGCGCACCACCGCCAACTTCGTCTTCCGCCCCGGCACCGTGCCGCGCTCGTTCTCGTCGACGACCGCGGGGCTGGTCTGCCTCGACATGCCGGCGCCCGCCCCCGGACAGCCCTGCATGGTGGCGGGCATCAGCCCGACCGCCGGCGCGACCACCAACACCGGCCCCACGCTCGACAGCTTCAACTTCTGGAATTTCGGCTTGACGACAAGTCAGCCGCTCTACGACTCCAACGTCAGCATCGACCGCCTGCGCGCGGCGCGCGTCCTCGCGGAGTCGCAGGGCGCCAGCGGCCGCGCGACGGAGGTGAGCGTCCTCCGCGACGTGCGCGTGGCCTTCTTCGCCGCGCGCGCCCAGAAGGCGCTCGTCGACGTCGCCAAGGAGACGCTGGCCAACCAGGATCGCCACCTCCGCCAGGTCGAGGGCTTCGTCCGCATCGGCACGCGGCCCGAGATCGATCTCGCGCAGGCGCGCACCGATCGCGCCAACGCCGTCGTGCAGCGCATCCAGGCCGAGAACGGCTACGAGCAGGCCAAGGCGCAGCTCAACCTCACGATGGGGCGCGTGGGCGCGCTCGACTTCGACGTCAGCGACGAGACGCTGGCGCCGATCGCGCGCGAGGACGCCGAGGCGGAGGCCTTCATCGACGAGGTGCTGCACGGCCGCCCCGACGTCGAGGCGCTCGACAAGCGCGTGCGCGCGCAGCAGCTCACGCTGTCGGCGACGAAGGGGACCTACGGCCCGTCGCTGGGCTTCTCGGCGGGGGCGACCTACGCGGGGACCGACCTCTCGAACCTGGCGTGGAACCTGTCGGCGTCGCTGACGCTGCAGTGGAACATCTTCACCGGCCTCTCGACGTGGGAGCAGGTCAAGGTCGAGAAGGCCAACCTCGAGCAGCTCGAGGCGCAGCGCGACTCGCTGGCGCAGCAGATCCGCCTGCAGCTCGTGCAGGCGCTCCTCGGGGTGCACGGCGCGAAGGCGGCGCTCGTCGCCGCCGAGGAGGCGCTGGTCGCCGCGCGCGAGCGGCTCCGCCTCGCCGAGGGGCGCTACGCCGCCGGCGTCGGCAACGCCATCGAGCTCGGCGACGCGCAGCTGGCGCTCACCCAGGCCGCCGCCCAGCGCGTGCGCGCCGAGTACGACGTGGCCACCGCGCGCGCCCAGCTCCTCGCCGCCCTCGGCCGCCCCTAGAAGGAGGCATCGTATGTACGTCAGTGTGACGTCGTATTCGGCGGTCGAGCGCGCGACCGCATGGAAACGTTGGCGCTGCGAGCACTGCGATCACGAGTGGGAGTTCCTCGTCGACCACGTCGTCTCCGGCGTGAGCATGACGCCGTACGATCTCAACCCGCGGGGGCGCAGGTCCGCGCTCGCATCGACGCGGCAAAGGTCGCCGAGCGCGTGATCGCGCGCGCGGTTCCAAAGCATCCCTGCCCTCGGTGCGGGCGATACGCCAAAGCTCACCTTCGCGCGGTCTCCAGCGAGCGCGATTTCCCGCTCGTCATCGCCGGCGGCGTCGGCCTGTTTGGCGGGTTGTGCGTCGGCGCCATCGCAACGGTCATGTCAAGCATCGCGGCGGCGATCGTGGCCACGCTGCTCGTCGCCGGAGGGATCGGCGCATTTGTCTGGAAGCGGCGCCGAGCGCGCAACTTCGAGATGCCGCCTGCGCTCGCAGCGCGCTACGTGGCCGCGCCGGGCGAGATTCGCGCCATCGACGGGAGCTCGACCGCGACGCCGCCGACCAGCGCTTGACGGAAAACGAGCTGCGGGCTTCTGCGGGCTTCAGCATCACCGACGACCCACCGTCATCCTCCACGTCGTCTGCGCCGCCATCGCGCCACCGCCCCGGCGCGCGCCCGCTCGATGGCCTCGCCGAGCGCTTCTCCGGCGGGGGCAAGCGCTGGCTGCGCGCGCGCGACCGCGAGCGCTGGTGGGCCCTCGATGCGCCGCTTGACAGAACAGTGAATAGCATTTACTAAGTGAGCGTGATTCACGGGACACCCAGCAGGTCCAAGACGCAGTCGCCGCGCGCCCGCCGCCACGACGAGAACCTGCGCCGCATCGTCGAGACCGCGATGAGCATGGTCGAAGAGGGTGGCCTCGAGGCGCTGTCGATCAATCGCCTGGCCGAGGCGGTCGACTACACCCCCGGCGCGCTCTACCGCTACGTCGACTCCAAAGACGCGCTCCTCTCGATCCTCTGCGCCCGCGTCCTCGACGACATCCGCGCCCACCTCGAGGCCGCGCTCGCCGCGCTCCCGCCGCGCGCCACCCCGCTCCGTCGGGTCACCGCCATCGTCGACGGCTACGCCGGCTTCGCCCGCACCGCGCCGCGCCGCTTCGCGCTCCTCCTCCAGGCGATGGCCGATCCGCGCATCCTCCTGCCGGACGCCGCGCACGCCGCGCCCGTCGTCACCTCCGCCGTCGCCGCCCTCACCCCGCTCGCCACCGCGCTCGGCGACGCCGCCGACGCCGGCCAGCTCACCGCCGGCCCCGCGCCCGAGCGCGCCGTCTGCCTGGTCGCGCTCCTCCAGGGCCTGCTCCTCTTCCAGAAGCAGGCCCGCTACGCCGCCGACGTCCTCGACCTCTCGCGCCTCACCCGCTCGGGCGCGCGCGCCCTGCTCCTCGGCTGGGGCGGCACCGCGCGCACCGTCGACGCCGCGCTCCGCGCGCACGCCCCCGGAGGTTCCCCATGATCGCGCTCGCCATCGCCCTCGGCATCCTCAGCTGGAGCTTCCTCGAGTACTGCATCCACCGCTGGCTCGGGCACGACAAGCGCTTCCGCGGCAACCCCTTCGGCGTCGAGCACATCCGCCACCACGCCGAGGGCAACTACTTCGCCCCGTCGTGGAAGAAGGCCCTCGCCGCCACCGTCGTCGCCGTCGCCATCGGCGCGCCCGCCATCCTCGTCGCCGGCCGCGTCGGCGCCGCCTACATCGGCGGGCTCATCGGCTTCTACGGCGTCTACGAGCTCCTTCACCGCCTCGAGCACGTCTGGGCCGGCGTCGGCCCCTACGGCCGCTGGGCGCGCCGCCACCACTTCACGCACCACTTCGTCGACGCGCGCTGCAACCACGGCGTCACCAGCCCGCTGTGGGACCTCGTCTTCGGCACCTACCGCGCGCCGCAGCCGATGGTGGTCCCGCGCAAGCTGCGCATGCCCTGGCTCGAGGATCCGGCGACCGGCGACGTGCGCGCCGACTGGGCGCACCTCATGTCCTTCCCTCCCGCCCGTCGCTGACCCATCCTCCGCGGCGCCATGCGCGCGCCCACGCTCCGCACCTGGGGCTCCACCCTCGACGAGCGTCGCCGTCGCTGGCCCTGCGACGACCTCCTCCCCGACGCCGACACCGCGCTCTTCCGCGCCATCGACGTCGAGGCGCCGCCCGCGCTCCTCTGGGCCTGGGTCTGCCAGCTCCGCGCCGCGCCCTACAGCTACGATCTCGTCGACAACCTCGGCCGTCGCAGCCCGCGCGTGCGCGACCCGGCGAACCTCGCGCTCGCCGTCGGGCAGCCGGTGATGTCCATCTTCCGCGTGGTCTCCTTCTCGCCCGGCCGCCAGCTCACCATCCGCGCCGACCGCACGCTCTTCGGCGCCGTCGCCATCACCTACGAGGTCGTCCCGCGCGACGGCGGCAGCCGCCTGCGCGCGAAGGTCCTCGCCCGCGGCCGGCGCCGCTGGTCACACGCGCTGCAGCCGCTCCTGCCGTTCGGCGACTTCGTCATGATGCGCAAGCAGCTCCGCACGCTGAAGGCGCTCGCCGAGCGCGAGGCCCACGCCCGCACCCACGCCATCGGCCCCGGCCCCGTCGCCGGCGCGTGATATCCTCGCCGCACGTGCGCGTGCTCGTGCGGATCGCGGTGGCCCTGGCGCTGTGGCTGTGTGCGGCGCCGCGCCCCGCGCACGCGCTCGACGTCCTCGAGAAGTACGAGGAGACGCTGATCGCCGAGGCGCTCCGCCAACAGGGCCTCACGCTCGACCCCACGCCCGACGGCAAGCGCATCGAGCGCATCGTCGTCGTCACCTACGACGTCCTCCTCGGCAACGACTTCCGCATCTTCGACAAGGTGCCGGTCCTGTCGCGCTTCCGCGTCCTAAACAAGCTGCACGTCCGCACCTGCCCCTATATCGTCAAGCAGGAATTGCTCTTCCGCGAGGGCGAGCGCTTCCGCCGCGACCTCTTCGAGGAGAGCGGCCGAAACCTCCGCTCGATGTTCATCAACGCCGTCGCCCGCCTGGTCACCTGCCGCGGCTCGACGCCCGACGACGTCGTCATCCTGGTGGTCACCAAGGACCAGTGGACGCTCCGCCTCAACACCAACTTCGTTGTCGACCAGGCGCGCCTCGACGCGCTCTCCTTCTCGATCTCGGAGTCGAACCTCGCCGGCCGCAACAAGACCGCCAGCCTCAACGTCGGCCTCGACCCCGGCCGCCTCGGCCTCGGCCTCGGCTACACCGACCCGCGCATCTGGTCGACGCGCCACGCCGCCACGCTCGGTGCCGGCCTCTACCTCAATCGCGCCACCGGCAACTACGAGGGCGTCTACGTCTCGGGCGCCGTCGGCCGCCCGCTCTACAGCCTCCGCTCGCGCTGGGCCTGGCAGCTCTCGGCCTCGTACCTCGACGACATCTTCCGCAACTGGAACGGCGGCACGCTCCTCGGCTACCGCATCGGCGACGAGATCGTCCCCGACGTCTACACCCGCCGCACCATCAGCGGCGTCCTCTCGGTGACGCGCTCCTGGGGCGTGGTCAACAAGGCCAACCTCAGCTTCGGCTGGCGCGTCGACTCGGTCCGCTACGCGCTGCCGGCCGATTTTCCGTCAAGCATCTCGGCGGCCGCCCGCGCCACCTACCAGAAGCTCATCCCGCGCAGCGAGGACGCCGACGGCCCCTTCCTCAGCTTCACCGCCTACTCGGCGCGCTACGTGCGCCTGCAGAACATCAACACCTTCGCGCTCACCGAGGACTTCCGCCTCGGCCCCTCGTTCACCGCCGAGGCGCGCTACGCCGACCCCATCTTCGGGTTCAACTCGCGCTTCCTCAACCTCTTCGCCTCCTACAGCGACACGCGCTACTTCCGCGGCGACCTCCTCTCCTTCGGCGCCTCCGTCGGCGGGCGCATCCAGGCGGGGGTCTGGCCGGGGTCGATTCTCGTCAATCAAGATGTCCAGCTCGCGGTGCGCAACATCTCGCCGAAGTTCGGCCCCTTCCGCCTGCACGTCTTCGGCTCGCTGCGCTTCCGCGGCCACGATCTCGACAACCTGCGCCTGCGCCTCGGCTCCGACAGCGGCCTCCGCGCCGTCGCGCCGCGCGGCCTCTCCGGCAACGATCGCTATCAGGTGAACGTCGAGCTGCGCACGCTGCCGCTCAACCTCTGGACGCTGCACGTCGGCGCGGTCCTCTTCTACGACGGCGGCGACGCCCCGCGGAACCTGCTCTCCGGCGGCTGGAAGCACGGCGCGGGCGTGGGCCTGCGCATCCTCATCCCGCAGTTCAACCGCGACGTCCTGCGCCTCGACCTCTCCTTCCCGTTCCAGAAGGATCTCCTCTACGACGGGACGATGGTCGTCGGCGAGACGTGGGCGCCGCGCTTCTCGGCCGAGTTCGGCCAGGCGTTCTAACTGCTAGACGCTAAAGATCGCAGCCGACGCGCGTGGCGGAGACGACCAGCTCGTCGTACCAGATCGAGAAGCCGGGCTGCCCGGGATAGGTGACGATCTCGGTCCCCACGCCGAGCTTGCCGAAGGGGGGCACGAAGGTGAGCCCGGTCTTGTAGAGGTCGGTCAGCTCGACGCCGTCGAGCCAGACCCGCGACTCCCCGTCGGTGGCGCCGGCGTCGGGCGTGCCGTTCCGCACCATCCACTCGACGCAGGCCCAGCGCCCCTTCGGGAGCTGCGTCGCCGACGAGCCGGTGCGCGGCGGGTCGTAGCCAAACGTCGACGACGCCAGGAAGGGGTTGTCGTAGTCGAGGAGCATCCCCGCGTAGGGCGCCGGGTTCTGCTGCATGAGGAGGAGCTGCGGCTTCATGCGCGTCGGCATCTGCTCGACCCAGAGGAAGACGCGCACGTAGATCGGGCTTTGCGGGAAGGTGTCGTACTCGAAGATCTCCGCGGCCGAGTAGCGCGCCCCGAGATCCACCGGCGGCGTCGGGTCGATGCTGACCTTGAGGGAGCTGCCGCCGCGGAAGGCGCGCGTGCGATCGATCTCGACGGTGCCGAAGGCGGGCCCGCCGCCCATGGTCCAGGTCGTCGTGTCGAGGGCGCCCTCGAAGCCCTCGCAGAGCAGCGCCCCGACGACCGGGCAGCGGCTGGGGCCGCCGTCGACGCCGCTAGCGCCGCCGTCGGTGGGCGCGCCCGCGTCGCCGGTCGCGCAGGCGTCGCCGCGCCCGTCCCCGTCGGTGTCGTCCTGCGCCGGGTCAGCCACCGTCGGACAGACGTCGAGCGCGTCGGGCACCCCGTCGCCGTCGACGTCCGCCGTCGACGCCGCCAGCGTGAGGCGCGCCTCAACCTGCTGCCCGGCGCGGACCATCACCGCCGTCCCGCCGAGGAGCCCGCCGCCGCGAACGACCAGCCGTACCGGCTGATCGACGTCGGGCAGACCGCGCACCACCAGCCGCCCCGGCAGCGACGGCGTCGGCACGCGCCGCCCGAGCGTCAGCGCGCCGCGCTCCGCGTACACGCTGACGTCGACGCCGGCGGGGATCGCCGCCCCCGCCTCGGCGCTCAGCTCGACGAGGATCGACGTCCCGCCCGAGCAGCCCGCGCACGCCGCGATCGCAGCGAGCGCACCCGCGAACAGGGCAGACCGGGTCGGCGAAGATCGCACGCGGCCATCATACCCGCGACGCGAAGATTGCGCGCCCCGGTGGCCGTCTTCGCCGATCGGGCGTCGGCGCGGGCGGCACGTTTCCCGCAAAGGGGGTGCGACGTTTTGCTGCGCGACGGCATCTTTTTCGCGCAGCAGAAAATCGTTTTCACGTAAGGTGCCGGCGTTCGCTTGGGGGTGCTCCGCCAATGCGTCGTCTCCAACCCTGGGTCCTCGTGAGCGTCGGTGCGCTCGGCGTCGCGCTCGCCCATCCGGCGCAGGCCGGCGATCCGAAGTTCGAGTACAAGAGCGTCGAAGAGGTGAAGAAGGTCGAGTGGAAGGTCTCCGCGCAGGCGGGCCTCGTCCTCAACACCGGCAACGCCAACACCCTCGCCTTCTCGGCCTCGGGGTTCGCCTCGCGCAACGACGGCAAGAACAAGCTCACCCTCGACGTCGGCGGCACCTACGCCCGCGCCACCCTCGTCAGCGCGACCGACGCGAACATGGACGGCAGCATCTCCGCCGACGAGATCTCGCGCAACGAGTCGACGACGGCCGAGCTGTGGAACGTCAGGCTCCGCTACGATCGCTTCCTCTCGCTGAACAACTCGCTCTACGTCAGCGCGCTCGCCGGCGGCAACCGCCCGGCCGGTAAGAACGTGACCGCCGGCGGGCAGGTCGGTTACGCGCGCCAGCTCTACAAGAGCGACGTCCACCTGCTCTCGGCCGAGCTCGGCATCGACTACTCCTACGAGAACCTCGTCGCCGACACGCCCGACCTGCATATCGCCTCGCTGCGGGCCTTCCTCGGCTATGGCATCACGCTCTCGAAGGACACGCTGATCGCCGTGGACGTCGAGGTCCTGTGCAACCTGAACCCGCTCGACAACGTCGGCGCCGGCCGCAAGGCGAGCTCCTTCGAGGACACGCGCGTCAATGGCCGTGCGTCGCTCACCACCCGCCTCTACAAGGCGCTCAACTTCCGGCTCGCGTTCACCGCGCGCTTCGACAACGTGCCCTCGCCGCTCGGCAAGATCGGCGGCCTCCCCTTCGCGCCGGGGTTCCAGCCCGTCGCCGAGAAGCTTGACACCATCACCGACGCGTCGCTCGTCGTGAACTTCCTGTGAGACGGAGGAGGCGAGCCATGCACACGCACACGCGAGCTCTTGTCGTCGCCGCGCTCTTCGCCACCGTCGGTGTCGTCGGCGGCGCCCGCCGCGCCGACGCCCGCGAGTACCAGATGGAGGCCGGCGTCTTCATCGGCGCGCACATCTTCTCGGACACCAACGGCCTCGGGCGCACCGCCAACGCGCCCATCGACAACTCCTTCTCGCCGGGCGCGACGCTCGGCCTGCGCCTCGGCTTCATCGTCCTGCCGCGCCTGTCGCTCGAGGCCGAGCTCGGCCTGATCCCGACGGGCACGAAGGAGGGGCGCACCCAGGTCTTCGCCTTCGGCTACCGGGCGCACCTCCTCGTCCACATCCTCACCGGGCGCATCCGCCCCTTCGTCCTCGTCGGTGGCGGCGGCTTCTCCAACACCTCGTCGAACCCCACCATCGTCCAGCAGGACACCGACGGCGAGCTCCACGCCGGCGTCGGCGTGAAGTTCGACATCAAGAAGAACTGGGGCCTGCGCGTCGACGGGCGCATCGCCTTCTCGCCGGCAATCTCGGGCATCTACTTCACCGAGGACGGCGAGGTCACCGTCGGGCTCTACGGCCTCTTCGACTTCGGCAAGAAGCCGGTGCCGGCCGCGCCGCCGGTGGCGACCTACGTGCCGCCCGCCGACTCCGACAAGGACGGCATCACCGACGACAAGGACAAGTGCCCGAAGGAGGCCGGCCTCGCCGAGCTCGGCGGCTGCCCCGACAAGGACGGCGACGGCGACACCATCCCCGACCGGATGGACCGCTGCCCGGCCGAGGCGGGCCCCGAAGCCAACATGGGCTGCCCCGACACCGACAAGGACAAGGACGGCATCGTCGATCGCCTCGACAAGTGCCCCGAGGCGGCGGGCCCCGAGGCCAACATGGGCTGCCCCGACACCGACGCCGACAAGGACGGCGTGGTCGATCGCCTCGACAAGTGCCCGGACAAGCCCGAGACGAAGAACGGCTTCCAGGACGACGACGGCTGCCCCGACGAGCTCCCGGCGGCGGTGAAGCAGTTCTCGGGGACCATCGAGGGCATCGCCTTCGAGAACGGCAAGGCGACGCTGCTCAAGTCCTCCTTCCCGCTCCTCGACAAGGCGGCGGCGGTCCTCAAGGAGTACCCGGCGCTCAAGATGGAGATCCAGGGCCACACCGACAACGTCGGCAAGCGCGAGAAGAACGTCGCGCTGTCGCAGGCGCGCGCCGAGTCGGTGAAGGCCTACCTCGTGTCGAAGGGGATCGACGCCGCGCGCCTCAACGCCAAGGGCTACGGCCCCGACGCGCCGAAGTACGACAACAAGAAGCCGAAAGAGCGCGCCAAGAACCGCCGCGTCGAGTTCCAGCTGATCTAGATCAATCGGGCGGACCGCGGCTCTGGCATGATCGAGCCATGCGGTCCGCCCTCCTCGTCGCCGGCGCGCTGCTCGCCCTCGCCGGCTGCCGGTCGCCGTCGATTCCGCTGGGAGCGCAGGACCTGGCGGTCACCAGCCCACCGGTCGACCTCGCGGCCGGCGGCGGGATCCGCGACCTGACGCCGGGGCCGCGCCTCGAGGACATGGTGCCCTCGGCGATCGTCGTCATCACCGACGACAAGTACACCCCGCAAGAGGTCACGATTTCCGCTGGACAGAAAGTCCGCTGGAGCTTCCAGGCGGCCGGCGTCCACGGCGTGAACCCGTGGGACATGACCTTCCCGGCGAGCCCGGTCATGCGTCAGGGGATCTTCGAGTACATCTTCCCCGTCGCCGGGACCTTCGACTACGGCTGCGCCATCCACGGCATCAACATGCCGGGGCGCGTGATCGTCAAGTAGCGAGCGCGGTCGAAGCCGCGCGGCTCACCGCCGCTTTCCGTCGACGAGCGCGATGAGCGCGCCGACCGACTGGTGCCGCTCGACGGGGTGCCGCAGCGGCCGATCGGTGCGCACCTCGTAGCTGTTGCGACGCCCCTCCTTCGACTTCACGAGGTAGCCCGCCTCCTCCAGCTCCGAGAGGATGCGCTGCACCGCGCGCTCGGTGATGCCGACGCCCTCGGCCAGATCGCGGATGCGGCTCTCGGGCTCGCGCGCCACGAGCAGGAGCACGTGCGCGTGATTCGTCAGAAACGTCCATCCCGGCGGCGTTCCGACGCTCGCGCGGCTCTCCCTTGACATGCGCACCTCAATACCGGATACATATTTCCGGTTTTGCAATTCGCCGCTCTGCGTTCAGGAAACATCCTACCACTGTCACGAAGGAGGTCCAGAACGAAGAGCGACCCGGTCCACCGGGTCACCGTCATCCCGGGCGACGGCATCGGCCCCGAGGTTGTCGGCGCGGCGCGCCGCCTCGTCGACGCGACCGGCGTCCGCATCGCCTGGGAGGAGCACGAGGCCGGCGCCACCTGCTTCAAGCGCGGCATCCCCTCCGGCGTCCCGCGCGAGACCATCGACTCCATCGCCCGCACGCGCGTCGCGCTCAAGGGGCCGCTCGAGACGCCCGTCGGCTACGGCGAGAAGAGCGCCAACGTCACCCTGCGCAAGCTCTTCGAGACCTACGGGAACATCCGCCCGGTCCGCGAGATGCCGGGGGTGGTGACGCCCTTCTCCGGCCGCGGAATCGACCTCGTGATCGTGCGCGAAAACGTCGAAGACCTCTACGCCGGCATCGAACACATGCAGACGCCGGGCGTCGCCCAGTGCCTGAAGCTGATGTCGCGGAAGGGTTGCGAAAAGATCGTCCGCCTCGGCTTCGAGGTCGCGCGCGCCGAGGGGCGCAAGAGCGTCCACTGCGCGACGAAGGCCAACATCATGAAGCTCACCGAGGGGCTCCTGAAGCGCACCTTCGAGGAGGTCGCGCGCGAGTACCCGGAGACTCGCGCCGAGCACATCATCGTCGACAACTGCGCGCATCAACTGGTGCGCTTCCCCGAGAGCTTCGAGGTCATCGTCACCAGCAACATGAACGGCGACATCCTCTCGGATCTGACCTCGGGCCTCATCGGCGGCCTCGGCTTCGCGCCGGGGGCGAACCTCGGCAACCAGGTGGCCATCTTCGAGGCGGTGCACGGCAGCGCGCCGAAGTACGCCGGGACCGACACCATCAACCCGACGGCGGTGATCCTCTCGGCGGTGATGATGCTGCGCCACCTCGGCGAGCTCGCGGCGGCGCAGGCGCTCGAGCACGCGGTGCTGGCGACGCTCGAGGATGGCGTCTACACGCGCGACGTGCGGCCCGCGGGCGCGGTCGGGACCCGCGCCTTCACCGACGCGATCCTCGCGCGCCTCGATGCGGGGCGGCGGCCCGAGCGGTGGGTGGTGCGCGATCAGCGCGCGATCACGCTGCCGGTGGTCGATACGCGCATCGATTTCGTGCGTCCGGCGGCGCGGCGCACCGTCGGCGCCGACATCTTCGTCGAGTCCGCGCTCGGGCCGGAGGCGCTCGGGCCGACGCTGGAGGCGATCGCCGACGGGTCACCGCTGCGCCTCAAGATGATCTCGAACCGCGGTACCAAGGTCTATCCAGCGACGGGGGCGATCACCGACTGCGTCGATCACTATCGCTGCCGCTTCGTGCTGCGCGATGGTACGAGCGATTTGGCCGATGACGCGCTCCTTCACCTGGTGGGCTTGATCGGAAAGTCGGTTCGCTTCATGCACATCGAGAAGCTGCTCGAAACGGACGGAGCGCCGGGGTACACCCGTGCGCAGGGAGAGGACTGACCGACGAATGGCGACTGGCTCGGCGATGATCTCGGCGCGCCGCCGCGTGGCGGCGCTGCTCGGGCACGAACGGCGGTTGATCTGGGTGGCGGTGATCTACGCGATGGGGGTCGGTCTCCTGTCGCTGGCGATCCCCGTCGGGGTGCAGGCCTTCGTGAACACCGTGGCCTTCGGGCAGCTGCGGCAGCCGGTCATCGTGCTGGCGCTGCTGGTGCTCGTCGGACTCGGGTTCGCCGGGGCGATGCGCGGCCTGCAGACGTTCGTCGTCGAGATCATCCAGCGGCGGTTGTTCGCGCGCGTGGCGCTCGAGGTGGCGACGCGGCTGCCGCGCGCGCGCGTCGAGAAGTTCGACGGCGCGCACGCGCCCGAGCTGGTCAACCGCTTCTTCGACGTGCTCACGGTGCAGAAGTCGGCGGCGCTGCTGCTCCTCGACGGCGTGGGGCTGGTGCTGTCGACGGTGATCGGGCTCGTGCTGCTCGCGATCTACCACCCGATCCTGCTCGTCTTCGGGCTGGTGCTCGGCGGGGCGGTGGCGCTGGTGGTGTTCGTGCTCGGGCGCGGGGCGGCGACGACGTCGATCGAGGAGAGCTACGCCAAGTACCGCGTGGCGGCCTGGCTCGAGGAGCTGGCGCGCCACTCGGCGACGTGGCGCTCGCGCGCCGGGACCGCGCTCGCCGAGGCGCGCGCCGAGGAGCTGACGCGCGACTGGGTGGCGAAGCGGCGCGCGCACTTCCGCGTCGTCTTCCGGCAGGTCATGGGGTCGGTGGTGCTGCAGGCCGTGGCGTCGGCGGCGCTGCTCGGGATCGGCGGCTACCTCGTCGTCGAGCGGCAGCTCACCCTCGGGCAGCTCGTCGCCGCCGAGCTGATCGTGACGGCGGTGCTGTCGAACGTGGCGAAGTTCGGGAAGTACCTCGAGGCGACCTACGACCTGGTCGCGGCGGCGGACAAGCTGGGCTACCTCCTCGATCTGCCGCTCGAGCGCGACGAACGCGCCGAGGCCGCCGCGAGCGCTCCGGTGGCGCACGATGCGCGCGGCGCGGCGCTGCGGCTGGACGGCGTGCGCTTCGCCTATCGCGGGCGCGACCAGGCGCTCCTCGACGGCGCGACGCTCGAGGTCGCGCCGGGGGCGCGGGTGGCGCTGCTCGGCCCGTCGGGCGCGGGCAAGTCGACGCTCGCCGCGCTCCTCGATGGGCGGCGCGAGCCGCACAGCGGGCGCGTCGACGTCGACGGTCTCGATACGCGCGACTGGCCCCTCGAGGCGCTGCGCGACTCGGTGGTGGTCGTGCGCGGGGCCGAGCTCTTCGAGGGGACCATCGAGGACAACGTCTCGCTCGGGCGCGAGGGGGTCGACGCGCGGGTGGTGCGCGAGGCGCTCGAGCGCGTCGGGGTGTGGGCGACGATCGCGGCGTTCCCCGACGGGATGCGCACCGAGATCCTGCCCGGCGGCGCGCCGCTCTCGGCCGGCGACGCGCAGCGGGTCGCGGTCGCGCGCGCGCTCGCGGGGCGGCCGCGCCTCGTGGTGATCGACGAGCTCGTCGGGCTCGACGCGCAGTGCCGCCGCGAGCTCCTGTCGCTGCTGGCGTCGTGCCCTGGCTTCACGCTCCTCTATCTCGGGCCGCCGGAGGACGCGGGTCTGCTCCCGCGCACGCTGTTCCTCGACGGCGGTCGCCTCATCGATCGACTGGCGGCCTGACCCATGCTGCTCCGACACCGCATCGACGCCATCGTCCCGGCCCCCAACGAGTCCCGCCGTCTGGCGACGCTGCTCATCGTGCTGTACGCCTGCATCGCCGTCGCGCTCGTCGCGGTGCCCTGGCAGCAGACGGCGCAGGGCGCGGGCCGCGTCGTCGCCTACGCCCCGCTCGAGCGCCAGCAGATCGTCCAGGCGCCCATCGAGGGGCGCGTCCTGCGCTGGCACGTCATCGAGGGCTCGCGCGTGCGGCGCGGCGATCCGATCGTCGACCTCACCGACAACGATCCCGAGATCCTCGCGCGGCTGCGCGCCGAGCGCGACGCGCTGGTGGCGCGCATCGACGCCGCCAACGCGCGCGCGCAGTCGATCGAGTCGCGCGCGGGGTCGCTCTCGGCGTCGCGTCGCTCGGCGATGCTGGCGGCGGAGTCGCGGCGGCGCATGGCCGGCGATCGCGTGCGCGGGGCGATGAAGGCGCTCGAGGCGGCCGAGGCGCACAACCAGGTCGCGGCGCTGAACCTCATCCGGCAGGAGAAGCTCTTCTCCGAGGGGCTCTCGTCGAAGCGGCAGTTCGAGGTGGCGCAGGCCGAGGGGGTGAAGGCGCACACCGAGGTCGAGCGCGCCAAGGCGGCGCTCGCCGCGGCCGAGCGGGACGAGGACGCGCTCGACGCCGATCGGCTGAAGGTCGGCACCGACGGGCTGGCGGCGATCGACGACGCGAAGGCGGCGCGCGCCTCGGCGCTGGCGGAGGTGGCGTCGGCGAAGGCCGAGCTGGCGCGCATCGAGGTGCGGCTCGCGCGCCAGGAGGCGCAGGCGGTAACCGCGCCGCGCGACGGGACGATCCTCCGCCTCCTCGTGCCGCAGGGGACGGCGATGGTGAAGGCCGCCGACGGGCTGGCGGTGCTGGTCCCCGACACCGACGAGCGCGCGGTCGAATTGTGGATTGACGGAAATGACGTGCCGCTGCTCAGCGAGGGGCGCGAGGTGCGGCTGCAGTTCGAGGGGTGGCCGGCGGTCCAGTTCACCGGCTGGCCGCAGATCGCCGTGGGGACGTTTGGCGGTATCGTGAAGCTCATCGATGCGGCCGATGATGGGAAGGGGAAGTTCCGCGTGCTGATCGTCCCAGACGGCCAGGAGCCGTGGCCCTCGGGGCGCTTCCTGCGCCAGGGGACGCGGGCGCAGGGGTGGGTGCTGCTCAGCCGCGTGCGCCTCGGGTACGAGCTGTGGCGGCAGTTCAACGGCTTCCCGCCGGTGGTCGCCAGCGACGAGGCGAGCGCGCTCAAGCAGGCCGACGGCAAGGGGGGCAAGTCGAAGTGACGGGCCCGCGTCGTCTCGGGGCGGCGCTGATGCTCGTTGCGCTCGCCGGCACCGGTGGTGGTGGTGCGCGCGCCGACGAGGCGCCGCTCACGCTCGAGGAGGTCGTCGACGCGACGGCGCGGCGGTTCCCGCTCGTCCTCGCGGCGGAGAAGGAGCGCGACATCGCCCTCGGCGAGCTGCAGGCCGCCCGTGGCGGGTTCGACCCGACGCTGAAGGCGAAGCTGATGGGCGAGCCGTACGGGTACTACCGCTACCTGCACGTCGACACCTGGATCGAGGCGCCGACGCCGCTGTGGGGGACGACCTTCTTCGCCGGGTATCGCTACTTCTACGGCAGCGTGCCGGTCTACGACGGCAAGCTGGTGACAAGCACGCTCGGCGAGCTGCGCGCGGGGTTCAACGTGCCGCTCCTCCGGAACGGGCCGATCGATCGGCGGCGCGCGGGACTCCAGCGCGCCGAGATCGGCAAGAGCGCGGCGGAGCTCGTCGCGCGGCAGGGGCTGCTCGACGCGGTGCGCACCGCGTCGCTGCGCTACTGGGACTGGGTGGCGGCGGGGCGGCGGCTGGGGGTGCAGGAGACGCTTTTGCGTCTCGCGACAACCCGCGACTCGGCGCTCGAGGCGCGCGTCAAGCAGGGCGACCTGCCGGCGATCGAGCGCACCGACAACACGCGCGCCATCGTGCAGCGCGAGTCGGCGCTGGTCGCCGCGCGGCGCGCCGTCGAGCAGGCGGCGATCGAGCTCGGGCTCTACACGCGCGACGCGCGCGGCGTGAGCGCGGCGCCGCCGGCGTCGCGCCTGCCGTCGACGATGCCCGACCCGTTCGAGCTCCCGGCGGCGCAGGTCGAGGCCGATACCGCGGCGGCGATCGAGCGGCGGCCGGAGGCCAAGCGCCTCGAGGCGCAGCGCGCGCAGACCGCGGTCGACCTCAAGCTGGCGAAGAACCAGCTCTGGCCGGCGCTCGACTTCACCGCGCAGGTGTCGCAGGACTTCGGCGAGGTGCGCGAGCTGGCGCGCTCGCAGACCGAGATCGAGGGCGGGCTGTTCCTCGAGGTGCCGATCCCGAACCGCGCGGCGCTGGGGCGGATCAAGGCGACCCAGGCCCAGCTGGCGCGGACCGATCGGCAGGCGGAGCTCGCGCGCGATCGCATCCTCGCCGACGTGCGCGACGCGCTGTCGGCGATGCGCGCGTCGCGCGAGCGGGTCTCGGTGACGCGGCGGGAGGTGGCGCTGGCGCGGGAGCTCGAGCGCGCCGAGCGGCAGAAGTTCGACCTCGGCGACTCGACGCTCATCTTCGTCAACCTGCGCGAGCAGCAGTCGGCGGAGGCGGCGCTGCGGGAGATCGACGCGCTGGCCGACTTCCACAAGGCCTACGCCACCTACCTCTGGGCGACGGGGACTTCGCGCTAGACTAAAAAGCGCTGCCCTCGCGATCGGTGCTGCCTAGATCGGCACCGTGCGCCCCCGCCTCGCCGCCGTCGTCGTCGCGGTCACCTTCGTCACCGCCTGCGCCCTCCTCGCCGCGCTGGCGACGCTGTTCCGCGCGCCCGCGGCCGCGACCACGCGCTCACTCGCCCGCGCGCTCGACGCCCATCGCGTGCTCGCGGTCGTCGCCCACCCCGACGACGAGATCCTCGTCTCCACCGCGCTCGCCGACGCCGCGCGCCGCGGCGCGCGCGTCACCCTCGTCACCGTCTCGCGCGGCGAGCACGGGATCGCCGCCCCGCCGCGCGGGGTCGCGCTCGACGGCGACCTCGGCGCCGTCCGCGCCGCCGAGGCCGGCGCCACCGCCCGCGCGCTCGGCGTCACCGCGCACCAGATCTGGGACTTTCCCGACGGCGAGCTCGCGCCCGACGCCCCGCGCATCGCCGCCCGCCTGGTCCCGCTCATCCGCGCCGAGCGCCCCGATCTCGTCGTCACCTTCGCCGAGGAGACCGGCTACTCGCTCCACCCCGATCACCTCGCGGTCGCGCACGCCGTCCGCGCCGCCGTCGACGCCGCCGCGCGCCCCGAGGTGGCACCCTGGCTCGGCCCGCCCCACGCCGTGCGCGCGGTCGCCGGGGTCCTCCTGCCGCCGCGCCTCGCGCGCGCGTTCGGCGGCGAGCCCGGGCGCGCGATCGCCGCGCGGTCGCCGCGCCCGACGGTGGCGGTCCCCATCGACCGCGCGCTCAAGCTGCGCGCCTGGCGGCTGCACCGCAGCCAGGCCGGCTATCTTCGTCGCGTCTGGAAGGTGCCGCCCTGGCTGCTGTACGAGCTCGACACGACCGAGCTCTACGTCGTGCGCGGCGGCGCCGACCCGGCGATGACTCGAGGCGCTTCCTGTACGGGGAGGACGGGAGGACGGGAGCTCAGAGGGAGGTGAGAATTTTAGTAAGACAAATATCCTCCTTCTGATCTCCCCTCCTCCCCTCCTCCCCTTGAACGAAAGCGCCCCGCGTCATCACCAAGGCGCGATCCCGCCGCGCCGCTACAGCGCTTCGGCGAGGTCGGCGAGCTCCTTCTGGAGCGTGCGCTTGATCCGCGCCTCGAGCTGCCGCACCCGCTCGCGCGTGACGCCGAGCCGCGCCCCGAGCGCGGTCAGCGACTCCTCCCCGTCGAGGAGCCGGCGACTGACGATCTCGCGATCGCGCGGCGACAGTCGCGGCAGGAGCTGCTCCATCCGCTCGCGCACGCGCCGATCGCGGTCGCGCGCCTCGATGTCCGCCGCCGCGTCCTCGCCCAAAAGGAGGTCCTGCGCCGTCGTCGTCCCGTCGCGGAACGCCGGCGCCTGCAGCGAGGCGTCGTGCCCCTCGAGGCGGTGCGTGGTCTCGCGGATCACCTCGGGGCGCGTCTGGAACCGCCGCGCGAGCAGCTCGTCCTCGACGTCGAAATCGGCCCCCAGCGCCGCGCCGAGGCGCGCCCGCTCGCGCTGCAGCCGGAAGAAGAGCCGCGTCCCCATCGCCCCCGGCCCCACGCGCACCAGCGACCAGTTGCGCGTGATGTACGAGAGGATGAACGCGCGCACCCAGTAGGCGGCGTAGGTGAGGAAGCGGTGGCCGCGCTCGGGCTCGAACCGGCGCAACGCCTCGAGGAGCCCGAGGTACCCCTCGCCGGCGAGATCCGACAGCGGGATTCCGTAGCCGAGATATCCGCGCGCGCAGCGGATGACGAACCGCATGTGCGCCTCGACGACCGCCTGCCCCGACGCGGCGTCCCCGCGACGGAACCGTTGGACGAGCGCCGCTTCGTGGCGCTGTGGGAGCCCGCGTCGTTCGACTCGGGCCGTCACTCCCCCTGCGATGGCCATCAACACCTCCGGACCCGCTGGCCAAGGCAAACGCCGTGCCTCCCCTCGGCGCCGCGCCCCGCCTGCGTCCGTCGCCCCCGCGCGTGGCAGATTGCGAGGGCGCGGCGCAGAATGCGGCTCCATCACACGCGCGCCAGGTTCCAGACCGCCGTCCGCAGATCGTCGAGGGCGAAGGGCTTGTCGAAGACCGCGCTCGCCGACAGGCGGCGCGCCTCGGCGTGGAGCTCGCGATCGCCGAAGGCGGTCATCACGATCACCGCCGTCGGCCAGCGACGGGCGCGCACCGCCTCCAGCACCTCGAGCCCGGTGCAGCCCGGCATGCGCACGTCGGTGATGATCACGTCGGGGAGGCCGCCCCCATCGGCCGGCAGCGCGGAGAGCGCCGCCAGCAGCTCCTGGCCGTCACACGCCTCGACCACCTCGAAGCCATCGTCGACGAGCGCCAGCGCCAGGGCGCGTCGCATCTCGGCGTCGTCGTCGGCGATGAGGACGCGGCTCGCCGCGTCGCGAAAGGGGATGCTCCACGGGGCGTTCCTGGCCATGATCGGGTTCCCTCCCAAAGGAGGGCCGTGATTGCGATCGCCGTGCCGCGCGCGCGGACGCGGCCGGAGCCGCGCGGCAGCGTGAAGCCGTCGCATTCCACGTCTCCGCCATTGCAGAACGCGCCTCACACGGAACCTCTCCCAGGCTGCGCGCGGCGCCCGCGCGGGCACGCCGCTTGCGATGGCCACCGCGGCGATGGGGCGCGCCGAGGGGCCGCGGTGGCAGGGATGGAACGGGATCGCGTTCGCGCTCCTGTGCGCGGCGATCCTCGGCGTGCTCATCGGGACCGTCGCCATCGTGCGACGGGCGCGCGCGCAGCTCGCCTCCGAGACCGAGGCGCAGCTCCTCGCGGACGCCGGCGAGGCGCGCCGCCGGGTCGAGGAGGAGCTCAACGCGGTGATCGAGCACCTCCTCGCCTCGGTCGAGCTCCAGCGCGCCGTCGGCCAGACGCCGCGCGCGAACCGCGCCGTGCTGAGCGGGCTCGTCGCCAGCGGGCGCTCCTCGCTGGCGGCGGCGATCGTCGACGGCGACGGTGCGATCGTCGACCAGATCGCGCCCCCCGCCGCCGCGCCGAGCGCCGGGGAGGCGCTGTGGCGCGCCGAGGAGCTGTGGCGGTCGCAGCTCGCCGACACCGCGCGCCGCGCCGCCACGCAGCCGATGGGCGTCGTCGAGCTCTCGCTCCCCGACGCGCACGGCAGCACCCACCGGCTGTTCGCCACCCCGCTCGCCGACCGCCGCGTCCTGGCGCTGCTGGTCGATCTCGGCCCCCTCTTCCAGCGCGCCGCCCCGATCGTCACCTCGGCGCGCGCGCGCCTCGTCGTGCTCGGCGCGTACGGCCTGCCGAAGGCCATGTCCGATCCGCTGCTGCGCGCCGCGATCGCCACCGCCAGCGACGACAGCGCGCTCGGCCGTCTGCGCGCCCACATGCGCGCGGGCGACAAGGGGCTCCTCCGCATCGACGAGCGCGAGGCGCGCGGGGCCGCGCTCCCCCGCGCCAGCTACGTCGCGGCCTACGTCCCCATCGAGCTCCACAACGCGCGCCGCTGGTCGCTGGCGCTCGTCGTCGCGCAGGACGCGGCCGGCGCCCACGCCCGCTCGCTCGTCCTGCGCATCCTCGCCGCCGCCGGCGCGATCGTCTCTTGCCTCCTCGTGTTCGGCGTCTACGTCGTCGGGAACGTGCGGCGCGAGACCGCGGTGCGTGAGCGGCTGCGCGCGGCGGCGCGGGTCGCGCACCTGCGGGACAAGGCCGAGAAGATCCTCGACCACGTCCCCGTCGGCGTCCTGGTCCTCGCCGAGGACGGCACGATCTCCTCGGTGAACCGCGCGCTGTCGCGGCGCCTCCCGGCCGACGCCGTCGGACGTCCCTGGGACGAGGCGCTCGGGGGTGCGATCCCCGACCGTCTCCGCGCGCTCGTCGACGCCGCGGCGCACGGCGAGCCCGCGGCGCTCTCCGGCGAGCGGCTCGCGCTGTTCGGCCCCGACGTCGGCGAGGGGCAGTACGATCTCCAGGCCCTCCCCATCGAGCCGCGCTCCCCCGACGCGCGCGTCCTAGTCGTCATCGAGGACGTCGGCCGGGTGCGCTCGCTCGAGACACAGCTCGTCCGCGCCGAGAAGCTCGCCACCGTCGGCATCCTCGCCGCCGGGATCGCCCACGAGATCGGCACCCCGCTCGGTGTCGTGCGCGCGCGCACCGAGTACCTCCAGGGCAAGCTCGGCGCGTCGCACCCGCAGGCGGACGGGCTGCGCGTCATCGTCGAGCAGATCGATCGCGTCTCGCGCACGATCCGTCAGCTCCTCGACTTCTCTCGCCTCCGCCCGGCCGCGGTGCAGCTCACCGACATCGCTCCCGTCGCCGACGCCGCGGCCGAGCTCCTGCGCCTCGTCGCCGAGCGCAAGCAGGTCGCCCTCTGCGTCGCCGTCGCCCCCGACACGCCGCGCGTCCTCGCCGACCCCGATCAGCTGCAACAGGTCTTCGTGAACCTCGCCGTCAACGCCATCGACGCATGCGCGCCGGGAGGGACCGTCACCCTCGCGGCCAGCGCCACCCCCGACGGCGCAGGCGCGGACATCGAGGTGCGCGACGATGGCTGCGGCATCGACCCGGCGCACACCCACCGCGTGTTCGACCCCTTCTTCACGACGAAGAAGCGCGGCCAGGGGACGGGGCTGGGGCTGACGATCGTCGCCCAGATCGTCCGCAACCATCACGGCGCCGTCGAGCTCGACTCGACGCCGGGCGCCGGCACGACCGTCTCGATCCGCTGGCCGGCGAGGGCTGCCGCGTGAGCGCGGGAGCGGGCACGGTCGCGGGCGCGGCGGGGGTCGCGCTCATCGTCGACGACGAGATCGAGATGGCGCGGGTGCTCGCCGATCACCTGGGCGATCTCGGCTGGGACGTCCTGGTCGCGGCCTCGGCGGAGGAGGCGCTGCGCGCGCTCGAAGGGCGCTCGCTCGACGTCCTCGTCACGGACCTGAAAATGGGCGCGCTCGACGGGATCGACCTCCTGCGAGCGGCCCGCGCCGTCGACCCGGGGCTGCCGGTGATCGTCATGACCGCCTTCGGCGGCGTCGAGGCCGCCGTCGAGGCGATGCGCCACGGCGCGCTCCACTACGTGCGCAAGCCGCTCGCGCTCGACGAGATCACGCTGTGGGCCGAGCGCGCCCGCGCGACGCGACGCCTCGGCGACGAGAACCGCCTCCTCGCGCGCGCTCTCGCCGACGACGCCCTCTTCGCCGCCGCGCCACCTCCGACGGCATCCGGCGTCGCGCGCCTCCTCGGACGCTCGGCGCCGATGCGCGCGCTCGTCGATCTCGTCCGCCGCGTCGCCCCCGCCGCCGCGCCCGTCCTCATCGAGGGCGAGAGCGGCACCGGCAAAGAGCTCGTCGCCCGCGCGCTCCACGAAGAGTCCCCGCGCGCCGCCGGCCCCTTCGTCGCCCTCAACTGCGCCGCGCTCCCCGACTCGCTCGTCGAGAGCGAGCTCTTCGGCCACGTCCGCGGCGCCTACACCGGCGCGCGCGACCCCCGCCGCGGCCTGTTCGCCGAGGCCGATGGCGGCACCCTCTTCCTCGACGAGATCGCCGAGCTCGCCCCGCCGGTGCAGGCCAAGCTCCTCCGCGCCCTCGAGGAGGGCGAGGTGCGCCCCGTCGGCGCCGACGCCGAGCGCCGCGTCGACGTGCGCGTCGTCGCCGCCACCCACCGCGATCTCGCCGCCGAGGTCGCCGCCGGCCGCTTCCGCGCCGACCTCTTCTACCGTCTCGACGTGGTGCGGCTGCGCGTGCCTCCGCTGCGCGAGCGCCTCGAGGATCTGCCGCTCCTCGCCGCCTATTTTCTGTCGAGCGCGCGCACCCGCGCCGCCACCTCGCCAGTGGCCGCGCTGTCCCACGACGCCGTCGCCGCGCTCGCCCGCCATCGCTGGCCGGGCAACGTCCGCGAGCTCGAGAACGTCATCGAGCGGCTCGTCGTCGTGGCGGGTGGCCCCATCGTCGACGAGGCCGAGGTGCGCGCCATCGCCCCGCACGTCGTCGACGCGGCCCCGCGCGCCCCGGCCGGCCGCGACCTCCCGCGCCTGCGCGCCGTCCTCGACGAGTACATCCGCTTCGTCGTCGCCGCGTGCGACGGCAACAAGACGCGCGCCGCCGTCATCCTCGGCATCGACGTCTCCACCATCCACCGTCGCGAGTCCGCCGCGGACGACGATCGTCCAGTGTACACTCGCGGCCCATGACCTCCTCGCCGCCCGACTATCTGGAGACCGTCCGCCGCGTCTACGCCGAGGCCGCCGAGGTCCCGCAGCCCAAGCTCTGCTGCACGACCTCGCCCATCTGGCGCCTCCCCGGCCTGGTCATCCCCGACGAGATGCTGGCGATGAACTACGGCTGCGGCACCACCGTGCACCCGGCCGACCTCTCGCCCGAGCAGACCATCCTCTACGTCGGCGTCGGCGGCGGCATGGAGGCGCTCCAGTTCGCCTACTTCGCCCGGCGCCCCGGCGGCGTCATCGCCGTCGACAGCGTCCCCGAGATGCTCGACAAGGCCCGCGCCAACCTCGAGCTCGCCGCGCGCGTGAACCCCTGGTTCGATCCCTCGTTCGTGAGCCTCCGCCGCGGCGACGCGCTCGACCTCCCGCTCGACGGCGAGAGCGTCGACGTCGCGGCGCAGAACTGCCTCTTCAACGTCTTCTCGCGCGAGCACCTCGCGCGCGCGCTCGGCGAGATGTTCCGCGCCCTCCGCCCGCGCGGCCGCCTCTCGCTCTCGGATCCGATCGCCACGCGCCCCATCCCGGCGCACCTCGCCGCCGACGAGCGCCTGCGCGCCGAGTGCCTCTCGGGCGCGCTCCCCTACGACGACTACATCGCCGCCATCGTCGCCGCCGGCTTCGGCACCATCGAGGTCCGCAGCCGCGTCCCCTACCGCCTCCTCGATCGCGCGCGCTACGGCCTCGACAGCCACCTGCTCCTCGAGTCGCTCGAGGCGGTGGCCATCAAGGACCCGATGCCCGACGACGGCCCCTGCGTCTTCACCGGCCGCACCGCCATCTATTTTGGCGCAGACGAAAATTTCGACGACGGCAAGGGGCACCTCCTCGCGCGCGACCTGCCGCTGTCGGTCTGCGACAAGACCGCCGCCGCCCTCGCCCGGCTGGAGCGCGACGACCTCTACCTCACCGGGTCGACCTGGGCCTACCGCGGCGGCGGCTGCTGCTGACCCGCCCGATCGGCGCGCAGCCGATAGAGCACGTGCCGCCGGAGCGGGCTGCCGTCGGGGATCAGCGGATGATCGAAGTCCCCGGCGGCGTCGTGCACCATCCCCAGCCGATCCATCACGCGCCGTGAGCGCACGTTCCCCGGCACGGTGAACGCCACGATCTCCGGCAGCCCCAGCGTCTCGAAACCGAACGCCAGCGCCGCGCGCGCCGCCTCGACGGCGTAGCCGCGCCCCCACGCCGCGCGCGCGAGGCGCCAGCCCACCTCGACGGGCGGCCCGGCCATCGCGAACGGCGGCGTCCAGCGCAGCGTGTTCAGCCCGACGAAGCCGACGAAGCCCAGCTCCGGCGCCTCGACGGCGAACAGCCCCCACCCGTGCGCCCCGAAGTGCCCCTGGATGCGCGCCGCCATCGCGTCGCTCTCGTCGCGCCCGAGCAGCGACGGGAAGTGCTCCATCACCGCCGGGTCGGCGTTCATCGCCGCGAACGGCGCGCGGTCCTCGTCCCGCCACGGGCGCAGAACGAGCCGCGGCGTTCGGAGGACCGTCACTCTCTCTTCTTGCCCTGCATCGCGACCGCCTCCGCCGCGCGCTTGGCCGCCTCCTCGTCGCCGAGGTAGCGCTTCTTCACCACCTTCAAATTGTCGTCAAGCGTATATGCCAGCGGGATCCCCGTCGGCACGTTGAGCTCGACGATGTCGCTGTCCGAGATCCCGTCGAGGTGCTTGATGAGCGCGCGCAGGCTGTTGCCGTGCGCCGCCACCAGCACCCGCTCGCCGCGACGGAGCGCGGGCGCGATGGTCGACTCCCAGTAGGGCAGGAAGCGCGCGACCGTGTCCTTCAGCGACTCGGCCGCCGGGATCTCGTCGGGCGCGAGCCCCGCGTAGCGCGGATCGCGCCCGGGGAAATTCGCGTCGTCGCGGCTCATCGCCGGCGGCGGGATGTCGTAGCTGCGGCGCCAGATCTTGACCTGCGCCTCGCCGTGCTTGGCCGCGGTCTCGGCCTTGTCGAGCCCCTGGAGCGCGCCGTACATGCGCTCGTTTACCCGCCAGCTCTTCTCGACGGGGATCCACATCTGGTCGAGCTCCTCGAGCGCGAGCCACAGCGTCTTGATGGCGCGCTTGAGCACCGAGGTGTACGCGCGATCGAACACGAACCCCTCGGCCTTGAGCAGGCGCCCGGCGTTGCGCGCCTCCTCGACGCCGACGTCCGAGAGCGGCACGTCGACCCAGCCGGTGAAGCGGTTCTCGAGGTTCCACTGACTCTGACCGTGACGAACGAGCACGAGCGTCTTCATGGCGACGCGCAGCCTACCGCCCACCTCGCCCTGGATCCAGCGTCACGGCTCGCCCTCCCTGGCCGAGCGGCCGCCCCGGCACTAGCTTCGCTGCGTGATCCCGCTCCCGATCCGCGACGACAATCCGCGACGGCGCTTCCCGGTCGTGACGCTCGCGCTGATCCTCGTCAACGTCGTCGTCTTCCTCGGGGAGCTGGCGCGCGGGCTCGACCTCACGATGCTCGACTACGGCGCGGTGCCGGCGTTCCTCGTCGAGCGCGTGCGCGACGGCTGGGTCGAGCTCCCGAACGGGCGCGCGGTGCTCCTGCACCAGGAGGCGCCCTTCCCCGCGACCATCTTCACGTCGATGTTCATGCACGGCGGGTGGCTGCACCTCGTCGGCAACATGTGGTTTCTCGAGCTGGGGCGCGTCCGTTACCTCGCGTTCTATCTGGTGGGCGGGCTGCTCGCGGCGCTGTCGCAGGTCGCCGCGACGCCGCACCTCGCGCAGCCGATGGTCGGAGCCTCGGGCGCCGTCGCCGCGGTGCTCGGCGGCTACGTGGTGCTGCACCCGCGGGCACGCGTGCGCTGCCTCTGGATCCTGGTGATCTTCATCACGTTCATCGAGCTTCCCGCTTGGCTGCTGCTCGGGTTGTGGTTCATCTCTCAGTTCATGCTCCCCTCGACAGCCCAGGTGGCCTGGATGGCGCACGTCGGCGGCTTCCTCGCCGGCATCGCGCTGGTGAAGCTCTTTCGTGCTGGACGAAAAACCCTCCCTCCGTCGGGACCGACGCGGCGGCTGGTGGTCGTCGCCCCGATGGTCCTCGTCGCGCTGCTCGGCGCGGGCGGCGTCGCCGACGCCAAGCGACCGCCGGCGGGCGCCGACGCCAAGGAGGCGATCCGCGCGCTCCTCGACGCGCAGGCCGCGGCGTGGAACAAGCGCGACCTGCCCGGCTACATGGCGGGCTATTGGAAGGACAAGCAGCTGACGTTCTTCGGCGGCGGCAGCGTGACGCGCGGCTGGGACGAGACGCTGGCGCGCTACGAGCGGCGCTACCAGGGCCCCGGAAAGGAGATGGGCGCGCTGAAGTTCGACGACCTCGAGATCGAGCCGCTCGCCGTCGACGCCGCCTTCGCGCGCGGGCGCTGGATCCTCACGATGAGCGACGGCAAGGAGCAGCGCGGCGTCTTCACGCTTCTCCTCAAGAAGCTCCCCGACGGCTGGCGCATCGTCCACGACCACTCGTCGATGTAGCCCCCGATCCGACCTCCTCGGCTCCCATCCTCCTGCCATGAAAATGCCGTCGTTCAGGCACGCATCAGGCGGCTTTTCGTGAGAGCGCGACGTCGAAGCCGAGCGCCTCGAGGCGCCTAATCAGCTTGCGAGTCGTGC
>Ga0272446_1002049_pt1 | contig 28202 bp, 16 predicted proteins | sample YNPCB0061_FD_194587 | JGI IMG/M metagenome (GOLD analysis project Ga0272446, IMG submission 194587) | Hot spring microbial mat communities from Yellowstone National Park, WY, United States - YNP-CB-006-1 | ecosystem: Environmental > Aquatic > Thermal springs > Hot (42-90C) > Sediment | place...
TAGCTAATTAACTAAAGTGTTTAAAAAAAAATAAACACTACTGGAAATCTTTAAATAATTATAAACACGGCGTTGTGTTTTAACATAACACGCCGTTAGGCAGTCCAAGTAAATAATAGGTTTAAACGATGAATAAAATTTTATTGTTTTTTTCTATAATACTCGTAACACTTATTTTTAGCTGTGGTAAAAGTATAAGAGAGGATAGAAAGATGCAGACTTTCGATAAAGAACGTGAAGAGGCGGCAATCCGTGCAGTTGAAAAATCTTATGATACCGCTTGGCACAATGGTAACATAGAAGGTTTAATGGAACTTATTACAGATAGTATCGTTGTGGTTAATCCATTCGGTCAATCGGCATCTGGCAAAATTGAATTCCAAAGAATGTTAGTTGAATTCCTTAATGGTCCGGGCAAAGATACAAAACACACTAGCACAATTTTAAGAGTAAATTTTATAACTGATAATTTTGCTATGGTTGATGGCAAAGCTATTATAGATAATCCTAGTATAAACACTAATTTAAATAATTCATCTCTTACTCATTATTTTACAGATCTTTTAGTGAAACAGAATGAAACTTGGGCAATAGCTGCTATCCGTGCATACACATTCATTACTGAAAAGCCATCTTTTGAGAAATAAATATTTTTTATAATAATTGTTTATGTCAAACTTGATTTCATACTTTTTAAGTTTAGGAATTTAAAATATTTTCAAAAAAAACTGCCTAACCAGCCAATCAAGCGGACGCCGTATTCGCATTTGGCATTTTATAAATTTTAGAGTTGGTCGTTACGTTTCGGCTAACTTGTTAAAGGTAGTTCTATTAAATAACATTGTTGCAAACTGCGCTTACGTTGAAAGTTAAGCACAGTTTGCTAAATCATTGGCAGCTGTTCTTTAAGCGGCTTTGCTGTTCTGGGCTTCGGCTTAGGCACAATGCCGTTAGGCATCAAATAAAATAAGAGGAATAAATGATTGTTGATACCTTTCAATTAATCACAATTTAGAAAGGATACCAAAATGTTAAATCCATTTTTCTCGTTACTTATTTTTGTTTCTGTTTTATTCTCTAGCCATATTTTTGCACAAGGTGATAATTCTTTTCAAATTAATGGTGGAATTATTATGCCAATGAGTTCTTCAAAAGGGTTAACTACTTCTATCCAATTTAACTACAAGTTTAATCCAATTATAGAATTATATGGTTATGTCGGTTATTCTTCTTGGGATAAATACAATATTACTTACCACGAAGATTATTCTCCAATTCAAAAACAACAATATTTTAAAACTTATTCCGCTGATAATCATATTTTAGTTCCTATTTATTTAGGTGGTAAAGTAAATTTTAATACAAACAAACTTTTTACTTCCTTTATAAATTTCGAAATGGGATATTCACATTTGAGTTATAATAGTTTTAATAATTTTAAGTCGGTTGACCCAGAAACCGGAGAGGTTTTAGGTTATCGTCCAGACTTTAGTACTAAAAAAGAGGTTTCTGAAAATTTATTCGGGATAGGAATAGGTGCCGGGTTATCTCATCCAATGACAGAATCGTTAGATTTAGTTTTATCATTTAAGTTAAACAGTTATATAAACTCAAACTACTATGGTTTATTTAGCACCAGAGGAACTTACTCTATGTTTTTGGCTGGTTTTAATTTTAAGATTTAATAATGCCTAACCCGCCAATCAACCCAACTGAATTTTCGAACCTGCCATTTGCGGGCAGGTTCGGTTAAGTTGAAAATATTTTTTTCGGTTCTCTTTAATCATCAATCCTTTTAATACCAGAAATGAAATTGAAGCACGAATGAATCGTTATCTACAGAAGGATTTTCAATTTGTAATCTGTATTGTGGTCTTATCTCAATAAAACTATACGGCTGAAATTCAAACCCAAGAACAAATCGCGATGATTCATCTTTCGACAGATTAATATCCGGATCAATTCTGTCGTAACGAACAACGGCATCGAGACCGGTTAAGATTCCATAAGATGCTTCAATCATCATCACAGAAGATTTTGTATCAGATAGAATTAAATTTTCAGCAATGTCATATTCGGCTAACAGAGAAAATTCATCAAAGCCAAATCCGGCAAAGCCGCCAAACATATTCACTCTGTTGGGTACTTTTGCCAGAGAATATGAGCCGCCTAAAAGTAATCCGACTGAATTAATCTTTGGTGTTAATTCAATTCGCGAAGTAAATGTTGGATCTTTTGATAAAGGTCTTGCTGGTGCAATATTGTTTGAACCAACACTCGCTGTTGCATATAAGAATTTATCAACATAAAATCCTAACTCAACTCCTGCTTCGTTGTAGAAAGGATTGTAAATTAAACCTCGATAAGTGCCTTGCGAAAAAAGTAATCCGAAGTCGCCGCCTCGTGTGTAAGCAGTATGATCATCCATTCTTAATCCATAATTTGGAACAAATGCACCGGCTTTTATGTAGCCTTTATTCGGAAGTATGTGAGCAACACCGTAACCTTCCCAGATTCTGTTCACGAAATCATATTTAGCAATTACATTAATTTCTTTTGATAGTGCAAAGTTGGAATAAATTGAACCGCTCATATTCTGGAAATCTGTTCTTTTCTTTTCCTGAGAATAAAGATATTGTGAACGGAAGTCCAGCCCGATATGAATGTTATCTGAAATTTTTGGTGACATCATAAAATCTTTATCCGGAGTTGACATCATACTTAAAACATTTTTGCCCCAATGCCAGCCATTTTCATTTCTGATAATTCCGCCTGAAGGATTATAGTGACAATCAATACAGCGGTCACCAAGTTTAACAGCGAATCGTGGTAAAGCTGTAATTGTGTTAAAAGCTATAAACACAATTAAAGCACAAAACACATAAGATATGTTTTTCATATTGCACCTTTTTGATGATGAGTAATAGTGATTGAAAAAATTTTTTAGCAGCATCACATCTGTCCAAAAGAAATTTATTTATGTGGCTAAAACCATTTCCTGGTTTTAATTTTTTTTCAGTTCACTGAAGTGAACTGCAATAAATGCTATTTAGATGTTTTATTTATCTATTGCAGTTGGATTTATCCAACTGCTATTATAAAGACCAAAATATTATGGCCTTTAGCCACATTTAGATAAAACCTTTTAATAATAATAAAAGAGACTTCTGAAAAATTCAGAAATGTCATTTCAAAGAAGCGGAGCGACTGAGAAATATAATCTGAATCAAAGATTTCTCCCTCCGGTCGAAATGACAAATCTTATTTCTCAAGGGTTTCAAATTAATTATTCTCTTTTAGACAACACTGAGCAGAATAAATTCTGCTTTACGGAATAGTTATTAAATGACCGAATTCGGGACAAATTATTTAATTTAAGTCACCTTACGCAAATCTGTTAAACCTTTGAGGTTTGGCTAAAAATGTAATTAAAAGAAAAGAAAAATTCTTAATGATTTCAGAAAACCTCAAAGGTTTTTATAAAATGTACGTAACATAACTAATTTAATTTTCGTGCAACAACTACAGTACTTTTTAATGATTCAACTATACCTGAATTTTCATTCAGTGATTCGAGTAGAATGATATAAATTCCGATTCTGAGTGCATTGCCATTATCATCAAGTCCATCAAAGATTACTGAGCCGCTTGAACCGCTTGGCTGATTGCTGTAAATGGTTCTGACTAATCTTCCTCTGCTATCAAAAATTTTTAATTTAACTTGTGAAACCGGCTGAGAAAGATTGTAATTTATAATTGCATAATCTTCAAAGCCATCATTATCAGGCGAGAATGGATTTGGTGAAACTGAAATGCCTGATTGCAGATTTTTATTCTCAGTAAAAATACTATTCACTAATCCCGGCGTTCCTCCAACTGCATTAACACAAGTACTCCAGTTCAATGGATCGTTGCTGCCGAGGTTTGGATTAATTCTTTCGAGTGATTTATTCTTTGTTGAAATGATATTTTTATTATGCCATTTATCAGAGTAATAAACTGAGTCAATAACATTACCCTTAACATCTTTAAGAAGAATCAATTCACCTGTGTTTACCAATCCCAGCGAAGAAGTTCCGATAACATTCTTAAATTCATAATTGCTGAGATTATACTTGCTGAGCATAATTGAATCAGCTATTAAAAGAAAATATGATTTGGGTGGAACAGTAAAACTTGTTGAAAACAATTTGTATGTATTTCTGTTTTCATCGGAGATTATCCAGCCGCCAATATTAACGCTGTCATCGGTTGAATTATAAAACTCAATATATTCGCTGTTATCAACATCAGGATCGAACATGATTTCATTTATAACGATTGTGTTTCTCTGATAAGCCGGCATATTGAAAATTGAATTTACTTCGCCTGGCGTACTTCCGTTTTGCGAGAGTGATAAAGTCCAGTTTGTGCTATCATTTGTTGCAGCATTCAGACTTATTCTTTCAAGCGATACACCTTTTTTATTTCCCCAAGAAGAACGATAAAACAAGCTGTCAATTATTCCGTTTCTGAAATCATATAATACAACTCCATCGGAAGTATTTCCAAGGGTTCCGAAGTTCGCATAAAAAACTTTTGATTGAACATTCGGATAAAAACTTTGAAAACTTGTATCTCTTGAAACTATGAAGTACTCATTCGGAGAAATGTAAACATTCTGATTTGTAATTAATGCTTTAGTCGGAGTTGAAAGAACATCGCTTATACTCCAGTTGTTTATATTAATTGAGTCTGATGAAACATTAACCAACTCAATCCATTCAGGGAATGAGTCATTTGGGTTGTACATTACTTCATTTATTTTGATTACATCAGAAGCAAAACCCGGTTCAACGAATTTCTCAGAATAATTATTAAGTGTATCTGAATCTTCAGCAAAGGCAACAGAAGCTGCAACAAGAGTTCTGCGTTGAAGATTCTGAATTTGGGAATTGGCAGTAATAATTATTGAATCGCCTGCAGCAAGATTTGTTGATGCAGCTGTTGAAAGAAGCTGATCAACAACATTATTTGAATCTGTATCAATGAAGAATTTTATTTCGAATGCTGAAGCAGCGTTTAATCCGGTGTTTTTAACTTTTGCAGAAACAGAAACATTATCGCCTGAAACAGGAAATCTCGGAGTAAAAATTATTTCTGCTAATTGAAGATCATATTCTTTGGGAGTTATGCTGTTAATTCTTCCCGGTGTACTCTGTTCAATGTCAATACTGCTTGCCCAGTTTGACTGCTGATTTGAATTTACAAGAGAAGAAATTCTTTCGAGTGAATAACCATTTGTTCCGCCCCATTGATTTGAGTAGAAAACAGAATCAATTGTTAATCCGCGTTTGTCTTTCAGAACAACACCATCAATATCATTATTTAAGGTTGGTAAGTTAAGTTTCAGAACAGGAGAAAGAATAAATCGGTGATAGTTGAAGATAGTCGTATCTTTTGTAAGCACTGCATAATCTCCGGCACGAATGACGAAATCACTTTTTATCTCAGCAACAGCAGGAGTTGTAATCACATCAGAAATTTTCCATCCATTAAGATTTATATCTGTATCAGAATTGTTATATAACTCAATCCATTCCGGTTCACCGCCAAATGGTGCAAACATAATTTCATTCACAACAACAGTCTGAGGTGGAAAGCCGGGCTCAATAATTTTATAGAAATAATTGTTTGAAGTATCCTGATCGCTTGAAAAATCGGCGATAACATAAAATGCTTTTTTACTCAACAGATTCTGGATTTGATATGAAAAATTAACCACAGCAGAATCATTACTGCCCAGTTGAAGTTGCGTTAGTGTTTCAAGCAAAACATCGGGAATTGAATCGAGGTTTGTATCTTCAAACAAGCTTAAAGAGTATAAAGCTGAAAAGTTTCCGGTATTTTTTATCATCGAAGCGATATTAACATTATCGCCGTTGAGCGGATATTTGGGTTGAAAAAGAATATCACTTACAAATAAATCAAAATCTTTTTTAGTAACCGAATTAAAAGTGCCCGGAGTTGCTTTGTATCTGCTGATGGAAGTTTTCCAGTTAGCAGAATCAGTTGAAGAAACATTTACATCAATTCTTTCGAGAGATTTTCCACTGCTTCCGCCCCAGCCGGAAAAGTACTGAAGCGAATCAATCACACGATTTAACGAATCGAGTAAAATTATTTTATCATTAGTGTTGTTAAGTGTTGGAAATGATTTTACATAAACTCTTGCTTGAATGTTATAAAATGAAAAGATGGATGAGTCTTTTGCGATTACTAAAAATTCCTTTGGATTGAAATTTAAAGTATCAGCAATAACTTTTGTTGTATCAACAGCGTCGGCAATTTTATAATTTTTCAGATTGATTGTTTTATCAGAACGATTAAATATTTCAATCCATTCCGGCTCTGGCGATGATGGAGCATACATAATTTCATTTATCACAATATCATTTCTTATTTCGTTTACGATTACTCCAACAACTTTGGTGAATGCAGTATTATTTGTTGTATCATTATCTGGTGAAGTGTTTATAACAAGAATAAAATTATTTTCACCTTCAGTAAAATTTTGTGTGATAAATATTGCTGAGATCGAATCACCTGTATTTAAAGAATTAAAACTTTGCTGAGAAATCAATTCATTCGGTTGAGGAATAGAATCAAAGTTAGAGTCATTGAACAACAGTAATTCAAAAGAGCCGGAAGCATTTAATCCGATATTTTTAACTGTTGAGTTGAAGGAGATTGATTCGCCAATAATTCCAAACTCAAATGTTGATTTGAACACAGAGACAGTTAAATCATAATCTTTCGGAGTTACTGAATTAATCTTTCCCGGCGTTGCCTTAAAAATACTTTGTGAAGTTTTCCAGTTTTGAGGATCATTGCTCGGATTATCTTTAAGAATTCTTTCAAGCGATTTACCGCCTGTATTTCCTCCCCACGAAGGCAGATAGTTTACAGAGTCTATCAAAACATTCATTGAATCTTTTATTACAACAGCATCGCCGGTATTGTTAAGTGCCGGCATTGAAATTTTAATTATCGAAGATGAAACAGGAAAGTAATTCAGTATTGAAGAATCAGCTGTAAGAACCACAAAAGAATCCGGCTGGAGAATAAAATCAGAATTAGTTATCGTAACACTTGTTGTTGCATCTGCAAATTTCCATTTTTTCAGGTTAACCGGATTTGCGGATTTATTCAGAAGTTCAACCCATTCCGGCTGTCCGCTTGAAGGAGCGTACATAATTTCATTAATGACTAAATCATTATAAACATTTCCCGGCGGATAAACAGAAAATGATTTAATCAATTGGTTGTTAAGCGGATTTTCATCTTCATTAAAATTTACTTTTGAAATTATCTGATAAGAACCAACTGCAAGTGAACTAAGAATTGTTGATGCAGTAATTGAGTCACCGCTAACAAGATTTGAATACAATTGCGAAAAGATGAATTCGTTTGCCTGTCCGATAGAATCAAAATTGATGTCATTATAAATTTCAACAGCAAAGTTGTCGGCTGATAAAGCGCCTTTGTTTTTGATCGTTGTTGTTACAGAAACATCTTCTCCGAGTATTGGCTGCGGTGGATTAAAAATTAATGAAGAAACAATTAAATCATTATTCAGCGGTGTAACTGAATTAGTGAACCCAGGCGTTCCGTTGCTAACAAGCGAGTTAGCCCAATTTGATTGTGATGAATCGCGGTTCATCAGAATTTTTTCATCTGAGTAAGTCTGTAAGTTATCAGCAGAATAAAAATAATAATCAATAGTATCGTTAGCGGCGTTAAGAAGCCAAAGTGGTCGGCTTGTAGTATTCGCCATTCCCGATGAGCCAAAAGAACCATCTGCTATTTTTAACACTAATGCGTTTGATGGCACTAAACCAGAGTAAATCCCATTTACCAGGTCATAATCATTTTCAAAAATTATTGCAAAAGTTTGCGGCGGAAGAACAGTACCAAATCCCGCATCAACAATTACATCATTAGAAGAAGTGTAATATTTAATTTTCCAGTTAGAAAGATTTACTGATTGAGTTGAACTTGTATTATAAATCTCAACAAACTCATTGTTTCCGCTTGTTGGATAGAACATTATCTCAGAAAAAATAATTGAAGTATCTGACTGAGAAAAAATTAGTTGAGTCAGGAATAAAGAAAAAATGATATAAAATTTTTTAATCATTATCTGATAATGCTCATTTATAATATTCTTTGTTATTTATTTTCTTGGAACCGGTTCGCGTGAAGCGAGATATTCAAAAATTGAATCGGGAATAATTCTTAAAAATCTTACTGCAAGCGAAATTGCCAGAGGAAACTGAATTCTTTTTTTACCTTTCTTAATTCCTTTTACAATAATCTCTGCGGCTTTTTCTGGTTCCATCAGAAAGGGCATAAAGAATTCGTTTTTATCTGTCATTGGAGTTTTAACAAATCCCGGTCTTACTGTTATAACTTTTACATTATATGGTTTCAGTTCAATTCTCAGACTTTCGAGAAAGATTGTAGCAGCAGCTTTGCTCGCGCAATAAAATCCACTTTTAGGAAATCCGCGGCTATCTGCAAGACTGGAAACACCGACAATAACTCCATTTCGTTCATTCATAAAATCAGGCAGCAGAACTTCAACAAAATTTATAATACCCATTACATTAGTTTCAAAAATTAATTTTGCTTTTTCTGCACTAAAATCTTTTATGCTTGATCTGAAACTAACGCCGGAATTAAGAACAGCAATATCAACTTTACCAAAATCAATTTTAACCTGACGGTAAACATTTTTTATTTCATCAATGTTGGTAACATCGCACTTATAGGAAGCAGCTCTTGTTTTAACTTCAAGATTTTTTATAAACTTATCAAGGATTTCTTTTCTTCTGGCAGTTAAAGCAAGCAATGCACCTTCTTGAGCAAATTTTTTTGCCATCGCTTCACCAATTCCTGATGAAGCACCGGTAATTAAAACTACTTTATTCTTTAAGTTCATATCGGATTGATTTTTTCAGTTAAAATCTATAATAAGTTTTTGTTGAAATCAAAAATTATACTCAGCAAAATTTTACCTGAATATTGCGAGGTTAAAATTTTTTCGTTTATATTTTGTGCGAAAATCACAAAATTTATTCAGATGTTTTTTGGTAAAATAATTGCTATAAATGATGTTCTCGTAAGGGAAGAAGTACTGAATACTCCTTTTGCCTGTGACTTAAAAAAATGCAAAGGTGCCTGCTGTACTTTAGATAGTGAGTTCGGTGCTCCGGTTACTGAAGAAGAAATTGAACAAATAAATCAAATCCTTCCGATAGTGAAGGAATACATTACTGAAGAACATAAAAATGAGATTGAGCAAAACGGGTTCTTCGAAAAAAAATATGATGAGCTTTTGCTTAGAAGTGTTAACAACAAAGCTTGTGTATTTGTTTACTACGAAGGTGATATTGCTAAATGCTCAATTGAAAAAGCTTACTTTGATGGAAAAGTGAAATTCAGAAAACCTATTTCGTGTCACTTATTTCCAATCAGAGTTGCAAAGTTTGGCGGAGATATTCTTCGATATGAAAAATTCGGAGAATGCAATCCGGCTCTTGAAAACGGAAAAAAACTTAACATAACTATTGCAGAATTCTGCAAAGATTCTTTAATAAGACTTTATGGAGAAAAATGGTATTCACAACTAAAGGAAAAATCGGGTCGTTAATATGCTAACACTTAATCAAAGACTTTCTCAGCAACAGAGACTTTCACCACAGCAAATACAATATCAGAAACTGCTTCAGTTAAATAATCTTGCGCTCGAACAGCGAATTAAAACCGAGTTGGAATTAAATCCTCTTTTAGTTGAAGAGATGGAGCTTGATACTGATCAGGATGACAAAGAAAAGGAAACCGAAGACGAAACACAGGCAGAAGTTGATGCAGCTGAAGAAGCTGATAAAGCTGATGAGGAGTTTACGCTTGAAGATTTTATGAATGATGATGAACTTGATCACGAAAAATTAAACAGAAGCAACGACGAAGAAACTTTTCATCCAATCGCACCACAAAGAACATCTCTCTACGAGCATCTCCGCGAACAGCTGATGATGCTTGACCTTGATGAGAATCTTTATATTCTTGGTGAAGAAATTATCGGTAATCTTGATGCAGACGGTTATCTGAAAAGAGACCTTGCCGAAATAGTAAATGAACTTGAGCTTTTTGAACATATAAAAATTGATATGAAGGACGCTGAAGAACTTCTGAAGAAAATTCAGAAGTTTGATCCGATTGGAATTGCTAGCCGGTCACTTCAGGAATGCCTTATTGTTCAGCTTCAGGAAGCTAAAGCTGATGAATATTACAAATACATTGCTATAAAAATTCTTGAAGATTATTACGACGAATTTACAAAGCGCAGATTCGATATTATTAAAAAGAAAATGAAACTGACTGACGATACTTTGAAAGAAGCTCTTGATTTAATTCAGAAGATGAATCCGAAACCTGGCGAAGGTAATGTTGATATTGTTGAAATGAATCAGGTTACTCCTGACTTTATCATTGAAAAGAACAACGGCTCATGGACTGTTACTCTTAATGACAAATCAATGCCTTCAATTACCATTGATAAAAAGTATCTCGAAATGTTTGACGCAAATAAGCGTAAGAAAAGAACTGACAGAGAAAAAGAAACTTATAAATTCCTGCGTGAAAAATTTGAATCAGCTAAATGGTTTATTGCCTGCATTCAGCAACGACGCGATACATTGATGAAAATAATGCGTGCAATTCTTGAAATGCAATATGAGTTTTTCGAAAAAGGTCCGAAGTATTTAAAGCCGATGATTTACAAAGACATTGCTGATATTATCGGAATGGATATTTCAACAATAAGCCGCGTTGTTAATGGAAAGTATGTTCAAAGTCCTCAAGGCATTCACGAGCTTAAATACTTTTTCAGCGAAGGACTTTCAACCGATACAGGTGAAGAAGTATCGAATAAACACATCAGAGAAAGAGTAAAAGAAATAATTGAATCTGAAAATAAGAAAGCTCCTTACAGTGATGAGAAAATTGCAAAGATGCTTCAGGCAGAAGGAATTCATGTTGCAAGAAGAACCATTGCTAAATATCGTGAGATGTTAAAAATACCAGTAGCAAGACTTCGTAAAGAAAATATTTAATGAACTATTTCTATGATGTTCTTCTACTGATTTTTATTTTAGGATTATTCGGCTTCACACATTCATTTCTTGCTTCTTTAAAAGTAAAAGAATTTATAAAGCAGCAATTCGGAAATGCGATAGCATTTTACAGATTATTTTATAATCTCTTTTCTCTTGTTTCGTTATATCTGATTTGGGAATATGCTCCTCATCCTTCATTAAAAATTTATAAGCTCAATCCTCCTTTCGATTATCTTGTTTTGATTCCACAATTTATTTCTTTAATTGGAATTATCTGGTGTTTCAAATACATATGCTTCAAAGAATTTTTGGGTTTAAGTCAGATTGAAAGATTTTTGAATAAAGAATATTCAGAAGATGAACTTGATGAGAAGATGACATTTCGTGTTGAAGGTCCTTATAAATACTCAAGACATCCGATATATTTTTTCTCTATTGTCTTTTTGGTATTCAGAGCTGAGATGGATTTGTTTTACCTCACAATGCTCGTAGCATTCATAATATATTTTTACATAGGTTCTGTTTATGAGGAAAAGAAACTAATCAGAATTTTCGGGAAAGTTTATGAAGACTATCAGAAAGAAGTACCAAGAATTTTTCCGGTTAAAATATTCAATAATAAATCCTGATTTTATTTTTTAAGTTAGAGTAAGATTATTAAAATCTTTCTAATACAAGGAGTTTGAAAATGGAAAACATAAAATCAACAACTATAATTGGCGTTGTACACAACGGAGTTGCGGCGCTTGGCGGCGATGGTCAGGTAACACTTGGAAATACTGTGATGAAACACAATGCAGTAAAAATCCGTAAAATTTCTGATGGAAAAGTTTTATGTGGATTTGCCGGTGCTTCTGCAGATGCTTTTACTTTAATGGAAAGATTTGAAGATAAACTTCAGCAATATCGCGGAAATGTTTTTCGCGCTGCTGTTGAACTTGCTAAAGACTGGAGAACTGATAAATATCTTCGCCGGCTCGAAGCGATGCTTGCAGTAATTGCCAAAGATACCGCACTTATTGTATCCGGAAACGGAGATGTAATTGAACCCGATGATAAAATTGTTGCAATTGGTTCGGGCGGAATGTATGCTCTCGCTGCAGCTAAAATGTTAAAGAAGCATAGTAATCTTTCAGCAAAAGAAATTGTTGAAGAGTCGCTTAAAACCGCAGCAGAAATTTGCATTTACACTAATGATAAAATAAACATTGAGGTGATTGAATAATTATGGAACAAAAACAATTTGATATGAAAGCACTTACTCCAAGTGAAATTGTAAGAGAACTTGATAAATATATTATCGGACAAACTGAAGCTAAAAGAGCCGTAGCTATTGCGCTTCGTAACAGATGGAGAAGACAACAAGTTAAAGATATTCTTCGTGAAGAAATTATGCCGAACAACATAATTCTTATTGGACCTACCGGCGTTGGTAAAACTGAAATTGCACGAAGACTTGCAAAACTTGCTCAGGCACCATTTGTAAAAGTTGAAGCTTCAAAATTTACTGAAGTAGGTTATGTGGGAAGAGATGTTGAATCAATGGTTCGTGATTTAGTTGAAGTTGGTGTTAATCTCGTTCGCTCAGAAAAGACAAAAGAAGTTCAGGCAAAAGCCGAAGAAATGGCTGATGAAAGAATACTTGATATTCTCATTCCTCCGGTAAAGAAAACTTCCACATTACAAACCACTGACGAAGTTAACGGCTCATCAGATGAAACAGAATCTGAAGAATATCAGAATCAGAAAACAAGAGAGTGGATGAAAGCAAAACTTAAAAAAGGTGAACTTGATGATAAACTGATTGAGTTTGATGCTCAAACAACAGCAACTATCGGAATGCAGGTGCTTGGTCCTTTTGGTATGGATGATATGGGAATTAATATACAGGAAATTATGGGCAGCTTAATGCCAAAGAAAAAGAAGAAAAGAAAAACTACTATTAAAGAAGCACGACAATTTATGGCTCAGGAAGAAGCTCAAAAGCTTATTGATATGGAAGCAGTTCAGAAAGAAGCGATTGAAAGAGTTGAAAATTCAGGAATAATATTTATTGATGAAATTGATAAAGTTGCCGGCGGTGGAAAAGGTCAGGGTCCTGATGTTTCGCGTGAAGGTGTTCAAAGAGATTTGCTTCCGATTGTTGAAGGTTCAAATGTCAACACAAAATATGGAGTTGTAAAAACAGATCATATACTTTTTATTGCTTCGGGAGCTTTTCATGTTTCAAAACCATCTGATCTTATTCCCGAACTTCAGGGAAGATTTCCTATTCGTGTTGAACTAAACAGTTTAACTGAAGATGATTTTGTGCAGATACTAACAAAGCCCGAAAATGCTTTGTTAAAACAATACAATGCTTTGCTCGAAACCGAAGGAGTTAGTCTTGAATTTACTGATGATGCGATAAGAGAAATTGCGCGTATTGCTACCGAAGTAAATGAACAGGTTGAAAATATCGGTGCAAGAAGACTTCATACAATCCTTACAACTTTACTTGATGAAATATTGTTCGATGTACCTGATAAAATTCCTTCGCCTAATGTTAAAATTGATGGTGAATTTGTAAAAAGCAAACTTGAACGAATTGTAAAAAACAGAGATCTGAGTAAATTTATTTTATAAAATTATGTTTATGCCACACTTCAATTCATCGGGTGTGGCATAAGCAAATCACTCCAATAGTCTCATTTCGAAAAAATTAAACCACAAAAAACACGAAACCATATTTCACTCTTTACTTTATAACTTAAATCTCTTAAGTTTCTTTCAGATATTTAGCGGGGTTCAAAATGAAAAAATTATTTATCACCCACCTTTTATTTTTTCTGATTTTTTCTCTTACACCAATTGCACAGGAATTTCATAACCTTAATGGAATAGAAACTCAAAGCGGCAGAACATATCTTTTTTATCGCATAGAAAGTCCATCTACTTACAGCTCAGTGTATAAGTTTGATCTGGACACACAGCAGGATGAAATGATAATGTATGGATTTTATTATAACACTCCTTTCGGTACCATGGGTAAAGCAATTAATGATTACGAGTTCTTTCCGAATGATTCAGTCAATTTTATGAATGTTGGTAATGAAATTAATATAGATTTCTGGGGAACAATTTACAGGAACGACTCGTTGAGTTTTTCGATTCCGTTTGATATGGTTAAAGTTGATATCTCAAAGCAAAATCCTCAGAAAGTATTTGTGGGCGCTGATTATAATTATCTCTTAAGAAGCTTTGATGGCGGCTATACATTTCTTATGGATTCGTCAAAGCAATTTACAATGCTTTCTCTGTCTCCATTTAATGATAACATCATATTCGGGTTGGATGGTTTGAACAGATTAATAAAATCATTCGATGGAGGAAATTCTTCGGTTCTTGTTGACACATCAAGGATTGATGATATTTTTAATTCAAAATTCCTTTACGATTCTGATCAGCAGCATATTTATCGCGTTAACAGAAGTTATGACGAGTATGTTTTTTCTGTTTCGAATAATTCCGGAAATCAATTTAGCTGGACAAAAACTTTTGAGAGCAATCTGCCGATTTACATTTCGATTGACACTTCTTTAAGTGGAGTAATCTTTCTTTCAACAGGAAGATACATATATAAATCAAGCGACTACGGTTTAACATTTCAAGTGTACAATACTTTAGATAAGAAAATCACGGGCATATATAAAAAGCCAAACTCAGATATTCTGTTTGCTTCAACAAAATATAAGATTTACGAAATTTCGCCCGATACAATTACAGTTATAAAATCTTTTTCAGTACCAGCATCATTGCTCAATTATTATCCGCTAAAAATTGGTAATAAATGGATTTATGATCAAACTACTATTGTAGATGATTTTCCGCCGCAGGTTTACTTCAGCACGATTGTTAAAGAAGTAATTCGTGATTCAGTTGCACCAAACAATAAAAAATATTTTGTAATTAAAGAAGATTCAAATGATTACTTCCTTGAAAGAATTGATAGCACAACCGGTAATGTGTACAGATATATTTCCGGTTCCGGTTTCCCTGATGATGAATTACTTATAGATGATCTTACTTTAGAATTTGGTGACACAGTAAAATCTTTCAGAATAGGATATTATGTGCCAGATGGATTTACCACCATAAGGGAAATTACAAATTCTACAAGATGGGGTTCTTTAAGAAAAAGTAAAATATTTGAGACCTACACTTTGGGAATGCCGGTTTATTCTTTAACAGATGGATATGGTTTGGATAGTTCACGTTACCAATTTGATTTCGGTTATACGGTAAATTCACTAAGGGGTTGTGTAATCAATGGTATTGCTTACGGTGATACAGTTCTTTCGGTTGAAAATAACGAAAATGTTCCAATGAGTTTTGTATTATATCAAAACTACCCGAACCCGTTTAATCCAAGCACTACGATTAGTTGGCAGTCGCCAGTGGGCAGTAGGCAAACAATAAAAATATTTGATATACTTGGAAGAGAAGTAGCAACACTTGTAGATGAATACAAGGAAGCAGGATTTTATAAAATTGAATTTAACGCAGCTCAGGTCTCAGGGTCTGAGCTTGCAAGCGGCGTGTATTTTTATAGATTGCAAGCAGGAAATTTGGTTGAAACAAAGAAGTTGATTTATTTAAGGTAAATCTTAATTAATAAAAAACTCATAGGAGAAAACATATGAGTAAAACAACTAATTTGCTGTTATTGTCATTAACCCTTATCACAATGTCTTTTGCACAGACAGCGGTAAGATTTTCATCCCAGAATTTTACACACGATAATTTTATCAGCTCAATTATAAGGACACAAGATAATCAGATGCTTTTGTTTTGGTTTGATAATTATAGTAAGAAAATATTTATGAGTAAAAGTATCGATGATGGAATTTCCTGGACGGAGAAGCAACAAATTTTGCAAAGTTACTCATTCGATATGGACACTGTTCAAGAGCTAAATGTGGTTTCAACTCCCCCTTCAAATGTTATTTTAGAATTTAAAGTCAAAACAATCTCGAACTTTCATTTATACTCCACTTCTACTGATAATGGTTCAAATTGGTCTTCCCCAGAACCAATTCGTTTTACAAGCGCACCACTTCAAAGTGGAAAAGCTTTTTACTCAAGTTTGGGAAGCTTAAGTAATGGTTCAATTGTCTTTACTCACAGTTTTTTGTCAGGTACATCAGCGCAAGGAATTTATTATTCCAACTTTTTGAATAACAATTGGACAATACACCAGATTATTGATTCAACCGGAATTTGGGGATTTGTTTTCTCTCCTTCTGCTAATAAAGAAATGGTCGTTTTCGTTGATTCAAATGGTAATAAAACCGATTTGTTTTTCAGAACATCAACTGATTTAGGAAATACCTGGTCTGCAAGACAAATCCTTTTGTCAACACCAAATTCGAAGAGCAGACCGAGAGTAATTAAAAACAATAATGGTGAGATATATATTTTTTATGAGGAATTGCTTCCAACATCTTTTAATAATTTTTATCAAAAAGATATCTTTTATATTAAAAGCACCGATGGCGGACTCAATTGGCTACCACCCGTAAGAGTAACAAACTTTGCCGGAGATGATAAGTTTCTCTCGGTTACTTCTTCAGTTGCAAACACACCAATTCTATCATTTGTTAGCTCAAGAAATTTCGAAGTAGGTAATAACAATAATCAGATTTATTTATTAAAAGAACCGGAAACCATCAGTCCACCGGCACTAATTTATATTCATCAACTGCCTGATACAATTTCATACGGATCATCAATAAATGTTGTTGCTTATGTTGATGATTACGCACAAATAGAATCAGTTGATCTTATAATTAGTAAATTCAATACCACAGATACGATCCCAATGTATGACGATGGATTGCATCAGGACTCATTGGCAGGTGACAGAATTTACGGAACTACAATAAGCAATTTGACCACGGGTGTTTATTACTTATATGTATTAATTAAAAATGTTAATCAGTTGGTAAATAGTTATAATGTTGGGAACATCATAGTTTCTTATGAATATATGATTAATTCTTATTTGTTGGAATTAAATAAAATTAAATTACCTCTGAATAATAATGGTGTACTTGCTGATGTTGCTGTAAATGGAATAGAGGGGATGCGATACGAAAATAAAGGATTATTATATTCAGGAGGTTTTTACCTGGCAGGAAAGAATCAAAATCAATGGTGGGCAAATGGAGTTGCAACAGCTTCAAGAATAAATGATTACTTGCCCGGCTTACCGGGTTTTCCAGATGATCCGAGGAACAGGTTATATATTGTTAAAGTATCAGATCCTCCGTTCGGTAATTCGTGGCAGGAATGGTCAGATGCTGTATTACTTGGAGCTGGATTTTATGATGGAAATAACGATGGCATTTATACACCAATTGACTTAAATCAAAATGGACAATGGGATACTAATGAAGACAAACCTGATTTACTTGGTGATATTACAGTTTGGTGCACTTACAACGACAGCAGGCCATCAAATCAGAGACGATTCAATAATATTGAACCACAGGGGATTCAAATTAAACAAACTGTTATGGGTGTAAAACCGAATAATTCTCATCCGGCAGATAATGTGGTTTTTGTTCGTTATCGAATCGTTAATAATGGTAGTGTCTCTAATGAATTCGATTCTGTTTACTTTTCAATATGGTCAGATCCAGATATTGGTCAAGACAATAATGGTTATGTGGACGATCTTGTTGGTTACGATTCGTTATTGCAAAGTGGTTATGCATATAATGATGGCGATGACCCTGATTGGGGAATAAATCCTCCCGCTATTGCAAATACCTTGTTGCAAGGACCTGTTAAATACATTCCCGGAGTAACTTTTATTGATAATAATTCAAATGGTGTTTACGATCCGGGAATTGATTTGCCGCTTGATACAGCATATGTAAGAAATGGTGCTTGGATAGGTGAACAGGAATTTCCGGGCGCAAAAAATTTAAGGGTTAGTTCATTCAGACACTTTATTCAATCTCATCCTATAGTTGGCGATCCTTCGAACGCGCAGGAACTTATTCGTAGCATTCTTGGGTTCGATAAATTTGGGAATTTAATTGATCCCTGCACTTGGTATTATGGTGTAGTAAACGGTGTTAACTGCAATGAAGTAAACCCATTATTCATGTACTCCGGTGATCCGGTTACAAACTATGGATGGATAAACAATTATCCTGACGATCAAAGAATAATGACATCAGTTGGTCCATTTAAGTTAATTACAAATCAACCGGTTGATATTTGGGTTGCATATGTAATTGGTCGAGGAACCGACGCACTAAATTCAGTTGAAGTTATGAGAGAGAATATTGTTTATACTTTTGATGTGTATAGGAATAACTTTACAACATTACCAGTTAAAGTGGAAGATAATAAATTCACAGTTAAAGAATTTAAACTTTACCAAAACTACCCAAACCCATTTAACCCGAGCACTACAATCAGTTGGCAGTTACCTGTAAGTGGTAAAGTTACTATCAAATTATTCGATATACTTGGAAGAGAAATCGAAACAATAGTAGATAGTTATTACGAAGCTGGTTTTCATTCTACATTCTACATTATAAATTCTACATTGTCATCCGGAGTTTACTTCTATCAGTTGAAAACAGAAAATTATATTGAGACAAAGAAGATGACACTTTTAAAGTAAAATTGTTTTTTTACATTTATCTGTCTTTAAACTCATTCACATAAAGGTGTTTAAATGAAAAAAATTTTAGTTATCCTTTTTTTAATAATAAAGGATGTTTTATTAGCTCAGTATAATGACTTCAATAGAGTTTCAGTATTAGATTCAAACAAGGATTATACATCCTCTGCATTTTTTATCGACGAATCAAGCGGAAATGAAATGGTTTACTTATTTTATACTCAATCAGGACGACCATATGAAATCTTTTTAACCACTAATACAAATAGGTCCTATACCTGGAGCGAGCCGCAAAAGATAATGACTCCATCAATTGTAAAGGAAATATCTGTGTTAAGATTGAATCCATCTAAAATTTTATTGGCCTACACTAGTTACGGCATAATCAAATTTTTATCTACTTCAAACAACGGCTTAAGCTGGTCTCAAGGTATTTCCTTGAGTTACCATGATATTTCCCGGATTAAGTTGTTAAAACTGAAAGGTGATCAGATAGGATTGATTTTATTTAGATACAGTTACGGCACATCATGGGCACAATTAATTACTTCGAGCAATGAAGGACAAAGTTGGAGCACCGCTGAATTATTATTAAACAATTTTAACTCAGCGGACTTGATATTAAATAATTCCGGAGATTATTTGTTATTCTTTTCAGATTCAACAGGTAATAAATTAATATTTAAAAGAAGCACTGACCTGATTAACTGGACTGCAGAAAGTGAAATTTTAGTATCCGCAAATCAGATAAAAAACATTAAAGTTGCAGTTAATAGTTCAGATAAAATATTTCTGACTTATTTGCAAACTTTCCCGGTTTATAATACAGACATATTTTATATTACGAGCGAAGATGGGGGAAACACATGGAGTAATCCGAATCAATTAACATTATTCAAAGGAAATGATTTTGCACAGCTTGTATCATCAGCGAGAAATGACTTTGCAATCAGTTTTCACTCCATCAGATTAAATCAGTATAATCAAATTTATTTTGGATATTTATCCCGAAACAAAGATATAAATCCCCCACCATATATTTTTCATTCATATTTGTTTCCAGAGCCAACACCTGATCAAATTCCAACCACAGTCAGAGTAATTGCTGATAGTTATTATCCGATTAAACAAGTAACTGCTTTTGTGAAAAAAAATAATCTGAACTACAACCTTGTTCAGCTTTTTGATAATGGCTTAAATGACGATTCACTGCCAAACGATGGAATTTACGGCGGAAGAATACCATTCCAAATTTATGAATCAGATATGATATATTTCTATGTAATGGTTAAAGATGAAAATGGAAATAAATTCAGAAATAAAGAGACTCAAGTTTATATTCCACTTCGAAACCAATATATCGGCAGAAATCTGCAAAACAAGTGGTTATTTCCGATTACAAGAGATGGGCGAATCGGAAGACCCTCAGATTTAAATCTTCCCTGGGGAGCTCATTACGATTCATTTCTTACAGTTTTCTCTTCGGGATTTTTGTTATCAGGATACAATGGTTCAGAATTATGTTTTAGCGGAGTGTTTGAATCCAGAAACCTAAATAACTATGTTCCCGGAATAATTGGAGTATATCCCTCAGAATTTCATCCTTCAGTTAATTTATATGTTTTAGAATCTTCTGATCCTCCCTTTGGAACAAGTTGGCAATCTTATCGTTTTGCTGTCCAAAATGGTGCTCCATTTTATGATGGTGATAATAATGGAATTTATGATCCTATAGATAAAAACGGTAATGGTCAGTGGGATATTAATGAAGATGCTCCTGAAATTATCGGAAATATTACCACCTGGTGCGTTATTAATGATGCTATTTTTATATTCCATCAAGGTAGCGGAGAAATGGGAATTGAAGTTCAAGTCTCAACTTTCAACTTTAATTCAAATACCAATTATGAAGATCAGATTTTTATCAGATATAGAATAATAAATCGTGGTACAAGAGCTGAAATCTTGGATTCGGTTATATTTTCATTCTATGTTGATCCTGATATTGAGGAATATCAAAATGATTATTTGGGGTGTGATACGATATTAAATCTCGGATACGCTTATAGTGGTTTTGATAAAGGAGTAAATAATCCGCCGGCTGTTGGAGTTGCGTTATTACAAGGACCACCAGTTTATATTCCTAATGAAACTTTTATTGATAAGGATAACGATGGAAAATTTACCTCTGGGATTGATGAGCCCTTAGACAGTGCAGTTTTCAAATATGGAAATGGTATCCCATCAAAAATATATTCAGGGGCAAAAAATCAATCAATAACTTCTTTCTTTAAAAAGCTGATGTATGCTGGTTATCCAGAACCATACTATGCTGAAGGATACAGACTATGGCAGAATTCAATTCACCACGATGGTCAGATGATAAATCCCTGCGATGATTCATTTGGAAGTGTTTTCGGAAATGTGAATTGTTTTGATGTTAATAATAAGTTTCTCTTTTCGGGAGATCCTTATAATCGCATTGGTTGGATTAATACAGTTCCCGATTATGATGCTACTTTTTTGTTAAGCACTGGTGCATTCAGATTAGAGAAAGATGTTCCTATTGATATCTGGGGAGTTTTTGTCGGCGGGCGTGGAAATGATTCGCTGCATTCGGTAGTTAAACTGAAAGAGAATACACAGAAGGCAATAGAATTTTATAAAAATCTTCCTGTTGTTTATCAGAACCCTCAAATACCACAATTACCAACTGAATATGTTTTATACCAAAACTACCCAAACCCATTTAACCCAGGCACTACAATCAGTTGGCAAATGCCGGTAAGTGGTAGGGTTACAATAAAATTATTCGATATACTTGGAAGAGAAATCGAAACAATTGTAGATGGTTATTACGAAGCAGGAAAACATTCTACCTTGTACATTGCAAATTCTACATTGTCATCCGGAGTTTATTTCTACCAGTTGAAAACAGAAAATACTTCGTCAAGCTCTCCAAAGAGGCAGGCAGGACAGTTTTATATTGAAACGAAGAAAATGATTTACTTAAAATAGTGCCATATAAGAGCTTAATAAGTTAGATAATTTACCAAGTCGTTAAGAGTATAGATTGTGATAAAAAAATTTTTAATTAATATAAAATTGAGAGGAAAAATGAAGGTTATTATATTTATCTTTTTGCTGTTACCGGCAATATCTATTGCTCAACATGGTAGCGCAAATTATAGAAATTTTGCTATTCTTGATGGTAATAATATAAAGACTGTACTTACTAATTATGGAGTAATTGCCCAGCCTGCAACAGAATCCCCAAGATTTATTTGGAACTACCCTTATAATATTTATGCTGGAGATTTAAGTGTTTTGCTTGGATTGGAACTTCCAATTGATGATTACTGGATGGGAAACATTCCTCCTGATGGCATTCCCGATACAATTCATTCCGTCATTATCACTGCTGTTGAAAGACCAGGCGGAGGTGAAGGTGAACTGGGTGTGTCATATTCTTTTGAACCTCTCCCAGGTTACTTTAATATCAATCACAATGTTCCAGGGCAGGGAATTGCTTTAAGTCATATTCCTGAAACTTGGCCCTTAATCTGGCCGGATAATCCTTCATACGGTTCAGGCGTGTGGAATGGTTTATATGGTCCAAATAATTTTGTTGGAGATCAGGAAGCACTTTTTGTAATGGATGATTTCAATGATCTTGAAAACAATCTCATAAATAGATTTTGGGCTAATCCAACGGATACTACTCTTAAAGGTCACGGTTTGGAAATTAAAATTAGATATGTGCAGCTTAATAATCCAAATTATAAAGATATACTTTTTAGAATTTACGATATAAAAAATAAATCTATTCATAATTATCACAAACTTGTATTTGGAAATCTTGTTGGTACCTATATCGGGGGTATGGACCCCGAATGGAATGATGATGTAACCTTATATTATCCAAAAGACAACCTTATTGTTAGTTATGATTTTGATAATAATATAAATCGGATTTCAAACCCAAACTGGATTGGCAAGCCGGGAATGTTTGGGGAAACTTTTATACATGCCCCAGGTGGAAATAAAATAGCCAGTTTCAGAAATTTTGTTCCTGCTGGAGAGTTAACAATGGCGAATGATGAAGAAATTTGGAACAAACTAAAACCAGGTAATTTTTCATTTCCTTCAAGTGTGTATTACCTTGACTCTATTCCTTATGCTATTCGTGGAGAAGATGGTGATTACATTTACGGAGGAGAATATTTCTCTATTGATGCTGGTGAGACTAAAAGAATTGTAACTGCAGTTGCATTCGGTTATTCAAAAAGCGAAATATTAAAAAAAATAAAATATGCAGAGGCACTTTATCACTCTGGTTTTGATACTGTTGCAGTAGTCAATTCTGTCCATATTACGAATCCATCCTTTCATAAAACAGTATTCGGAAATGAAACAATAACTTGGAGTTCACCAAATTCACAAGGAACGGTTGATATATTGTATAGTTCAGATGGCGGTCAAAATTGGAATACGGTTGTAAAGGATGCTCCAAATACAGGCTATTACCATTGGAACTCGACTTTATTTGGAGATGGTTCTTTTGCTAAACTCATACTACTGATGAAAAACAATGAAGGCTTTATATATTCCTTAAATGAAAGCAAATATTTTACAGTTAATAATCCGGGAAATAGTTCTCCTTATATAGAGATGCAGAATCCGGAAATTCAATATAATACGATAATTACGGACGAGGAATATCATTTTAACTTCCTGATTGGCGACCCCGAAAACGATCCTCTAACACTCAAAGTATATTATAAAACAAGTTCTGATTCTGTCTTCAGAATTTGTTATAATTTTAATGTTAATAGTGACACAGTAATTCAGACATTACCCATAAATCTAAAATATATTCCAAACTCAAACAACTTAACACTTAAATTTGAAGTTACCGATGATAGTTTATCATATTCGGTAGTTACGCCTAAATTTATAAAGGAAACTCCCAGATTAGTCCTGAATTCTCAAAATTTTGAATGGATTAGAAAATACAATGAAGTTCCTGTTGAAATCAGAGTAATCGACTCAACCTTATTCACAAGTAATGAGTATATAATTACTTTTAATGATATAACACCGAATACTGAAAAGAAATTTTCTGTATATAAAACCAGTACTAATGAGTATTTACTTTTTAATCAACCATTCAAACCAGGAGAAGAGTCAGTGATATTTGATGGAATGACTCTTTATACTCAAGACATTCTAACAAGTTTAGATACTTTATTAAGTGGATGGAATAATGTGCATCCCAGAAACCTGAATTTTGTATTGGACCAATATATTTCGACAAATCTGTCAGCTTATCGATATCCTTTCGATTACAAATTTGTATTTTCAGATACTTATAATGACACCTCTAATTATCTTGTTAATATTTTTGGACCCGGTGCACCGCCTGCAAATCCAAATATCAACTTTAAAGTTTACAGATATATTGAAAATTCTTGGGAAAGAATTCAGTTTGCTTTTTATGAACCGAGTCTGTTTCGGAAAAACATACTGTCCTTTTCTGATGTAGTTATCTTTTCAAATCCAACGGGGACTGATTTTTCCTGGAGAGTAATATTTAAAGGTGATTCTTTGTCTAACATACCTGTGGGTGGCGATACATTGTATCTTTTTACAAAAAAAGGATTGTCCGTATTTGATTCAATTAGAGTGTACGGATTAACTGTTAATGTTAATGATTTTTTAAGATTGCCAATTACTTACTCGCTTTCCCAAAACTACCCAAACCCATTTAACCCAAGCACTACAATCAGTTGGCAAATACCAGTAAGTGGTAGAGTCACAATAAAATTATTCGATATACTTGGAGGAGAAGTCGAAACAATTGTAGATAGTTATTATGAAGCAGGAAAACATTCTACCTTGTACATTGCAAATTCTACATTGTCATCCGGAGTTTATTTCTATCAGTTGAAAACAGAAAATTATATTGAGACAAAGAAGATGATATTGCTGAGGTAAAAAACCTTTTTTAAGGTAAATAAACAAATAAAGATAACACTTTAAAGGGCTAAACTATGAAAGTTAAAATAATACTTTATTTTGTATTTATTAGTTTAACACCTAACGCACAATGGTTTTGGCAAAATCCATTACCTCAAGGGAACGACTTAACTTCTCTCATCTTTATAAACTCAACAACTGGCTGGGCTGTTGGAAAGGTTGGGACAATCTTGAAGACAACAAATGGTGGAACATCTTGGCATGTACAATCAATTGGGACGAGTTATGATTTAAACTCAGTCCATTTCTCAAACGAAAATATGGGGTGGACTGTGGGTGAGAATGGAACAATCTTAAAGACAACAAATGGCGGAATTACTTGGCAATTACAAGGTTACGAAACGAGTAATAATTTACTATCAGTTTACTTCATAGATACAAACATTGGTTGGGCTGTTGGATCGTATGGGACAATCTTGAAGACAACAAATGGTGGAATAATCTGGCAATCTCAATCGATCATGACAAATTTAAGTTTCAGATCAGTCTATTTCATAGACCCAAATACTGGTTGGATAGTAGGCCAATATGGAACAATCCTGAAGACAACAAATGGTGGAACAAGCTGGCTTGCACAAAATAGTGGAATCACAAGGTGGCTATCATCAGTCTATTTCTTCGACTCAGACACCGGCTGGGCTGTTGGGATGTTTGGAACAATCTTAAAGACAACAAATGGTGGAACAGACTGGCAATCTCATTCAATAATAACAAGTTTAAGTTTTAGATCAGTTTATTTCATAGACTCAAATACTGGTTGGATAGCAGGCAATGATGGGACAATCTTGAAATCAACGAATGGTGGGATAAACTGGCGGCGGCTAATAATAGGTACGAATAGTCATTTTTTCGCAGTACATTTCATAGACCAAAATACTGGTTGGGTTGTGGGAAGTGTAGGTTCAATTTTTAAATCAACAAACGGTGGAATTAATTGGTTGGCGCAATCAAGCGGTACAAAAAATATTTTAGAATCAATATATTTCATAAATCAAAATACAGGCTGGGCTGTGGGAGAGAATGGAACAGTCTTGAAGACAACAAATGGTGGGACAAACTGGCAACCAGAAAATAGCGGTATAGGTGATTATTTAAGTTCAGTTCATTTTATTGATGAAAATATTGGATGGATTGTAGGAAGTAATAAAATCTATAAAACAACGAATGGCGGAACAAGCTGGTTTCTACAACCCAGCGGAGTAGATTATATCTTATGGTCAGTCTATTTTATAGATCAAAATATTGGTTGGGCTGTTGGAACTTATGGAACAATCTTGAAGACAACAAATGGTGGAGCAATCTGGCATATACAAACAAGCGGTACAAGTAATCATTTAGAATCAATATATTTCATAGACCAGAACAATGGATGGGCGGTTGGAGAAATGGGAACAATTTTAAAGACCACAAATGGTGGTAAAAATTGGCAAGAACAATCAAGCGGGACTGAAGATTGGTTATATTCTGTCTATTTTACTAACCAAAATACTGGTTGGATTGTCGGATTTTGGGGAACAATCCTTAAGACAACAGATGGGGGAATAACCTGGCATTCCCAAACAAGTGGAACAATTAGCTTTTTATTATCTATTCATTTCACTGATGAATTTAATGGCTGGGCTGCTGGATATTCAGGAACCTTACTAAAGACAATAGATGGAGGACAAAACTGGGAAGTATATCAAAACAAGACGGGTTATAATTTAAATTCAATCTATTTTACAGATCGTAATACTGGTTGGGTCTCAGGTGAATTTGGAACAATCTTGAAAACAACAAATGGTGGGTTAAATTTTATAAAAGATGAATATGAATTTGCTTTAGCAGAAAGTTTTGTATTATACCAAAACTATCCAAACCCGTTTAACCCGAGCACTACAATCAATTGGCAAATGCCATTAAGTGGTAAAGTCACAATAAAATTATTCGATATACTTGGAGGAGAAGTCGAAACAATTGTAGATGGTTATTACGAAGCAGGAAAACATTCTACCTTGTACATTGCAAATTCTACATTGTCATCCGGAGTTTATTTCTACCAACTTAAAGCGGGAGATTATATTCAAACAAAGAAAATGGTTTTTTTGAAGTAAAAGTGTTAATTGATTATAAACTTCGGCGGGCTTCGGCTCGCCTTTTTTATTTTAGTTTGTTAAAAAGAATAATTCATCTGAGAACAATTTTATCTGCACCGCTTATCTTGTTAACATGACAACGACATTCATCTGTATTCACAACAATAAATGCTTGTGCAGTTCTGCCCAATGAATCTAATGCTGTAAACCGGATTAACAAAGGATCTGTTAAAAGATAATTCACATAAGAATCGTCAATGACTACATATCTTCCCGAAACAAATTGTAATTGTTTGTAAATAGGTTTAATTGTTCTTCCAAATTCATCTTCAATATTCACATTCAGCGAATCTACAGGATTATCGAGTGAATCAACAACTGATATTGTAATCATAGCAAATTCTGTTGTACAGATACAATCAAATTCTTCTTTATTGCAGGAGATTAACAGAAGTGTTACAGCAGAAATTAAAAATAATTTTTTCATAGCATATCAATCTTTTTTTGCTAACTTAAACATATATTTGCAACTGATTCAACAACAAAAAATATTATTACAAATGACAAAAACAGGAGTACTTTTAGTTAATCTCGGAACTCCCGATAGTCCCGCAGTAAAAGATGTAAGAAGATATTTATTCGAGTTTCTTAACGACCCGAGAGTGATTGATATCCCATCCGCATTAAGATTTTTTCTGGTTAATTTTATCATCGTTCCTTTTCGTGCACCTAAATCAGCTGAGATTTATAAATTGTTATGGACAGAAAAAGGCTCACCAATTATTATTTACGGCGAATCTGTAAAAGAGAAACTTCAGCAAGCGCTTGGCGAGAATTACGAGGTTGAACTTGCAATGCGTTATCAAAATCCTTCACTCGATGATGTGCTGAACAGAATGCGAACAAAAAATTATAAGAAGATTATTGTCATTCCTCTTTTTCCTCAATATGCTTCAGCAACAACCGGCTCTGTTATCGAAAAAGTAATGAAGATTGTCAGTAAGTGGTGGGTAATTCCCGAAATTAAATTCATCGGACAATTTTTTGATAATGAAGGTTATCTGAATACAATTATTGAGCAGTCAAAAAAATATAATCTGAATGAATACGATCATATATTATTCAGTTACCACGGATTGCCTGAACGACAAGTTGATAAAGTTTATTTTGACAGCAAGCCTTGTTCAGATCATAAATGCGATGAAGAACTGAATGATGAAAATATCTATTGCTACAAAGCTACTT
>Ga0272446_1002050_pt1 | contig 28189 bp, 15 predicted proteins | sample YNPCB0061_FD_194587 | JGI IMG/M metagenome (GOLD analysis project Ga0272446, IMG submission 194587) | Hot spring microbial mat communities from Yellowstone National Park, WY, United States - YNP-CB-006-1 | ecosystem: Environmental > Aquatic > Thermal springs > Hot (42-90C) > Sediment | place...
CCAAGTGGCGGGTGAATTCGCCCACGGTCCGGACCACCACGCTCCTTTCCGAGCACGAAAAGATGGCGAAGGGTTTTTCGCCCACGCCGGGAATGCAGAGGAAGTAGAACCGCCCTGCCATATCGCCGTCGGAGCACGGCTGCGGCAGGCGGTCAAAGACAAGTTTGAAGAGCTCCGGATCATAGTGCAAGCGGCTTGCCAGGCGCACTTTCACGTAATCCATCGGGAGGATGGTGTCACAGGAGCGGGCGTAAGCGCCATCGTAATTCCCTTCCAGGCAATCTCGCTCCAGGCGCGCGAAGTACTGCTGAAACTGAAGGCTGTCCAGTCCGGTGAGGGCGCTGCCGACGCCGAACAGATCCGCGCCGGCTGCAGCGTACTGCGCGACGTGTTCCGGGGAGGCTATGCCGCCCATGCCGATGATGACGGGTTCCGGGCCGACGGCGCGGCGGACCTGCTCGACGGCTCGGATGCCGAGAGGGCGGATGCCGTCCCCGGACAGCCCGCCGTACTTGTTGTGGAGGATGGGATCCGTTCCCAACGAGACGATGGCGGGTCCGACGGTGTTGGTCAGCGTCAGCCCGGCGGCGCCGGCGTCCATGGCAGCCCGAGCGGCGCCTTCGAGGTCCGGAAAGGTGGCGGCCAGCTTGACAAAGACCGGCAGCCGGGTTTCGCGGACGATGGCGCCCGTGATGGCGGCAAGCAGGTTCGTGTCGTGGCCCACCTGCGTCCCGTAGCCTTTGGCATGCGGGCAGGACATGTTTAACTCAAAACCGTCGGCGATGGGCTTTAAGGTTACGGCGGCTTGCAGGAAGGTCTCCACGTCGGAACCGAAAATCGAGACCAGGAGAAACTTGTCCTCGGGAATTTCCAGTCCGCGGAATTCGGCCAGGAACGCCTCGGCGCCCGGATTGGCCAGTCCCACGGCATTGATGTAGCAGCCGGGCGCATAGCGGGCGTAGATGGGCTCCCGGTAGCCTTTTCGAGGCTGGGCGCTGATGCTCTTGGTGGTTACGACGCCCACCGCCGGGACCTCAAGAAAGCATTTTTGAATGGTGGTGGCATGGGTGCAGCGGATGCCGGAGGGGATCACAAACCGCCCACGGACGGTCTTGCTGCCCAGCCGGAACGGCTGATCCAGTCGGGATGGAAACATTGCAATGAGTTCCTTGCAATGATACCAGGATCTCCAAAAGGAACAGGGATTCGCCCGCCCCGCGAGCGCCGCCGGGGGCTGCGGTGCCTGATAATCGAATTGAGATGACCGGCGCGGTGGCCGAGTTTGCGGAACGCTGGCGCCTGTTTTGGCCCGGCGACCGCGTGGGCGTGGCCGTGTCAGGCGGGGCCGATTCGGTGTGCCTGTTGCACGTGCTGGTGGAACTCGCTCCCCGGTGGAACCTGCGGCTGGAAGTGCTGCATTTGGATCACGGCTGGCGGGGTGAGGAGTCGCGCGCAGACGCGGAGTTCGTCGAGAGCATGGCCCGCAGGCTGGGCCTTCCCTTTTGGCTGGAGCGGGCTCGGCAGGCGGAGGGGAACCTGGAGGAGGCCGCCAGGGAAGCTCGCCGGGCATTCTTCTTGAGAATGAGGCGTGAGCGGGGCCTGCAATCGGTGGCGTTGGGTCATACGCGCAACGATCAGGCCGAGACGGTTCTTTTCCGCCTTTTGAGGGGCGCAGGGCCGGCAGGCTTGTCGGCCATGCGGCCGAAGACCGCCGAAGGGTTTGTGCGCCCGCTGCTCGCCACGGACCGCGCTGCCATAGCCGAGTACTTACGGCAAAGGGAGATTCCGTGGCGCGAAGACCGCACAAACGCCGACCGGCGCTTTGCCCGCAACCGCATCCGCCTGGAGCTTCTGCCCGAGTTGGAAAGGGGCTGGAATCCGGAACTGACCGAGGTTTTGTGCCGCACCGCGTTTCTGGCGGCCGAAGACGAGGAGTTCTGGGAAGCCGAGATCGCCCGGCGTGCGCCGGAAGTGGTGCGGGGGGCCGAGGATGCCTTGATCCTGGACTGCACGGGGCTGGCGGCATACCCGCCTGCCCTGTGCCGCCGCATGTTGCGGTGGGCGGTTTCTCAGGTGAAAGGGGATCTGCGGGGCATCGAATTTGGCCACATTGACGATCTTTTCCAGCTTGCCAGGCGCCGGGAGGGCGACGGGCGGCTAATTCTGCCCGGCGTGGACGCGTGGCGGTCGTTCGAATGGCTTCGTTTGGCCAAGCCGGGGGCGGACCGCGGACCGCGTCTGTGGGAAATTCCCGTGCGGCCCCCTTGCGAGGTCCCCCTGCATGGCGGCAAGTGCTTGTTGCGTCTAGAGATCTTGTCCCCGAACCGCTATACTGAAGGTACCGGCTTGGACAGAGGGCGTCTGAGCGGCGCGTTACGGCTGAGAAACTGGCGCCCGGGAGACTGTTACCAGCCGGTGGGGCGGAGGCGCCCGGAAAAGTTGAAAGCCTTGTTTCAAGAAGCGCGGATTCCCTTGTGGGAGCGGCGGAATTGGCCGATACTGGCGATGGGAGACCAAATCTTGTGGTCCAGGCGCTTCGGAATCGCGGTGGAGTTCGCCGCGGCGCCCGGGTGTGGTGAGATCGTGACAATCTGTGAAGTGGGTGTGCGGCAGTGAATCGGAAGAGCCGTCGGTGACGTCTATGAGAATGATGGAGAGCCGACTGGCTTCCGGGACCGGTCCGGGTAGGGAGAATTCATGAATTCCAACATTAAGACAGCGATTTTCTGGGTGGTGCTCATTTGCGTGGCCGTGCTGTTGTGGGCCGTGGTGCGCACCGGCAATACCCGAAAGGAGCAGTCGCTCACCTTCACCCAATTTCTCAACGAGGTGGACAGCGGCCGGGTCAAGCATGTGACTATCACGGGCAACGAGGTCAAGGGCACGTTCCGCGATGATAACACCGCCCTGCGCACTCTGATCCCGTCCAACTATCCCGATATTTACAAGACCATGCGGGAGAAAGGCGTCAACGTCGAAATCAAGGACGCCAACACCAGCGGGTGGGTGTCGATGCTGGTGAACTTTGTCCCATTCCTTCTGCTGTTTGCCTTCTGGATCTTCATGATGCGGCAGATGCAGAGCGGCGGCAACAAGGCGTTGAGCTTCGGAAAAAGCCGCGCCCGGTTGCACTCGTCCCAGCAGAAGAAAGTGACCTTCAAAGACGTAGCGGGCGTGGAGGAAGCCAAAGAAGAGCTTCAGGAGATCATCGAGTTCCTGAGGGAGCCGCAGAAGTTTCAGAAACTGGGCGGGCGGATTCCCAAGGGCGTGCTGCTGATTGGGCCGCCCGGCACGGGCAAGACGCTCCTGGCTCGCGCCATCGCCGGCGAGGCCAACGTGCCGTTTTTCTCCATTTCCGGTTCGGACTTCGTCGAGATGTTCGTGGGCGTGGGCGCCAGCCGGGTGCGCGATTTGTTCGAGCAGGGCAAAAAGAACGCCCCCTGCATCATTTTCATTGATGAAATCGACGCGGTGGGCCGCCACCGCGGCGCCGGTTTGGGCGGCGGACATGATGAGCGCGAACAGACGTTGAACCAGTTGCTGGTGGAGATGGACGGGTTCGAGTCGAACGAAGGCGTCATTCTGGTGGCGGCCACCAACCGTCCTGACGTGCTGGACCCGGCTCTGCTGCGTCCCGGCCGATTTGACCGCCGCGTGGTGGTGGCGCGCCCGGACGTGAAGGGCCGCGAACAGATTCTAAGGGTTCACACCAAGAAGACGCCGATGGCCGATGACGTGGACCTGTCCGTGCTGGCGCGCGGAACGCCGGGCTTCGCCGGGGCCGATTTGGCCAACCTGGTGAACGAAGCGGCCTTGGCGGCGGCGCGACAGAACCGCAAGGTCGTCACCATGTACGACTTTGAGGTGGCCAAGGACAAGGTGATCATGGGCGTGGAGCGCAAAAGCCTCATCATCAGCGAGGAGGAGAAGCGCAACACGGCCTACCACGAGGCCGGGCACGCGCTGGTGGCGGCCATGCTGCCGAACGCCGACCCGCTGCACAAAGTCACCATCATTCCGCGCGGCATGGCCCTGGGCTTGACCATGCAACTGCCCATCGACGATAAACACTCCTATTCCAAGGCGTACCTGGAAGACCAGCTTACGATTTTGATGGGCGGCCGCGTAGCTGAAGAGATGTTCATGAAGCACGTCACCACCGGGGCGGGCAACGACATCGAGCGCGTCACGGAACTGGCGCGCAAGATGGTGTGCGAGTGGGGCATGAGCGAGCTGGGGCCCATCACCTTCGGCAAGAAAGAAGAGCAGATTTTCCTGGGGCGGGAGATTGCGCAGCACCGCGATTACAGCGAAGACACGGCCATCAAGATCGACCGTGAAGTCCGGCGGCTGGTGGATGAAGCTTATAACCGCGCCAAGAGAGTGTTGAGCGAGCGCTCCGACGCGCTGGTGAAGATCGCCGAAGCGCTGCTTGAACGGGAAATTCTGGATGGCGCCGACGTGCGCGCCATCATTGAAGGTGGGGAATTGCCGGCGGCCTCCGCCTCCAAAGGCAAACCGCCATCGGAAGAAGGCAAACAGCAGGTGCTGCGCCCTGAAGGGGGCAGCCGGGCGCCGGGTTTTGGCGCCGGCGAGAGGCCGCAGCCGGCGTGATTCCCGCATTTCCGGTTTACCTGTTCGACGTCGACGGAACGCTGCTCGACTCGGCCCGGGACATTTGCGGCGCCATCCAGGAGGTGCTTGCCGGGACGCGCGCAGGCGTGCTTCCTGAAGAGTTTCTGCGGGGTTACATCGGAAGGCATCTCCTGGAGTTATTCCGGGACGTGCTGCCGGAAGCCGAACCGAAAGAGGTTGAGCGTCTGATTGCCGAATACCGGCGCATCTATCCTGCCCGAGACCACGCCAACACGCGAGTGTATCCCGGGGTGAAAGAAGGACTTGCCCGGCTGCCGGGTCTGAAATCCACCGCTACCATCAAGGGCACGCCCACCACGCGCGCGGTTTTGGAGAAGTTCGGTCTGTTGGAGTATTTTCACCACGTGCAAGGGACCGACGGCTTCCCGCCCAAGCCGGAGCCCGACGTGATCCTGGCGTCTCTTGCGGCGTTGGGCGCCAAACCGGGAGATTGCCTTATGGTGGGCGATTCGCCGAACGACATGGAGGCGGGACGGCGCGCCGGCGTCAAAATCTGCGCCGTGCGTTACGGTTATGGAAAGGTAGAGGACCTCAGGCGGTTCGATCCGGACTTCTGGATCGACGACCTGCGAGAGCTGGCGCCCGCCTGAGGCGGCGCAAGATCTGCCGCCGCGTGTAGTAGCATGAAGCTGAGAGCGCGGCGCGGCCGGTTTTCCCGGTCCCAACGGAGCGCCGGTTCCCGTTCCGTCTTTTGGCCAGGAGAAATTTATGGACCGCAGATATTTCTTGTTCGGCGCTACGGCAGCAGGGGCGATCAAGGCTAGCAGCCTTGCCAGCGCCAACGACACCATTCGTGTGGGCATTGTAGGCGTGCGCGGGCAGGGTGGTTCTCATATCCGCGCTTACGGCGGCATGAAGAACGTCGAAATCGCCGCCATTTGCGACATCGACGAGTCGGTGCTGGATAAGCGGATTCAGGAAGTGGCGGGCGCCAAGGGCAAGGCGCCGGCGCGCTATATCGACATCCGCAAAATGTTGGATGACAAGTCCATCGATTGCGTGTCGATCGCCACGCCCAACCACAGCCACACGCTGCAAACCATTTGGAGCTTGCAGGCGGGCAAGCACGTATACGTGGAAAAGCCGTGTTCGCACAACGTCTTCGAATCCCGCCAGATTGTGGCGGCGGCGCGCAAATACAACAAGCTGGTGCAGCACGGCACCAACAGCCGCTCGACCGAGGGCTTGCGCGAAGCCGTTCAGAAGCTGAGAGAAGGCGTGATCGGCGACGTGTACATGGCCCGCGGGCTGTGTTTCAAGTGGCGGAACACGATTGGGCGCGAGAAACCGCAGCCGGTTCCCAAGGGCGTTCATTATGATCTGTGGCTGGGACCGGCGCCGAAGCGCGAGTTTACCAAGAACCGGTTTCACTATAACTGGCACTGGTTCTGGGACTATGGCAACGGGGATTTCGGCAACCAAGGCATTCACGAGCTGGACATTTGCCGCTGGGGGCTGGGCGTGAAGCTTCCCTCCAAGGTCAGCGCCATGGGGGGCCACTTCATGTTCGACGACGACCAGGAGACGCCGAATACGATGGTGGCGACGTACGAGTTCAACGAAGGCGGCAAGAAACAGTTGCTGGTGTTCGAGGTACGGCACTGGATCACCAACCACGAAGCCGGCATCGGCGAGGACGGGCGCAAGAAGAGCGGCAACACGGTGGGCAATATTTTCTATGGCTCGAAAGGCTACATGGCCATCGACGGCTATACGAAGTACTACACCTTCCTGGGCCGCGAGCAGGAGCCAGGGCCAGCCAAACAGGCAGGCGGCTCCAACTGGCAGAACTTCATCGACGCGGTGCGCGCCGGAAAGCGCGAGATGTTGAACGCGGAGATCGAAGAGGGCGCACTGTCCTGCACGCTAATGCACTACGGCAACATCTCCTACCGGCTGGGCCGCACCTTGCACATCGATCCGGCAACCGGTGAAGTGAAAAACGATCCGGAAGCCAACCGTATGTTCACGCGCGACTACCGGGCGCCGTTCGTGGTGCCGAAACTGGCGTAATTCCCGGTCACTGGCGGGCTGCCACAACGGGAAGTCCGGACTTCCATTCCAGCCGGACGAAGGACAGAAACCACGTTCGCCCGCGGTCGTTGTTGCCTTGATAAAACAGGTATACCTTTCCATCGGCGTCCTCCAAGACAGCCGGGTGACCAGATTCCGAGGAGTTCCACTCGCCAGGTTTGCCGTTGGGCAGGAAAGGCTCGCCGGATATTCTCTTCCACAGGATTCCATCGCGGCTTACCGCGCACCCAATCTGTTGCGGCTCGTTATTGTAACCGCCGGCGTAGAACATGAAAAGCTGACCGCCGCGCCGCAGCACGGCGGGCGCCTCGATGCAGTTTCGCTCCCAAGGAAGTTCAGGCTTCAGCAGCGGCGCGTCGGCCAGTTGGCGCCATGAATCTCGCCCGAAATCCGAGGAGAGATCCGCGGCAGCCCCGGTAAGCATTTGGACTTTGTAGCCGGGGTCGCGGGTGGCGGCATACAACAGCAGCTTTCCCCGGAAGGGCACGATCTCGGCGTCGATGGCGCGGCCGCAGGTCCAGGCGCCCGTGGGCCGGAAGATGGGATTTGAAGGGTTCCTGCGAAACCTCAGGCCGTCTTCGGAGACGGCGTGGCAGATGGCGTCCTTTTCGCGGTTTCCGTAAGTCTGATAGAAAAGATGGACCACGCCGCCGAGAACGATGGCGTTCCCGGCGCACAAGCCTTTCGATTCATAATCGGCCTCGGGCAAGATTTCCCCAATTTTGGTCCAATCCACGAGGTTGCGGCTGGCGGCCACCCCCATGGCCCAGCCATTGTTGGGACGGTTATCTGGGAAGGGCGGCAGGGAGTAATAGAGCAGATAGCGGTCTCTGAAGCGGATGACCGAAGGATCTTTGGAGAAGGGACGGCCGAGACGCGAGGTGTCGCCCCATTTCATCACCAGATCGGCGGCTTTGGCGCCGTACAGAATCGCGCCCGCACCCGCCAGCAATGTCCTGCGCGCCACCAACGGCCTTAACATTGAAACTCCCAAGGGTCTATTCTAGATCAAGCACACGCTATGAACCGGCGAGACTTCCTGATGGCTACCGGCGTTGGCCGCTTGGCGGCCGTTCAGCGGCCCGCTCCCAAGCCCAGCGTCCTTTTGATCCTGACTGACGACCAGGGCTACGGCGACCTGTCCTGCCATGGCAATCCCCGGCTGAAAACGCCGTCGCTGGACCGTCTTCACGCCGAATCGGTCCGGCTGACCGAGTCTTATGACAGCGCCAACCAAGAAATCAGCGGCGCTTATTATGTGTATGTGGAACGCCACTAAGCGTGGCGGCAAGACAGGAGAAATCATGATCCAATCGCAAACCAGCCGGCGCACTCTGATCAAAGTCGCCGCCGGAGCGCCCGGCGCTTTGCTGGCGCAGCAAGCGGCAAGCCGCGACGCCATGCTTCGCAAGATGCTCGAACCGCCGTCCGGCAAGGTTCGGGCGGTGATTGACACGGACACGTATAACGAGATCGACGATCAATATGCGGTAGCTTACGCCATTCTTTCGCCGGCCCGGATGGAGGTGGAAGCGGTTTATGCGGCGCCGTACCTGAACAATCGCTCCACGAGCGCCGGCGATGGAATGGAAAAGAGCTATCAGGAGATTTTGCGCATCCTGAAGTTTCTGAACAAGAAGGCGGATGGTTTCGCCTTTCGGGGCTCGGATCGTTTCATGGAGTCCGCCGCCAAGCCCGTGGACAGCCCCGCAGCGCGGGATTTGATCCAGAAGGCTCTCAAACCCGGCGGCGGTCCTTTGTACGTTCTGACCATCGGCTGCCCGGTGAACGTGTCGTCCGCCATCCTGATGGAGCCCAAGATCAAAGAGAAGATCGTGGTGGTGTGGTTGGGTGGCACCACGCACCAGTGGCCCTCGGCACGGGAATTCAACCTGCAACAGGACATACACGCTTCGCGGATTTTGTTTGACAGCGGCGTTCCGCTGATGCAGATCCCCACCAAGAACGTGTCGGAACATATTCGGACCACGGTTCCAGAGATGGAACGGCTGGTGAAAGGGCGATCGAGGCTGGGGGATTATCTTTTCGAGCAGTTTGTCGAATACGCCCGGGAACATACGAAAGGACGCCCGGCAAACTATCCGTGGTCCAAGGTCATTTGGGACATTTCCGCCGTTGCTTGGGTGGTCGAACCCAAGTGGATTCCGTCGGCGATCGTGCCGAGTCCGGTTCTGACAGACGATTTCCGCTGGAAGCACGAGCCGGGGCGGCACGTCATTCGGGTGGCCACCAACGCGCTGCGGGACCCGATCTTTCACGATTTGTTCGAGAAGCTGGCCAAGACTGGGAGGTAAACCCGAATTGACTTCGCGGCGCCGGTCAAGTTATCGTCGGGATAGAGCCTTCCAAGGCAAGGCGCGGTAGCCAAGTGGTAAGGCAGAGGTCTGCAAAACCTTTATTCGCCGGTTCGATTCCGGCCCGCGCCTCCATACGGTTTCTGATTCTCCTGCTGATGGTCCGGAGCTTTCCTATGTGCGCGCAACTCGCCTTCCGAGAACAGACCCTGGCGGAGGGGCTTAAAGGCGGCTATCAGGTGACCGCAGTGGATGTCAACGGCGACGGGCGCACGGACTTGATTGCCCTGGCCACGGGGATGAAGGAATTGCTGTGGTTTGAGAACCCCGGCTGGAAAAGGCGCGTATTGCTGGCGCCGGTGGACCGCCCGATCAACCTCGCGGCCCGCGACATCGACGGGGACGGCATTCCGGAAATCGTCCTGGCGGCGGGGTGGAGCACGGTGGCCGGCAAAAGCCCCGGCACGGTATGGCTGGTGAAGCACCGCGGCGATCCCCGCCAGCCCTGGGAGGCGACTGAAATCGACCGCCTCCCGACCTCGCACCGCATCCGAGCCGCCAACTTTGACGGACCGGCGTTCGTGAATGCGCCCCTCATCGCGGCGGACGCGCAAGCGCCCGAGTACCGCGGCGCCACGCCGCTGGTCTACTACAAGCCGCCGGACTGGAAACGGCGGCTCATCAGCAGCGAGAACCAAGGAGTGGTGCACGGTTTGGAAGTGCTGGACTGGGACGGTGACGGGCGCGATGACATTCTGACGGCAAGCTTTGAAGGCATACACTGGTTCACCCGCTCGCCGCAAGGCGTGTGGAAGCGCGAACGGATCTCCGTGGGAGATCCATCCCCCTGGCCGAAAAGCGGTTCGAGCGACGTCGCGGTTGGCCGAGCCGGAGGAGCGAGATTTCTGGCGGCCATCGAGCCGTGGCACGGACATCAGGTGGTTATCTACCGCCAGAACGGACAAGTCTGGCGGCGCTCGGTGATCGACGACTCGAATCGTGATTTGCACGCATTGCGGACGGGTGACCTCGACGGCGACGGCAACGACGAAGTGGTAGCCGCGGTGCGCGGCGCGCCGCACCGGGTTCTTCTATATCGCTACGAAGACGGCCGTTGGGAGCGCCAGATCCTGGACGATGGAGGTATGGCCGCCGCCGACTGCGCGATCGCCGACTTCGACGGCGACGGGCGTCTGGACGTGGCATGCATCGGGTCGGCTACAGCCAACCTGAAAATTTACCTCAATCAGGGCCGGTGATTGGACTTCTGGCCGGACGGTGATAATCTGTTGCCATGAAGATTGCTTCCGGGCGCCTCATCGGTCTGGTCTGTCTGGCTTGGCTTCTTGCCGGCCAGACCTCTACTTCCTCGATTTCCGGAACGGTTATGGATTCCAGCGGCGCCGTCGTTCCCGGCGCTGTGGTGAGAATCGTGAACGAGGAAACCGGCGTCGTCTACACGCAGACCACAACGGGCGCCGGCGTCTACTCCATCCCTGCGCTGCCGGTGGGCGTGTATTCGGTCTCCGTCGAGATGCGGGGGTTCAAGTCGGTGCGCAAGTCTGGAATCGAGCTGGCGGTGGCAAGCCCCGCGACGGTGGATTTCCGGCTCGAAATCGGCGAAACCACCGAGGTCATTACAGTATCCAGCGCGGCTGAAACCTTGCAAACGAGCGACGCCACGTTGGGCAACGTCGTCTCGCAAGCGGAGGTGAGCGAGTTGCCTCTGAACGGACGGAACCCGCTGGCCCTGCTGGCGCTCGAGCCGGGCGTGGTGCAGCGCTCCAGCGGCGCCGCCGGCACCGGCATCCACGTCAATGGCTCGCGCGATATGTCGTCGAACACCACCATCGACGGCATTGAATCGAACGAATCGTCTGTGCCAAACGCCACCAGCAACGTCCACCGGCTGACGCCCAGTGGCGTTCAGGAGTACCGGGTTATCACCAGCACTTCGACGGCGGAGGTGGGCCGCAGCAGCGGAGCCCTGGTGTCGATCGCCACGCGGCAGGGCACCAACAAATTCCGTGGTGCGCTGTATGAGTATTTCCGCAACAGCGCGCTGAACTCGAATGAGTTCTTCGCCAACGCTTTGGGAACACCCAAACCTGACATCAAGCTGAATCAGTACGGAATTGAGTTCGGCGGACCGGTGCGCCGGAATCAGACCTTCTTCTTCGTAAACTGGCAGGATCAAAAGATCAATTTCGCGCAGCCGGTGGACCAAGTATACAGCGGCATTCCGATGGTTTATACCCCGCAGGCGCTCTCCGGGATCTACCGTTATTTCGTCGCTGACCCGAGCCGGCCATTCGAGCTCGGCGGCCAGAGAATCACGCGCAACACGCCCTTGCTGGTGGACCCGCGCACCGGAGACTTACGGGAGGGCGTGCGGTATTGCGCCAGCCCGACCGACACCAATTGTGTCGCCATTTACAACATGTTCGCCAACGACCCGCGCCGCATCGGCCCCGATCCAGTGATCATGAGCATGTTCCACAAAATGCCGGCGCCCAACATCTATACGGTGGGTGACGGGTTAAACACCGCCGGATACATGTGGAACCCTCCGGTGCGCCGGCGCGGGGCCAGTTGGACTGCCCGGGTGGATCACAACTTCAATTCCAATAACAGCCTCTTCGTGCGTTACATCAAAGGCGACAGCAACACGCTGGGCGGAGATCCCAACAACAGCCGCCCGGTCGTGTTTCCCGGCTTCCCTCCGCTTGGCGAGGTCTTCCGAGCCAACCAAAACGGCGCCATCGGTTACAGGCGCGTCATTTCGCCTCGCGTGTTCAACGAGTTCACGGTGGGGATCTCGCGGTTCGTTTTGACCTTCACCCAGGGTGAGGCGAATCCCGACTTCCCGGACGTGCCGGCCTACTGCCGGGCTCAGGGAACCGCGTTTAACAACGTGGACGCGCCTTGCCGCAACGTGCCGCGGTCGTTTCGCGCGGTCAGCACGCCGCAGGTGGTCGATAATTTGTCCGTGGTGACGGGCCGACACGTCATTAAGACGGGCTTCAACTTCCGTTTTTACCAGCACAACGATCAGCGCGGGCAGCCGGGCGGGGCGACGGTGACGCCGCTGATCACCTTCGACCGTTCGTTGCGCGCCGCTCCCGGCTTCACCCTGCCCGCCACGGCGCGAACGGGCACGGCGGGGATTGACCCTACCGACAGCAACCGGCTTCAAGGAACCATCAACGACATTATGGGAATCCCGGCGAGGCTCTCGCAGACTTTCCTAGGGGACTTCACGCACGACACATTTTTGCCGTACCGCAGCGGCAAAAGCGTGAGCCTGTGGGCGCTCGGCCATCGCATCAAGCGGTACAACCTGTACGTGCAGGATGAGTGGAAGCTCCAGCCCAGTCTTACGCTGAACATCGGCGCACGGTGGGAGATCAACCCGGCGCCGACGGAGGCTGCCGGGCGGGTGTATGTACCGGACAAGTCCATTGACGGTTCGGAGGGTTTGGTCACCTTTGTGAAGGCAAACCGCTGGTATAAGCGCAACAACATCGGCGCCATCGGACCGCGGGTGAGTCTTGCCTGGAGTCCGGCGCGCCGCACCGTGATCAGGACCGGTTATTCCATGGCCTTTGACACCATCGCGTCGTTCCAACTAACGGCGACTGCGGGCAGGGTGCCCGGCTTGACGGTAACGTGTGAAGCCAGGGTCAACGGCGCGGTCACGCCTGGCTGCTCGCCCGTGCCGGACCGGAGGATTGCCGAAGGCTTCCCTCAGGAGTTGCCAGTGCCTTCGATGAAGCCTTCCGATTTCCTGACGCCCCCTCCTACGCTTTTGGCCAACGCTCCGGAGCTGACTCTGTTCGAACAATATCTCAAGACTCCAACCGTGCATCAGTGGAATTTCACGATTCAACGCGAGTTGCCGGGATCCTTCATCGGCCAGATCGCTTACGTCGCCCGGCGCGGCACGCGGTTGTTCCGGGCCTACGATCTCAACCAGGTGAACGCGGATCCGATTCTGCCGTCGTTTCTCGCCATGCAGCGGAACTTCCAGGCGGGCTGCCGGGCCGACGGGACCAATTGTCCGGCGGGAGTGGTGGGTGAAACCGTTCCCATCGTGGCCAGCGGCTTGGTCACGGCCGCGTTCGTGAACTCCACGACTACGGCAAACGAGCTGAGTCTGAATGCGGCTGGGACTTTCGCGGGGCGCGTCGAATCGCAGACGCTGGCTGGGCGGCTGCGGCCTAACCAGCAGTTCGCTCGAATCACGTACATTGATTCGGGGGGCGATTCCTACTACCACAGCCTGCAAGCCACCATGCGCAAGCGGTTCAGTTCTGGGGTGCTGCTGGGGCTGGCGTATACGTTTGGCAAGTCCATCGACAACCAGTCGGTGGATCCGATCGCGGCGAGCTCGACGGGGGGCCTGAGCACGACCAATTCCCGCACCCCTACCGACATCCGCAACTGGCGTCTGGAGCGCGGCCGCTCGGATTACGACCGCACCCACGTGCTCACCAGTTCGTGGATTTACGATCTGCCTTTCGGGGCGCGCCGGCGGTGGGGACGGAACATGCCGAAGGCGCTTGAGCTGATCGCCGGGGGATGGTCGCTGAACGGCATCGCGCTGATCATGTCCGGCGAGCCCTTCAGCGTGCGGAGCGGCGTGCGGACGGCGAACTATTCCCATGAGTCGCGGGCCATTCTGACCGGTCCGAAACCGGCGGTGAAGCTCTCCGACAAGCCGGGCGTCATTGGCCCGGTCTACTTCGTCAACGAGAACGTGTTCGGAATTCCGGCGCCGGGGGAGATCGGGATGGGGCGGAATGTATTTACGGCGCCGGGTTTCTGGAACGTGGACTTGGGAATCACCAAGCTGTTCCGCATCCGCGAGAACATGAACATCCAGTTGCGCGGCGAGTTCTTCAACGCTTTCAATCACCCCAATTTCGACAATCCGCGGGACGCCTCCTCGGGTTCGACCAGCTTCCGCTCGACGCTGTTCGGGACCACCTGTTGCGCTACGGTCGCCCCGGCGAGCGCCCGCGCCATCGTCGACACAGGCGAATCGGCGCGCGTCATCCAATTCGCCCTGCGCATGCGGTTCTGAAACTCAGAAACGTTCGGGCTGCAAAGCGCGGCGCGCGTCAGATCGTGATTCCTGCTGTGGGACGCACGAACCCGGGCTGTTAGAACATCACGCGCAGCGCCAACTGGACCGTTCGCGGGTTCCTCGCTGCGGTGATCTGGCCGAAGGAGGGGTTGGTTTGCGCGCCGGTGGCCGGATTGAACTGGGCGGTTGTATTCACGGCCGAAAACTGCGTGTGGTTGAAGGCGTTGTATGCCTCGCAGCGGAATTGCATACGGAGAGTTTCGTAAAGCCGGAAAGTCTTGGCGAGCGCCGTATCCCAATTGTTCGTGCCGGGACCTCGGAGCACCGTCTTGCCGGCCGTGCCTAGGGAGCCGACGGGGGGCAACCGGAAGACGCTGGTATCGAAGTAGCGGCTGAAAGTACGTTCGCTCTTCGGCAGCACGGGCGATCCAACGGTCACGATGCGGGCGCCTAAGTCGGGAGTGCCGGTGATGTCGATGGCGGTGGTGGTTGTGAAGCCCACGCCCAGCGGCGCGCCACTGATGAAGCTGGTGATGCCGGAAAGCTCCCAGCCGTGGAGAGCGCCGCGCAGGACGCGGTTGTGCACGGGGGCGTTCGGCAAGTTGACCAAATAGTTGATCCTCACAATGTGGGTGCGGTCGAAACCGGCAAGCCCGTAATGCCAGGCGCGGAGCGGAGCCAGCACCGTAACGGCGGAGGTTTCCGTGTCGTTGAAGTCCATCGCCTTCGACCACGTCCACGCCGCGCCGAATTGCACTGAGCGGGTGAAGCGCCGGCGGGCGCTAACCTGCATCGAGTGATAGTTTGAAGAACTGGCCATCTCGAAGACGTTGAGCGGACCGTAGCCTTGCAACGGGCGAAGGAAATTGGCCGGAAGCGGGCGGTTGGACTGGGTAGGGTCGAGATTGGGGGCAAGAAAGTTCGAACCAAGCGGCACCGAGTTAATATTGCGGTTCCATTGCAGATGGCGGCCGAGGCTCCCGGCGTAAGCCACATCGAGGATCGCGCCCGAGGGAAGCTTGCGCTGCACGGAGAAGCTGTAATTCATGAGACGCGGCACCGTACCCGCCGGGTCCACCGCGTAAGTGTTGGCCGAAGGAAACAGGAAGCCTGTCGCGCTGAGAAGTTGCGCGATCTGGCCGTAATAGGAGACCGGAGTCTGAGTAAGTGGCGGCTGGCGCACGAAGAAATTGCCGAAGCCCTCAGTCAGGTATCCAGAGTAAGCCATTCCGAAGCCCCCACGAACCGCGGTAGAACCATTGCCGAAGACGTCCCAGGCGAAGCCTACGCGCGGCGCCACCTGCGTTCCGCTGGGCTTCACCATGCCGCGCGGATAATCCTTGTCCAGATAGGCGAACACCATCCCGTTATAGAGCTTCCCGGCCCCGGGTGCGATGGCGCCGATGGTTGCCTGCGGATAGGTCTCCCCTGTCGCCGGGTTGACGCCGACCCGGACTCCGCCGACCAAGCCTGGACGGATCAGCCGCATGGCCTGAGCGGGGTCATAGCGGGATGAAACCCATGCGCCCATTAAGTCGTCGCGATCGGTGAGGGGCGAGATCCAGTAGAAGCGCACGCCATAGTCAACGGTAAGGCGAGAGAACGGCCGCCAGGTGTCCTGGATGAACGCATGGTTATTGGCCATGCTGACGTGCATCCAGATAGGACTGGACGCCTCGGTGTAGGTGTTGTAAACGCCTAGAATGGCGTTGCCGTAAGCATAGTTGGTATTGAGCGGGTTGTTGGCGTTGATGCCGAAGTCGAAGCTCCCGTTAAAGGGCGGCGATCCAGTGGAGGCCTTCTGGATGCGGTGGAAATATTCGTAATACCATCCGGCCTTGATGATGTGAGCGCCTTGAGACCAAGTGATGTTATCGGAGAAGCTGAGCACTTGGTAACGGTTGTAGCGGGGGAAACGCGCTTCGATACTGAGATTGGCTGCGTTGGAGATTCCGCCGAAGCTGGCGTTGGGAATCACGTTTAGCGGATTGGCGGCGGGGAAGCGCTGCCCAGCGCGGAAACCGACGGTGTCCCGCTGCACGCGGCGGATCTGATCTTGGGTGTATCGGGCGTCGACCGGGCTGGTAAGACCACCAACCTTGAATTCGTTGATCACCTTCGGACTGAAGATCCGGGTGTAACGGATGGAGGCGGTCTTGGGCGCAGAGTCCAAAGTCAGGGCAAGCATGGGCCAGTTGGCGTTGTTGCCTACACCCTGGCTGCCAAATTGCGGGTTTGAGAAGCCCGAGTAAGAGCCGGTGATGAAGTTGGACGTATTGGGGTTGAAATCGATGCGCAAGGTGGTCGTGCGCTGCGGGTTGTCGATGGGAACCCCGAAGACATAGTTGTAGGCGCCAAGCGAAACGGCGCGGTTGGTGAAATTGGGCTCGGGCAGCATGGCAAGCAGCGCCTGGCCGTTGGGGTCAATGCGCGAGCGTGGAATCGCATTGCCGGGGAACTGAAGGTTATTGTTGAAGGGATCGCGTACGGGGATGGCGGCGCCATTGGGCTGGGTGGATTGCGAGAAGTCGCCGATTCGTTCCGCCGCCGTGGGCACCGTGACGCGGCCGTTGCTGGTGGACTTGTTGGGCCAAAACTCTTGGTTCCAAAAGAAGAACAGCTTTTGCCGCTCGCGATTGAAAACTCTCGGGATGTACACCGGCCCCCCAATGTTGTAACTGATCGTGTTGTAGCGGCTGCGCGGTTTTGGCTGTCCGTTGCGGTTGTTAAAGAAAGTGTTGGCATTCATCCACTCGCGGCGCATGAAATAGGATCCGGTTCCGTGGAAATCGCGCGTGCCGGATTTGGTGACGATTTCAACGTTGGAGCCGCCCATGCGTCCATGCTCGGCTTGGTAGTTGCTGATCATCACCTTGACCTCTCCCACCGCGTCCATGCTCATGGGGGTGCGGATGCTTCCGGCGCTGCCGAGATCGGTTTGCAGCACGCCGTCGATGGAGATATTGTTGGTGGTGCTGCGGTTACCTTGAACGTACATGGTGACGCTGCCGCTGAGCGCCTCTTGTGTGCTTTCGAGCAGCACACCGGGCACGAGTTGAAGGAGGTCGGTGACGTTGCGGCCTTTCACCAGAATGCCCTCGATCTGCTGGCCGGTGATGATGTCGCCGCGGTCGGCGCTGGCGGTCTGAACGAGGTTGGGTGAGGCGGTGATGGTCACGGTTTCGGCCGTGGACCCGAGTTCCAGAGTAAGCTGGCCCAGCGAAATGCGCTCACCAGTGGGCAGATTGATATCGCGCCGCTCAAGAGACTTGAAGCCCTTGCTCTCCACCTTCAGATGGTAAACTCCGCCATCCAGACCAGCGAATAGGAAGCCGCCTTCGCCGTCGGAAGCGGCGCGTCTTTCCAGCCCTGTCGTGCTATTCGTGAGGGATAGCGCAGCGCCCGGCACGGAGGCCCCGGATGGGTCGACCAAACGGCCGACGATCGATCCGGAAACGATCTGAGCGTGGGCAGAGGGGAGCGAACAAATGGCGGCAACCACGATGCCGGCCAACCGGCCTACGGACTTCTGACACATGAACAGACCTCCTGACGATGTCTCTAGTGAGGGATAGTGTAGGCGCGAATCACCGCCCGGGCAAGAGAATTCACCGAGAGCTAGCGGATAAGACGGGGAACGGCTCCAGCCATAACTGATTGTGTTCCGTTGGCTAGGGTGGTATGCTCGCATTTGTGGCGGCGCCTCGGATGAACCCGCCTGCGGAAGCGGACGTAGCCAAACTTCGCCAACTGGTGGACCGTATCGCTTCCAGCCGGCAGTTTCGGCGATCGGCACGTCAGCGCGAACTGTTTCTGTACTTATGCCGGATGGCGCTTGACCAACCCGGCGTCGATCTGAATGAACAGAGGATCGGAGTCGAGGTCTTCGGCCGGGAGGCGAACTACGACACGGCCGAAGACACAATTGTGCGGGTGCATGCCTCGGAACTCCGCAAGCGGCTGAAGGCCTATTTCGAGGACGAAGGAGCGGACAGCCCCATTCTGGTGGACATCCCCAAGGGGAGCTACTTGCCGGTCTTCTCGACTCGGGAGGCGCCTTCTGAAACAGCCGCTTCCGGAATACGGCGGAGCGTGGCGGCAGGCTTGGCGCTCGCTGTGGGGCTGGCGGGGTGGTGGGGGCGGGGCCTATGGGAAGCCCGGGGGGCGGGCGGCGAGCTACTAACGAGTCCGGCGCTTTCATTGCTTTGGCGCCATTTTGACAAATCCGACCAACGCACCTTTGTGGTTGTCGCAGATTCCACACACGGGTTGCTTCAGGACCTGCGGCGCCAGACGATTCCCCTGACCCATTACGCAAGCCGCGAATACTGGAACAACCAGGACCCCGACGAAGTCGGGCGTGTGCTTAAGAACCGCGAGTACACCGGCATGGCGGACCTTGCGCTGGTCCGCAAACTGGCGCTCGGATTTGGCTCGCACAGCACGCGATTGCAGATGATTTTCGCACGCCACTTCCACATGCGGCAGATGAACACGGACAACGCGGTGTTGGTGGGCAGCAAGAGGTCGAACCCATGGGCGGAGGTGTTCGATCCGATGCTCAACTTCGTATTCGACTACGACGAAACGGTCGGGCGGGCATTGGTCCGGAACCGAAACCCGCGTGAAGGCGAGCAACCGGTGTACGCCGCGTCGATTGCTAGCGACGGCGTGAAGCAGGGGTACGCGCTGGTGGCTTTCCTGCCTAATCTGCGCCGTTCGGGGAGCGTGCTGCTGCTGGCCGGCACCAGCGGGGCTGAAACCGAGATCGCGGGTTTCTTCGTCACCGACGAAGCGACCTTCGCACGCTTCACTTCGCAACTGCCACGGGAGCCAGGCGGGCGGCTTCCGTATTTCGAAGCGTTACTCAAAACCCAGCGAGTCGGTCAGGAGACGCAGCGCCACGACTTGGTGGCATACCGGCTTATTGCGCGGTAATCCCGCGTCAAGGACTGGCTATATGCGCCTTCGCCCCGCCAGAGTACCATAGTAGTAGCGTGGGACTTTGCCGGATCTTCGGCCTCTTGTTCGCGGTTGTGTTGTGGGCGCAGACTCCTTTGATGCGCTTGGCGGAGGTGCGCCCGGGGATGAAAGGAACTGGCCGGACGGTGTTTTCCGGCGACCGCATCGAGGAATTTCAAGTTGAAGTATTGGGGGTGCTGGAAAATGTGGGGCCGCAGCAGTCGGTTATCCTCGTGCGGCTGTCGGGCGGTCCTCTGGCGCAAACCGGCGTTTTGCAGGGCATGAGCGGCAGCCCGGTGTATCTGGAGGGAAAACTGGCCGGCGCCGTGGCCATGTCTTTCCAATACGCCAAGGAACCGATTGCCGGTGTGCGTCCGATCGAAGAGATGTTGCGGGACGCCCGGGATGGCGCCGGAGAGCGCCCCGCTAGGGCGTGGACGCCTCCTGAAGACGGGTTACTTCAAGTCGCCGCCCGGCCACTGGAAATATCGGCCGGAGGCGGAAAGCTGATTGACATCGCTACCCCCGTTTCTTTTTCCGGATTCACCCGCGGAACCATCGAGCATTTCTCCCGGCAGCTTCGCTCCTTAGGGCTGGAGCCTTCCCAGGGGCTTGCCGGGGGCGGCGCGTCGAGGCTGGTTGAAGGGGATCCCAACCGGCTTAAGCCCGGCGCCATGATCAGCGTGCAGCTCATGCGGGGCGACCTGTCCATCGGCGCCGACGGTACGGTAACCCACATCGATGGCAAGCGCGTGTACGCCTTCGGGCACCGTTTTTTGTCCGTCGGGGCAACCGAGCTTCCGTTCGCCCGCGCCGAAGTGCTGACACTGCTGCCCAATCTAGCCTCTTCGTTTAAGATTTCCGCAGCCCGGGAGTGGATGGGATCCATGCTGGTGGACCGCTCGACGGTCGTAGCGGGCGAGTTGGGGCGCCGCTGCGCCATGACTCCGGTCAGCATCACGCTCGCGCGGCACGGCTCGACCCCCTCTACCCGCCGCTATCGTATGGAGATGGCGAGCGACCGCGCCATCGCGCCGTTTTTATTCCAGATGGCCGTCTTCTCCGTAATCGACGCGACCGAGCGCGGCTTGGGCGCCGCCAGCATCGCCATTAATGGACGCATCGACTTCGGCTCCACGGCCCCGCCGGTGCGCGTCCGGAATCTTTATGCCGGGGACTACGCCCTAAACGCTCAAGTTTCCCTGGCTGCCGCCCTCCCTTTGTTCTACGCCTTGCAAAGCGGTTTCGACGCACTGAAGCCATCCAACATCAGCCTGCACATCGACTGCTTCCCGGAAAAACGGCAGGCTCAGATAGGGCAGGTCTGGGCTTCCCGCGCCATCGCGAGACCTGGCGAAACCATCGAGCTGTCGGTGGCGCTCGTGCGTGACAACGGCGCGGAAACGCTACACAAGGCGCGCTACACCGTCCCGTTGGGCGCCGCCCCAGGCCCGCTGCATTTTACGGTGGCCGACGGCGCAACCACGAACTGGATGGAATACCGCGGGCTGCTCACTTCGCAGCCGCGCTCGCTTGAGCAGTTGATCTCTTTTCTCAACGGGTTGCGGGAAAACACCAAAGCCTACGTGCGCGTGTGGCGTTCTGAGCCTGCCTTCCAGGTGCAAGGCGAAGACTTGCCGAATCCGCCGGCCTCGGTGGCCATGATCCTGGCCCGTGCGCAGGCATCGTTAGGAGGTTTGGCGGCGCGCAACGCCAAATTAGCCGAAATTCCGATTGACGCCTCCGGCTTTGCGGTGGCGGGATCGAAAACCATACAGGTGGAAATTAGGGAATGAGAGCGTTTCTGCCGCTGACGATCGCCGCGCTCGCCTGGGCCTCCGGTCCCGCTGCCTGGGAGATGACCTCCTACAGCGATTTCATCAAGGGCCGCTTTTCGGGCATCTCGCTGACGCGCGACGGCAGGCTCATGCTGGCCCCAAAGATGGAGCCGCTGTTCGCCACTGAGCAGCCGACGGTGTGGTGTCTGGCTCGCGCCGCCGACGGCTCCATTTATGCCGGAACCGGGCACAAGGGCCGGGTTTTCCGCATCGATTCGACCGGGCGCGGCTCGCTGTTGTGGACCGCCAGTGAGCCGGAGGTCTTCGCTTTAACCGTGGATTCCACCGGTACGCTCTATGCCGGCGCCTCGCCGGAGGGGAAAATCTATCGCCTTCGGGAGGGCAAGGCCGAAGAGTACTTCGCTCCGGGAGTCCGTTACATTTGGGCGCTGGCATTCGGTCCGGACGGCGCGCTGTACGCCGGAACCGGAGATCAGGGTAAAGTGTTCCGCATCACCGGCGCCGGAAAAGGCGAGGTGTGGTACGAAACCGGGCAAAATCACGTCACTTCGCTGGCCTTCGACCGAGAAGGGCGCCTGCTGGCGGGCACCGAACCGAACGGCATCTTGTATCGTATCGAGGCCAAAGACAAGGCATTCGTGCTGTATGACGCCAATCTGCCTGAGATTCGCTCCATCCGACCCGCGCCGGACGGTTCGATTTACGTCGCGGCTTTGGGGGGCTCCCTGGCTGCCCGAGCCGGCGCTGCGGCGGCGGCTGCCGGCGCGGGTCAGGCGGCGCCGCCCGTGCCTATGGCCACGACTTCCATCACGGTGACGGACGCCCAAGCGGGCGTCGAGCTCAAGCCCAAACCCGACGCCGCCAAGGCGCAGCCGCAGCAGCCGCAAGTCACGACACAAGTGACGCCGGTCGTGGATCTCAGCGGCGTGGAAAAATCGGCCTTGTACCGCATCCATCCGGACCACACGGTCGAAACTCTGTGGAGTTCCAAAGAAGAAAACATTTATGACCTCGCCTTGGATGGCGAGGCTATATATTTATCCACCGACCAGCAAGGGCGCATCTACCGGCTGACGCCCGATCGAAAAGCTACGCTGCTTAGCGATACCGGCGAGGGCGAAACCTTGCGGCTCTTACAGTCGGGCAGCGACCTTTATGCCGCCACCGGGAGCATGGGGAAACTGTTCCGGCTCAGTTCGGCGACGTCCTCGTCGGGCTGGTTCGAATCCCCTGTCCACGACGCCGGCAGCGTGGCACGGTGGGGACGTCTGTCGTTTCGCGGTGAGGTCCCCGAAGGATCGCGGCTGGCGTTCCGCACGCGCACTGGCAATTCTGCGCGTCCCGACCGAACCTGGAGCGCCTGGTCGGCGCTCCTGGATGCCGCCGGCGGCGCCCCCATTCCTAGCCCCAACGCGCGCTACATTCAATGGCGCGCCGAACTCACAGGCGGGCCGGCGGCCGGCCCCGTGCTCGACAGCGTCACGGTTTCCTATCTTCCGCAGAATACGCCCCCGGTGGTCAGAAGCATCACCGTCGGTCCGCATAGCCCCGCGGGTTCGGCTCAACCGGCGCAGCCTTCCACTTCCACGTCCACGCCGACCTACAGCATCACAGTAACCGATACCGGCGATGCTTCCATCACTAGCGCCGGAACGCCCGCTCAAATTCCCCAGCGCCCGGCGTCCTCCCAACTTAAGATTTCCTGGCAGGCTGACGATCCGGACGGCGACAAGCTGGTGTATTCGGTGTACTTCCGGGGCGAAGGTGAGCGCGAGTGGAAAGCGCTGAAAACCGGCATCCATGAGGCCCAGACCCTCATTGACGCCGATGCCTTGGCCGACGGGCGCTATTTCTTCCGCGTCATGGCTTCCGATCGCCTTTCGAACCCGCCGGAAGCCGCGCGTGAAACCGAGCTGGTAAGCTCGCCGGTGCTCATCGACAACACCCCTCCAACAGTAAAGGTGGGACCGCCCAAGCCGGACGGCGCGGGCTACCTGATCGAGGTGGAAGCATTCGACGCCGCCTCGCCGCTGCGGCGTGCTGAATACTCGATTGACGCCGGCCCGTGGACGCCCATGGCCGCGCGCGACGGAGTGATCGACTCGCCGCGAGAGGAATTCACCGTGCGCACCGCCCACCTGCCGCCGGGCGAGCACCTGATCGTGATCCGCGTGTATGACTCAGCAGGGAACGCCGGTTTGGGGAAAGTGCTGATCAGGCCATAGGCGAACCTATGCTGAAAGAAGGCGCCTCCGATCTTTCGGCATCTTCCTAACTCAAGCCGTGGAGGTTCCCGGCATCGTCCACACTCATGCGCACGGCTTGGGGGGACTTGCCCAAACCGGGCATCAAAAGCATATTTCCGGCCACGACCACAATGAAGCCCGCGCCGGCAGCCAGATGAGCGTCGGTGGCGATCAGGGTGAAGCCGCGCGGCGCCCCCAACAGCTTTGGGTTGTCCGAGAATGAATATTGCGTCTTGGCCATGCACACGGGTAAATGGCCGAAGCCGGCTTGGGTGAATCTTTGCAGCTTTTTCCGGGCGGCGGTTTCAAAATAGACGCCGGCGGCGCCGTAAATGCTGCGCGCCACCGTGGCGACTTTGTCTTCCAGGCTCATGGAGGACGGATAGAGCGGCTGCACCGCTTCCGGGCTGGTGGGCGCCGCACTCACCACCTTTTCGGCGAGTTCCATGGCGCCTTCGCCGCCTTTATCGAAAGCATCCACCACCGCGCTTTCGACGCCTGAAATCCGGCAGAAATCCTGGATCAGGCGGATCTGCGCGTCGGTGTCGGCGGCAAAGCGGTTGACCGCCACCACCACCGGCAACCCGAACCGGGTGAGGTTTTCGATGTGCCGGCCCAAATTCTCGAAGCCGGGACGCATGCGGGCGGCGTCGGATGTACCATCGCCTCCTTGCGCCGCCAACGCCCGCACCGTGGCGATCAGCACGGCAAGCGAAGGCTTGAGCCCGGAGGCGGGCATCACGATATCCAAGTACTTTTCCGCGCCCAGGTCGGCGCCGAATCCGGTCTCGTTCACCACGAACTCAGCCAGTCCCAGCGCCATGCGTTGAGAAATCACGCTGCTGGTGCCGTGCGCGATGTTGGCGAATGGACCGGCGTGCACAAGGGCGGGCGTGTGCTCGGAGGTCTGCACCAAGTTCGGCATGATGGCTTCATTCAGCAACACCATCATGGCGCCGGTGGCGTTCAAGTCCCTGGCTCGGAGCACCTTGCCGTCCAGATCGAAGCCAATGACGATTTCCTCCAGGCGGCGGCGCAGGTCCGGGCGTGAGCCCGCCAGCGCGAGAATGGCCATCACTTCGGAGGCGGCGGTAATGACGAACCCAGTTTCCCGCGGCACGCCATTGTTCTTGCCGCCCAAGCCCACGATAATGTGCCGCAGCGCGCGGTCGTTCATATCCATGGCTCGCGGCCAAAAGATATTGTCCACGTCCAGGCGCAGCTCATTGCCGTGGTGGATGTGCGCGTCGATCATGGCGGCAAGCAGGTTGTGCGCGGAGGTGACGGCATGAAAATCGCCGTTGAAATGGAGGTTGATCATGTCGCTGGGAATGACCTGCGCGCGTCCGCCTCCCGTTGCGCCTCCTTTCAGCCCGAACACGGGACCGAGCGACGGCTCGCGCAGGGTGACGATGGCGCGCCGCCCCAATCGTTCGAGCGCCTGGGTCAAGCCGATGGAGACCACCGTCTTCCCTTCCCCCTGCGTCGTGGGGTTGACGGCGGTCACCAGGATGAGTTTTCCGCCAGGTGAAGCGGCGCGCTCCTGCAAGAGCTCGAGCCGCAACTTGGCCGTATAGCGGCCGTAATACTCCAGATAGTCCTCAGGAATGTTCAACTTTTCCGCGATTTCGCGAATCGGCCGCAGCAGCGCCGCATCCGTCGTGAAAAGCGTGGCCGTGTCCATACCCGCACCTCCCGACTATAGGATATACAGATCTTCTGGACGGGAATCTAACCACCGTCGGGCTCAGGAGACCGGCGGAGTGGGGGGCTCGGCTCCGGTGAGTTTCTGATCGGCTTGGGCCGGATTGTAGTTCGGGTTCGGCGCCGGCATGGCGGCTCGCACGGACTTGCGCCAGCGGTCAAGCTGTGCGCGGAGCTCAGCCGCCTTGCGCGGTTCCTTGTTCACCAGGTTGCGCCGCTCGCCGATGTCGTCCTTCAGGTTAAACAGCTCCAGCCGCCCGTCTTCGTAAAACTCGATGAGTTTGTAATCGCCTTTGCGGATGGCGCCCGAGGGCACGCCGCCCTGGTTGCTGTAGTGCGGATAGTGCCAGTAGAGGGCGTCACGCTTCGGAGGCGCGCCTCCGCGCAACACAGGCGCGAGGCTCACGCCGTCGATTCCCCTCGGAGCTTTGCCCCCGGCCATCTCGACGATGGTGGGCAGCAGGTCAATGCTCGAGCATGGCGTATCCGACACCGAACCGGCTTTCGTCACCCCTGGCCAGTAGATTATAAGCGGCTCGCGGATCCCTCCTTCGTACAGGTGCCCTTTTCCGGCGCGCAGCGGGCTGTTGTCGGTCACCAAGCGCTTGCCTCCGCCTTCGTATCGCAGACCGCCGTTGTCGGACGTGACGATGATGACCGTGTTGTCAGCCACCTTCATTTGAGCCAGCTTCTTGCGGATGCGGCCCAGCGCTTCGTCGAAGCTTTCCACCATGGCGGCGTAGACAGGGTCCGGGAAGTCGACGTTGGGTCCGATCTTCTTGCGGTACTTTTCGATGGCCGCTTCGCGGGCGTTCAGGGGTATGTGCACGGTGTACTCCGGCAGATATAAAAAGAATGGACCTCTGGGCGCCGATTCTTCGATGAATCTCTCAGCCGCTTCGGTGAGTTTTTCGGTGATGTAATCGTCGTTCGTCGATCCTTCCAGACCGGGCACATCGAAGGGGCCGAAGTAGGACCGGATACCGCCGCGGTGATCGCCGGCGACGTTCACATCGAAACCATGATCGGTGGGCAGCGATCCCTTGCCGCCGAGATGCCACTTGCCGATGCTGGCAGTGCGGTAGCCCAACGGCTTGAGAGCTTCGGCGACGGTGGTTTCGGCCAAAGGCAGCTGCTGTTCGAATTTCGGGACCAGCAGCTTGGCCGTTGGCCATTGCTTGCGTCCCGGAATCCAGTCGGTGAGTTGAAGCCGCGCCGGATACTTTCCGGTCATAATGCTGGCGCGGGTAGGCGAGCAGACCGGGCAGGAGGCGTAGGCATTGGTAAACTTCACGCCTTCGGCCGCCAGCCGGTCCACATGCGGGGTTTCGTGGACTTTGTGCCCGTAACAGGCGAAGTCGCGCCATCCCAGATCGTCCAGCAGCAGGAGCACGATGTTGGGTCTCCGTGCGGGAGACGCCGTCCAGGCGGTGAGCCCGCCGCCCATGGTGGCTAGAAAGCTTCGTCTCGTTGTTTTCATCTGGATTTGCCTATCTTTTTACTTCTATGAAATACCAAACCGTCGGAGTGGCGCCTAAAACGAACTCCCAGCCGGCTTGGGTCTTCTTAGCGGCCACAGGCTTGCCTGAGGGGCGCCCGGCGGAGTCCAGAACCCGGACGGTGATTCCGCGCGCCCCAGCCAAGCCTTTCAGAGTGAGCGCACCGCGAATGGTTTCGATGACCGTTGGCTCTTTGCCCCATTCCAGCAGAGAAGTGCGCTTGTCGTTCCAAACCATCCCGGTGTTGGCCACTCTGCCTCCGGCCACCAACAGCATTTTCGCTGACTGAGCGATGGGTTTCCCATCCAGCGAGTTCAACATGACTGCGCAGAATTCGTTTTCCGGCGCCACAGCCAGATTCGCCGTTTGCCGTGCATTGGTCTTCACGAAACCGATTAACGCCTGCGAGCGCGGCGTTTCCACAGCCACTAGTCCGGCGTTGGGCTGGCTCCTGAGCCACGCCAGTTCGCCTGTGTCGGAGGGGATCACGGCGCCGGAAACCGGTTCAACGTCCGCCTTCTTAGACCTTTCAAAGGACTCAATCCGCTGGGAGTGCTGGAGCGGCGCGCTCAGCGGGAAGCCGGGCGTAAAGTACGGCCGTTCGCTGCGCGGCAGCCGCAGGCTCTCGCGGACCTCCTCCATGCTGTAAGACCGGAGGACCGTTCGGCGCGCCGGGCGCACATCCCCCCGCAGAAAGACCAGCGCCCCAGCGGCAAGTTCGGCCATCTTTACCGGGTCCGGACGGATGTCGAAATGCCCGGGCTGGGCAGGTTTCCATGCGGAGGGAGGGCTGTGCTCGAAGGTGTACCAGAAGACGCCGTCCCAATCGTGCAGCGAGGCATAGGCCGCCAGAATGGGAATCCCTTCACAAGCATACTCGGCAGGGAACGGGTGATTCACCTCGGAGACCGTATAAGGCTTTCCCGCCATCGCAGAACGCGACAACTGGACCACCGTGGAGTTCAGCGGATCGTTCACCATGGGCGTGTTGCCGATCTCGAAGCCAGTGCGTTTGCCGGTCTTCGGATCCGTCAGATACCGCGGGTGCTGCCAGTACACGTGACCGTCGACGATATCCAACAAGGAGGCAGAAGCCAGCAAAGGATAGCCGGAATTCCCGTGATTGTGGTCACTGGTTCCGGCGATGAGCGATTTTACGCCCAGCGTGTTCTTGAGGTAAGCGCCCATCTCCTGGAAGTACTTGCGCTCGATCTCCATGTAAAATTCCGCCTCACGGTGAAAACGGTCCCGGTCCGCCTTTTCGAATTCGGCGCGGCGCAGGCGCGCAACGGGCGGCAGTCCCTTGGACCTCAGCCAGGAGTGATACAGGCCGGTTAGCGCCGCTTCGTAACTGGCCGGTATGTCGGTCCATGTTCCAGGGTTGCGGGTGGTATTCTTGCCCAACAGGCGGTCGCTGAACCAGCTTTCGACGATCGAGTTCTCGTTCACCAGCTCGACGATGGCGACGGCCGGCTCGTGGCGGTACTCTGACTTTGTGTAAGGATTGAAATGGGTGAGCAGGCCGCGTGCATATTCGCGCTGCAACTCCAGCAGCCGCGGGTCAAAATAGGTCAGGGCCTTGGCGAAACCCAGCAATTCGTGGTCGCGCACGCCATCCCCGGGCTTGTAGGTCCGCCCCACGTTCAAGTTGATGTTGGTGTAGATGCCGCGTTTCTTCAGCTCCGCGACGAAGAAATCGAAGCGGTCCAGGTACGCCGGGTCGAAAGCCCGCGTGTCATCCCGCTTGGCGTCAATTAAACCCGACGGTGCGGGGCGGTCCAGGAAATGGAACCGCACGCAATTGAGTCCGTAACGCGCCAAGTAGGCGGCCACCGCGGGAGCATCTTCCTTAGGCGGAACGGTGGCGGCAGCCGTGAAGTTCACA
>Ga0272446_1002051_pt1 | contig 28185 bp, 30 predicted proteins | sample YNPCB0061_FD_194587 | JGI IMG/M metagenome (GOLD analysis project Ga0272446, IMG submission 194587) | Hot spring microbial mat communities from Yellowstone National Park, WY, United States - YNP-CB-006-1 | ecosystem: Environmental > Aquatic > Thermal springs > Hot (42-90C) > Sediment | place...
ATGTGGATCGGGTCTGCGGCGGGTCGGATTGGGTCGCAGGGCCAGGCGCGGCGAGGGGACCATTGGCCGCAGCCAAGGCCCCGAGCCGCAACGCCGCCATGCGGCCCGAGGCGGCCCGCCCCGCAGGGTGATCCCCGCCGTCGGCCCCATGGGGCGCGCGGCGCTTTCGCCGCGCTTTCACGCAACCGCCTTGGTGCGACCCGCCGGCGGTGGCGGGGATCACGCGGACCGGAGGCATATGTCAACAGACCCTAGCCCGGCGCGACGTCGATGAGCGGCCCGCCGCGGTTCTTCGTCGAAATCGGACTTCGCGTCGGCGCCACGGTCGAGCTGCCCGACGCGGTCGCGCACCACGCGCAGCATGCGCTGCGCCTGCGCGACGGCGCGGCGATCACGCTGTTCGACGGACGCGGCGGCGAATACGCGGCGCGGCTCGTCGCCGGCCGGCGCGCTGCCGCGGAGGTGCTCGCGTTCGATCCGGTCGAGCGCGAATCGCCGCTCGCGGTCACGCTGATCCAGGCGCTCGTGCCCAACGAGAAGCTCGACTGGGTCGTCGAAAAGTCCACCGAGCTGGGCGTCGCCCGCATCGTGCTGGCGCCGACCGCGCGCAGCGTGGCGCGAATCGACGGGGAGCGGCTCACGCGCAAGCGGGCGCACTGGCGCGAGGTCGCGATCGCCGCGTGCTGCCAATGCGGTCGCAACCGTGTTCCGGAGATCGGCGACGCGCCGAGTTTCGCCGCGGCGCTCGAACTGGCGCGCGACTGCGAGGCGCGGCTGCTGCTCGCGCCCGGCGCTGGCGAAGCCCTCGTGCGTCACGCACGGGCCCGCTCGATCGCCTTGGCGATCGGGCCCGAAGGCGGTTTCTCCGATCAGGAAATCGCGCTCGCGCAACGGGCCGGCTTCGTCGTCGCGGCGCTCGGTCCGCGCGTGCTGCGCACCGAGACCGCGGGCCCGGCGGCGCTGGCCGCGCTGCAGGCGCTGGGCGGGGATCTGTCGGGCTCGTAAGCGGCCCTCTCACGCGTACAGCACGCGCAATGCAACGCCGCGATCGGCGAACGCGTCGGCCGCGTCGCGGAATACGTCGAGCAGCGCCGCACGTGCTTCGTCGTCGAAATCGCCTTCGCGCGGCAGGTGCTCCAGCACCACGACATAGCCAGGCGCGTCCGCGTCTTCGAGAAGATCGGTGAGGCAGTCGTACAGTGCGTCGAGATTGGCGCCGTACCAGCCCGGGAAGCCGAATCCCCTGCCGATCGCCCTGAGCACCGACTTCTTGTCATGGCAGCCGGCGAGATCGATCTCGACGAAGCGTTGCCCGGCCGCAGCGGCCCACTCGCGCAGTGTGGCCGCCGACAGCCGCCCGAGCGGGCGCACGCTGTTGCTCGGCAGGTCGTTCAGCGAACTGTGCGGTCTCAAGTTCACTCCCGGACGCGGCGAAAAGTCTCGTAGTGATCGTCGGTGTACCAGTACTCGCCGCTCGTGGCCGGATCGCCGGTCGCACCGCGGCCGGCGATGATGCGGCGCGGTCCTCGGTCGCGGCTGCCGGGCGTGCGCACGGTGTACTCGGTGTAGTAGCCGCGCGGCTTCGCCGGCAATCGCTTCTCGCGATTGTGAAACACGGCACCGTCCTTGCGATACGGAAACGGTCCGCCCCGCTTGATCAGCGCCAGCGTCTCGCGCGCCTCGCGAGGCAGTTCTGCCGCCGCGATCTCGCCGACCACGCCGGGCGCCTCGCGCGCGGCGACGCCGACCGCCAGCAGGGCGCCGGCGAGCGCGATCGCCGCGCGCTCAAACCACGATGACCTTGGGCGCATTCGATGGCGCCGGCCCGAGCCGGTCGGTCAGGAAGTCCAGAACCCGTTCGCTGCGCGCCAGCGTATCGCTGCAGCCGAGGTCGATCAGCACGCGCGTATAGGCGGACTCGAACAGCAGGTAGCTCGCCAGCGCGGCACCGTTGCCGCGGTTGGCACCGAGCACTTCCAGCAACGCGCGCACCGGACGCGGCAGTGCGCCGATGTAGTCCGCCGCAAGGCCGTCGAGCCTTTCGCTCGGCGCGATGACGAGCGACTCGATCGCGCGCAGGTTCAGCGCCCGGGTCTGCGCGGCGGTCAGTGCCGCCGCGATGTGATTCATCTTTTCGAGCCGCTCGATGTCGGTGGCAAGCGCGTCGAGGAAGATCGACGCCAGCGCATGGCCGGCAATCTGCGCGAGCGACGGATAGCGGTCGGCGTCCACGCCGCTCAACATGCCGGGACTGCCGAGCTGGCCGGCACCGATCACCAAGACGCGCTCGGCGCCGAGGTGGATCGCCGGGCTGATCGGCGAGATCTGCCGCATCGAACCGTCGCCGAAGTATTCCACGGCGGGCTGCGCGCCAAGCGCCACCGGCAGTTGCACCGCCGGAAAGACGAACGGGATCGCGCTGGAAGCGAGCAGGTGATCGAGCGTGATCCGCGTGTGCAGGTTCACGCGCTGCAGCTTGGCCGGCAGGTCGTAGTTGTTCAGGGCCTGGTAGAAAGTCACGTGCCGCCCCGACGTGTAGCTCGACGCAGTGACCGCGAGCGCGCGCAGATGACCGTGCTCGAAGGCGCGCGCCAGCCGATCGAAGTCGATCATCGACGCAAGCAGCTCGCGTAGCGGCGCGTTGTCCAGCAGCGATTTCGGCCGCATGCGCAGCGACCGCCGCACCATCCAGCCGAGCGACAGCAGCGTCAGCCAGCGCGCACCGGTGCGGACGACGCCGAGCAGGTCCGAGCGGTACACCTGCTCGGCATGGAAGTTCTCCCACACATGCACGAGTTGCGCGACCGCTTCCTGGAAGTTGTCGGCGCGGCAGGCCAGCGCGGCCGCGTTGATCGCGCCGGCGGACGTGCCGACCACGATCGGGAACGGGTTGTGACCCTGCGCGATCGTCGGGTCGAGACCGCGCCGCGCCTCGCGCAGGATCTGCGCGATGCCCTTCAGCACGCCGACCTGGTAGGCCGCACGCGCGCCGCCGCCCATCAGGATCAGCCCGGCGGGCGAGGTGCGCAGCGTGACGCGGTCGGGCAGGCGTTCCGTCGGGAGCACACTCATGTCGTGCAGGCAGGCGCCGCGCTAGCCCGGATATTTCACGGGGGACGCGGGAGTTGCGCGAGCGGATGCGCCAGGCAGGTTGCGCGAGAGGGGCGGAGGCGGGGTTTCGCGAAGCACCGCTTCGCGCCGCCGCAGCCGGCCGCGCATGCTTGCGCGGCCGTGGAACGGAGGCGGGGTTTCGCGAAGCACCGCTTCGCGCCGCCGCAGCCGGCCGCGCATGCTTGCGCGGCCGTGGAACGGAGGCGGCGTTTCGCGAAGCACCGCTTCGCGCCGCCGCAGCCGGCCGCGCATGCTTGCGCGGCCGTGGAACGGAGGCGGGGTTTCGCGAAGCACCGCTTCGCGCCGCCGCAGCCGGCCGCGCATGCTTGCGCGGCCGTGGAACGCAGTCGAATGCCAGTAGGCATTCGCGAGCACTTGAGCGCAAGATGACCGCGCAGGCGCCGCGCTCACTTGCCAAATGAGCCGCGTAGCCCCGGCGATCCAAACTGGATTGCGGCCAGCGTGCTGCAAGCGCCGGTCGAAGCAGAGCAATTCACGCATAGGGGGCGACCTCGTGAAATATCCGGGCTAGGCAAGCGGCAGCACCGACTGCCGCTGCGAGTTCGCGTCGAGCACCGCGAGCGCAGTCATGTTGACGATGCGCCGCACACTCGACGACGGCGTCAGGATGTGCGCCGGTTTGGCTGCACCAAGCAGGATCGGGCCGATCGCGATGTTGTTGCCGGCGATCGTCTTCAGGAGGTTGTAGCCGATGTTGGCCGAATCGATGTCGGGGCAGACCAGCAGATTGGCGTCGCCGGCGAGCGTCGAGAACGGCATGATCGCCTTGCGGATCGACGCGTCTACTGCGCAGTCAGCGTGCATCTCGCCGTCGACTTCGAGGTCCGGATGCTGCGCGCGCAGCAGCTCGACCGCGCGCCGCATCTTGACGGCGGATTCGGCGTCGCTGGTGCCGAAGTTCGAGTGCGACAGCAGCGCGGCTCTTGGCGCGATGCCAAGCCGCTTCAGCTCTTCGGCGGCCATCACCGTGATCTCGGCGATCTGCTCGGCAGTCGGGTCGACGTTGACGTGCGTGTCGACCATCGCGATCTGCCGTCCCGGAACGATCAGGATGTTCATTGCGGCGTACACCGTCGCGCCAGCGCGTTTGCCGATCACCTGGTCGATGTAATTCAGATGCAGCCCGTGCGCGCCGAAGGTGCCGCAGATCATGCCGTCGGCGTGGCCCTTGTGAATCATCATCGCGCCGATCAGCGTCAACCGGCGCCGCATCTCGATCTTCGCGTACTGCTCGGTCACGCCACGGCGCGCCGCGAGCCGGTGATACGTCTGCCAGTAGTCGCGGTAACGCTCGTCGAACTCGGGGTTGACCAATTCGAAGTCCTGACCGGGCTGCATGCGCAGCCCGAATCGTTCGAGCCGCTTCTCGATCACGGCGGGGCGGCCGATGACGATCGGTTTGGCCACACCCTCGTCGACGACGACCTGCACCGCGCGCAGCACGCGCTCCTCTTCTCCTTCGGCGAACACGATGCGCGCTCGTCCGCCCTCGGCGACCGCCTTCTTCGCGGCTGCGAAGATCGGCTTCATGAACGTGCCCGAGTGATAGACGAACTGCTGCAGTTGCTCGCGATACGCCGCCAGATCGGCGATCGGCCGCGTGGCCACCCCGCTCGCCATCGCCGCCTGTGCCACCGCCGGCGCGATTCGCATCATCAGCCGCGGATCGAACGGGCGCGGGATGATGTAGTCGCGGCCGAAGCCGGTTGCGGTGCTCCCGTAGGCGGTCGCGACGACGTCGCTCTGCTCTTCCTGCGCGAGCTGCGCGAGCGCATGCACCGCGGCGATCTCCATCGCTTTGGTGATCGTCGTCGCGCCGACGTCCAACGCACCGCGGAAGATGAACGGGAAGCACAGCACGTTGTTGACCTGGTTCGGATAGTCCGATCGGCCCGTGGCGATCACCGCGTCGTCGCGCACGGCCCTGACCTCTTCCGGCATGATCTCCGGCGTCGGATTGGCCAGCGCGAGGATCAGCGGCCGCGGTGCCATTTGCGCGACCATGTCCTTCTTCAGGACGCCGCCCGCCGACAGTCCGAGGAAGATGTCGGCGCCGCCGATGATGTCGGTGAGTTTGCGCGCGTCGGTCTTCTGCGCGTAGCGCGCCTTCTCGGCGTCCATCAGCACGGTGCGGCCTTCGTAGACGACGCCTTCGATGTCGGCGACCCAGACGTTGCTGCGCTTGATACCCAGTTCGACCAGCAGGTCCAGGCAGGCGAGCGCGGCCGCGCCCGCGCCGCTGCAGACGAGCTTCACCTCGCCGATGTTCTTCCCGACGACCTTCAGCCCGTTGAGCACGGCGGCGCCGACGATGATCGCGGTGCCGTGCTGGTCGTCGTGGAAGACCGGGATCTTCATCCGCTCGCGCAGCTTGCGCTCGACGTAGAAGCACTCGGGGGCCTTGATGTCCTCGAGGTTGATGCCGCCGAACGTCGGCTCGAGTGCAGCGACGATCTCGACGAGCCGGTCCGGATCGCGTTCGTTGATCTCGATGTCGAAGACGTCGATGCCGGCAAATTTCTTGAACAGCACGCCCTTGCCTTCCATCACCGGCTTGGCCGCAAGCGGGCCGATCGGCCCAAGCCCGAGGACCGCAGTGCCGTTGGTGATCACGCCGACGAGATTGCCGCGACTGGTGTAGCGGAAGACGGCCGCTGGATCGGCGGCGATCGCCTCGCTGGCGGCGGCGACTCCCGGTGAATAGGCCAGCGCGAGATCGCGCTGGTTGACCAGTTGCTTGGTCGGCGTGACGGCGATTTTCCCCGGCTGCGGCAGTTCGTGATACTCGAGCGCTGCACGGCGGAGGTCGGTGTGATCGGTGGTGGGCATCGGAAAGACCGCTAAGTCGAAGCCGGGGATTATCCGCGCGACCGGCCCCGCGAACCAACGAGCGGCAGCCGAGTCCGTTGCCGCACTGCTGCCACGATGGCCCCTCGCCAAGCGACCTCGGAGCCGACGCGAGTTGCGGTGCCACGAGCCGTGGTTTGACCTGGGCAGATTGTTGACGTCGATCTGCCGGCCGTCAGATCCGGCCGCCCTTCTTCCGCAGACGTCCCCAAGTGCCGTGCGCTGATATCCCCTAAACCGGCCGCTGCACTCCATCCCCTCCTTAACCGAACTGGAATGCACGCAGCCGGCAGGTCTTCTTCCTTTTCGGACATAAGCGCTTACTGACGTCCGGCCGACCGCGGCTATCATTCGCGCCTTTCGCAGGATCCCCCAGCCAATAATGGTCGAGCCCGCCTCGCGTACGCGATCGATCGAGCCCTTCTACGTGATGGAGGTCGTGAAGGAAGCGGCACGCCTGCAGGCGAGCGGTACTTCCGTGATTCACATGAGCATCGGGGAGCCGGACTTCACCGCGCCCGCCCCGGTGCAAAGAGCTGCGATCGAGGCCATCAACCGCGGCGTGACCCGGTACACGCCTGCACTCGGCATCCAGCCGCTGCGACGGGCGATCGCCGACTGGTATGCGAGGCGCTACGGTCTGACGCTGGACCCCGAGCGTGTCGTCGTTACCGCGGGCGCCTCGGCGGCGCTGCTGCTCGCATTCGCGGCCCTGCTCGAGCGCGACGCAGAAGTGCTGATGCCCGATCCCACCTATCCGTGCAACCGTCACTTCGTCGCCGCATTCGAGGGCCGTGCACGCCTGCTTCCATGCGGGCCGCAGACGCGGTTCCAACTGACGGCTGCGGACGTGGAATCGAACTGGTCTGCGGCATCGCGCGGCGTTCTGCTGGCATCGCCTTCGAATCCGACCGGCACCTCGATTCGCCCGGATGCGCTTCGTTCGCTGATCGGATGCGTGCGATCGCTCGGGGGTTTCATCGTCGTCGACGAGATCTATCAGGGGTTGAGCTACGACGATCCGCCGACGACCGCGCTCGCGCTCGACGACGACGCGATCGTGCTCAGCAGCTTTTCGAAGTACTTCAACATGACGGGATGGCGACTGGGATGGCTGGTCGTTCCGCCCGCGTTGCTGCCGGTGATCGAACGGCTGGCGCAAAACCTGTTCATCTGCCCGTCGGCCGTGGCGCAGCATGCCGCAGTAGCGTGCTTCGACCCGGAGAGCATCGCGATCTACGAGCAACGTCGCGCCGAATTCGGGCGACGCCGCGACTTTCTCGTGCCGGCGCTGAAGCGGCTCGGATTCGGCGTCCCCGTGGTTCCGGACGGCGCCTTCTACATCTACGCGGACGTCAGCAGGTTCACGGCGGACAGTTGGGACTTTGCGTTCGAGTTGCTGCACGCAACGGGCGTGTGCGTCGTCCCGGGCCGGGACTTCGGTAACGCCGGCCCTGGCCGCTATGTCCGGATCTCTTACGCAAACGCCTACGATCGGCTCGAAGAAGCGATCGGGCGGATCGAGGCGTTTCTTGCAGACCGATCCGTCCGACGCTGAATTCGCTTGTGCGGCAAGCGCCTCAAACGGCTTTGTCGCCTCGGCTCGCTGGCTCGGCGGGCTTCGGCGCGGCCGCTTCCTGTTGCGCGACGGCGGGCTTGGCATCGGCCGGCTGAGCCGCGCGGTAACCTGCCGCGATCGCTGCGTCGATCCGGCCGGCGGCGGCCATTGAAATTCGGGCGCGTTCGCCGAGGACGCGCGCCGCGTAGCCCCCATCGTCCGGAGAATTGCCTGCGCCGACATACAGTTGCAGTCCGCGTTCGACCGAACCGCCGCGGCGGATCAGGTCGCGCAGGATGGCGGAGCCGACCTTGATGTTTGCGATCGGGTCCAGGGCTGCGTGCTCACCACCGTGCGGTTCGAACTTTTCGGTGTGCACGCGCGTCATGACCTGCATCAGCCCCTGCGCACCGACCGGGCTCTGCGCGAAGGGATTGATGCTCGATTCGACGGCCATGACGGCGAGGATGAGCAGCGGGTCGAGCCCGATCTCCTGTCCGGTCGCGAACGCCGCGCCGACCAGTATACGAACCGCCTGGTCAGCGACTCGATAGCGGCGCGCCAGGTACTGGGTGACGTTGCGCTGCTGCGCCTCCGTCCGTTCGTCGGCGGCAAAGTTGCGCGGCTCGGCCGTCGGCCCGGCGTCGGCTTCGACCGCTGCCGCAGCCTCGGTGACCGGATTGATCCAGGCGGCGAGCTGCACCTGCTGCATCAGCCGGTCGCGCACCGAGGCGTCGCCAACGATCAGGGCGGCCGCGATCAGCGTGACACAGCCGGCCAGCGTGACGAAAAACCGCGCCGTGGCCATCGCCCCGAAGGCGACGTCGCGTGCGGCGTCAAGCCAAGCACGGCGCTGATCTCCCACGTGACGCGGCGCATAATTCGTGGCGTTCGACATGCGTGCCTCCTTATGTTGAGCGGCCCCAGCCCGAAGCTGGCGGGTCGTCACTCACAGGTTGGAACGTCGCCCGGATGGCCCACGCGCGCATCCGGGGCGGTACGACCGGCCTCTTGCCGTCTGCCCGACGAGCCAAGAGGTCGACTTCTAGAAAGGGCGCTGCCCTCAAAGAACACGAACCGGGAGCCCGAGGCCCCTCGAACCTGTCCACCCCAAGCCGGCCATGGTTCGCGACGGATTCTTGGGATGGCTTACTGCCTATCGGCTTCACGAATTCTATGGATCCAGCGTACGCGGTCAACCCGCCGCAAGACGTAAGATTCGACAAAGGACAGGCGGCATGTTCGGCGAGCCAAAGGGCCAGCTTCCGGAATGACGGAAAAACGTTTTTTAAATCAATGAATTAGTCGTAATCATGCACAATCTAAGTGAGCGCACGCTCATACAGCGTGAAGTTGCTGCGTCGCAACGAACTAGATGAAATACTCGGACCTCAGGGAGTTCATCGGGCTTCTCGAGCAGGCAGGCGAGCTACGTCGCGTCCGAACAATCGTGTCGCCACGGCTAGAGATCACCGAGATCTGCGACCGAATTCTGCGTGCGGGCGGACCCGCGTTGCTCTTCGAACGGGTTGCCGGCCACTCGATGTTTGTCCTGGGCAATCTGTTCGGCACGCCGCAGCGGGTCGCCCTCGGGATGGGCGCCGAGTCCGTATCAGCGTTGCGCGACGTCGGCGAAATGCTCGCTTCCCTCAAAGAGCCGGAGCCACCGCGCGGCTTCAGGGATGCACTGGGCAAGGTCGCGACATTGAAGGCCGTGCTGTGGGACATGGCGCCGACGACCGTGCGCGGTGCGCCGGTCCAGGAGGTCGTCTGGGAAGGGACCGACGTCGACCTGGAACGGTTCCCGATCCAGACCTGCTGGCCCGGGGACGCGGGCCCGCTGATCACTTGGGGGCTCGTCGTCACTCGCGGGCCGCACAAGCGCCGCCAGAACCTGGGCATCTACCGCCAGCAGGTGATCGGCCGCAACAAGCTCATCATGCGCTGGCTGGCGCACCGGGGTGGCGCGCTCGACTTCCGCGATCACCGGCTTGCTCACCCGGGCCGGCCGTTTCCGATCGCGGTCGCAATCGGCGCGGATCCGGCGACGATCCTCGGCGCGGTCACGCCCGTGCCCGACGCATTGTCCGAATATCAGTTCGCCGGGCTGCTGCGCGGCAGCCCGACCCGGGTGACGAAATGCCTCGGCAGCGAACTGCAGGTACCGGCCGCCGCGGAGATCGTTTTCGAAGGGTCGATCCTTCCGGATCCGGCGAATGCCAGCGGCGAGATCAGCGCGGCCAACGCCGGCTACGAGACCGCGCTCGAAGGTCCCTTCGGCGACCACACCGGCTATTACAACGAGGTCGAACGCTTTCCGGTGTTCACGGTCGAGCGCATCACGATGCGGCGCGATCCGATCTATCACTCGACCTACACCGGCAAGCCGCCCGACGAGCCGGCGATCCTCGGCGTGGCGCTGAATGAGGTCTTCGTGCCGATCCTGCGGCGGACGTTTCCGGAAATCGTCGACTTCTACCTGCCCCCGGAAGGCTGCAGCTACCGGATCGCGGTCGTCGCGATGCGCAAGCAGTATCCGGGACACGCCAGGCGGGTCATGTTCGGCGTGTGGAGCTTTCTGCGGCAGTTCATGTACACGAAGTTCATCATCGTCGTCGATGATGACGTCAACGCGCGCGACTGGAAGGACGTCGTCTGGGCGGTCACAACCCGCGTCGACCCCATTCGCGACACGGTGCTCGTCGACAACACGCCAATCGACTACCTCGACTTCGCTTCCCCCGTCGCTGGTCTGGGCAGCAAGATGGGGATCGATGCGACGAACAAGATGCCGGGCGAGACGACCCGGCCGTGGGGCCGACCGATAGCGATGGACGCGGCGGTCAAGGCGCGGATCGATGCGATCTGGAACGAGCTGGGGCTATAGGAGAACGCGATGGCGATCGAACGCAAGCCGATCCGCCGCGGCGGCATCAAGTCGGCGGGCTACGACCGGGCGAACCGTGTCCTCGAGATCGAATTCGACAACGGTTCGATCGTCCAGCACACCGCCGTCGGCGAGGAAATCGCGCGGCGCTTCCTCGCCAGCGCTTCGCCCGCCAGCGTCTACAAGGACACGATCCAGGACGAGTTCACGATCCGGCGCATCAAGTGACTACCGGAAAAACAGCGTGGCCAGTCCGAGAAAGATGAAGAACCCACCCGAATCGGTCGTGAAGGTCAGCAGCACCGATCCACCAATCGCCGGGTCGCGTCCCAGCGCGCGCAACGCGAGCGGTACCGCCAGCCCGACCAGCGCGCCGACCAGCATGTTCAGCACCATCGCGAGAAACATCACGAGTCCGAGCTTCACGGCTTGCGGCGAATCCAGATACAGCAGGTACGCAAACAGGCCCGCGACCCCGCCCCAAACCACGCCGTTCGCGAAAGCCACGCCGATTTCCTTGTAAATCAGACGCCGCGCATTGGCGCCGGTGACCTGTCCCAGAGCGATGGAACGGACGAGCAAGGTCAAGGTCTGGTTGCCGGAGTTGCCGGCGATTCCCGCAACGATCGGCATCAGCGCCGCCAACGCGACCACGCGCTCGATCGTGTCCTCGAACGCGCTGATGACGCGGCTGGCGAAGAACGCGGTCACCATATTGATCCCCAGCCACAGCCACCGGTTCTTGGCCGATTTCCAGACCGAGGAAAAAAGATCTTCTTCCTCGCGCAAGCCGGCGTTCGCCAGATCGCGTTCCTCGCTCTGCTCCCGGATCACGTCGACGACCTCGTCGACCGTCAGCCGGCCGATCAGCCGGCCGTTGGCGTCGACCACCGGCGCGGACACCAAGTCGTAGCGCTCGAACGCCTGCGCCGCCTCGCCGATGTCGTCCATCGGCGCGAGCGTGAGAATGTCGGTCTTCATGACGTCGGCGACGCGGGTCTCGGGCTCGTTGATCAGCAGCCGGTCCAGCGGCAGCGCACCCTTCAGCACGCCGTCGCGGTCGACGACGAACACCTGATCGGTATGGTCGGGCAGCGCATCGAAGCGTCGCAGGTACCGCAACACCACCTCGAGCGTCACGTCGTCGCGGATCGACACCAGCTCGAAATCCATCCGCGCACCAACCGAGTCCTCCGGGTAGGACATCGCCGCGCGCAGCTGCGCGCGTTCCTCGTTGGTCAGGCCCTGCTTGACTTCCTCGACGACGTCGGCAGGAAGGTCGTCCGCAAGGTCGGCGATCTCGTCGGTTTCGAGCGTCTCGACCGCGTCGACCAGCTCCTCGCGGTCCATCGACGCGATCAGCGTTTCGCGAACCGCGTCGGATACCTCGAGCAGGATCTCGCCGTCGCGCTCGGCCTTGACCGCGTCCCAGACGATGAGCCGGTCGTCGCGCGGCAACGCCTCGAGGATGTAGGCAATATCGGCCGGATGCAGTCGGTCGAGGATCGCCTTCAGCTCGTTCAAGTGCTGGCGATGCACCAGGCTTTCGACCAGCGCCTTCTTCTCCTCGGCCGGCGCGGATTCGCGGTGCACGAGCGACTCGACGCGGCGCTGTTTATCGAGCAGCGCCTGTACGCGCACGAGCGCGCGCTGCGCCTCCTCGGGGTCGCGCGCGGGCACGGCGGTGGTGGCGTGCGTCTGAACCGGTGTTTCGATTTCGCTCATGGCCGGCGCGATTGTAGGCGCCGCCCTCGCGAATCAGGGAATCGGCACGCTGTAGAGATGGCGAAGGATGTCCTCGGTCCGGCGGTCGAGGAACGGCCCGCTGCGAATGCGGCCGTAACGCTTCGGGTTCGGCAGAAAGGCGGCCAGCCGCGCCGCCTGCTCGGGTGCGAGCTGCGCCGCCGGGATACCGTAGTAGAAACGCGCAGAAGCCTCTGCGCCGAACACGCCTTCACCCCACTCGACGACGTTCAGGTAGACCTCCAGGATGCGTCGCTTGTCCCACGCGAACTCGATCATGTAGGTGAGCAGGAGCTCCTGCGCCTTGCGCACGTAGCTCTTTTCGCTCGACAGGAACAGGTTCTTTGCGAGCTGCTGCGAGATCGTCGACCCGCCCCGGGCACGGCGGCCGCGCCTGATGTTGTCCTCGTACGCCTTTTCGATCGCGTCCCAGTCCACACCTTCGTGTTGCGTGAAGCGTGCGTCCTCGGCCGCGATCACGGCGCGCTTCAGGTTGTCCGAGATACGCGCGTACGAAACCCACTGATGCCGAAGTTGCGCGTTCGGATTTTTCTGCTGCAACCGAGCGAGTTCGCGCCGCATGAACGCCGTTTCGCCCGGATTCTCCCAGCGCCAGTACGCGATCCACGCGAAGTACCAAAGCTGCACGACGGCCAACGCCAGCACCGCAAGCAGCACCAGTCGCCCGACCCAGCGGACGACGAACCGCGATGGGTTCATCGCGCCGCGGTCGCGGCGCTGCGCGCCTCTTCCTCGAGAAGGCGCCGCAGCTCCTTGTACACGGGCGCGGTCGAAGGCCGGACGCCGCGCCATACGTAGAACGATTCGGCTGCCTGCTCGATCAACATGCCGAGGCCGTCGGAGACCGTCTTGGCCCCGCCCGACTTCGCCAACTGCATGAAGGGCGTGGGCTCGGGCGCGTAGACCAGATCGTAGGCAAGCGTGCAATCGTCGAAGGTTTCAGGGTCGATCGCGGGTGTTGCGTGGTTCAGGCTGGTCGCGGTGCCGTTGATCACGATGTCGAAGTGCTCGGCCGGTACTTCATCGAAGTGGATCGCCTCGATGCCGAATTCGTCGGCAAGTTCCTGCGCCCGGCCGTGCGTGCGGTTGGCCACCGCGATCCACTTGGGCTTCTCTTCGAGCAGCGCACCGATCAGCCCTCGTACGCCGCCGCCTGCGCCCAGGATCAGGATGCACGAGCCGGCAAGCTTGAACTTCAGCCGCTGCGTGACGTCGCGCACGAAGCCGATGCCGTCGGTGTTGTCGCCGAGGATCGCGTCACCGTCGAACTTGAGCGTGTTGACCGCGCCGGCGAGCCGCGCTCTGGGCGTCAGGTCGTCGGCGAGCTTGGCGGCATCGATCTTGAACGGGATCGTCACGTTCAGGCCGAGATAGCCGGCGTCGCGCAGCCCAAGCGCAAATTCCTCGAAGCCGTCCAGCGGCGCTTCGAGCTTTTCGTAGCTGATCGACTGTCGGGTCTGCTTCGCGAACAGCCGATGGATCTCGGGCGAGCGGCTATGCGCGATCGGGTTGCCGACCACGGCGTACTTGTCGATCTTCGGCTCGCGGCTCATGGTTGGGCTTGACGGGTCGACGCACCGCTCTTGGTTGCGAGCTGATCGTTGGTGAAGATCCAGGTCCGCGTAATTTCCAGGATATCCGTGTCGCGCGCAATATCCGGCGGAAACGGCGGGTACGGCGCAGCGAGCTTGACGATACGCCGGGCCGCGCGGTCGAGCACCGGCGCGCCAGACGATTCCTCGATCGTCGCCTCCGCCACCGTGCCGTCCTTGCGTATCGCCACGGTCATGCGCAGCGCGCCGTAGATCTTGCCGCGCGCTTCCTCCGGATAGTGTTCGTTGCCGATCTTCTCGACGCGCGCCCGCCAGTCCTCGACGTAGCGCGCGAAACGGTACTCGGAGGTGCTCGGCATGAAGTGATGACGTCGCGGCCGCTTCTGGTAGTCGGAGATCTGCTTCGCGATTTCGGCCTGCATGCGCGCGAGCTGGCGCGCGACCTGCTCGACCGAACCGGTGTCGGCGGCGGGTCGGGACTCGCTAAGTGGCGTGGGCTGTGCGAGCTCGCCGCGTTCGAGCTGCGCGAGCAGCTTCTTCTGTTCCTCTTCGAGCTGCTGCACCGCGCGGCGCGCGGCGTCCAGCGTATCGCCGTCGCGCATCTCGAACGCACTCGGCAACGGCGAAGTGCGCCGCCCGGCGTCGTTGGCGCCGCCACCGTCCAGGTTGGCCTGCGCGAGCGCGTCTGGACTCGGCGGCCGAACTTCGCTGCGCGCGTTGACCAGGATGATCTCTAGCGGCGGATCGGTCGAACGTACGCGCAGAAATTCCGGATCGACGAAACGGATCGCCAGCGCGGTCGCATGCAGTCCCAGCGAGACGGCGAACGCGGTCATCAGGATTCTGTCGCTGACGATGCTGTTGACGGAGTGCACGTCGGGGTCCGAGCGGGACGAATGCGAGGTCGGGCCGATTGTAGCCAGCGTCGCGCGCGTCGATCCGTCGACGTCGTCAACCGGCCGGCGGCGCGGCAGCGGCGTCCGACGCGGCCGGCAGTTCGGGCGGCTCCTCCATGGGCAGCTCGTCTAGCCCGAGCGCCTCCTCCGCCGCCTGCGCGGCGAGCACCTGGTGAACGCGCGCCTCGAGCACAAGGTCGACCAGGTCGACGCCGAGCAGGTCCAGTTCGAGCCGCTGCCCCCGCGGCAGCTCGGGCATGCCCGGCAGTCGCGTCACGAGCGGCAACCCGTCGAGCCGCAGCAGGTCACCCTTGATCACCGTCGCGCCGATGCGCCGCACGTCCTCCTGCTGCAGCCAGCGCAGGCACCAGTAGCGCTCCATCTTGTACTGGAAGTCCGCATACGCGGCATAAGCGGCGTCGAAGCCGGACACGACCGCGAACAGTTCCGCGTCGTTCGCCGCATACGGCGCGGGATCGCCGCGCGCCGCGGCGATCAGCTGCCGCTGGTTGACCAGATCGACGTACCGCCGCAACGGTGAAGTGCACCACGCGTAGTGATCGACGCCGATGCCTTCATGCGGCGCCGGCGTCGTGCTCATCCGCACGCGGCTTGCGCCGCGCTCGAAGCGCTGCGAACGATAGATGCCGGCGCGCTTGCCCTCCGCGAGCCAGCCGCCCCAGTGGCTGTTGGCGAGGATCATCAGCTCGGCGACGATCAGATCCAGCGGCGCGCCGCGCTTGCGCGGCCGGATCGTCACGTGCGCATGTTCGCCTTCGCCGTCGATGACGAACGTATAGTCGATGCGGCCGAGCGGCTCGGGCCTGCCGCGCACCGCCTCGCGCTCGCCCATCAGCACGCGCGCCCAGCGCCAAAGGAAACAGAGTTCCTCGCCGAACTCGATCGGCAGCGCGCATGCGGCGACCGCCTCTTCGGTGACGATCTCGTCGAGCCGGTCGTGCCGCAGATTGCCGGCGATGCGAACGCGCTCGACCGCCGTGCGGTGTGCAAGGATCGCGTACGACTGCGGGTCGACATCGACGTACAGCGAAAGCACCGGAACGACCTTGCCTTCGTTCAGCGAGAACGCGTCGATCCACGGTTCCGGCAGCATCGTAATCTTCAGCCCGGGCGCATACACGGTCGACATGCGCGCGCGCGCGACCGCGTCGAGCGGATGCCCACGCGGGATCGCGGCACCGGGCGCAGCGATATGGATGCCGACGCGCACGCGGCCGTCGAACCGCTGCAGTGAAAACGCATCGTCGATCTCGGTCGTCGCGCTGTCGTCGATCGAATACGCCGCCGCGTCCGCGAGTGGCAGATCCTCCGGCAGCGCCGGCGGCGGCAGGTCCGCGGCGAAACCGGTGCCGCCCGGAAAGGCAGTCGCAAGGAAGCTGTCGACGTGCCAGCGATAGGGCGAAGCGATTGCCCCACGCGCCAGAAGCAGGCGCAGCGGCGCCATCTGCAGCTCGTTGGCGGCCTGTTCGACCGCCTTGTATTCGATGCTGTTCTTGTCGGGTCGCACCAGCAACTGCACGCCGAGTTGCGCGATCGCGGCCGGCAGCTCGCCGGCCTTCAGCGCATCGACGTACTGTTGCCTCAGTTCTTCCTGCCGGCGCTTGCGCTCGAGGGCGACAAGCGCAGCCTTCAGCACGTCCGGCGGCGCCGGACGATAACGGCCGCGCCCCTTGCGATGGAAGTACACGGGTGCTGCGTGCAGCCTGAACAGGATGCTCGCCGCCTCGACCGCATTCGGCGCGTGCCCGAAGTACTCGCGCGCCAGATCGGCAAAGCCGAATTCGTCCTGCGGCGCGCACTCCCACAGGAAGTCGACGTCGATCGCTTCGGCCGCGGCGTTCGCCTGCTGCAGAAGCTGCGCGGGCGCAGGCTGATCGAAGGCGAGCAGCACGTGCGAGGCCTTGACCTTCGTGCGCTTGCCGCTCGCCAGCTCGACCTGGTACGACGCGTCGGTCGCGGCGAGCACGGTTCCAGCACGAAACGTACCGTCTTCTTCGAAAAGCAGATACCTGGCCATCGACGGCGTGCGCTCTACAGCTGCGCGACGAAGCTTTTGATCCCGCGCAGCATCAGCTCGACCGCGATCGCCGCGAGCACCAGTCCCATCAGGCGCTCGAACGCGACCGTCACGCGTTCGCCGAGCCAGTGCTGCAGGCGTTCGGCGAAAGCGAGGATCACGGCGCTGATCGTCATCACGACGGCGATCGCCGCGACCCAGGCCCAGGTTCGCTGCGGATCGCGCGATACGAGCAGCAGCACGGTCGCCAACGCCGACGGACCGGCCAGCGCCGGCACGGCGAGGGGAACGATGAACGGCTCGCCGCCGGGGGCGTGTCCGAACACGCCTTCGGGCGAAGGAAACACCATCCGGATCGCGACCAGCATCAGCACGACGGCGCCGCCGATCTGCAGGCTCAGTTCCGACAGTCCGAGCAGGTCGAGGAAAGGCTGACCGACGAAGACGAACACCGTCAGCACGACGAAGGCGATCAGGCACTCGCGCAGGATCACGCGGCGGCGGCGTTTGCGCGGCACGTCGCGTAGCGCGCTGATAAAAAGGGGCACGTTGCCGAACGGGTCGCACACCAGAAGCAGCAAAACGACGGCCGAAACGAAGTTGGTGTCCATCCGCGTTTCAGCCGATCGCCGTTTCGGTCGCCCCGCTTGCGCGCAGCAGATCCGCCGGCGCGACCGGGAACACGCAGTTCGGCGTGCCGCCCGCCGCCCAGACGACATCGAAGCGCCGCAGGGAGGTGTCGAAGAAGGTCGTCATCGGTGCAGCGTGCGCGACCGGGGCCACGCCGCCGATCGCGAAACCGGTCGCCGCACGGACGAACTCGGGCGACGCGCGTTCGATCGGTTCGCCGAGCAGCACCGCGATCTTCGCCTCGTCGACGCGGCGGTCGCCGGCCGCGATCACCAGCACCGCGCGGTCGCTCTTCGCCGCGCGGAACACCAGCGACTTGGCGATCTGTCCGACGGCGACACCGAGCGCGTTGGCCGCCTGCTGCGACGTGCGCGCGGCGACCGCCAGCTCGACGACGCGCGAGGCGAGCCCCAGCGCGGCGAGCGCGTCCTGCACGCGCTGCGCCGACGCCGGCAGCGGACCGGGCTTCGCTTCCATCAGACGGTCAGCCCGCCGGTGACTTCGATCACCGCGCCGTTGATGTAGCTCGCCTCGTCGGACGCGAGGAAAGCGTAGAGGTTGGCGACTTCCTCCGGGCGTCCGAGCCGCTTCAGCGGAACACGCTCGGTCATCTGCGCCATGACCTTGTCGGGGATCGTATGCAGGATCGGGGTGGCGATGAAGCCTGGGCAGACCGCGTTGCAGCGGATTCCCTTCGGCCCCAGCTCGCGCGCCCAGGTCTTGACGAAGCCGATCACGCCGAACTTGCTCGCCGCGTAGTTGGTCTGGCCGTAGTTGCCGTGCAGACCGACGACACTCGACGCGTTCAGGATCACGCCGAAGCCCTGCGTCACCATCGTGTCGACGACCGCCTGCGCGCAGTTGTACGTCCCTTTGAGGTTGACCGCGATCACCTTGTCAAACTGTTCGTCGGTCATCTTCTGCAGCCGCGCGTCCATCGTGATGCCGGCGTTGTTGACCAGCACGTCGACGCGCCCGTGCCGCGCCTTCACCTCGCCGACCATCGCGTCGATCTGCGGCCGCCTCGTCACGTCGACGACATAACCCTCAATGTGAGCGGCGAGACCCGCCGCGGTCGCCTTCAGTTCGTCGACCGCCGCATCGACCGCTGTCCTGCGCACGTCGCAGATCGCTACCGTCGCGCCTTCTTCAATGAACTTGCGCGCGGTCGCCAGCCCGATACCCTGCGCGCCGCCGGTGACGATCGCGACCTTGCCTTTCAGGCGCATGCCTGTTACTCCCTCTATTGAATTCCACAGAACGCGAGCACCTCGTCGAGGTAGTTCGCGAAGTCCGAAATCGAGTGATCCGAACCCTCGATGACGCGCTGTCGGCAGCCCGCGTACTTTTCGACCATCGTGCGCCAGTCGATCAGCTCGTCGCCGGTGGCAGCGACCAGAAAATAGCGTTCCGGGCGCGTGATGCGCGGCGTGTCGATCGCACGCAGTTCGTCCAGATACTCCGGTTTCATCTCGATCGTCGCGTCCGAGAAGTACACCGGCTGCGCGCCGAGGTAGGCGCGCAGATCGTCGTACGGCCGGATCGCGGGGTTCAGCAGCACCGCGCGGCAGCCGGTCTGCTCGGCGACGTAGGTCGCGTAGTAGCCGCCGAGCGAGGAGCCGATCAATGCGAGTCGCGCCGGGTCTTCGAGCTTCGCGGCCGCGAGTGCGACGCCGATCGCCGCGCGCGGCGAGGCCGGCAGTTGCGGGCACATATAGTCGTCGGCCCGCCCGCGCGCACGCAGCGCCTGCCTGATCTGCGTGGCCTTCTTCGACGCGGGAGACGAGCGGAAGCCGTGCAGATAAAGGATCACGCCGCCTGCTCCTTCACGCGTGCGGCCGACAGCGCTTCGAGCAGCTTGTCGTGCACCCCGCCGAAGGCGCCGTTACTCATCACCAGCACGTGGTCGCCGGGCCGGGCTTCGCCGACCACCGCGGCAACCAGCGCGTCGATGCGATCGAAGGTCTGCGCGCGCGCGCCGAGCGGCGCGAGCACCTGCGCCGGGTCCCAGCCGAGCGCGCCCTTGCCTTCGCGCGCGCCATAGCAGTACACGCGATCAGCTTCGCGCAGGCTGCCCGGCAGCAGCGCCTTCATGCTGCCCAGCTTCATCGTGTTCGACCGCGGCTCGAGCACGGCGAGGATGCGCTGCGCGCCGACCTTTCGCCGTAGGCCGGCGATCGTCAGTTCGATCGCGGTCGGGTGATGCGCAAAGTCGTCGTACACCGTCACGCCGTTGCGCACCCCGCGCACCTCGAGCCGGCGCTTGACGCCGTTGAACCGTGCGAGCGCCTCGATCGCGATGTGTGGCGCGACGCCGGCATGCCGCGCGGCCGCGATCGCGGCGATCGCGTTGGCGCGATTGTGCGCGCCGGCCAACGGCAGTTCGAGACGGCCATAGCGCGCGTCGCCGAACGCTACGTCGAACGCGTGCCGCTCGCCTTCCTCGATTTCGAGCGCGCGCCAGCCCGTATCGCTGCCGAAGCGCTCGATCTCGGACCAGCAGCCGCGCGCGAGCACGCGGCCCAGCGCCGCGTCCGCGCCGTTGACGACGATCCGGCCCGACGCCGGGATCGTGCGGACCAGGTGATGGAACTGCGTTTCGATCGCCGCCAGGTCGGGGAAGATGTCGGCGTGGTCGTATTCGAGGTTGTTCAGCACCGCCGTGCGCGGAAAGTAGTGCACGAACTTGCTGCGCTTGTCGAAGAACGCGGTGTCGTACTCGTCGGCCTCGATGACGAAGAAGTCGCTCGTCCCGGGACGTGCCGACACGCCGAAGTCCTGCGGCACCCCGCCGATCAGGAATCCGGGTGCGAGCCCCGCGCGATCGAGGATCCATGCCAGCATCGCGCTCGTCGTCGTCTTGCCGTGTGTACCCGCCACACCGAGCACCCAGCGTCCGCGCAGCAGCTGCTCGCCGACCCATTGCGGTCCGGAGACGAATGGCGCGCCCGCATCGAGGATCGCCTCCATCAGCGGATTGCCGCGCGTGACCACGTTGCCGATCACGAAACGATCCGGCTGCAGGCGCAGCTGTGCGGCGTCGTAGCCTTCGATCGGTTCGATCCCGGCGTCGCGGAGCTGATCGCTCATCGGCGGATAGACGTTGGCGTCGCACCCGGTCACCCGATGGCCGGCCGCGCGAGCGAGCAGCGCCAGCCCTGCCATGAAGGTACCGCAGATGCCGAGTATGTGAAGATGCATGTACGTCGATCGCCCAGGGCAAGCGGCGCATTCTACTGAGCCGCGGTCGGTCGACGCGCTTCGTTACACTGCCCGCCTGCGGATGCGCACCGACTGCGGGAACCCACGATGAACCGCCCCTACGACCCCCACGCGAACAGCGGCGACACGGCGATCGAGATCGCCGCCGCGGCGGCGCGTCTGATCGCCGAGGAGGGCTGCGACTACGCGCTTGCGAAACGAAAGGCGGTGCGCGCGATTTTGGGTGAAGGCGATGTCGCACGCGCGCAGCTTCCGGACAACGCGCTCGTCGAAGCGGAGCTCAGACGCTACCTGCAGACGTTCGCGGCAGACTCGCAACCGGCACAACTCGCCGCGCTGCGGCGCCTGGCGCTGGACTGGATGAGCCGCCTCGCCGAGTTCAACCCGCACCTGGTGGGCGCGGTCCTCAACGGAACGGCGACGGAGCACTCCGACGTCCACCTGCATCTGTTCACCGACAGCGTGAAGGACGTCGAAATCGCGCTGCTGAACGCGGGCATCGACTTCGAGGTCGAGCCCGGCGCCGACGAGCCAGGCGGGCCGGAAGAGGTGCTGCAGTTCGTCGTGCGCACGGCGCGCGACAGCGGGCTGCCCGCGCGCGTGGGCATCATTTTGAGCGTGCACGCGAGCGATGCGATCCGCGTGGCCGCGCGCTTCCGGTCGACCGACCCCACGCTGCATGCGGTCGAGACGGCCGGGCGCGCGAACATCGAGATGCTGCGCACGCTGCTCGCGCATACCACGCGCGCCTCGGAGCGATGACCCGGACGCAGACGCTGCTCGCGTTCGTCGCCACGGCGGCGATCGCCGTTGCCGCCGGCGCGGGCGTGGCATGGATGCGCGTCGCGCCGCAGCCCGTCGTCGCCGATACGAGCGTACTGTTCGCGAGCACGCTCGACGATGCGGACGGGCGACCGCAGCCGATCGCGCAGTGGAAGGGCCGTCCGCTGGTCGTCAATTTCTGGGCGACCTGGTGCCCGCCGTGCGTCGAGGAGATGCCGGACCTGCAGCGCGTCCGCGACGAATACCGCGCGCGCGGCGTCGAGATCATCGGAGTCGGGATCGACAACGCGGCCAAGATCCGCGAGTTTCGCGACCGCCTCGGGATCACGCTGCCGCTGCTGGTCGCCGGCGTCGGCGGAACCGACCTGGGCCGCGAACTCGGCAACCAGGCGGGCGTGCTGCCCTATACTGTGCTCGTCGCGCACGACGGCAAGGTCGTTCAGCGCAAGGTCGGGCAGGTCAAGCCGGCGGAGCTGCGCGCCTGGCTGGACGCTGCGCTGTCACCTCAGGGATCGCCGCGATAGGGATTCCGGGCTGGACATCCAAGCATTTTCTAATCACAATCCGCGCCTTCTGTTGATTTCTGGCGCCATCGGCAGCGTTCCTGACTGAAGGCCCAGATGCGCGGCACGTGGCGAATCACATTCTGGTCCTCAACGGACCCAACCTGAACCTTCTCGGCACGCGCGAGCCGGCGATCTACGGCGCGCGCACGCTGAAGGACATCGAGCAGGAACTCGCCGAGATCGCCGCCAGGCGCAATGCCAGCGTCGCCTTTTTCCAGAGCAACCACGAAGGCGCGCTGATCGACCGCATCCACGCGGCACGCGGCGAAGGGATCGAGTTCATCGTCATCAACGCGGGCGCGCTCACGCACACCAGCATCGCCTTGCGCGACGCCCTGGCTGCCGTCCAGATCCCGTTCATCGAAGTTCATCTGTCCAACGTCCACCGGCGGGAGGACTTTCGCCACGGCTCGTACTTGGCGGATCTCGCAATTGGATCGATCGTCGGACTGGGCCCGGCCGGCTATCGCTACGCGCTCGAATACGCGCTGGGCGACGGCGCAGCTTAGGCCGACCGGCGCGGCCCGGCACGCGCTGGACGCGGAGGGAACATGGATCTCAGAAAACTGAAGACGCTGATCGATCTCGTGGCCGAGTCGGGCATCGCCGAAATCGAGGTCACCGAAGGCGAAGACAAGGTCCGCATCGTCAAACACAATCCGGTTTCCGCGCCAGCGCCGGTGTCCGCCCCGGCCCCCGCCGCCGTGTACCAGGCGCCGCCGCCCAGCGCAGCCGGCGGTGCCGCAGCGCCGGCCCAGCCGGCGGCAACTGCACCGGCCGCCGAAGAACCGAAGGGACACGTCGTCAAGTCGCCGATGGTCGGCACCTTCTACCGCTCATCCAGCCCGGGCGCGAAGCCCTTCGTCGAAGTGGGCCAGGCCGTCAAGCCCGGCGACACGCTGTGCATCATCGAGGCGATGAAGCTGCTCAACGAGATCGAGGCTGAGGTCGCAGGCACTGTCAAAGAGATCCTGGTGGAAAATGGCCAAGCGGTCGAATATGGCCAGCCGTTGTTCGTGATCGGATAGCGGTCGTGCACCACCGATCGTCCAGCGCGGTCCGGGCCGTTTCGGCGCCCCACGGTGCGCGAAGCGTGAGCGCGAGGGCGCGCAGCGCCGGCCGCAGCCCAATCGCCGGCGAGTGAGTCGCGGGCACCTATGTTCGGAAAGATCCTAATCGCAAACCGCGGCGACAACGGCGCGCAAAGCGCGCCCGTTGCGGCGAAGGCTCACGTGCGCGCAGCGCACGTGAAGGCGCGCAGCGCCGGCCGCAGCCAAATCGCCGGCGAGTGAGCCGCGGGCACCTATGTTCGGAAAGATCCTGATCGCAAACCGCGGCGAAATCGCCTTGCGCATCCAACGCGCCTGCCGCGAGATGGGCATCAAGACGGTGGTCGTCCATTCCGAGGCCGATACCGACGCGAAATACGTGAAGCTCGCCGACGAGTCGGTGTGCATCGGCCCGCCGCCGTCGAAAGACAGTTATCTGAACATCCCGGCGATCATCAGCGCGGCCGAGGTGACGGACGCCGAAGCGATCCACCCCGGCTACGGCTTTCTGTCCGAAAACGCCGACTTCGCCGAGCGCGTCGAAAAGAGCGGCTTCGTCTTCATCGGACCGCGACCCGAGTCGATCCGGCTGATGGGCGACAAGGTCTCGGCCAAGCGGGCGATGATCGCCGCCGGCGTGCCCTGTGTACCGGGTTCCGAGGGCGCTCTGCCCGAGGAGCCGCGCGAAATCGTCAAGATCGCGCGCTCGATCGGCTATCCGGTGATCATCAAGGCCGCCGGCGGCGGCGGCGGGCGCGGCATGCGCGTCGTGCACACCGAGGCAGCGCTGATCAACGCGGTGACGATGACGCGGCAGGAGGCGCAAGCGGCGTTCGGCAATCCGGCCGTCTACATGGAGAAATTTCTGGAGAACCCGCGCCACATCGAGATCCAGGTGCTCGCCGACCAGCACCGCAACGCGGTGTGGCTGGGCGAGCGCGACTGCTCGATGCAGCGGCGTCACCAGAAGATCATCGAAGAGGCGCCTGCGCCCGGAATCTCGCGCAGGCTGATCGAGCGGATCGGCGACCGCTGCGCCGAGGCGTGCCGCAAGATCAACTACCGCGGTGCGGGAACCTTCGAGTTCCTGTACGAAGATGGAGAGTTCTACTTCATCGAGATGAATACGCGCGTGCAGGTCGAGCACCCGGTCACCGAAATGGTGACCGGCGTCGACATCGTGCAGCAGCAAATTCGCGTGGCGGCCGGCGAGAAGCTCGCGCTGCGCCAGCGCGATGTCGTGATGAAGGGCGCGGCGATCGAGTGCCGGATCAACGCAGAGGATCCCTACAAGTTCACGCCCTGCCCAGGACGCATCACGGCGTGGCACGCGCCCGGCGGTCCGGGCGTACGCGTCGACTCGCACGTGTACGCCGGTTACTTCGTTCCGCCCCACTACGACTCGATGATCGGCAAAGTCATCTGCTACGGCGACACGCGCGCGCAGGCGCTCGCCCGCATGCGCGTCGCCCTTTCAGAGATGGTGGTCGAAGGCATCCTGACCAACATCCCGCTGCACCGCGAACTCTTGATCGACGAAAAGTTCGTGCAGGGCGGCACATCGATCCACTATCTTGAGAAGCGGCTCGCCGCCCGGCAGGTCAACCAGACCTGACCCGGCGGGTGCGCGCCGCGGCCGCATGCTGCGTGAGCTGACGCTGACCGTCGCCGAGCCGGAAGCCGAGCGCCTGGCCGATGCACTGCTCGACGCCGGTGCGCTGTCCGTTTCCATCGAGGACGCCGAAGCCGACTCCGAGCGCGAGTCGCCGCTGTACGGCGAGCCGGGTCTAGCGCCCGAGCGGCATGCGTGGCAGCGCAATCGGGTGCGCGTGTTGCTCGACGCCGCGCTCGATCCGGCCGCGCTGCTGCGCGAGGCGGCCGCCGCCTGCGCACTCGCCTGCCCGCCGATCGAATCGCTGAGTGCGGTCGAGGACGCAGACTGGGTGAGGCTGACGCAGTCGCAGTTTCCGCCGGTGCGCATCAGCGAGCGGCTGTGGATCGTGCCGAGCTGGCACGCGCCGCCGGACCCGCCAGCGATCGCGATCCGGCTCGACCCCGGCGCGGCGTTCGGCACGGGCACGCATCCGACGACGCGGCTGTGCCTGCGTTGGCTCGACGCGGAGCTGCGTCCCGGCGCAAGCGTGCTCGACTATGGCTGCGGCTCGGGCATCCTCGCGATCGCCGCGGCGAAACTGGGCGCGGGCACCGTCGTCGGCACCGATGTCGACGCGCAGGCGCTCGCGACCGCGCGCGCGAACTCTGCGAACAACGCGGTGGCGGCCGATTACACTGCGCCCGACCGCCTGCCCGCCGGCCGCTTCGATCTCGTGCTCGCCAACATCCTGTCGAATCCGCTGAAGATCCTCGCGCCCGCGCTGCTCGCGCGCGTCGCGCCCGGTGGTTCGCTTGTGCTTTCCGGAATCCTCGAACGGCAGGCGCAGGACCTGATCGACGCCTACGCAGCCGCCGACGCGCGCGTGCCGTTGCGCGTGTGGGCTGCCGACGAAGGCTGGGTGTGTCTCGCCGGCACGCGGTCGGGCTAGGCCACCGATGGCGCTCGCAACACGCTGCCCCAACTGCCACGCGCTGTTCCGCGTCGTCGCGGACCAGCTCAAGCTGCGCGGCGGGCTGGTCCGCTGTGGCGCGTGCCGTCACGTGTTCGACGCGATCGGCAGCCTGACCTACGTCGACGACCCGGCGCCGCCCGCGACCGCATCGACGCCGTCGCCTGCCAGGCACGAGCCACCGTTGACGTTGCGCATCTCGCCCGAACGGCTGGCGCAGTCCAGGCCAGTCGCGCGCGAGGACAGACCGGCGCAACCGGTCGACGCGCAACACCCGCCCGCGCGCGCCCTGCCTGCCGACGCCACGCCGCCGAAGGCGGTCGGGCGCTCGGACGGGTCGCAAACTTCGATCGAAAAGGAGATCGCCGAGTCCTCCGTTCCGACGCTCCTCGCGCCGGGCGCCGACGCATCGGGGACGGCGACGAACCTCGCCGAACCGGCTCGGCCTGAGAGTTCGAGCGCAAACCGCGACGAACCAGACGAGCGCGTGCACGCGCAAGCGCGGTTGCGACGCGCCAGGCAGCGAACGCCCGAACCGGACACCGGTCTGGCTTCCGACACGGACGTCGAAGCAGGTGCGGTCGACGCAGACGACAAGCCCGACTTCTTGCGCGGTCAGCAGCGGCAGCCGCGCAAGGGCTTCTCGCTCGTCTTCGGCGGCGGCTCGGTGCTGCTTGCTCTGCTGCTGCTCGCGCAGTTGGCCGTCGTATTCCGTACCGAGCTCGCAACCCGCTGGCCGTCGCTGCGGCCGAGTCTGGTTCAGCTGTGCGAAGCGTTCGGCTGCACCGTCGGCTGGCCTGCGCGCGCCGAGTTGCTCGCCATCGTCGGCACGGAACTGCAGGCGATCCCCGGCACCGACGTGCTCGAACTGACCGCGGTCGTGCGCAACCGCGCCCACTTCAAGGTCGCACTTCCGGCGATCGAGGTGACGTTGACCGACGTGCAGAACCGTGCCCTCGCCCGCAAGGTCTTCGCGCCGGTCGACTACCTCGCATCGGCGGGCGAACCCTCGTCGCGAATCGACGAAGGACTCGCCGCGGGCAGCGACTACACGATCCGAATCGCATTCGAGGCGCGCGGTCTTGCCGCCGCGGGCTTCGTCGTTTATCCCTTCTACCTGTGACAGCGGCAGCCCGCGCCGATCCAACACTTTCCGACATGAGCATCCTGGTCTGCGGTTCGATCGCGTACGACTCGATCATGGTCTTCAACGGCCGCTTCAGGGATCACATCCTGCCCGAGCAGGTGCACATCCTGAACGTCTCGTTCCTGGTGCCGGAGATGCGCCGCGAGTTCGGCGGCTGCGCCGGCAACATCGCCTACAACCTGAAGCTGCTCGGCGGCTCGCCCGTGCCGATGGCGACGGTCGGCGACGATGCGCAGCCGTATCTGGACCGACTCGACGCCCTCGGCATCGACCGTCGCCACATTCGGCACGTGCCCGGCACGTTCACCGCGCAGGCATTCATCACGACCGACATCGACGACAACCAGATCACCGCGTTTCATCCGGGCGCAATGTCGCACTCGCACCTGAATTCGGTGCCCAGCGACGGGTCGATCCGGCTCGGCATCGTCGCACCCGACAGCCGAGACGGCATGCTGCAGCACGCGCAGCAGTTCGCCGATCACGGCATTCCGTTCGTCTTCGATCCTGGTCAGGGGCTGCCGATGTTCGGCGCCGAGGACCTCGCCTGGTTCATCGAGCGCGCGCACTACGTCGCGCTGAACGACTACGAGGCGAAGCTGCTGGTGGAGAAGACGGGCCTCGACCTCGGATCGATTGCGCGGAGAGTCAAGGCGCTCGTCGTCACACACGGTGGCCGCGGCTCGGAGATCTACACCGGCAGCGAAGTGCTGCAGATTCCGATCGCGCCGGCGCGCGCTGTCGTTGACCCGACTGGGTGCGGCGACGCGTACCGAGCCGGTCTGCTGTACGGAATCGAGCACGACCTCGACTGGGGCACGACCGGCCGGCTCGCGGCGGTCATGGGATCGCTGAAGATCGAACGCGGCGGCGCGCAGAACCACACGGCCGACCGCATGACCGTGGCCGATCGCTTCTTCGAGGCTTTCGGCTACCGGCCCTGGTAAGCAGCGCGCCGCGCTTGAGGGTAACAATCTGATACCGTGCGGCCGCGCATCGCCGCTACACTGCAACCAGGTTGCGAGGTCGGTCGCCGCTTTTTTCGGGCCGGTCGATGCGAAACGAATCGGAGGTTCGGATGGAAAGAAAGTCGTGGATTGTTGTTCTCGGCGTTGGCGCTGTGGCGCTGGCGACGCTGTCCGGCTGCGCGACCCAGCAGCGCTCGGCCAGCGTGTACCGTGCCGGCGAAGCGCAGCGCGAGCAGATCGTTCGTATGGGCACCGTCGAAAGCGTGCGCGAAGTCACGATCGATCGTGGCCAGACCGGCGTTGGTACCGGGGCCGGGGCGGTGATCGGCGGCGTGGCGGGAAGCGGCATCGGCCAGGGGCGCGGATCGGTGGTCGGCGCCGTGGCGGGAGCGGTCGCCGGCGGCGTGATTGGCCAGGCGATCGAAAACCAGGCTGGCAAAGTGCCCGGACTCGAGATCACGGTGAAGCTGGATAACGGCGAGTTGCGCGCGATCGTCCAGGAGGTCGACGGCCAGCAGTTCAAGCCGGGCGATCGCGTGCGGCTGCTGACCCAAGGCGGCGTGACGCGCGTGACACGCTAG
>Ga0272446_1002052_pt1 | contig 28184 bp, 26 predicted proteins | sample YNPCB0061_FD_194587 | JGI IMG/M metagenome (GOLD analysis project Ga0272446, IMG submission 194587) | Hot spring microbial mat communities from Yellowstone National Park, WY, United States - YNP-CB-006-1 | ecosystem: Environmental > Aquatic > Thermal springs > Hot (42-90C) > Sediment | place...
AAACTACGCCGGGCATCTTCCACAGCTTGCGCCGCTTCCTCTTTAACCTTAGCCATTACCTCCTGGCCGCGTTTAATTGCTTCCTGATTAGCCATCTCTATTATAGACTGCGCCTGTTTTTTGGCTTCCACGATAATCAGTTCTTTTTTTTGTTCTAAATTTTTAATTTCTTCTTCCATTTGTTTAGCCTCGGCCAAATTACTGCTGATATACTTTTGCCTTTGTTCCAACCAATCAGTTAATGGTCTATAAACAAACTTATACAAAACAACCATCACTACCAAAAAATTAACTATTTGAGCTACCAACAGTTTCCAATCTATACCTAAGGCCTTAAGTAATTCCATATTATAAATAGCAAAATTTAAAAATAAAACAGTAAAACTAGGTTTATTTATTCCCTCTTCCAACCCGCCAAATTAAGCTGGCGAGTCGGGAACAAGAAATAATTAGACAAATTTGATAATTAAGGCCATAACCAAAGAGTAAATGGCGATAGCCTCACAAAAAGCCACAGCCAAAATCATTGGAGTTTGAATCTTGGAAGCAGCTTCCGGATTACGGCCAATTGATTCCATGGCCTTGGAAGCCAACTTACCAATGGCTAAAGCTGGAAAAATACCACCCAAAGCAATTGTAGCGCCGGCGGCTATACTCTTGATAACCTCGGGGCTCATGCTAACGGCAGCTTGGACGATGTCAGTTTCAGCTGGCATAGTAAATTATCCTTTCTGAATAGTTATTTCGCTACGGTAATTATTTATTTTTTGTTTAAACCGTCGAAAAAACTATCGCTAATTAATTATTAAGTAATAAGACTCTGGTATTTTGGTAAATACCAGGGGCCAATCACCTAATGTTCGGCGTGGTCAGTGGCGGCAATTGTTAAAAAAACTAAAGTTAATAAAGCAAAAACCACAGCCTGCACCGTGCCAAAAAAAATCTCCATAAATACAAACGGCAAGGGAACAAAGTAAGGCGCCAAGGTTGACACCACTATCAACAATACTTCACCTGCAAAAACATTGCCAAACAAACGAAAAGAAAAAGAGACCACGCGAGCTGATTCGGACACCAATTCCAACAAACCAACAAAAAACATAATAACTTTTTCCAAGCTGAAATGTTTTATCAAACCGACAATATCCAAATACTTAGCCGAATGTTTAAAAAAACCCAACATAATTATACCGAATAATTGCGTACCCAGCACAGAAACCAAAGCAACGGCTAGAGTAGTATTAAGATCGGCTGAAGCAGAACGGAAAAAAGGCACCAACACGGTTTTACCCTCATGCATCTCTTTTAAACCAATACTACCCACGCCGGGCAATAAACCAAACCAGTTAGACAACAAAACAAAGAAAAATATAGTAGCCACTAGAGGAAAAAAACGTTTGGCATTCTCCCGGTTACCAGTAATACCGGTAACAAAGTTCAATCCAGATTCCATAATCCCTTCCAAAAAATTCTGCAAACCGGCGGGCACGGCTTGTAATGTCTGCGATTTAAGAACTAACGCCACAATCACCAAAAACAAAGATACTAGCCAGCCAACTAACAACGAATTGGTAACCGGAAAGGATCCTAAATGAAAAATTGGTTCAGCTACTAAAGAAATTTCCATAAATTAATCAACTTTTTTAGTTTCCCCTTTCTCCTTATTATCTTTATCATGATGTAACATTGGCATTAACTTGCGATAAACCAACCACGATGTCACAACCATTGATAAAACCACGCCAACTAACATAAATAATGGGGTAGATCCAAGAGCTTTGTCTAATAAACGTCCACCTAAGGCCAATAATACTAAAGGTAAAGCTATAGCATAACCCAAATCCCAAGCCAAACCCAACGCGCTGGTAAAACCTTTATCAGATAGAGGCGCTGGGTTTTGTGACATAAGATTTTTTAGCTAACTAATAATCTTTATTTAAACTTAACGATGAAATATTATAGGCTCAATTTTATCCCTCGTCAATGGTTAAAATTTTTTTTAGCTTAACTAAGCCAAAAATACTAAAAATAACAAAAATAACTTGGCTTAACTAAACCAATCCAGTAACTCTATCTAGACAACCTAAGGTTATTTTTATCAAAACAATAAAATTTAAAATAAATTTAAATAAACATTTTTATCAATCAATCTTTAGGTTTGTCTAGAACCGGTACTTCAATGCCAATACTGTCACCGGTAATTTTAGTAACATCAGTATCAATATATTTAAGACGCTTGCCAGCTTCGTTATAACTCTCCACTGTCCGACCCAAATGCGTACCCAACTTTTCAAAATAATCATTATAAGCCGCAATATGCTTACCCAAACCTTCCACATTTTTACGAATATCTTTAGCCGATTCCTCTATTTGCATGGCCCGTAAACCTTGCAAAACAGTCTGTAAATAAGCCAGAAAAGAGGTTGGTGAAACTATAATCACCCGATATTTAGCCGCGGCGCGTTGAATTAAGTTCTCGGCTGACTCGTCAATGGAACCGATTTTATTAATCAACAAATCATAATAAATAGCTTCATGCGGAATAAACATAAAAGCAAACTCCAGTGTACCCCGGTCCGGCTGAATATACTTAGCAGTTTCCTGAATTCTTAATTTAAGATCGTTAACAAAAGCTTTTTCGTACCGCTCCCGTTCATCATCGCTTCTGGCCTCAACCAAACGATTATAATTCTCCAAACTGAATTTAGAATCAACGGGGATTAACTTTTCCCGCACATGGATTACAGCATCAGCAATTAACTTTTGCCCGGTCTTATCATTAGTGCCCAAGTCGTATTGCATTTCGTAGCTACCCGGCGGCATAACGTTCTTTAACAGCGTCTCTAAATAATACTCACCTATTACGCCGCGCTGTTTAGGGTTTTTTAAAATATCCTGCAACTCCCGCAATTGCTCCGTAAAATTTATAACTTGGCGGTTGGTTTCATCCAGTTTGGTCAACTTTTCCGTAACATCACGGACAATCTTAGCCGATTCGCCAAACTGACTCTGCAGTAACTTAGACGATTCACCCAGCTTACCATCCAACGTCCTGGTTAATTCATTCAATTGATTCTGTAACATTAACAAAGCTCCGTTATCCAACGGGGACTCACTGCCGGGTTTTTTCTTAAGTAAAAAAAATAAACCAAGGAAACCAACCACCAACATTATGACCAAAACAATAAACTCAGTATCCATAATATAATTAATAATATATTACTCTATGAATTATAAACAAAAATGTCCAACCGCCTAACTTATTTATATATCTTACTTACTTTTTATATTTACCTAATATTGATTTAAGTAATCCACGATGTTCTAACAAATATTGATTTTCAATATCAACACTTTCTAGTTTTTATACTTAGACTCAAAAAGTAATGAAAAATCTCCTCGGGCTCTCCCTGCTCTAATAGTATCATATCCTTAGATATAAAGTCGGGATTTGTCTTAATTATTTTAACATACTCTTTTGCATTATCTAGAATATTCATATAATTCACTTAGATACCAAATCCAGAGCTTTCTTCATTGTAATGTCATCTATGTTTGATTTATGTCACCACTATTAACCTCCTTTATTGATTCTTCATTGTTGCCTAACCAATCTAACTCTTTTTCTTTCATAAAAAAGTAAATTAATATTAACGAATATAAGCTATAATAATACTATAAAGTATATACTTATAAATTAAAAAATCCAATGGCATTATTAGTGGTAATCTCATCCACCTCGGCTAACGACAAACCTTTTAATTCAGCAATCTTTTGGGCCGTGGCCACTACATAAGCCGGCTCGTTTCTTTTACCGCGGTAAGGTGTGGGCGCCAAATAGGGCGCATCGGTTTCCACCATTATTCTATCCAAGGGTGTTTCCTTAACTACTTCCAGTAGCTCGGGGTTAACATTTTTAAAAGTGATAATACCGGTAAACGATAACATAAAACCCAACTTTAAAAATTCTCGAGCCTCGGACCGGTTACCCAGAAAACAATGGGACACGCCCCGGACTGACTGACCGTTTTTAAGATGACTTTTTATTATATTTAATAAATCAATATAAGCCTCCCGACAATGAGTAATCAAAGGTAAATTCAAATCAACCGCCAAATCTATTTGGCGCGAAAATAACTCGGCTTGCATAGCCTTTACCTCGGCTTGTGTTTTATCTTTAGGCCACCAGTAATAATCCAAACCGCACTCACCAATGGCCACCACCTTAGTTGACGATCTGGCTAAAGCAAAATATTTCTGATAATCAAAAACTTCGGCCCGAGTAGTAAAATGAGTTTCTTCTTCGTCCACTTCCTGCTCAAACAAATGAATAGGATGCAGCCCTACTGCCGCGTAAAAATTCGAATTAACCGCGGCCAACTCCACCGCCCGCTGGCTGGTCTCCCACTGACTACCGACGTTTATAAGTTTGGTTACTCCAGCTGCGTAAGCTCGCTCGGCCACTGCCGCACCGTCATTTTTATAAGCGGAAAAATTTAAGTGGCAATGGGTATCAATCATAAAGAAAACAAAATATAAAAAACACTATAAATCAAGAATTACGAATTAAGAAGCTTGGCTTAAAAAACCTAAACATCAATTCAAATCCAAGCTAATAACTTAACCGCTGGTCATTTAAACCTGGTCCATTTGGCCTTTGGATTTTAACATTAATTAGAAATTAAAATTTAGATTTTAGAATTTCCTTGTAATTCGCTTCGCTGTTCAATCATCAATTTGGTATGGGCAAATTTACCCCCGGCACGTACGGCTGCACTTTTCTGATAATTTCCGGGAGCAACGGTACCAATACGCCGGCAAAGGCCATTAACTTGGCTGCCACCTTAGAGGCGGCGATGGCGTTCTCAACCAATAACGGCAAAGACAAACGACTGGCAAAATAAAGAGTTAATCCTATAACCAATGAACCTTCTAAAAAACCTAAAACCGCTCCGGCGAGACGGTTAATAGTAGTTAGAAAAGGTATAAAACGCAAAAAATTAAAGGTGCGGTCCAATAGATAAAAAATAAACCCCACCAACCGATTGACCACCACAAAAATAATTAAAAAACTTAACAATTTTACCCAGCCGCCGCTTATACCCAACCAATGGCCAAACCAATTAGTAAGTACGTCGTAATAATGTCCGGCCAGCCAGGAACCAATCACCGTACCCAACAAAGCACCTATCGCGTGGATTACACCAAACCAAAATCCAAACCAAATAAACCCGAATACGACCAACACCAGCAACAGATCAAGTAAAGTCATAGTCGTAAGTATTAATTATTAATTATGTTTTAAATAATAATTTTAAATAATAATAAATTACTAGATATCCAGCCTAGGAAACAATGCTTCAGTTTTAACTATCTTTTCCGCTGTAAGTACAGCCAATATTTTTTCGCTAGTTTGAGGCATAAAAGGCTGTAACAACTGCCCGATTCTTGTTAAACGTCTAACCCAATCAATTAACAATAATTTAACATCTAATAATTTAGCCTCCTTTACCATTTGCCAAGGTTTATGTGCATCTATTTCTTTATCTATTTTTTTAATTTCCGACATAATATAATCCAAAGACTCGCTAAATCGCAAATTTTTAATTGAGTCAGCTATGGCATTCTCTGTTACCAATTCAAATTGATAAGCCAGGTCCTTGTTATATTTATCGTCAAAATATTTTTCCATCATATTAGTCACCCGTGACAAACAATTACCCAATCCGTTGGCCAAATCACTTTGATAACGTTGCTGAAAACGACTTAACGACACATCTCCATCACTGATAAACGGTACCTCTACCATTATTAAATAACGGGTAGCCTCCGCACCAAACTGTTTTACCAAATCATTAGGATCAATAACATTACCCAAACTCTTGGACATTTTTTGCCCGTCAATGGTAAAAAATCCATGAGCTGCCACTGTCCTAGGCAAATCCAATTCAGCAGCCATTAATAAAGCTGGCCAAATAACCGCATGAAACCATAAAATATCCTTAGCCATCAAATGCAAATTAGCTGGCCAAAACCCCTTACCTGCCTCAACAAATTGAGTAGCCGAATAATAATTAATCAAAGCGTCCACCCACACGTAAATAGTCTGCGTCCTATCCCACGGCACTGGCACACCCCAACTAACACCCGCCCGTGAAATGGAAACATCCTGCAAACCTTTTTTAATTTTACCCACTACTTCATTTTTTCGGCCATCAGGGATTACTTGATATTCACCTTTTGTTAAAGCATTTAATAACTTATCGCCAAAGTCTGACAATTTAAAAAAATAATTAGTTTCCTTTTGCTGAATCGGTTCCTGATTAGGGTGCAACGGACATTTACCATTAACTAGATCATCCTCCTGTAAAAACTTTTCACAGCCAACACAATACAAACCCTCGTATTGACCTTGATAAATATACCCCTTGTCATAAACTTTTTGTAAAAAATTACTAACCACAGCTTCATGTTGTGGATTGGTTGTTCTGATAAAGTAACTATATCCTATACCCAAATTAATCCACGCTTTCTGAAAACGCCTGGCATTTTGATTAGCAAACTCCAACGGCTCCAAGCCGGCTTTAATAGCCGATTCCTGAACCTTGACACCGTGTTCGTCCGTACCGGTCAAAAAAAATACCTGATTGCCGTTTTGGCTATGCCACCTGGCTAAAACGTCAGCGCATAAAGTAGTATAAGCATGACCCAGATGGGGCTTGTCGTTAACGTAATAAATTGGCGTACTAACAAAAAATTTATTCATAATCTTAATTCTTCCCTTCTATAACAATAACAAATTCACCTTTAGTCGACGAATCACTCAATTGTTTGATAACCTCAGTTGCCGTACCTCGATATAAAGTTTCAAAAACTTTAGTTAATTCACGCCCCACCAACAGCTGGCGCTCTGGTAACACTTTGGCTAATTCAGTTAGAGTTTTCATAATACGGTGGGTAGACTCAAATAAAACAGCCAGTCGCTTATTGGCTGCCACTTCCTTAAAAAAAGTTAAACGCCCTTTTTTGTGTGGAGGCCAACCAAAAAAAATATAAGTTTGCGAATTAAAACCGCTAACAGATAAAGCGGCCGTAACAGCCGATGCTCCAGGAATAGGAACTACTGTCACACCCTGGCCAGCCGCCGCCGCTACTAAATGACCTACTGGATCCGCTACACCAGGCGTACCAGCATCGCTGACATAAGATAAATTATCTCCCTTAACCAACCGCTCAATTATTTTTTGCAAACTGGCCGGACTGGAATGATGGTGATAGCTTAATAAAGGTTTGAATAAACCGTAATGGCTTAATAATTTACTGGTTACTCTAGTGTCCTCGCAAATTATAGCAGACGAATCAGCCAATACCTGAAGGGCGCGCGGACTTAAATCAGACAAGTTGCCAATAGGAGTAGCAACTACAAAAAGTTTACCTGACATATTTAACCACCGACCGCCTCACTCTTTTTATTAAGATGCCTATCAAAAATATCCGACATTATCAAAGCGACAATAGTTGCCAACGGTATGGCAATTAGGGTTCCAACCAAACCACCCAAATTAAAACCCACCATAATCACCACAATAGACACAATGGGATTAAGTCCAACCGACCGCCGCATAATAGTCGGCACAATTAAATTATTCTCAAGTTGCTGGACCAGCACATACAGAAAAAGTACCATCAATGCTTGTACAGGCGAAACAGCCAGGGCAATAAATACCGCCGGTATGCCGCCCAAAATGGGGCCCAAATAAGGTATAACCTCGGTTAAACCCGCCCAAAAAGCGAACACTAAAGCGTACTGCGTAATAGCTGGCGACAAACCTATCAGTCTAAGCAGCCAAATACCGACATAAGTCATTACACCTATAACGAGCATCAATAATAATTGTCCTCTTAACCAAGCGCTAACCTTAACCCGAATACGATTAATTAAATCAGCTATATAAGCCTGATGTACTTCAGGAGTAATAGAGTTAATAAAACGCCTTAATCCCTGCTCATCCACTATTAAATAAAAAGTCATGACCAGCGCGATAATAGCCTGAGCAATACCGCCAAATATACCCACCAAAGAACCTAAAACTGAATTAGCCCCATTAGCCAAACTACTGCCCACTGTTTGTAAAGCCTGCTGTAAAGCGATTGCCACTTCATCATTGGTTCCATTTTGCAAAGACGCCAAGCTAGACGCTATCTTATTGTAATAATAAGGAAAACTACTAGCCAACTGCGTTAATTGTCCTACTAACACCGGCACAATCAATAAAACACCCAAAGCTACCAAAGCTAACACTACTATATAAATTATTAAAACACCTAAGGAGCGGGGAATATGATAATGTTCCATCCTATCTACCCAAGGATTAAAGGCCGTGGCCAAAACAATAGACACCAAGATTAACCCGATAACGTCCAACACTTGATAAACCACATACAACAATAACACCACCAACGCCACGCGCCATAGTGAAATTAATGATATTTCAATAATGCGACTTTCGCTGTTATTAGCCATAAGTGTAGTGGTTAATATTTATTTTAAAAATTTAAGCCACTGGTTAGCCGAACGATACGGCCCAATTAAGGCTAAGGTGGCTTTGTTAAAAACCAACAATTCTTTAGCCGTGCGTTGCACGGCTGCGGGTGTTACTGCCGACAGTCGACGCCAATAATCAGACCAATTCAATACTTGCCCCTCCAACAAATACCGCCGCGCCACCCACTCAGCTTGGTGAGCGGAATTTTCTAAAGCCAAAATCACACTGCCTTTTAGATATTCTTTGGCTTTATTAAGCTCCGTCAAACTAACTCCTTTACTAACCACCAGACGCAATTCCTCGGCTATCAACTTAACCGCTTGGCTTAAACGAGTTTTATCCAAACCGGCTTGAACGCTAAAAACTCCAGTGCCGTAATAACGCTCCACGTCAGTTCGTACTGAATAACATAAACCCTCACGTTCACGTAAACGCATAAATAACCGTGAACTCATATTGCCGCCTAAAATAACCGACAACAACTGGGCAGCTGGAATAGCGCGGTGTCCAATACCGTAAGCTGGAAAACCCAAAGCCAGCTGAATTTGCTCAGTTTCTTTAAAACTAACAATAGCGCGCGGGCGAGTATATGACGGTTCAAACCGGCGATAAGCTACCCGATGACCAGTTAACCCGGCCTGATTAAAATTTTTAACCACCAACTTCTTAATTTTATTATTTAAATTACCGGCTACTACCGTAACCATATTAAAAGGCTGATAATACTCCCGCCAATAGGACAACAGTTGGTGACGGCTTAAAGACTTAACCGTTTCTTTACTGCCGCTAATCAAGTGTGACAATGACGAACCACGGAATAATTCTCCTTCCAATAAATCACCTATAAACATCAAGGGATTATCGCGGTACATATTTATTTCTTCCACTATCACTTTTTTCTCTCGCTCCAATTCATCTTTATTCAACAAAGAATGCCACAACATATCGGCTTGTACTGGCAAAGCTTTGTCAATCTGCGCAGCAGCCGTTTTTATATAATAACCAGTATATTCTTTACTGGTAAAAGCATTATAGTCAGCGCCCAAACCATCCAACACCTGAGTTAAATCCCTGGCAGTCGGATAGTTAGTCGTCCCTTTAAACAACATATGTTCCAATAAATGGGACAACCCCTGCTGTTTAATCGTTTCTAAACGCGAACCGGCTTTAATTAAACTTAAAACAGTAACCGTGTCCGTGCCGGGCATCGGCACCCACAATACCGGCAAACCATTGGCCAACTTATGTAAATTTACTTTTAACATACTAAACCAGGTGTTGTTTTAAATAAGCTAATAACTGATCTATGCCAATTCTTTCCTGCTTCATACTATCGCGTTCCCGCACCGTAACAGCCTGGTCTTTAAGCGAAGCAAAGTCCACGGTCACGCAAAAGGGCGTGCCGATTTCGTCCTGTCGCCGATAACGTTTGCCGATTGACTGCGTTTCATCATATTCCACCCGATAATTAGCTCGTAAACTTGCCGCCAACTGACGAGCCAACGGCGCTAACTCCTCGTTCTTAGATAAAGGCAATACCGCCACCTGAATTGGCGCTAAATGATAAGGCAACTTAAGTACAATTCTTGTGTCCGTTTCCCCAGCTTTAGCTGTAGCCACCTCTTCCTCATGATAAGCCTCCAATAAAGTTACCAATAAAGTCCTTTCCAAACCCATAGATGGTTCTACCACATGAGGCAATAAAGTTTCACCGGTTACCGGATCTTGATAAGTTAAATCAACTCCGGAAAATTTATCATGCTGTGTTAAATCATAATCAGTCCGATAAGCCAAACCATAAAGCTCCTTTAGACCAAAAGGATACTTAAATTCTATATCAACAGTACGCTTGGAGTAATGCGCCCTTTCCCCTTCCTCTATTTCGTGAAAAAACAGGTTCTCTTCTTTAATGCCCAAAGATTTAAGCCAGCTCTTCATTGTTTCCAACCACATAGCAAAAGCCGCCGCCCAATCGGCCGGCTTAACAAAGTATTCCAATTCCATTATTTCAAACTCGCGCGTGCGAAAAATCCAGTTACCAGGCGTTATTTCGTTACGAAAGGCTTTACCGATCTGAGCGATGCCGAAAGGCAACCGCCGCCTCATAGTTTGCTGAATAATTTTAAAATCGGTAAACATACCGGCAGCCAATTCCGGACGTAAATAAACTTCAGTACCGGAATCCTCCACCGGCCCCATATGGGTTTTAAACATTAAATTAAACTGACGCACCTCCGTTAAATCGCCGCCACAATCCGGACACTTAACCTGCGACCAATCAACCGGCTGTTCCTTGTTGTAACCAGGCTTCAAACTTTTTCCTTCCAATAAATGATCCGCCCGAAAACGACGATGGCATTTTTTACAATCAACCAACGGATCAGTAAAATTCTGTAAATGTCCCGAAGCTTCCCAAATTTTAGGATTCATAACCACACTACTTTCTAGCATTACCATATCGTCCCTACTCCAAACAAAATGTTTCAACCAGGCCTGTCTAATATTATTCTTTAAAACAGCGCCATAAGGGCCAAAATCCCAACTGTTCGCCAGACCGCCATAAATTTCGCTACCGGGAAAAATAATCCCCCGCTGTTTGCATAACTGCATTACTTTATCTAATAAATTTTCTGCCGGCGGTCGTTTACCATTAGCCATAAATTAACTAGTTGATAGCTGATTAATGGCTATACTTTAACAAATTTTAAGCATTTTGACAAATATAAATACACTAATTTAGCTAACTAAACTTAGTATAATATAAATGATTAATAAATTGTTTAATACTAATTTATACTTCTTACTTGTAAATTTTTAAACAAGTAAAGGTATTCTTCCGATTAATAATACAAATTCCAAAACAAAAAATTACCAAACAAACCAAGTAAACTAAAAAATAACACAAATATTTTTATAATCCTCAAAAAATATACTACAAATTGCAACACCTATCATCAGACCAAATAACAATATTACAATATACAACCTAAACTTAATGCCTCTACAAATTTATGCCGACGGAACAATTTTGGGTATCTTACTGTACCATCTAAAATTTAAACCACCTAAAATAATAAACATAAACATTAATGGAACAAGAATAATAGTATCTGTACTAAATACTAAACCAATTAACCAGCTTAAGAATACTAGGATAAAATACATTCTATAATTAAACTTCAATCTTTTTTTATTACAGCTTAAACAAATATTATCACCGTTTAAATTTTCAAAACACACTTTTGGCATTACATATAATGATCATTATTAATTAATAATTATTTAAATTGCTTAGCCTTTTCCACCCTAATTACCCCACCGGCTTCTAATACCACCACATCTCGCCGCGTTAATTTACCGGTCAACAAATATTTAGCCAAAGCGTTATCCACGTTATCCTGAATGGCTCGCCGCAACGGCCGGGCGCCGTACAATGGATCAAAACCTTTTTGCGCCAATTCCTTAACCGCGTCCGGACTGGCAGTCAAATGAATATTTTTCTCTGACAGCTGCTTGGCCAGTTTGTTCAGTAACAATTCAGTAATTTTTTCTATTTCTGCAATATTCAAAGGTTTAAATACCACTACGGCGTCAAACCGGTTTAAAAATTCTGGATGAAAATAATCCTTTAATTTATCCCGCACCAGTTGCTCCTTAATCTGCGCCAGAGGCAATCCAGCGGCCAAACCTTCCTGAATAAACTGCGTACCAGCGTTAGAAGTGGCAATAATAATAGTATTGCTAAAATCCACTAACCGACCCGAGGCATCGGTAACATGTCCGTCATCTAACACTTGTAAAAAAATATTCAAAACATCCGGGTGCGTTTTTTCTAACTCGTCCAAAAGTAACAAACAATAAGGATTACGCCGCACCGGCTCGCTTAAATGGCCTTCACCTTTTTTGCCCTGCGGCGCGCCCAACAACAAATGCACACTATCGGCCGTCTGATATTCGGACATATCCAAACGCACCATACTAGCCTCACTGCCAAAATATTCTTGGGCCACCACTTTAGCCAATTCGGTTTTACCTACACCGGTCGGACCCAAAAACAAAAAAGAAGCAACCGGTTTTTTATCGTCGCGTAAATTAACTCGTGACCGACGCAAGGCTTCAGCCACCAGAGTAACTGCCTCATTCTGACCAATGATACGCTGATGTAAAATATCTTCCAAATTCAACAATTTGCTGCTTTCTTGCTGAGTAACCTGAGTTAACGGAATATGAACCTTACCAGCTAAAATAGCCGCGGCGTCATCTCCTGTAATAACGGCTTGACGGCCGCGCGTCTGGCGCACCGACACAGCCAATTCATCGCACAAACTCATGGCTTTCTCTGGTAAACGACGATCTGGTAAATAGCGGCGCGTTAATTTAACTGCCTGATCCAAAGCGCCATAACTAAAATATACCTGATGCTTATTTTCTAAGCGTGGCACATATGATTCAAGAACTTGAATAGCGCCGTCGTCGCTTAATTCATTAATTTCTACTTTCTGAAACAATTGCCCCAAGGCGCTGTCTTCAAACTCGCCATTCCACTCAGTGCGGCCGATGGTAGCCACCACTACCAAACCATATTTTACAATAACCTGAGCCAACATATCAGCCAAACTTACTGCCTCGCTACCTTCACTAACTGTACCCATCATTTGTCCTATATTTTCTATGACCAAAACTATATTACCAGCCCGCACCGCTTCCATTAAAGCCTGCCACAAACGCTGACTAGCTTCGCCGGGCGAAATACTGCCCAACAATTGTGGTAACGATAAAGTAACTAATCGTTTATCCTGCAAAACACTAGGCACCTCGTCAGCGGCCATAGCTTGAGCTAAACCTTCCACCACGGCAGTTTTGCCTACCCCGGGATCGCCTACCAAAACCACACTGTGCGAACCACCCTCTACCAAACGATAAATCTCAGCTAGTTCCTGATCACGGCCAACACAGGGAGGCAAATAACCTTGACCGGCCAAATAAGTCAAATCACGTCCCAAATAATTAAGTAATGGTGTGGCAACAGCTAGATAAGCTCGATCTAAAGCCTTTTTGGGTTTAAAACCGGCTTGTTTAAGTTGTCGGCCGCGCAAAGCGCGTAAACGACGACGAAAACTAAACCAAGCTGTAATATTGCTAATAGACTGTCCAGTAACAGCCATTTCATCCAGCACTTCTTTAACCTCATCGTTATTAGATAACGCCACTAATAATTCAGTCGGCTCTATTAACCGGCTGTGGCGGGCCAAAGCTAAATCCGCCGCCTGTCGCCAAATAATCAAACTAGCTTCAGACAAACCTACTGCCTGACCACCCTTAGCTGGTAAAACCGCCAAAGCATTACGCAAAACCTGTAAAAATTTACTAATATTAACGCCTAAGCGGGCAAATACCTGGGTAACCGTTTGGTTATACATAACGCCAACTAATAAATGTAGCGGCTCAACCGATGTTTGACCCAACTGCCTGGCATATTTATAAGACTTTTCCAAGACCCGCCAACTGTTCTCGCTTAAATGGCGATCAACCTCTACTAGCCCAGCCGCAGGCAATGCTGGATACCAGGATTTCTCCCGCGCCATACGATACCAAGCGTAAAAGAAAAATAACAACGCCCACCACAAATTTTTCGCTCCTGTTGTCGGTGGAATTAAAATAGCAAGAGTTAACGAAGTGGAATGGCTAATCACCAGCCAAGCAAACCTGATAAAAAACAACAAACCAACTAACCAGGCGACAAAAGCCACTCCCCGATAAAAAATCAACCGCCAACGCCGTCGGCGCAATTGACTAAGCGAGTACTTGTTTTGCCAAATTATCTCTACCGACGCCATAAGTGGTTTACCTAACTAACATATAAATTATTAATGGTAATAAAACCAACCACAAAATAATAATCAAACCGTAAAATAAACACCAACCCAACCAACGCACTAATTTAAGAATTAAAATAAAAAAACGGGCCGCCAAACTTATCAAACGGCCCTGCCAGGAATAATCCTGATACATCGGCTTAAAAAAACTGCGTGCAAAAATACCCAACGCCAGCCGTTGTCTGGCCTCTTTAAAAGATTGCCTCACCCAGGATAATAAATCCTTTAAACCGCCGCTGTACCACCAATAAGGAAACCGGACTACATCCAGTAAAAATTCCAAAGGTATGCTTAATAATTGGCCGGGAGTCGAAAAACTGGGCATATACTTATATTATTATTATATATTATAAAGGTTTTGTGAAAACTTTAAAACAAGTCACTTTCTAAAAAAGAACTAAATAAACCAAAACCAAGACACCACCGTCACGAATTAAAAATTATAAAATTAAATTATATTCGTGATTCTTAATTCTTGATTAAATTACCACTCTAATTTCCCACCACGCCCTTACCCTGGGCCATGGCATCGGTAGTTAAATCAGTAGTAACAAAATTAGCTGTGGCTACTATTAAGCCGCCGGAAAAATTATCCTGTCCAGTCGCGGTAGTGGTTTTGGTCAAAACTAAAATTTTGTCTATATCACTAGCTTGCGGAGTAATCGCCACTTCAAAAGAAGCTTGCGGGACGGTACCAACCGAACCGGCTTGCGCAGGCAATTGATCCAAATGCCAATTAACCTGCCGCGTATTAGAATTATAAGTTAAATTACTTCCTAAATTTTTGTTGATTTGTCCGGTCCAACTTACCCCCAGGGGCAGTGTGGTAGTAATATCAACATTATCCACTTCATTAAAAGAATTTTTGATGGTCCAAAATATAACGTAAGTGGTAGTTTGACCTACCCGCGGCGGCAAAGGACCTGAACCTACCTTAATTGATTGATCGGTATAATAACGACCGGCCGCTGTTACCTTTAAAGCGCTATTAAGCTTGGTGGTAATTTGCGAAGATTCAGCCGACACTACTTGCAAATTACTACCCGACATTTCTTTAGCTTGAGCCGAAACCTGTGAATTAAAACTAGGTGAAGCGCTAATGCCGCTAGGCAACGACCCTTTAATTTTAATATTCCACTTTAATAAAACCCGGCCACCAGGTTTAATTTCTTGCAACAAGGGCATCTGGGTAGCTGTCCAAACAATAGTTCCCCGTCCGCTGTCAACACTGCCTCCATAATCATCCTGCAAAGACAGCCAATCCAAATAATTGGCATCTAATTTAGCGGTTACCGTTAAATCGGTTAACGACTTGTCGCTTTGATTAAACAAACTTAATTGGTAAGACAAATTTTGACCTAAATCAGCCGCGCTTTTGGCTGATGCGTCGTTAATAGTTAAATTTAAACTTAAATCGGTTTTGTTTAAATTTATCGTTAATTTTTTTTCTTCCTGAACGGCAAAATTACCATTGCTATCAGTTAAACCGATACCTAAATAAAAATCCTGATTGCCCGGCACCGCAATATTGGTAAAATGTCCGGTTAAATTCAAATCGGCTGACTGACCAACATCCAAATCTGGCAATGACCAGGTATTGGCGCTATTGGCCACTGGGGATAATTGCGGCACATCAAGCACAAAACCGCCAGGTGTCACCAGCCTAACCATTAAACCAACTAATTTATCTGTTGAACTATTATGATAACTAACTTTAAAATTAGCTGTCTGATCTACCACTAATTGACTAGGACCATCAACAGTTAAATTAATTGCTGAAGCTGTTACCTCGGTAGTGAAGGTTAAAGTTTTGGCGTATTGAGCGTTAACATTGGATGGCTGATAAGATATTACAGCGTTGATATCCTTTTTATCACCTACCTGACCCACCAATTGCCCTTTAATCACTAATTCGCCCTGCCCGCCCCCTTTAATGTCCGGCAAAGAAAACAAAGTACCGGCCGCGTTATCAGCTAACGGTTCGGCTTGACTAAAGGTAAAACCGTCGGCATAACGCAAATTAATTTCCACATTCTTTAACGCCACCGTTTGCTGATTATTGTAAGTTAAATGATATTCCACAGTCTGGCCGGAAGGAGAACTGGTTGGTCCGGTTAAATTCAAAACTACCGCATCTTCGCCAAACTTAGCCGTTTGACGGCTAAACACCAAAAAACCAGCCAAAGCCAACCCGGCGGCGGCTATTAAACTTATGGTTATCCACAACCAAAGACGCCGCTGTTTAGCTTCTTTTATCATCTGCGCTAAATTAGCCGACTGATCCGTTTGTTTATACAAATTACCCAAAGCCTTAGTCACCTTTGGTAAATTAGGCGATTTTGAACTATCAATAGTAAAATCATTAACCTGACTGTCTTTCATACTTAGTTACAATAACTCCCTTGGCCATCTAAACAACGAAAAGGGGCTGGGTTAAATTTTTTTTAAACATAACAATTTATGCTTATTTAACTAATCCTTTTGTTAAGTATAAGAAAGTAAATTGCGTAATAACTTTAGTGTAACAAGTTCCCGCCCGGCTTGACCAGAAATATAATTTACTAAAAATCCTAAAGCCGTGCTAGAACTATTCAACGGCTGGTCAGACGATTCCGGCCATAAGGCGGCTAACTCTTGCCAAGTTAGCTTACCCGCCTTAACTACATTCTCTTCGCCGGGTAGACAAGCTAAATGATAAAAACCATGCCACCGCCAAGAGTAAATAAAAGGGTCAGTTAATTTTTCCTTACAACGTTCACAACTAGTTAGGGCCACCTGCAAACCCAACAGCTTAAGCAAATCCGCGCAATAATTAGTTAGCAACAGCCGAGCCGAAACGCGCCAATCTTTATCCAAATTTGATAAATTATCCAAATTAGCCCAATAGTTATGTAATAAATCAGTTAATTCAACCTCAGTTTGTCCATCACTGGTTAAAGCATCCATAATCTCCACCATAACCTGACCCAAAATCAAACTAGGTAAATGATAAGGCGGGCGTAAAAAAACCTTAACTAACCGGGCAGTGGCTAAATGATCTAACCGTTTACCGCGCGCCACCATTAATTCCACTTGGGCAAAGGGCAATAAATGACCAGCCAACTTGGAAACGCTCTTCTGACTACCGGTGGCTAAAAGATTAATCTTACCATACTTATCCGTTAATACCGTGTACAAACGGTCACGTTCACGCCACGGACGCGCTTTCATTACATAACCGGTGGTTAAATAAGTGGACATTTCAATGAATAATATCTAACTGAACTTGTTCTGTCTCAACCTGAATTTTTTCAGGTAAATCCTCCGTTACAAACTCCAAAGCTTTAGCCAAAATACTACGTTTAAGCCAGGTCTGATCAACCGTCTGTAAAGACCGCCGCAAGTCTGATGAACAATTAATCTTTATAGTCACTTCGTCATTAATAGTCAATTTTAATTGCTTGCGCCGATCGTTGGTTTGCCGGATAAATTCACGAACTAAACCTTCGATTTTTAATTCAGGTGTTATTTCTGTATCCAATTTAACCGCCAATTGACCGCCCGCAAAAAAAACTACCGACTTTACGTTTATCTCGTCGTTGATAATATCATAATACTCCGCCGGCAAAACAAAACCGCTAACAGTCAATTTATTAAGAGGCTGACGGATCTTAATATTAGCCTGGGCTCGCTCAGCCAAAGCCAACTCAACCACTTTACGTAAGTCTGACATCTTTTCTAAAATCTGCAGCTGCGATTTATCTAATTCGCGGTTAGCCGGCCAATCTTCCAAATGAACCGATTCCTGACCGCCACGCAATTTACCGTAAATATATTCAGCCAAAAAGGGAGTAAAAGGGGCCAACAGTATCGTTAAATCTTTTAAGACATAGCCTAAAGTAACTATTGCTTGTTGTTTATCATTGCTCTCTTGTTTAAACCGGTCGCGGCTGCGCCGCACATACCAGGTGGACAACTCTGTGATAAATTGACCTATACTGCGCCCAGCCTCGGTAATTTCGTATTCTTCTAAGTTGTTTGTTACTTTATTTATGGTTTGTTGCAATAATGCCAAAATCCATTTATCCATTAAATTATCACTGTCTGGCCATAGCTTAGATGGCTGATTTGAACCACGATATAATTCATAAAAACTCACTACATTTAACAAAATCAGGAAAAATTTTTTAACCACCTCTTCCACCGCCCGTGGATCAAAATTTTTCGGTTCGCCTGGTTTATTCATAGTATAGAAATGCCAACGCAGCGCATCTACCCCAAACTTGTTTATCATTTCCCAAGGGTCAACTATATTACCCTTGGATTTGGACATTTTTTGCCCGTGTTTATCATTAATATGTCCCAAACAAATAACATTCTTATAAGGCGGCGTTAATTCTCCCTTATTAAACTCTGGCACAGTATTACTATTACTTTGTTTAAGCAAGGTGGCCACCGCTAACAAGGTATAAAACCAACCGCGCGTTTGATCAATCGCTTCAGCAATAAAATCTGCCGGATAATGCCCTTTCAACTGCTCGGCGCTCCTTTGACTGACTGGATAACCCCACTGAGCAAACGGCATACTGCCGGAATCAAACCAGCAATCAGCCACTTCGGGTACACGCTTCATAACACCGCCACACTGACAGGGTATAACAACTTCATCCACCAATGGCCGATGTGGATCAAATTTATTATTCTTAATTTGTAATTCTAATTTCTTATCCGCGCTTAACTCGGCCAACTCGGCAAAACTGCCAACACAAACCTGCTTATGACATTTGTCACAAATCCAAATCGGCAGCGGCGTGCCCCAATATCTTTCTCGAGAAATAGCCCAATCCTTTACCCCTTCTAACCATTCACCAAACCGCCCGTCCTTTATATGCTGGGGATACCAATTAATTTTAGCGTTAGCTTGCTTTAATTCCTCGCGCAAAGCTGACATTTTTATAAACCAGGATAGCTTGGCATAATACAGTAACGGCGTACCACAGCGCCAGCAAAAAGGATAATCGTGTTTGTATAATTCTTCCTTAAATAATACCCCTTTTTCTCTTAAATAATTAATAATTCCCTGCTCCACTGGCTGATCTTTAACAAATTTTCCTGACCAGTTGGGTACTTCGCTGGTAAACCGCCCGCTGTCATCTACTGTGTGGTGTTTAGGCAAACCCACTTGATGACCTAAATTAAAATCGTCTTCGCCATACATTACGGCCGTATGCACCACGCCGGTGCCGTCGGTGGTAGTCACAAAATCGGCGGCGTATATCTTATGCGATTTATCATTTTGTAAATTTTTTACATCAAACAACGGCTCGTACTCCCAGCCAACCAAAGCGCTACCCGGCATTTCATCCACCACCTCAAACACTAAATCATTCAACACCGCCAAACGATCTTGAGCAATAATAAAGTACTCTCCACCTATTTTAATTTTATTATAAATTATCTTTTCTCCCACCGCCAAAGCCACATTACCGGGCAGAGTCCAAGGCGTAGTAGTCCAAGATAAAATATATAACGGCTCTTTAGTTCGTGATTCATAATTCTTAATTCTGAATTTTACGTAAACCGAAGAGTCCTTAACGCTCTTATAACCCTGCGCCACCTCATGGCTGGACAAGCTAGTGCCACAACGCGGACAATGCGGTACCACTTTATAGTCCTGATACAAATAACCGGCAGAACTAACCTGCTTCAAAATCCACCATAAACTTTGAATGTAACTACTGTCGTAGGTTACGTACGGATGCTCCAAATCCAACCAAAACCCCATGCGTCTGGTTAACTTTTCCCAGTCGCTTTTATACTTCCACACATCTTCCTTGCAACGGGCATTAAATTGCTCCACGCCGTACTTTTCTATGTCTGGTTTACCTTTAAATCCCAACTCCTTTTCCACTTGTAATTCCACCGGCAGACCTTGGGTATCCCAGCCAGCTTTGCGTTCCACCAAAAAACCACGCATCGTTTTATAACGCGGTATTAAATCCTTAAACGAACGGGCCAAAACGTGGTGTAACCCGGGACGGCCATTGGCTGTAGGCGGACCTTCAAAAAAAACAAACGGCTGGCCGGATTTATTCTTGGCCAAAGTTTTTTTAAAAATATCTTTATCCTCCCAGTACTTAAGTACCACTTCTTCCAATTCAAAAAACTTTAACATAATACGGTTATTATAATAATTTCTCCTCATTTCCGCAAATAAACATCCCTCCTAACTAATCCTTTCTCTGCCCGCCGCCAACCTTAAGATGCCCAATAAAACAAGGATCATCTACTAGACAAGGAAAATGTGTTTACCGCTGTTAAGTCCAGCTTTTGCCTGGTAAATGACGAACACCACAATAGCTTAAGTCAAGTCTGGCGATTCTTGTGATATTTCTTTAAAAAAATAACTAATAAACAATGCTTAATTTATATTATTAACGATTTCTTTAAAATAACCACTTATAAAAATGCCACCTATAAAAGCCGCCCTATTAAAAAACTGCCAACTTGAGACAATTTTATGCCGGTCTGACCGATACTCTGCTACCTGATCTATGACCAAACAGCGGAAAAATAAATTAACAACAAAGTGATTTTACATTTTCTCCACCACGTTTATACCCAGCAACCCCAGTCCTTGTTTAATAACATCAGCCGCGTATTTTACCAATTGCAATCTAACTGGTTTAATAACTAAATCGGCTTTTAACACTGGCACTTGTTGATAATAAGAATTAACCGCCGTAGCTAACTCATACAAGTACAAAGCTAATAAATGTGGCCCTTTTTCCTGAACTGATCGGTCAATCGCCTCCGGATACTGCAACAGGCGACGCAGTAGTTGACTGTCGACCACAGATAACTCTGTCTTTAATGTTCTGATTTTATTACCTCGCTGGCCGGCTTTACGTAAAATACTTCTTAAACGCACATAAGTGTATTGCAAATAAGGGCCGCTGTTACCATCCAGGCTCAACATTTTCTGCCAATTAAAAGTAATGTCAGTTAAACGGTTTTGCGACAAGTCATTATATTTAACAGCGCCTAAACCGACTACCTCGGCTACCACTTTTTTCTGCCGCGCCGACAAACCGGGATTTTTTTGCTCTAATATCCGCCGAGCCCGTTCTACCGCTTCAGTCAAAACTTCTTCTAACTTAATTATTTTGCCTTCCCGCGTCGCCAATTTTTGTCCGTCCTCACCCAAAACCAAACCAAACTTAACATGACTTAATGCGGTACCAGGAGCATAACCGGCTGTTTGAGCCACGGCAAAAACTTGTTCAAAATGCAAAGCCTGTTCATTGCCCACCACATAAATAATCTCTCGCGGCTTAAAAGTTTTAACGCGGTAACGAACAGCAGCCAAATCACGGGTGGCATAAATAGAAGCCCCATCTGATTTTTGTATCAAGCAAGGTGGCAAATTTTGTTTATCCAAAAAAACCACTATAGAACCGTCCGGATTAGTAGTGGCTATACCTCGTTTAACTAAATCGCCAATTAAACCCAACAACATTGGTTCATAAAAACTCTCGCCTATTACCTTGGTAAAAACCACTCCTAAGCGGCGGTAAACCTTGTTAAATTCCTTTAATGATTCAACTCTAAACCAATTCCATAACCGGACGTTAGTTTTGTCACCCTGTTCCAATTTTAAGAATTCAGCTTGGCCTTGTTTTTCCAACTCCGGCCGGGTGGCAATTTCCTGATGAAACTTAACGTATAAACGAAGCATCTCGGCAATCGGCTGAGTCTGCAAAGCTTTTTTGTTGCCCCACATTTTATAAGCGGCCAACAATTTGCCAAATTGGGTACCCCAGTCGCCCAAATGATTAAGCTTGATCACCTTAGCTCCCATTGCTTGATATAAATTAGCCAAGGCTTGACCGATGAACGTGGAACGAATATGCCCAATATGCATCGGCTTGGCGATATTAGGCGAAGAATATTCCACAATTATAGTTTGCCCTTGATATTGATTACGACTACGCGGGGCGGTCAAAGCGGACAACTGACCCCACTGTACCGATTCTTTAATCCAAAAATTAATAAAACCCGGACCGGCTACCTCTATTTTATTAACTATCTTCCCCAGGGCCTTATTAATCCTTAATTCCGCCGCCAGTTGTTCTGCTAACTGGCGCACCGGCACTCCCCACCGGCTGGCTAATTTAAGCGCCGTCGAACTAGTATAGTCGCCATGGGACAAATCTTTAGCCGGAGTCACCTCAGCCGCAAACTCGCCGCCGGAAAAACTAGCGTTTAAAATTTTAACCAGCTCTTTTTTGATGCTCCGACTTAACATAATGAGATAAGTATACTATGAAATATACAAATATTAAAGCAACATAAAAAGAAAAGAGTAGCCTGAATAACCAATCACAAAGTATAAAAATCTTAAATCTTAACGTACCGGCGCTACCCACCAACCGGCGAGGCGAATGGCTGACTAAAACCCAAACAATTTACCAAACTCTTAATCCCCGCCTAAACCCACAAAATTAAATTAATAAATTGGTAATGAGTTATTGGTTATTAATCATTTGTTATTTGAATTTTGTTATTGGGTTTTGTTCAAAAATTAAAATTTAAGGTTTAGAATTTTTCTTGATTCGTAATTAGCAACTTCTCTATTTTTGCCATGCCAAAACCCCCGCCGTTAGGTGGGGGTTTTGGCAAAAACCAATGTTAATTATTTCTTAACTACAGATTGTACTAACTTAGCAAACACTTCCGGATATTCCCGAGCCAACTGTGATAACACCTTCCGATCCAATTCTATCTTAGCTTTCTTTAAGGCGTCCATAAAACGACTGTAACTTATACCATATTCACGTACCGCAGCGTTCAGTTGCACCTGCCACAAACGTCTAAAATTACCCTTCTTGTCGCGACGGTGCGCAAAAGCGTAAACACCCGCTTTGCGCGCGGCCGGTTTAGCTAAAGTAATCTTACTCTTTCTGCCCCACCGGTAACCTTTAGTTTTTTTAAGTAAATTGCGCCGACGCTTTAAATGCATGACACCTCGTTTGACTCTAGCCATAAATAAAAATAAATTAAGCGCGATTAATCAACTTGCGCACCGCTGGCAAATTAACCTTGGCCAGCTCAGTGTCACGTCGCTTGCGCCGGGTGACTGTAGAAGTTTCCCGTGAGTTAAAATGATCTTGTCCGGCCGTACGCTTTAAAAGCTTACCCTGACCGGTAACTTTAAAACGCTTAGCCGTCGCTTGATGAGTTTTTACCTTCATAAAATAAAAATTAATCAGTTGATTCTTCGTCTTTTTTAGACTCCGCTTTGGTTGCCCCCTTACGCAAACCAATTTGCATATTCAGTCGTCCACCCAACCTGGCCAAAGGCACCTCCACTACCGCCTGCCCACCCAATTCGTTAATAAATTTATCCATTATCTCGCGAGCTAAATCCAAATGCGCCTTTTCCCGACCACGTAACACCATTTCTAATCGTACCTTATGCCCCTCATTCAAAAACTTCTGAGCCTGTTTAATCCGCATTTGCTTATCGTGTTCGCCTATTTTAAACGATAACCGAATACCTTTAATTTCCACCTTTTTAACCTTGGCCTTTTGCGCCTGAGCAATTTTGCTTTGCCGATACTGAAACTGGCCAAAATCCATTATTTTAACAATGGATGGTCGCACTGTTGGATTTACTTCCACCAAATCCAAACCTCTTTCCTCGGCCAAACGCAAGGCCTCACTTGTCGGCATAACGCCCAGCATTTTACCTTCATCATCAATTACCTGCACTTCCGGTATACGAATATACTGATTAACACGATAACGAGGCCTAATTCGCTGCGGCCTAGCCAGATTTGATCTGCGTTTTAAAATATTGTTATAGGTTAATGATGAGAAATAAAAGTTTTAATGGTTTCTTTAATCATTATTTTTAATGCTTTTTTACCGGCTGAACTTTTAAAATATTTTTCCCTTCTTAAAGCGTCTAATTTGTTTAAATATGCCTCATAAAATATCAACTTCAATGGACGCCTTGTACTGGTTGAAAGGACTTGGCCGCATTTGTGGTATTCTAATCTATTTTTTAAGTTAGTTGTATATCCCGTATAAAATTGTTTATCTTTTAAACTAAACAAAATATAAACGTAATACATAGTCCTTGTCCTGTAGTAGAGCTACGTTCACTCCAGGACATGAAGTTAAAGTAACTTTACCATAGATTGGCAAGCCTACATTGGCCTGCCATGAAGTTAAGGACGCCTAACGGACTTATACTTCATGGTGGAGGTGACGGGGTTTACACCCGTGTCTAATTACTAAACAACAATCCTGGATCCAAGCTCAGCGCCGCTAAATACCAAAACGAATTAAGCGACGCTAAAGTTCGTTTTGGGTTGCCCTGAATTATCTAACCCGCCGGGCCAGGACCAACCCGCCAGGTCGGCTCAATAAATGACGTTTCTTATGGACTATTGAGCATCATCCTTAAGAAACGGCTTTAGCTAATTAAGCTAAAGCTGGCGCAAAACTTAACGAAGCAAAAGCTCCCTTAAGTTTGCTAACAAATGACTTGGCATTTGTAAGGTGCGGCTGTTTAACGAAGCCCGCGCTTCGGCTTGCTAAGATTACTATTAGTAACTATCGAATTGTAAACACCCCCCATTATTAGCCCCTGATTAATAGCTAATAATGCCGAGTGTTTACGAATCTATTTTTTTAAAGAACGTCTAATCTCACGCTCGGTTTCGCGGCGGCGTAAAACATTTCTTTTGTCATGCTGGGTTTTACCGCGACCAACCCCCAACTCAACTTTAATAAACCTGTGCCTAGTATAAACAGAAAGTGGCACCACTGTCAAGCCTTTGGCTGCCTGCTTGCCTAATAAATAAGCTACCTCTTTGGACTTAAGCAGCAGCTTACGATCACGTTCGGCATCATAACCGGTTTGCGCTCCCTTAGCCGGCATATAAGGCGCAATGTTCATTCCAATCAGCCACAACTCGCCCGCTTTAGGAATAACATAAGCGCCTTGCAAATTCACCCGTCCCGCCTTGGCTGATTTTACCTCTGCGCCGGTTAACACCAAACCAGCCTCGAATTTCTCCAGGATCTCATAATCGTGTCGCGCTCTTTTGTTATTGGCTAAATGGGTCATATTTATATTTTAAGGGCTTTTGATAAATCAAGCCACTATTTAAACACAGTAGCTCTCTATTGACAACTTGCCCTGTTTTAACTAAAGATAGTAACACTAAAATAGTAAATTAATAATTCTTTAAATAAAAATAACAAAAAGGAGGTAATATGAGTGATTTTTTAAATCTGTTTTATTACATTATTTTAGCAATGATACCGGTAATCATTCTTCTTTCTCTCTTAGAAAAGAAAAAGAAGAAGAAGAATATTTACTTTGATAAACCAGAAAAACTTGACCGGCTTGACCGGCCAAAAAACTAACAATCTAAAAAAATATAAGACTGCGTTCTGTTCTAAGAACCAGTCTTTTATTATCAATCAATATTTGTTAACAATTAATTTACTTACTTGGCCATATCTATTAATTATTTAGCTGTATTTATCCCATATGTAAAAAATGTCCATCTGGACATTTTTTACATATGACACAAAAAGAAGCGCCGCTCAAGGATTAACCAAGAGCGGCAATGATATTTGGTGTTTACAACTTTTCAAAATAATTCAATAAATCCCTCCATAATTTTATTAATATTGTTTTTTTGGCTATAAAGTATATAGAAAATATAGCAATAAAAAATATACTAATTATGCCGGCGGAGACATCAAACTCGGGTTGATACTTAGTATCAACTCCTTCTAACACATAAATTAAACCGGCCCAAATTGTCCCAATAAATGGGACAATAATATTAAATAATAACAATAAAATATTAATAGAAGCGAGAATAGCAAATAATGCAACTCCCGCCTTACTGTTAAAAAAATTTTTTAAAGATTTCATTTTTAAAGATTTCATTTTTCACCTATTTGGTTATTTGGTTTGTTTTTGGTTATTTTTATTTTAAATTTTTTAACTATCTATCATATACCCAAAACCACCTTTTGTCAATGGTTAAAGAAGTTAAAGAACAAAAATGGCTAAAATAACATAAATATCAAATATTTAATTATCCCATATTAAATTATAAAGCATTTTTGTAAAATTATTTAATTACTACCAAATATTAGCTATAAGCTAGTTGCCGTTTTATCCCTTGACAAAATTCCCATTTTTGCTATGATGTAACGTTACAGTTTTTATTCCTGAACATTAAAAAATAGCTGTTTGTCATTCTGAACAAAGCAAAGAATCTAATATTTAAAAGATCCTTCGCTGCGCTCAGGATGACAAACACACAATAACACACAAATAACACACAAAAGCCCGGTGTCGGCAGGTTTAACTACCCTGTCGACGGGTAGTGTTTTATAAACCTGCCAGGCGTCGCCGGGTATAAAATTCAAAAGCAGACTGCGCCGTCTGCAAAAAAGGAGTTAAAATTGAAAAACCTATTAACAACCATCGTTGTCATCTTATTGATGACTATGTTTACTGGTCAAGCTTTTGGCCAGGAAACAACCACCAACAAAGCCGTAAGAATCTACGCCGGATACTTTGGTGTAGTAGGCCCGGAAACTCATCACGGAACAAGTGTATACCTATCTATTCCACTTAACACTATGAAACTCCGTCTCGGTTTCTTTGGGCGCTCTATCGCTTGGGAAACCTACCAAAGTCGTGGCGGTTTTGCTCAATTGTCTAAATTGATAAACCAACCTACTGATAACCCCCGTTACAGGCTAGGAGCAACAATCACCTATAGCGCAGAAAATCTTGTAGGTGCAGCTGAACTGCCTCATAAACAATTTGCTGCAACAGTCGGCGGTTCAATAACATTTGATCCGTGGCCAAAATTTACTGCTGAACTTGGTGTGGGTATTGGATATGCGGCAATGTTAAAATTGCCAAAAGACTCAATACTTAAACCAGAAAAAAGTTCAGCGGCCATGCAAATATCATTTGGTCTTTCCTACGGATTTTAATTAAGCTATAAAAAAATTAAATAATAATCAAAAACAAATACTTGGAGTCCAAAAATGACAACGTTTGAAATCTTATTTGAAATCTTAATGGTAATCTTTGCTGGTTTGGCTGTGCTTGGCGGTTTAACAGCTTTAACTGCATTATATTTAACTCGCCGCAACAGCCGCAACAATCAACAAGGTAATCAACAACCTAACCTCTGCAACGGGCCTGTGCCGGTTGATTCAAATATAAATATCCCGGCACAAACGATACCAATCACCACATACTCATCTATATGCAATCGCTGGAACTCCTGGCCTTGGATTATTGCTTCTATAGTGGGTGGCGTAATTCTGATTCTTTTTCTAACTAGAGGATATTCAACATCCTCTAATGATACCACTCAAATAGTACCACCTCCGGCGCCAGTTCTGGACCCAAAAACAGTGGTTGACCCAATCAACGGAAAAATTGACGAATCAACCAAATTACTTGCCGGAAAAATTGATTCAGTCAATCAAAATCTTACAGCACACCGGGAATCCTCCAAACGCGGATATGTTACACAAAGTAAAAAATTGGACGACATAAAAGCCGGCGTTAATGCAAATGGTAGTAAACTGGACGAGGTAAAAAAACAACTTACTGAACTTGATGCTTCTATAACATCATTACGCGGTGAACTCAGCACAAAAGTTAACGATCTTAAAACTGCTCTAACTGATTCGGCTAACGCACAGAAAATCAATTCTTTAA
>Ga0272446_1002053_pt1 | contig 28183 bp, 17 predicted proteins | sample YNPCB0061_FD_194587 | JGI IMG/M metagenome (GOLD analysis project Ga0272446, IMG submission 194587) | Hot spring microbial mat communities from Yellowstone National Park, WY, United States - YNP-CB-006-1 | ecosystem: Environmental > Aquatic > Thermal springs > Hot (42-90C) > Sediment | place...
CTTGTTTCCAACAAGAAAACTTACAAGCCAAATGAAACGGCTTCGATTCTTGTGCAATCGCCTTACGAGAGTGCAACCGCTTTGCTCACCGTTGAGCGCGAAGGCATTTTAGAGCATAAAGTCTTTGAACTCAAAAGCACTGCGCCTGCGATTGAATTGCCCATCAAAGAAGACTACTTGCCGAATGTCTATGTGTCGGTGATGCTCATCAAAGGCAGAACCTCACTGCCGAAAGCAGGCGAGAGCGATTTAGGCAAGCCGTCGTTCAAAATTGGTTATGCCAAACTTGCGGTCGAGACCAGTGGGCGAAGGCTTCAAGTGCGTCTCACGCCGAACAAGAAAGAATTTCGTGTGGGCGAAACGCTCGAAGCAGAAGTTGAAGTCGTTGATGCGAAAGGCAAAGGCGTGAGAAGTGAAGTTGCGCTTGCCGCTGTCGATGCGGGCGTATTGAATTTGATTGGCTATTCGCTTCCCGATGTGTTTGAGACATTTTATCGTGAGCGCGGCTTGGGCGTGCGCACCTCGCAAAGTCTCTTGCACCTTGTTGAGCAACGCAACTACGGCGAAAAAGGTGAAGCACGCGGCGGCGACAAAGGCGGAGAAGGCACCGGCGGCTATGCGTTCCGACAAAATATGATGACAACGCCCTACTGGAACCCAACCCTTATCACCGACGCAAACGGCAAGGCGAAAATTCAATTCAAATTGCCTGATAATCTCACGACCTTTCGCTTGATGGCAGTCGCAAGCACGGTCGAAGCCTTTGGCAAAGCGCAAAGCGATGTCGTGGTTAGTCAGCCGCTCTCGATGATTGCCGCATTGCCACGATTTGTGCGCATTGGCGATAAGTTCGAAGCCGGCGTAACCGTAAGCAATTACACCACTCAAAAAGCAAGCGTCAAAGTGAGCGTAGCGGCAAGCGGGATAAAGTCGGTCGGCGAGTTGATGAAAAGCGTTTCACTCGATGCCAATCAATCCAAAGAAGTTCGATTCAAATTTGAAGCGGAAACAGAAGGCACAGCAGAGTTTGCCTTCGCCGCTGAAAGCGATGCAGGGAATCGTGATGCGTTAAAGACGACCATTCCCGTCCAAACGCCTTACATCAAAGAAGTGCTTGCGCTTGTTGGCTCAACGGAATCGAGCGTTTCCGAGACGGTGCGCATTCCGAAGGCTGTGTATGCGAACTTGGGCGATGTAACCGTGCAAGCGGCATCAACGGCACTTGTGGGACTGCGCGAAGCCGTGCGCTATGTGTTTGAATATCCCTACGGCTGTTTGGAGCAAAAGACTTCGGGCGTGTTGCCTTATATCGTCGCCGCCGATTTGATTCCATCGTTCAAGCTCAAAACCCAAGCCGATACAGCCAAAGGCGGCATCAAAGGCGTGGTTGAAAGCACACTCGCAGAATTTGAAAAGTATCAGACTTACAGCGGCGGCTTTGCCTATTGGCAAGGCGGCTTTCAAGCGAATGACTATGCGACAGTTTATGCAACTTACGCCATGCTCAAAGCCAATGAAGCGGGCTATGATGTCTCGGAAAGTTTGTTGCAAAATGCGCTCGGCTATGTGCGCACCGTGCTGAACAAATCGGACGAATCAATGTATGGCGCAAGAGCGACTTCGGTAACAAAAGCCTACGCGCTGTATGTGCTTGCGTTGGCAGGCGAGTTCAATGCGTCGGCGGCGGAAAAGTTATATCAAAATCGTGCGTCGCTTTCGGCAGAGGCAAAGGCGTATTTGCTTCGCGTTTATGCGCGGCAAGGTGCGCCGCTTCTCGCGTCAAAATCAAAAGGCAAAATTAAATTTGGAGGTAATGCGTCGGAACGCGCCGAAGCACTTGCCCGCGACCTCAGGAACATGGCAAAAGTGCAAGAAGCCACTCTTCACTTTGAAGACGGCACCGAGCAAGATTACACTTGGACCTTCGGCTCAAACATCAAAACCACTGCCATCGCCCTTTCCGCGTTGTTAGAAGCCAATCAAGAAAAAACTTTCATCGAGAAAGGCGTGAATTGGCTCCTCTCTTCTCAAAAGAACGGACGGTGGAACAACACCCAAGAAAACATCTTTGCGCTCGAAGCCCTCAACCTTTATTTCACAAAGTATGAACGCGCAGAGCCGAACTTTACGTCAAAAATTGCACTTGCCTCGCAAACGCTCTTGGAGCAAGCCTTCAAAGGGCGAACGCTCGATGTGAAAGTTCAATCAACAGGGTTGGAGAAATTCGCAAAGGGCGAAAATCTTGCGCTGAACATTGAAAAATCAGGCACAGGCAAACTTTACTACGGCGTGCGTCTTGCTTACTTCCCAACCTACGCGCTTCAAGCACGCGACAACGGCATTGCTCTCGCCAAACAAATTGAGCCGCTTTCAGGCGCAAGTAAGGACGGCACTATCAAGGCGGGCGATGTCGTCAAAATCACGCTTCAAATTGCTGTCCCCGAAGAAATGAACTTTGTGGTGATTAACGACGCGCTCGCCGCAGGCTTGGAAGCCATTAACCCGACGCTGAAAACCTCTCGCTCACTTGATAACTTTCCCGTTCAAGCCGCAGACGAAGACTACGATGAAGCGGGTAACGTGCCTCCTTCTTACACCTTCGACCACATTGAACTTCGAGACGACCGCGTCACGCTTTTTGCCGAGCGATTGGGTCGTGGCGTGCATACTTTCACTTACTACGCACGTGCGCTCACCTACGGCACCTTTGTGATGCCGCCCAGCACTGCAGAAAAAATGTATCAGCCCGAAGTCTTCGGCAGAACCAGCACCGCACGGCTCATGGTTGGTGAGAAGTGACAAAAGAAGAACACAGATTGGACAGATTCAACAGATAGTCACAGAAAAAAACTTTCAACGGTTCACTTTCAACTCCAAAAAATCCATGCAAAATCGGTTCAATCCGTTTTATCGGTGTTCCGATTACAATCCACTCTAAAACAGTCCATAGACGATACCGTCTTTATCAATGTCAATCACTTCGGCGGCAGGCGATTCGGGCAAGCCGGGCATACGCATCATTTCGCCGGTGATGGGCACGAGAAATCCTGCGCCTGATGAAATTTCAATTTCGCGGACGGTGAGCGTAAAGCCTTGCGGTCTGCCAATCAAGGCTTCATTGTCGGAAAGCGACTTCTGCGTCTTGGCAATGCAAATCGGCAGTTTATCCAAGCCGAGTTCGGAAATGACTTTCAAATCGGTTTTGGCTTGTGCGCCGTATTGCACCTCTGCCGCGCCGTAAATTTCCTTTGCGACGGTTTCAATTTTCTTTTCCACGCTCCAATTCCAATCGTAAAGCGGCTTGAAGTTTTCCTTTTTGTTCTCGATTTCATTCAGCACAAATTCTGCTAATTCCAACGCGCCTTCGCCGCCTTTCGCCCACACTTCTGAAATTGAGGCTTTCACGCCAAGTTCGGCGCACATGGCTTTAACGGTGTGCAGTTCTTCTTCGGTATCGGTCGGAAAGCGATTGACTGCAACGACGGGCGAGAGCCGAAACTTGCGCGCATTTTCTAAATGCTTTTCCAAATTCGCAAAGCCTTTCTTGACTGCGTCGACATTTGGCGATTTCAAGTCTCTCAGTCCAACGCCGCCGTGATATTTGAGGGCGCGAACTGTGGCGACAATCACGACCGCATCAGGCGCAATGCCAGCGTAGCCGCATTTGATATCGAGAAATTTTTCGCCGCCTAAATCAAAGCCGAATCCTGCTTCGGTTACGACATAGTCCGAAAGGCTCATGCCCATTTTGGTTGCAAGAATCGTGTTCGTGCCTTGTGCGATGTTGGCAAAAGGTCCTGCGTGAAGAATCGCGGGATTGCCTTCGAGGGTTTGCACGAGGTTCGGTTTAATTGCGTCTTTGAGCAGAACGGTCATTGCGCCTTCGGCTTTCAAATCGCGCGCGAAGACAGGCTTTTTGTCTTTGGTGTAGCCGATGAAGATGTTGCCAAGTTTTTGCTTTAATTCTTCAAGGCTTTGCGACATGCAGAGAATCGCCATGATTTCAGAGGCGGCGGTGATGTCGAAGCCGGTTTCACGCGGGTATCCGCCGTTTTTGCCGCCCAGTCCGACGATGACTTTGCGCAAGGCGCGGTCGTTCATATCCATACAGCGTTTCCAGCGCACCGTGCGCGAGTCGATGCCAAGTGTATTTTTCTTGTTTTGAATGTTGTTGTCGATGAGTGCGGCGAGAAGGTTATTGGCTTTTTCAATCGCGTTGAAGTCGCCGTTGAAGTGTAGGTTGATGTCTTCCATTGGCACGACTTGCGCGTAGCCGCCGCCGGTTGCGCCGCCCTTGATGCCGAAGACGGGACCGAGCGAAGGCTCGCGCAACACTGCCGTTGCTTTTTTCTTCAAGCGATTTAAGCCTTCGGTTAAGCCGATGCTTGTGGTGGTTTTGCCTTCGCCGGCAGGCGTGGGCGTGATGGCGGAGACGAGAATCAATTTGCACCGTTTGAGTTTTTGTTCGTCAATCAAATGGAGCGGGAGTTTGGCTTTGAATTTGCCATAGTGCTCGAGGTCGTCCTGTGAAACGCCAAGTTTTTCGGCAACCGTGTTGATGTGTTTGAGCGGAATTTCGCGAGCGATTTCAAGGTCGGTTTTAATCTTTTGAGGAGCCGTTGTAGGTGCGCTCATTGTCGTTGAGATTTAGGTTAATTGGAAAAAGATTGTCATCGTGAAAATAAAAAAACTCACCAAGAGGTATGCAAAAGAGAATGCGTAAGTATAGGTTGTGTTGACAAATCGGTGCGCTTGATGTTGCGGTCTTGTTCTGTATCTGGTTTGTCATTACATCGTGGTCATTCCGAGCCAAGCGAAGAAATCCAAAACAGTTAAGAGTTAAAAGTGAATCATGAAAAGTTCTACAACGATTCGTATCGTCGACTCTTAACTTTTAACTATCAACTATCCACTCTCTACGCTCTGTTCAGAATGACCGTGCGTTCAAGTTTAATTTTGTCAACACGACTTAGTTTGATTGTCATTCAATTCTTGATGTCGTTTGTTTTCCCTTTGGAACGGCTCTACGCGCTTCTCGGTTTAATGCAACAAATCTGCTGAAAAGTTTGTAAGCGTTTTTCGCGCTTCCCTTCGCCCAATCGTCGTAGGGCTGTTTCAATGTTTGGAAGTATCACTCTTTTGAATTTTCACTTTACGAACGCTATGCGCCTTGTGTATGCAGTTTTAGTCTCTCTCCTTGTCTCTCAATCGCTTTTGTCTCAATCGCTTTTAGGTCAATCGGTCGGCACGATTCGCGGCAAGGTACTTGATGCACAAACCCGCGAAGCACTTACGGGTGCTGTCGTTCGCCTTGAAAAAACACCGTACGGTGCCACGACTGACCTTAACGGCAATTATGTGATTTCCAATGTTCCCGCTGGTGATTACATCATCAAAGTTTCGCTTATCGGCTATGAAGAAATCGAGGAAGAGCATGAAGTTGAAAAAGGCAAAACGCTGGTGTTGAACTTTGACCTGCGCGAAAAAGCCATTCAGTCCGAAGAAGTGCAAGTGATTGCCGATGCGACGCGCCAAGCCCAAGAAGACCCACGCACAAGCGTCTATAAAATCACGCCCCGACAAAGCAAAATCCTTGCAGGCGGTTTGGAAGATATTATGCGCTCACTGCAAGCAATTCCCGGCGTGTTGGCGCAAAATGATTTTTCCTCGCAACTCTTTATTCGCGGCTCTGGTCCTGACCAAAACTTGATGGTGATTGACGATATCGAAGTCTTCAATCCGTATCGGCTTTACGGCACGGTGAGTATGTTCAATCCTGAAACCGTTGCCGATGTGAATTTGATTACAGGCGGATTTCCTGCGAAGTATGGCGATAGACTTTCGGCAGTGCTTGATGTCGGCAACCGCAACGGCTCGCGCGATGTGGCGTTTCAAACGCAACTCGATATGAACATCACCGATGCGAATTTGATTGTAGAAGGAAAGTCGCCATTCAACCTCAAAGGCTCGTGGATTATGTCGGCGCGGCGCACTTACTACGATTTGATTGTCGGACCGATTTTGCGTAACACAGGGCGCGTCGACAACAACACCGCCTTCCCCAACTTCACTGATTTTCAAACGCGATTATTCTTCGAACTCAATCCCTCAAACTATTTGATTTTTACAGGTGTCTATGGGCGCGATGCCGTGAATGTGCTGACCGCACAACGAAGCAATGCACAGCCCGATAGCGTCAGCGTGGGCAACACAACCAACAACGATTTGGTTGGAATCGCGTGGCACTATCAGCCAAGTTCAAGAAGTCTCAACAAATTGATTGCGTCGTGGTATCGCAACAGCGGCGATTCGCGCTTTGGCGGCTCATTCATCGATAGGCTTAATTATAACGATGCCTTTTTAGACGAAGTCGAGCAAGATAGTTTAATCAATCCTGCAACGCTTGCGTCTATCAACCTTCGTTCAGATTCCTATTTTTCATTTACGAAGTGGACGCTCCGTGATGAATTTTCAAAGCGATACAATCGGCATTTGGTCGAAATGGGCGCAGGCGTTGATGTGATGGAAACAACCTTTGAACTCTTGCTCGAAGCCGATGAAGCAACTGCCGCTCTGCTTCGCGCCCAGCAAGGCAATCCGCGGTTTAGTGCGTTGCCTCTGAATCAACGACTTGGGCAATCAGAAACCTACGTTCGTTCCCACGCTTTTATTCAAGACCGATGGGAAGCGATTCCGAAACGGCTCTACCTTCAACCCGGCTTGCGGTTTGATTACTACGATGTGATTCAAAAAGCGTATCTCTCGCCGCGCTTCAACTTCTCGCTTGCAATCAACCCAATAACAACCATTCGCGGCGCGTGGGGTATCTATCGCCAATCGCCCGGCTTTGAAAAACTCATTGACCAAACGGCGTTCTTTGATTTGACCCAACGCGGAACCTTGCAACGCCTTCAAGCCGAACAGGCGATTCATTATGTTTTGGGGATTGACCGCTGGCTCAACGCCGAGTGGCAATTTCGCGGCGAAGTCTATTTCAAAGATTTTAATCGGTTGATTATCCAACAGCGCGCATTGCAGGAAGTCTATCAATCCACTTATCTCGGCGGGTGGGCTTCGGATAAGCGAAATTGGAGCACGCCAACCTCTTCGTTTCAGCCTGTGCTCACGCCCACGCCCGTCAATGAAGGCGAAGGTTCGGCTTACGGGATTGAAGTGCTTTTGGAAAAGAAACTCATGAGCCAACAAGACCGATTCAGCGGTTGGGCAAGTTACGCACTTGCGTATGCCTATCGTGAGCGTGATGGCTTGCGCATTCCATTCAACTTCGACCAACGCCACACGATAAATCTTGTCGGAAACCTTCGCCTCAACAGTTGGCTCGATTTGGGGGTTCGTTGGCGATACGGAAGCGGTTTTCCGATTACGCCCGCCATTGGTGCCTCGCCACGTATTGCGCCAAATGAAGACGGCGTGCCGCAACTTGTAACCGACGCACGTGGAAGGGTTTTGTTTAATTTGGATTACGGCGGCGAAGCAAACTTAAACTCGGAACGCCTTCCCGCCTACCACCGATTGGATATTCGGCTCACCGCCAAAACGCAATTCTGGGGCGGACGTTGGGAGTTTTATCTCGATATCATTAACGCTTACAACCGTGCGAATGTGATTGGATACCGTTATGATGTGGAAGACCGCCGCGATGTTCCAAACGGTCGTTTGCCCGTTCTTGCACGCGAGCAAACCGATATGCTCCCGCTGATTCCAACGCTCGGCATTAGTGCGATTTTTTAATCAGATAAGGCAAACGGGGAAAACAAAAGAGCGGATTTAAAGAACCCGCTCTAACTTTTTGCCAACACAATCAGTCATTGTTTATCGCTCTGTTTGCCACAGTGCAGAGCCGCCAAAGCCACCAAAGCGATTGAATCCGCCCCCCCAGCCGTTGCCCCAAAATCCCATTTGATTGAACCACTGACCGGGCGGAACTTGCTGATACGCCGCCGAAATCGTCATGTTTTTAGTGGGTTGCCAAAGGATTTGCGCGTTTTTAAGGTAGACTCCCGAAAAATCATTTGGTCCGAAGCCGTATTGGAGTTGGCGTTGCGACGCGCCAAAGGGTTGGTGCATCACGCCAATGTCGGCACGAATCAAGACAGGCGCATCGAATTTGTAAATCATCGTATTGACATACTCGCCCGTTGTGTTGCCCAGCAAGGAGTTGTAGGAAAGCGTGTAGGAGTGGTTCATTTGGAAATGTTGGTCGTCAAAAATGTTTCCAATGAAACTGCCGATTGAGAAATCGGAAGGCGTTGCAAAAATTGTTTGCGTCGATTGAATCGATTGGCTCGGCACATCTTTTTGGAATTGCGCCGATGCGCCTGTGTGGAGCATCACAACAAGAAGGAGCAAGAAAAATGCGTTTTTCATAAGTCAGAAAAGGTTGAACGAAAGTTACAAATCTGTGTTGTCTTTCAAAACGGCTGATTCGCGATGCAAGTTTCAAGAAGCCGATTCGCTTTGCGATTTCAATCCAACAAAAAAGTAAATGACAAACAGAAGCGACAGCCCAATCATCGTGAGCCGAACCCACGCGCCGCCGAGCGATTCTTCGCCTGACGAAAGTTTTTGAATCAAGCCGGGCAAGCGCGCACCGATGCCGCCCAAAATCAACACTGCGCCAACAAGGCACAGCCACTTACCCCATGCTTGCGATTGCATCAAGTAGCCGCCCACAAGCACCACAACGCCCGCCGCACTGCCAATGAACGACGTCGGACTGCCCGACTGCACATAGCCTACGATGCCAAGCACCACCAGCACCGCGCCGTAAAACAAAACGATGGAATTCATGGTTTAACCGTTGAACTGTTTGATAATGTTTTGTGATAATGAAGTGTTAAGATAACGATTTACCAACAACTGTGGAATGTTTCACCAACGCTTCGGCGTTCAATCATCAAAAGTTATCAACTATGTGGAAAACTGTGTGCATTGGCTTCATCGTTCTTTTTACCTGCACGAATCAAGCCGTTTCTCAAACCAAATCCAATCTAAACATGGAACAAACCACATCGCGTAAGGTCGTCAAGACTGACGAAGAATGGAAAAAGCAACTCACCGCCGAGCAGTATCGCGTGACGCGCAAACACGGCACCGAACTGCCCTTCACGAACAAGTATTGGAACAATAAAAAGCCCGGCATTTACAAGTGCATTTGTTGCGGTCAGCCGCTTTTTAGTTCAGAAACCAAGTTTGATTCAGGCACAGGCTGGCCATCGTTCTACAAGCCGATTAGCGAGAGTGCCATCGGCACACAAGAGGATAACAGTTTCTTCATGAAGCGCATTGAGGTTCACTGCTCACGGTGCGACGCGCACTTAGGGCATGTGTTTGATGACGCACCTGAAACGCCGACGGGACTTCGCTACTGCATAAACTCCGCCTCACTTGATTTTGAAGAGCAGAAGTAGAGCAGAAGTAATTAGCGTTTCATCGCGTATTTGTAGCCGTTGAGCGTTTCCTCTGCCATTTTTTTCCAAGAAAATTGTTTGGCGCGTTCCAATCCCTTTTGCGTCAAAGTTTGTCGCAGTTCAGGCGATTCGATGAGTTCTTGCATGGCTCTTGTAATCGCGTCAGTATCGTGCGGATTGACAAGCAGAGCCGCATCGCCGGCGATTTCAGGAAGGCTTGTTTCTGTTGAAGTAATCACAGGACAGCCGCACTGCATCGCTTCCAAGAGCGGAATCCCAAACCCTTCGGCAAGTGAAACGAACATAAACCCTAACGCCGTGTTGTAGAGATGAAGCAAGTCTTCAAACGGAAGGTTTGAAATCACTTTCACGCTACCGCCGTCGCCATGTTTTTTTCCGCGCTCGATGGCCTGTTGAAGTTCAGTGGTGTCGCCGCTGGTTGCCACAACGAAGTGAACGCGCGTTTTCAAGTGTTGTGGAAGCGCGAAGTAAGCCTCAATCATGCGGGGCAAGTTTTTGCGGTAGTCCATGCGTCCGATGTGAAAAAAGAACGGCGTGTCAGGCGTAAGGTCATACTTTTTGAGCAACGCCCAATTTGGCGCAACGGGCTTAAACTGTGGTGATGCGGATTCGTAAGTTACGCGCATTTTTTCCTCCGAAATTCCCAACCGCTGTTGAATATCCTGTTTGACAAACTGCGTCGGCACGAAAATCAATCGCGAGTCTTCAAAAATCGGTTTGTGCTTTTGTTCCATCATTTCCTTAACGCCCGGAAGCACCTTCATGTAAAGTGGAAAGATGTCATGAACGGTAACGACCGTATTTCTGATGACACGCTTTGGAACAAAAAGCGGATTGGTATGATGAATCACATCTATGTTGAATGATTCGGAAATCCAAATCGCATGTTGAATGGCTTTTGTAACGCTCGAAAGTGCTTTACCGAGCATCAAGTCGTGAGGAAAGATGTTGCGATAATGAAATCGCGGCGAGTCTTGAAACGACTTTGTCAGTTGTGCTTTGCGTCGGAACGAGGTGTAAAGATGAAGTTCTAAATCGGGGTAGTGGGCTAATTCTTCAAGCAGATGTCGGGCGTAGGTGGCAATGCCGCTGTAATCGGTGAGTAAAGTGAAGCCAAGTTTCATGACTGTGCAAGTGTGGTGCGATGTTGTGTGTTCAAGTTTAATTCAGAAAGAAGCGAGAGAATGGCGTGCTTGACTTCAGCAACATCAATAAAACTCACGGGCAAGCGACGCGGGGCAATGAGAATTTTGTGTGGCGTTTGATACGGTGTCCAAATGCGATGCACCTCTCCGCCCACCCATCGTGAGTAGAGCGCAATCACCGGCGTTTTTGTGGCTGATGCAAGATGTACCACGCCAGTATCGGGCGTAATGAGCAGAGTCGCTCGGCGAATTAAATCGGCAACATCGCGCACATCACTTGTTGGATAAAAGCACACGGCGTTCCGTCCGCAAGCCAGTTCGTCCATCAGTTCAACCTCGTTGGGCGCACAAGAAAGCACCACCGAATACGGAAGTTTTTCCGATAGCCAATCGATGAGTTCGCCATACTTGGCTTGCGTCCACCGTTTGACGGCGTTTTTACCTGCGGAAAGATTTATCACAATGAATTTTTTTTCATCTATGCCTTTTTCTTTCAAGAAGGCTTCAACAAGCGGTTGAACTTGAAGTTCAAGCGTGAGGGTGCATGGGGGCGGCTCTCCATTGATTTCAAACGCATCTAACGCCACGCAGAGCCACTGTTCGGAAATGTGCGCTTCCTGCGGCACGCGAACTGTTCGTGAAAAGAAGCACTCATATTTTGCTTGTCGCTGAACGGAAAGTTTGAGCGTCTTTTTTGATGCGGCAAGATTTGCAAGAAACCCTTGTGTTTGTGGCGTTCCGAAAATTAAACTGAACACAGCGTCGTATTGCCGCTTGCGTCCCAATTTCCAAAAGTTGAGCCAAAATCGCCAAGTGTTTTCATAAACGATGATGCGAGAGAGCCGAGAGTCATTTTTGATGATGCCCACATTTTGAGGCGACGCGACAACATCAATTTCTATCGCAGGATTAAGGACTTTGATGGCGTTGAAAATCGGCGTGCTGACAATCATATCGCCCAAGACATCATTACGCACAACAAGCACGCGCTTGACGTTATTGGGATTGAGTTTTCGCGTTGTTGGCGTGTTGCCAAAGAGCCATCGGTAAAAGCCTGAACGCGCTTGCTGAATCGTGTGCTTTAAGCCTGTTGGGGTGCGATTAGCTTTTGCGTCCGTTAAGCCGCTGAGCGCATTTGGTAGGCGTATCGTATCGTCGAAGGGTGCGTTAGGCTCAAATTGCTTCGGCTCAATTCCAATTTCTCGCAACAAGGTTTCAGAGGCTTGAAGCACTTCGGCAGGCGTAATGCTTGTAATTGGTTCGGGCGTTGGCGTGTAGAGGCTGATGTGTCGATTGTGAAGCGGAATCCACATCACATTGGAAGAAAGCGGCGTGCAAAGAATCACAGACGGCGTTTTGTAGGTTGCGGCGATATGCACATTTGCCGTGTCGGGCGAAACCAACATCAGCGCATGTTTAGTGAGAAGCATCACTTCATCTAAACCAAATTCGCTTGGCGTTCGGAAGAGATGTTCATCGCGTACATCGTCCATAATGCCCCACACAAGTTCCTCTTCATCGGGCGTTGCGGTGAGAACGAATTTCAAATCGGCGTAGCGGTAAATCATCTCGCGCAAGTAAGCGACAAAGTTCGCTCTGCCCCATCGGCGATACCACACTCGCGCCGAAAGATTGACTGCCACATATTTCTTTTTTTCCAACCGATTCTGCGCTAAAAATTCTTCGACTCTTTTTTCCGCAACAGGCGAGGGGTATAGTTCTTGCGTTAATTTTTCTTCGGGATACTCAATGCCAAAGAGCGCGTCAAGCACACGCTTTTGGCTGAGCCACAGCGGTTCTTTAAGGTGATTGGCATCAACTTCTTTGTTGAATAAAATTTGATACAAGTTGTGCGACTTTGGTTGTCGGATGGTGAGTTTTGGTGCAGTGCGCGCAATCAAATTCGCAATCAATCCGTCTTTCGTTAATCCGCTGATGGAAAGGCAAATCACCGCGTCGTAGCGATGTTTGCGCGCCTCTAAAATCATTTTCCAAAACCCGAATAGACTTTTGTCATGAATCCAAATCGCGGAAAGGCGCGGGTTGTGCCGAATCACTTGCTCGCCTTTTTGCGACGCAATCACATCAAGTTTGATGTTCGGATTAAGGTCTTGAATGGCTTTGAAAAGTGCGGTCGTGATAACCATATCGCCGAACATATCGCGGCGCAAAATCAAAATGCGCTCGACCTGTTGCGCATCAAGCGTTGTTGTAAAAGGCTTATTGCGAAAGAGCATCTGAAAAATGCCTTTGTAGAGCAGAACTTTCAAGCCGTATTCAATGCGCTTTATGACCTGCTTCATCAACGCTGACCAGTGAATTGATTTTTGTCCAAAGTTTTTCAAAGGCATCAACGACTTCGTGCGGTGGAATCGTAGAAATCGGCGCGACTTCTTTCGTGTAGACATTGATATGCTCTACATTCAGCGGAATCCACTCTGTGCCTGACGAAATCGGCGTGCAAAGAATCACACACGGCACGCCAAAGGTTGCGGCGATATGCACATTTGCCGTGTCAGGTGAAATCAACATCGCGGCGTGTTTGATGAGTGCCATTGTTTCGTGTAAGCCAAAGTGTTCAGGTTGCAGTTTGACGTTTGGATTTTGAACCGCATTTAGAATCGCTTCGGCTGTCGCTCTATCTTCGGGCAGCGATGAGATGATGATGTTGAGCGTGGGATATTTCTCCAACAAGAGTTTTAACAGCGTTGCGTTATTTTCTACGCCCCATTTGCGAAACGCCATGCGCGCCGAGATGTTGAGCATTATGTACTGTTTTGAGCCAAGCCCTTGCGCATCAAGGTAAGCCAGCGCATTTTCTTCTGCACCTTTTTTGAGAAAGAGCCGTTGGCGCAATCGGCTTTCAGGATAAACCACGCCGAAGAGTTTTTCGCCGAAGAGCCGAAGTTGTCGCCAAACCGGAATCGCCATCTCATCTTTGCCAATGTCAATTTGCGCATTGAAGAGAATGGTGTAAAGGTCGTGCTTCTTGCGAATGTAGGTTGTGATTTTTGGTGTGTCATGCGCAAGTAGATTGGCAAGCAAGCCGTCCAGCGTCATGCCGTTGAAAGAAAGGCAAAGCACCGCGTCATACTTGCGCTTGCGAAGCGTGAAGCACATTTTGAGAAACTCTCGAAAGCCTCCGTTGTAGGCGAAGATATCTTCCAACCGCTCATCAAATTCTGCCACGCTCTTGCCCTTGACCGATGCAATTAAATCCAACTTGACCTTTGGGTTCAACTCTTTGAGCATCGTAAAGAAAGACGAAGTGATAACCATATCGCCGAAGTTATCGCGCCGAATGAGGAGCAACCGCTCACACTTGGCAATGTCCAATGTGCCGACAAATGGCTCATTGCGAAACAGCGGCTTGAAGACGAACTTATACCAGAAGGCTTTGTTCGTATTCTCTATGGCTTTGAGGCTTATGGTCATTGCGTTGTAAGGCTGTATTTAGTTTTTTCAAGCATCGTTTCAACGGCGTTCAAAACTTCTTCGGGAGAAATTTTCTCAATGCCTGTGTCTTTTGGGGAGTGCAAGAGAATGGCATCGGTTTTATACGGGTGCCAATGTTTAGAGTAAGTAATCGGTGAGCAAAGTGTAATCACAGGGCGAGCGTAAGTTGCCGCAATGTGCGAGAGCGCGCTATCGGGCGTGACGATAAGCCGCGCTTTTGAAGCGAGAGCCGAAACGTCCAAAATTGTGCCGTTGAAGGCGTAGAGCCGATGTTGTGAGAACTGTTGTTGGAGATAGCGAACATCGTCGGCAATGTCGGGCGTAACGCTCATCACGACGGCAAGGTCGTGGTGCTGTTTGAAGTATTCGCTTAAAAAGCGTTCAGCATTCCTTCTGCCCCATTGCTTGCACGCCAATCGCCCTGAAATGTTGAGCAAGAGAAACTCCGCGAGGTGATGCTCACTCAAAAACGCTTCAACCTTTTTGAAACTTTCCGCGCAAGGTTCAACTGACGGGCGAATGTCATCATCAGTGAGCGGAAAGCCGAAGCCTTTGATTAAAACATTTGCATACTGCTGTGTGAATTGATTGTCTTCGACTTTGACTTGGAGATTGAAGAGGCGTTTGTAGAGGTCTTCTCTGCCTTCATCGGCAATCGTAACCTTGACGGCGTTTGGCGCAATCAAGTTTGAAAGCAAGCCATCTTTGGTGCGCGAGGAGAAAGTTAAACACACAATCAAGTCGTAGCCTACTTGCTTGGCTTCTCTGACCAATGCGGTTACGGCTTTGAGTGAATCATCATATTTGTAAAGTTTGGTGATGCGAGAATCGCACACGAGGAGCGGGTAACTTTTATCGGAAGCAACGACATCGATGCGCACATTGGGCTGGACTTGTTTGAGCACATTAAAACACGAGGTTGCCAACACCATGTCGCCGATGTAATCGTGCTTGAAGATTAAGACTTTGCGGACATTGCCCAGCGGCGTTGGCGCGGTAAGCGTAGCGTTTTTGAAGAGCAGTCGGAAAACCGTGTGATACCAAAAGGCTTTGTTCCAGCCTTCGAGTTTTTTTAGAAAGTCTCTCATTATGTTGAGATTGATTCAGGTTGCGTTGCGAATTGCATTTCATAGAGCCGTTTGTAGATGCCACCGTTTGCCATCAAGTCTGCGTGTGAGCCTTGTTCGACAATTTCGCCTTGTTCCATCACGATGATTTTATCGGCGTTTTTAAGCGTTGAAAGTCGGTGTGCTATCACGATGGAGGTGCGCTCGCTCATAGCGTTTTCAATCGCGGCTTGAACGATTTTTTCCGATTCGTTATCAAGTGCTGATGTCGCTTCGTCAAAAATGAGTATGGGCGGATTTTTCAGCATAGCGCGTGCGATGGAGATGCGCTGACGCTGTCCGCCTGAAAGTTGCACGCCTCTGTCGCCAATGAGCGTTTGGTATTGTTCGGGCTTTTCCAAGATGAACCGATGTGCATTTGCAATTTTCGCCGCTTCTTCAATTTGCGCGTGCGAGGCTTCGGTGGGCAATCCGTAGGCGATGTTTCTTGCAATCGTATCGTTAAACAAAATCACTTCTTGATTCACGACACCGAAAAGCCTGCGAAGCGATGTGATGTCAAACTCGCGAATGTCGATGCCATCAATTAAAATGCGCCCTTGTTCAACATCATAAAAGCGAAGCAATAAATCCACAATCGTCGATTTGCCTGAACCCGACTGACCCACCAGCCCAACCATTTCACCTTTCTTGACCGTGAAGGATACGCCTTTCAGAACCGGCTTTTCGCCATAGCGAAACCACACATTTTCAAAGCGGATTTCATGTTCGAACCTCTCGATTTTTTTCGTGCCGTTCTTTATTGCAATCGGCTTATCAATGAGCGCGAAGAGCCGCTCTGCCGCGCTCAATCCTTCTTGCACACGCGCAATATTTTCCGCAATAGATTTAATCGGATTCATCACGGAGTAGAGCGCGAAAGCAAAGACCATAAGTTCAACCGATGTAATTTCGCCTGCAAAGACTTGCTTGCCGCCGAACCACAGCACGAGTGCAATCGCCGCCACGCCCATCGTTTCGTTGAACGGACTAATAATGCCACGCAACGCATTCACTTTCAAATTCGCACGCCGATAGGTATCCGTAAATGCGTTGAATCGCATGGCTTCACGCAATTCCATCGAGTTGGACTTGACGACTTTAATGCCGTTGAAAACTTCTTGCAAGAGTGAATTCATATCGCCCGATTGCGCTTGAACCACATCGGCTTGTGCGCGAATTTTCCGACCTAACACGCGAATCGACCACAGGCTCAACCCCGACACAGCAAAAGCAAAAAACGTCAGTTTCCAACTGATAACAAACAGCACCGCAAGAAAAAACGCCGCGTTCAAGAATTGACGCAGGAAGCCAATGAAACTTGCGCCGATATTGCCATGCACCACATTCACTTCTCCCATCACATAATTCATCAGCGTTCCCACGCGGTTGCGATTGAAATACGCCAGTTCCATTTCCACAATTTTCGCAAACACCGTGTCGCGCAATTTTTTGAGCGTTTTCGTCTCAACTCGATTCACGATTTGATTGCTGAAATAGACGAAAAAATTTTTCAGCACAAACGCGGCGATAAGAAGCAAGCAGACATTAAGCAATGTGCCTTCGCGCGTATCGGCGGTTACCAATCGCTGAAAGCCATTGATTACTTCGTTCTTGAAACTATCGGCGGTTTCCCTGAAGAAACTCGTTTGTTCAGAGGTTGGCGGCGGAGTCTGTGGTGGTGTCGGCGATTCCGGGCTGAAGACAGCGTTCAACAGTGGCAAGAGCGTTCCAATCGAGACCACACTGAACAGCGAGGCAAGAAAATTCACCATCACCGTCAGCGCAATCTGATACTTTTCGGGGGCTAAAAATTTGAGCACGCGAAAATAGAGTTTCATCTGCTTATCGATTCATGAGTCGTCAAAATACCGAAATCCGTTCAAAATCTGTTTTACTATGGGTTATTGAGCCGAAAGCCTTGCACGAATTTTTTGCGATAGCGTCAAGAGTCGCGCCGCTTCGGCTGGATTGCCTTGTTGCGCCTGAATATAGCGTGCCGCATTGGAGAGTTGAACCGACGCGGTCTGCAAAATCCCTTCTTCCAAGTGATTGCGTGGCGTTGCCGAAAGAAATGATGCCAACTGCCGAAAATCACCCATTGGCAAGAGCGTATCTTGCGTGCTGACTCGCAACGCAAAGCCTTGTGGAACTTTCTTGTATGCCGTTGCGACTTCGGGCTCGGTTTGCAACACATCGGTTGTCAGATACACAGGACGCTCATTCATGTTTTTTTCAATCAGCGCGTTCAGCATCGCTATCCACCGCGCTTGAATACGGATTTGATTATACGGTTTCCCTGCTTCAAACTGCTCTAAATCTTCCAAGAAGGCTTCCATTTCATTTCGGCATTTCTCTGCAATTTCAGGATACTGCCTCTGCACAGCGCGAACATACCATGTGCGGCGCAGAAGTTCCTTTTCAATCATCACAACATCGGGGCGCAATCCTTCAAAGCGTTGCAAATACCAAAACGCCGAGCAAAAATAATCCCACTGCGCCGAAAGCACGAGTGCGTTGGGTTCAAGCGGCTCGACCATTGTTTTGGTGTAATCCACGACGAGCGTCTCGTTTCGCTTATTGTTGTGCTGGAAGTTGATGGCAATCGCAATGAGCGGCAAGAGCAGAGAAATCGTGGCAAGTTCTCTTCGCTGTTGCGTCAAAAACATAACACCCATTCCCGCAAGTAAAATCAGGGCGAGAAAGGTGAGCAAGAAATAAGAATCTGCGTCATGAACATTGTAATTGACGGCGTAAAGCGCACTTCCAAGCACCAACAGCACAAGAAACCAAGCGATCGGTTTTTCCACTTGAAACAATCGCACTGCGCCGTATATCGCAAGCACAATCCCCACAAACGCAAGTTCAAAGGGCAATAGCGAGAAGAGCATTTTCGCTTGTGGCTCCCAATTTCCATTGAAGAGATGAATTTGATACTGCTTGCCGCTCACGTGATAGAAGAACTTGTCGAAACTTCGATGCACTTCGCCCCAATTAAAGTCAGGCGACATCGAGCTGCGAAGCGGCAGATAAAGGTAAAGGCTCAACCCCAACGCAAACGGAACGGACATTATCGCAATTCGAGTGAAGGCATCTTTTGTGAAACCAAAGCGGTGAAAGTAGAAGTAAAGCATCGCGGGCGCAAGCAAAATCATGGTGAGGTGATTTGTAAAACCTAGTCCCAACACGAATGCCCAAATCAGCGCGTCTTTTGGTTGAGGTTCTTTTGCAAGCGTGAAGCGAAGAAAGAGGCGAATCGACAGCACAAGCATAACAAGGTGAAGCGAATAGACTTCAACGGCTGTGGCTTGCGCCCAAATCGTTCTTGAAAAGGCGAAGAGCAAACTTGCCGAGAGCGCAATCAAGACAAGGCTTTCGCGTTCAAGCGCAACGGAGGTTTGTTCCGACTTGCTTTTGGATTTTTTCTTCTTGGTCTCTTTGGGAGAGTGAGATTGCCGCTCTTGAATCACTGATAAAAGAAACAGCGTCAGTTCAAAAAAGAGCAGACTCGCTAACGCCGTGCAGAATGCCGCAAAGAGATTGAGTTTGAAAATGAGGGTAAAGGGAAGCGGAATCTTTGTCCATAAAAAGCCAAGAACGATGAAGAGCGGATATCCGGTTGGGTGCGCTATGCCGAGCGTTGCACACGCCGCCGCCAATTCGCCTGAATCGGTAAAAGCAACAGACGGCGCGAGCGTTAGAACATAGAGCGTGAAGGGTATGATGAATGAGAGTGCGCGTGCAACAGGCTCTTTGAGCAAGAGTTTCATTTTGCCGAGTTGTTTTCGGCGAAATTACATCAAAACTCAAAACCAAAATGAACAGTCAACTCGACTTTTATGAGGAGACTTCGCGAGCATGGAGGCGGTGTGCCGCATCATGCTCAATGAGTGCGTCTTTGGCACGGCGCAGTTTCGGCTTGAGATGTTGCGCGGTCGGGCGGCGCACGATTGCGGTAAAGTAGCCGAGTCGTCTGAGCCCAACCGCACCCAACGCCAGCATCGCACCTAAAATTAAGTAAATCGCGATTGCGCCATACAGGGTGAATGATTGCATCACAAACACGGTCAGGAGTGCGGCAACGCAAAGCACAATGCTGATGCTGTAAATGCGCAAGACGGTATGCTTGTGCGATAGTCCGATGAAAAACATCAAGCGATGGTGAATATGCTCTCTATCTGCCTTGAACGGGTGCGAGCCTGAAAGCAGTCGGCGCACCGGTGCAAGAAGCGTATCGGCGATTGGAAATCCTAAAATCAGCACTTGAATCCAGATAACTCTATCCGTTGCCGACGGCACGTGAAAGAGCGGCAGGCACGCCATCAAGTAGCCGATGAAGAGTGCGCCTGTGTCGCCCATAAAAATCGTGGCGGGATTGAAGTTGTATCGCAAAAAGCCGAATGTTGCGCCCGCAATCGCGCCATAGCCTAATGCGAGTGCTGTATCGCCATAAAGCGTCGCGATTATTGCCATTGTCCCTGCACCAATTCCGACGACACCAGCGGCAAGCCCGTCCAATCCGTCAATCAGATTCACCGCATTGCAAATCCCAACAATCCACACAATCGTTAAGAGCGATGAAAGCGGCTCACTTAGCGTGATATTTTCTCCAAATGGATTCAAAATTTCTGTGATGCGATGCGCTCCAAAAACAACAGTAAAAATGGCAATCGCAATTTGAAGCACAAACTTGGTCTTGAAATTCAAATTCAGCACATCATCGAGTATGCCTACAAAGCAAATGAATACTCCGCCCAGCAACACTGCCCAAAGCCCTTTGTCAACTAATTGAGCCAATTCGGGCGAGAGCCAATATCCCGTCAGAAACGATGCCATCGCGCCGAAGCATATTGCAATGCCACCCATTGTCGGAATTGCGCCTTTGTGAATTTTGCGCGACTCTGTAGATGCATCTTCGACACGAAGTCGAATCGAAGTCCAGCGCACGAGTGGGGTCAGCAAAATCACGGTTAGAAGAGCCACAAAGAGAGTGAAAACGAACATGGTTTCAACTTGTTTGGTTCGCGTTGTGAGTAGTTTGATAAAATGTTTTTTCTCTTTTGCTTACTGGCTTTACTGAACAGCGAGGCTGGCGGGTCGCTGTTTTGAAAAGAAGGAGCAGAGCTCTTTTCATATTAGATGTAATTATACAATAAGATTTTGTTTCCCACAAGCCAGATGCCTCGTGGCACTTAATACAACGCATTTTTCTTGAAAACTTGACAAACGAAAAAAAAAATCTTATACTCACAGAGTTCCAATTAACAATGAGGCAATATCAATAACGCAACAATGAGAAAAACTGCTGAAATCTTCTCTCATTTGTTCTCCCCAAGTTTAATTTACTTGCGCCACCGTGCGGAGCCTTTATTTGCTCTCATTTTCGCATCAGAATTGTTGAAGAAGAGATCGCTTGTAGCGACAAAAGTATCGCTGTAAAGTTTCTGTTCTTAAAAGCATAGCTGCTCTTTGCAAAGATTGGCTGTTGTGTGTTCAAGGTGTGAAATCATATTCCACAGATCACTCCAATAATTTGGAAGTGATTGTGGCACAGCGGCGGCTTGCCCTGAGTCGTAAAGTGTCTTGTTCTTTAAGTTCAACAATTAACAAACAACAAAACGGAGGGAAATATTCATGGCAGAACTTCAGACGAAAGATGCTGAGATGACGAAAGTCGACTTCGATCAGCAGAAACTCGAGACATACTGGAAGGAAAACCGAAGCCTTGTTTTCACAATGCTGGGCATTTGGTTCGCTGTCTCGTATCTCATTCAGTTTTTTTCAGGTGCAATCAACAGTATCGTGATTGCGGGCTTTCCATTGGGCTACTACATGGGCAGTCAGGGCGCGCTGATTGTCTTTGTGGTGATGATTTTTGTTTATGCGAAAAAAATGAATGACTTGGATAAGAAATACAACCTTGAAGAGGAGGGAGAATAACCATGCAACTAAAAAAAATTCTTGGGCTATATGTAACAGGATTCGTGGTGCTGACTGTGGTACTGGCACTTCTCGAGTTTGCAGGCGTTTTGAAACTGCAAGGGATTGGATATGTCTTCATGATTTTCTCCGTCGCGGTGTATGCGATGATTGGCATCATTACACGCACGAGCGACCCGTCAGAGTATTATGTGGCCGGTCGTGGCGTGAGTGCGATTTACAACGGCATGGCAACCGGCTCCGACTGGATGAGCGCGGCATCGTTCATTTCAATGGCCGGTCTGCTCTTCGCGCTCGGACACATGGGGCTTGCCTACATTTTGGGTTGGACGGGCGGCTACGTGCTTTTAGCACTGCTTCTCGCACCTTACCTTCGCAAGTTCGGGCAATACACTGTGCCTGACTTTCTCGGCACGCGCTATGGCGGCAATGCGGCGCGCGTCATCGGCATTATCTGTGCGATTCTCGTCTCGCTGACCTATCTCACGGCGCAGCTCAACGGGGTCGGCACGATTGTCTCGCGCTTTATCGGTATTCCGTTTGAACCTGGTGTCTTCATCGGCTTGCTCGGCGTGCTGGTCTGCTCGTTCTTGGGCGGTATGCGTGCGGTGACTTGGACGCAAGTCGCGCAATACATCGTGCTGATTAGTGCCTATCTAATTCCGGTGATTTGGCTTTCTGCAAAACTTTTCTTTATCCCCATTCCTGAAATCACCTACGGCAAGGTGTTGGAGCGCATTTCCGTGATGGAAAAGCAAATTATGGGCAAAGAAAATCCCAATCCGCGCAACATTCCGGCGGAAGTGCTTAACGATAAAATTGACCCCGCCAAAGAAAAGGAATCACGCGACCTTTGGGCGAAAGAAGCGGCAATGTATAAGGCAAAACTTTCCAATGTAGATTCTGCACTTGCGGCAGACAAAGCGGCTTTGGAAGCGAAACTTGCGTCGCTTGCCGATGACAAAGTCGCCGAACGCCGCGCCGCTTTGGAAAAAGAAAAAGCCGACGCACAAGCTATGATGAATGCGCCGTTGCCGATTGACCCCAAAACAAAACAACCCATGATGATGGACGAGGCAAAGAAGAAAGAACTTGAAGCCAAAATCGCCGAAGCCGATAAGCAATTAGCGATGCTGACCCCTGAGCGCGTGAAAGCCGAAAAGGAAAAAGCAGAAAAAGCTCTTGCGGCATTGCCGAAAAATGCCGAAGAAGCCAAAACCAAATGGACGGCCGCGCAAACCGCCGCCGCTAACCAAGCCAAAGGCACAGGCGATTACCTTGCTACTCCGCCACTCGTTTCTGCGGACGGCAAATCATACCCGATGCTCCAATTCTTGGGATTAATTTTGTGCTTGATGGTTGGAACCGCAGGGCTACCACACATTCTCACGCGCTACTACACAACGCCATCCGTCAAGCAAGCGCGCTCGTCGGTCGGGTGGTCACTCTTCTTCATCTTCCTGCTTTACTTCACCGCGCCTGCGTATGCCGCCTTTGCGCGATATGAAGTGTTCGTCAGCCTCGTTGGCACAAGCATCGCTGAATTACCAAGCTGGATTGCAAGTTGGAAGATGGTTGGCTTGCTTGATGTTGTCGATAAAAACGGTGACGGGATTGTGCAGTTTGCCGACTTCGTGATTAAATCAACCGACTTCGTGGTGTTGGCGACACCTGAAATTGCAGGATTGCCCGCAACGATTACAGGACTTGTGATGGCAGGCGGTCTTGCGGCGGCACTCTCAACGGCAGATGGACTTTTGCTCACGATTGCGAACGCCTTCTCGCACGACCTTTACTACAAAATCATTAACCCCAGCGCGTCGGTGCAAAGCCGCGTATTGATCTCAAAAATCTTGCTTGTCGTGGTCGCGCTTATCGGTGCATCAATCGCCGCGTTTGTCAAACTTCCTGTAATTGCGGCAACGGTTGCGTGGGCGTTTAGTTTTGCCGCCTCGTCGCTCTTCCCAGCACTCGTGCTTGGAATTTGGTGGCGAAGAACTACGGGACCTGCCGCAATTCTGGGCATGATTGTTGGACTGGCAGTCTCGATGAGCTACTCTATCGCAAACTTCTTCTACCAGTTCAACATTTTGAGCCTGCGACACACCGAATCCGGATTGCTCGGCATGACGGCGGCATTCCTCGTCATCGTCATTGTTTCTTTGATTACGCCTGCACCTGATAAGGCGTTGCAAGACTTCGTCTATAGCGTTCGCTTCCCGAAAGGCGCGGCACAAGGCAAAGAAGTCGAGTCCATCGGCGGCGCGGCATAATTTTTTTGCACTCCCTCCTCTCTGTGTAAGAGGAGGGAAACATTTTTTCTGTCCTAATTAACTGTCCTGTAAATCAACAAACAACAAAAACTTTCTTGGAGGAAAGAACAATGAGAACTCTGCGAACAGTATTCGCACTTTTCGTTGCAATTATTGCAACAAACACTCTGCTCTTTGGGCAAGGTATGGATAAATACGCTGGTGGCGCACGCTTCAACCTGAACGAAGACAAATCGCACTACATCCGCTTCATTACTTGGGCACAAATTTGGGCGCGATACCAACAAATGAACCCTGGCACAACCGTCAATAGCAACCCTGCCGAGTCGGCTACGGATATTGGCTTGCGACGCGGACGTTTCCTTGCCTACGGCTCATTCGGCACAGGCTCGCTCTTTATGTTCCACATCGGCATCAACAACCAAACTTGGCTTGGCGGCGGTGCCCCCGGCGAAGCCACAGGACCCGCCAAAAAACCCCAAGTGTTCATTCATGATATTTGGTATGAACAGAAAATCGTCGACAAAGCCCTTTACCTTGGCTTCGGATTGCATTACTGGTGGGGCATCTCACGCGAAGCTAACACCAGCACGCTCAACTTACTTGCGCTTGACGCACCAATTTACAACTGGCCCCTTGTTGAAGCCACCGACCAATTTGCCCGTCAATACGGTGCGTATATCAAAGGACAACTCTTTGAAGGTCCATATGGTCGCTTGGACTACCGCGCACACATCAATAAGCCCTTCAAACCTGGTGCTGGCACTTCGCTTGGAGGCGCGCAACTCGATGGCACTGGCACCGCAAATGCATCGACCAACATTCAAGCAAATTTCAATCCCTTCAACAACACGCTTTCATATGGAGCGTATCTTACTTGGCAATTCTTGGACAACGAACCCGATGTGCTTCCGTTTGAAGTGGGCACTTACTTAGGCACGAAACGCGTCTTTGACGTTGGCTTCGGCTTCTACTATCACCCCAAAGGCAGTGCTACTACCACCAACGGCACGATTCCTAACAGCACCGTTCGTCGTGATTCCATCAAAACACATGACCAACTTTTGCTCGGCTTTGATATGTTTTTTGACTTGCCCTTCGGCGAAGGCGATAACAAAAGCGCGTGGACGCTTTACTCCGTGCTTTACAAATATGACTTCGGTCCAAACTACATTCGTAACATTGCGATTATGCCAACAGGTGGTGTGAATCTCGCAGTGCCTGCCGCTCAACGCTCACTCAACGGTGTCGGCGCAGGGTATCCTACGTTGGGCACAGGGATTATTTTCCGCACAGAAACTGGCTACTTGCTCTCCAAAAAGATTTTCAACTACGGCGGCAGATTGCAACCCTTTGCTACATTTAACTACCTCGGCTTCGACCGTTTGGCTGATAAAGGAATTCTGTGGGAAATCGGCGCAAACTATCTGATTGAAGGGCACCATGCAAAATACAGCGCGATGTGGCGACAACGCCCTGTCTATCGCACCACCGATGCCGCTGGCAACTGGAAATTAGACCCCGACGGTGGAAGCAAAGGCGAACTCATCTTTCAAGCGATGGTGTATTTCTAAAATTTGTTTCGTGTGATTGTTAAGGAGGGGCGCGGCAATGGGAAGAATCCTGTTGCCGTGCTTTTTTGTTTTAAAGCCTGCTCGAATAAAAAAGGTTGAAGCCACTGCCTCAACCTTGTGTGCTTTCCAAGAGCATTCGTTACGCGAGCGCGCCTTGCTGTTGGAGTTTAATCAAGTTCAGCGCGGAGCCTGCCTTGAACCACTCGATTTGTCCTTCGTTGTAAGAGTGATTGGCTTTGATTTCCTCAACCGTTCCGTCCTTGTGCGTGAGCCGAATGGTGAGCGGCACGTTAGGCGCAAAGGAGGTTAAGCCGAGAATGTCAATCGTATCATCTTCTTGAATTTTGTCGTAGTCATTTTTATCGGCAAACGTGAGCGCGAGCATGCCTTGCTTTTTGAGATTCGTTTCGTGAATGCGCGCAAAGGACTTCACGAGAATCGCACGGACACCCAAGTGGCGCGGCTCCATTGCCGCATGCTCTCGTGATGAGCCTTCCCCGTAATTTTCATCGCCGACGACAATAGAGCCGATGCCCGCGGCTTTGTAGGCGCGTTGCACTTTCGGCACTTCGTCGTATTCGCCCGTCAGTTGATTTTTCACCGAGTTCATCTTGTCGTTGAATGCATTGACTGCACCGATGAGCAAGTTGTTGGAAATGTTGTCCAAGTGTCCGCGATATTTCAGCCATTTGCCTGCCATTGAGATGTGGTCGGTGGTGCATTTGCCTTTGACTTTGATAAGGAGTTTCAAGCCCAAGAGGTCAGTGCCTTCCCACGCGGGGAAAGAATCCAAGAGTTGCAGTCGGTCGGATTTCGGGTCAACGATAACTTGCACCGCAGAGCCATCTTCTGCAGGGGCTTGATAGCCAGCATCTTTGACATCGAAGCCGTTGGGTGGGAGTTCAAAGCCCTTTGGCTCATCGAGTTTAACTTGTTCGCCCTTTTCGTTGGTCAGCGTGTCGGTGATAGGATTGAAGGTTAATCTGCCTGCAATCGCAAACGCGGTAACGATTTCAGGTGAGGCGACGAAGGCGTGCGTATTGGGGTTGCCGTCGTTGCGCCCCGTGAAGTTGCGATTGAACGAGGTGATAATGGAATTTTTCTCTTGTTTTTCTGCGCCGTGTCGCGCCCATTGTCCGATGCACGGTCCGCAGGCATTGGCTAACACCACGCCGCCCATTTTGCTGAAGATGTCCAAAAGTCCGTCGCGCTCAATCGTGTAGCGTACTTGTTCAGAGCCGGGCGTGATAGTGAATTCCGATTTTGCTTTCAAGTGTTTGTCGACGGCTTGTTTTGCAATGCTTGCCGCACGGGAAATGTCTTCGTAGGAAGAGTTCGTGCAAGAGCCGATAAGACCGACATCGAGTTTTTCGGGCCAATTATTCTTGCGCACTTCATCAGCGAATTTAGAGAGCGGCGTAGCGCGGTCAGGCGTGAACGGTCCGTTGATGTGCGGCTCTAATTCGGAAAGATTGATTTCGATGAGTTGGTCAAAATACTTTTCAGGATTGGCGTAGACTTCGGGGTCGCCGGTGAGGTGTTCAGCGACGGCATCAGCGGCTTTGGCGACATCGGCTCTGCCAGTAGCGATGAGATAATTTTTCATTTTTTCATCATAGCCAAAAATGCTGGTGGTTGCACCGATTTCCGCACCCATGTTGCAAATCGTGCCTTTGCCTGTGGCGGAAAGCGTTTTCGCGCCCTCGCCGAAGTATTCAACCACGGCACCTGTTCCACCTTTGACGGTCAAAATTCCGGCGACTTTCAAAATCACATCTTTGGCGGAAGTCCAGCCGTTCATTTTGCCCGTGAGTTTCACGCCGATGAGTTTTGGGAATTTGAGTTCCCACGCTAAGCCTGCCATCACATCGCACGCATCTGCGCCGCCAACACCAATCGCAATCATTCCCAATCCGCCTGCATTGACCGTATGCGAATCCGTGCCAATCATCATGCCGCCGGGGAAGGCATAATTTTCAAGAATAACTTGGTGAATAATCCCTGCACCCGGCTTCCAAAAGCCAATGCCATATTTGTTGGAAACGGAAGCGAGAAAGTCATACACTTCTTGATTGTCTTTGATGGCTTGCGCTAAATCTTCTTTCGCACCTGATTTGGCAACGATAAGATGGTCGCAGTGAACGGTTGATGGGACGGCGACTTTCGGTCGTCCGGCTTGCATAAATTGAAGCAATGCCATTTGTGCGGTTGCGTCTTGCATCGCGACACGGTCGGGTGCGAAATCCACATATGATTTTCCGCGCTCAAAGTGTTGAAGCGGTTGCTCGTGCCACAAGTGCGCATAAAGAATTTTCTCGGTGAGCGTGAGCGGTCGTGATAGAACCTTGCGAGCGGCGGCAATGCGTTCAGGAAGGCGTTGATACACGGCTTGTATCATTTCAAAATCAAATGCCATACTACTTCTCCTTTTTTTGGTGTGTTAGCCCTTCGGCGAGACAGTGAGATTGAATGAAAAGAATTTACAGAAATTGTTCGAATAAAATGCTTTCGTATATTGAGCGGAAACCCTGTTGCATCGCTCAATATGAAGTGCCCACGAAACTCAAATAACTTTGTATCATGGTCAAGCATTTTCTCATTGACGGCTACAATCTTGCACATAAACTCTACACCATAAAAAACAACTTGCAACTGGTGCGCGATAAAGTTCAGCGATTGGTTTCAAATTATGCGATGCAAAAAAAGTGTAAAGCAACCATAGTCTTTGACGGAAAATGGAACCTGGATACGGTTGAGCATTACTCGAACGTTACGGTTGTTTTTACAACGAGCGGCGAAAATGCAGATACACGCATCAAGAAGATGATAGATGAAACGCCAAACAAATCCTCGTTGTGCGTGGTCAGTTCGGATAATGAAATCCTGAACTATGCCAAAGCCTCTCGTGCTAAAACGATGCGCTCGGAAGATTTTATCACGGAGTTACACGCAAAACCTAACCATTCTTCAAATCCAACTGGTAACAATGACCAAAAACCTGAGACACCTGATTTAGAAGACCTTGATATCTGGAAAAAACTTTTTGAGCAAAATTAAGGGCGATTACGATTATTCGTTTCGCGGCGACCAACAACCATAAACGCGCAATCAGTATGAGCGTTAGAAACAACAAAGCCGTTCTGTTCAGTTTAGATGTTTTGACGAAGCACAAGGCGGAGCGCGAAAGTTTAGATGTGCATTTAGAACTGCCGTTAAGCACCTCTTGCCTGATACTTT
>Ga0272446_1002054_pt1 | contig 28174 bp, 23 predicted proteins | sample YNPCB0061_FD_194587 | JGI IMG/M metagenome (GOLD analysis project Ga0272446, IMG submission 194587) | Hot spring microbial mat communities from Yellowstone National Park, WY, United States - YNP-CB-006-1 | ecosystem: Environmental > Aquatic > Thermal springs > Hot (42-90C) > Sediment | place...
CGCGCGCACGAGCGATGTTTTGCCCAGCCCTGGCAAGCCCTCCAGCAGGACATGGCCGCCGGCAATGATAGCGATGAGCGTATGCCGGATAATGTCGCGCTGGCCGACAATCGCGCGAGACACCTGCTGCTCCAGTCGCGTGGCGATGTCGCTGAATAGCTCAGGCGTCATCGACGATGCTCGTTGTTCTGCCATGATTCAAAATCCAAAATCCAAAATCGAGAGTCCTATGGTACCTGAATCACGGCGAAGACCGGCTTGCCGAACAGGATGCCCTGCGGGCCGCGAAGCTGCCATGTGCTGGTGTATACGCCGGGCTTCTCTGGCGCCACGAAGGTCACGCTGATATCGACCGTGGCCCCCGGCGCGGCGGCTGACACTGGCGCTCGACCTGGGGCGCTCATGCGTTCGCCGCGCAAGAACACCAGTTCAACACTGGCATCCCAGGCGCAGGCGCCGGAATTGCGCACGCGCCATGTTTTGACAAAGGGCGTCTTGCGCGCGATTGGCGTGTAGTCGGGGATGGTGATGTCGGCCACAAACTCGGCGTCGGGTTGACAGGCCCCGGCCGGCTCACCGGATGGCCGGTCCTGAAAGGTGAATAAAGCCACTCGTTCAACGATGCTGATGCGGACGCTGGCCGGCGCGCTGATTGCGCCGGAGGCGTCCTGGGCTGTGGCGAGCAGCACGACCTGGCCGATCTGCGTTGGTGTAAACGACAGGCGCGCGGAGAAAGTCGATGAGAGTGAGGCGTTGGTCTGGGATGCGAGTGGGTTGCCGGATAGATCACCGGCGCGCAATTCCAGCAAAGCCACGCCGCGCGTTGCGGCGGCGGCCACGTGCAGGTCGATCGGCTGTCCCACCGCAAACTGCGCCCCATCTGGCGGCGACACAATCGCAACCACCGGCCTGAGCGCCGCATCCGGCGCAGCGCAAGCGATTGCCAACCAGCACGCGAGAGAGCACGACAGCAATGAGGTGAGCACACGGCGGCGCACGCGGCGATTATAAGACAGGCAGGCGGCGCAGGCTTCAGCGCGCCCTTTCCCAAAGAGTGGCTCATGTAGAATCGGAACGCTATGCCATTGTCGGGCCGGTCAAAGTGGCGGTCGTTGTTGCCTCAGGATACTCTGCGAAGGCTTCAATTGTCCATTCTGCTGTCATCGCTGGGGATCGTCGTTATCACCGCTGGCCTTCCGGTCTACCTCTCAGAGATCGGCGCAACCGGCTTTGAACTGGGTGGCGTGTTTGCTGTGGGCGCGCTGACAACGGCATTGCCCCGACCGCTCATCGGACGCGCGCTCGACCTGCATGGCCGCAAACGTTTCCTTGTTGCTGGCATCATCATTGTGGCGCTGTCCATGGTCTTGTATGGGCTGGCGCGCGATATCGGGATGCTGTTTGTGGCCAGCACGGCCCAGGGGTTTGGCACTGGCACGATGCTCTTGTCGGCCTACGCCATGACTGCCGACCTGACCCTGCGCAGCGGGCGGGGAGGCAGCTTTGGCAGCACAGAGCAGGCGCAGTATCGCGGAGGACTGTATGGCGGCTTGCTCGCGGCGCCGGTGCTGCTTTTCACCGGCTTCGACCAGGCCGGCAATCTGCGCATCACGCCCGACGCATGGTCGATCCTGTTCATGCTCTTTGCGCTTGGCGCGCTGGCCGGCCTCGCCATTGCCGTGTTTGGCCTGGGCGAGACCTATGCGCGCGCGCCTGAAACCGGCGAGCCGGTCAGCCACGAAGCCAACAAGATCGACAGGCAGCTCTATGTGCTGATGGCGATCGTGGCGCTCACCAGCGCATCATCGGCCGGCATCGCGCCGTTTATCCTGAAGTTCATCCAGGACCACATTACTCAGAATCTGCTGTTGCTTGGGTTGGCTTACCTGCCCGCCTCGCTGGTCTGGGGGTTTATGCCGTCGCGCATGGGCCTGATCGCCGACCGATTTGGCCGCAAGCTGCCCATTGCCGTGGGTCTGACCATGAGCGGGCTTTTCTCGGCGGTGATTCCGCTGCTCACGACCATCGTGCCGCTGGCGTTGTTTGCCATGATCGAGGCGCTCTGCTATTCGGCGGCGGTGCCGGCAGAGCAGGCGTTCGTGGCCGATATGACCGGCGGCAAGCGCCGGGGCATCGGGTTTGGCCTGTACACGCTGGCGCAATCAGCCGGTCGCGTAATCGGCCCGCTGATCATGGGCGCGTTGTACGATCAATTTCGCGCCGGCCCGTTTGTCGCCAACGCGGTCATTCTGCTGCTGGGCAGCGGCCTGGTGCTGTTCATGTTGCGCGACCCCTGGCGCAGGCGTGTGCCGTCCGTGTCCAGCGGCAAGTGACCCTGAGCGAGATCTGTATTCCCGAGGCGTCAATTGAGCAAAAGCTATCGCGTGGGCTATCTGTATGCCCCTGTGTTCCTGGCGCACACGCTGCCACGACACCCGGAAAGTCCTGCCCGGCTTGAAGCAGTGATGACGCTGTTGCGCGCAAGCGGAGAGCTGGATCGGTTGACCTGTCTGCCGTTTGTGGCGGCGACGCTGCCGCAACTCTGCGCGGCGCATGTTGACGCCTATGTTGAACTGGTGAAGCAACTTTCTGCGCGCGGCGGCGCGATGCTCGGGCCGGACACGTACATCAACCGGGCGTCGTTCGAGGCTGCATCCTCGGCGGCAGGGGCGGCCCTGGCGGCGGCGCGGGCTGTCCTGGCCGGCGCTGTGGATCGCGCATTCGCGCTCGTCCGGCCGCCCGGCCACCACGCCTTCGCCGATCACGGCGAAGGGTTTTGCCTGTTCAACAACGTCGCCGTTGCAGCCAAATATGCGCTGGGCGATGCGCCTGCCGATGAGACCGGCGGGCGCTCGACGCCCCTTGAGCGCGTGATGATCGTGGACTGGGATGTGCATCACGGCAACGGCACGCAGTCAATCTTCTACGAAGACCCGCGTGTGTTGTTTGTGTCGATCCATCAATCGCCGCTGTACCCGTTGTCTGGCCGGATTGACGAGACTGGGGCCGGCGCAGGGCGGGGAACCACGGTTAATGTGCCGCTGCCTCCCGGCGTCGGTGATGACGGCTACGCGCGCGTGTTGGATGAGATCGTCGTTCCCCTGGCGCGCCGCTACCGGCCTCAACTGCTGATGATGTCGGCCGGCTTCGACGCGCACTGGGTCGATGAACTGGCCGGCATGAGTGTGTCGCTGCGCGGCTTTGCGCGGATTGTCGCCGCCCTGGCGCAGCTAAGCGAAGAACTGTGTGAAGGCCGGCTGGTGGCGACGCTGGAGGGCGGCTACGATCACGATGTGCTAAGCTACGGCGTGCTCAACACGTTGCGTGTGCTGCGCGGCGAAAGTCCCGATGCTGCGCTCGACCCGCTCGGCCCCTTCACTGGCCGGCTGGTGTCTGCAGAGCCAATGATCCGCCAGGTGAAGGCTGTGCATGGCCTGTCGTAACAGAACACAGACCACAGAGCACAGATCACAGATCAGCACAGTGTATGGGGCGTGGGAGTCAATCGTCAGTCGTCAGTTGTCAATCCAAAATCTAAAATCCAAAATCCAAAATCGAACATCGCCATGTCTATCACAGTTCTACTGGGCGCCCAATGGGGCGATGAAGGCAAAGGTCGCATCACCGACGCGCTGGCGGCGGACGCCGATGTGGTGGCGCGCTTCAACGGCGGCGACAACGCTGGCCACTCCATCACCATCGGCTCGCACGTTGTGCGGCTGCATCAGGTCCCGTCGGGCATTTTTCGAGCCGGCTGTCTCAACATCATCGGCAATGGCGTGGTGCTGAATCCGCGCAATTTGCTGAAAGAGATAGCCGAGATCGAGGCAGCCGGCGCGCCGGTGACGCCGGAGCGGCTGCGCATCAGCGAAAACGCGCACGTTATTTTGCCGGGGCATATCGCCCTGGACGCAGCCCGTGAGACGACCGGCGGCAGCGCAATCGGCACGACTCAGCGCGGCATCGGCTTTGCGTACATGGACAAGGCGTCGCGCACGGGCATTCGCGCCGGCGCGATGGCCGACCCGGAGCGTTTCGCCGACAAGGTGCATCAACACATTGTCGCCGTCAATCAAACGCTTACGCGCGACTACGGCAAGCCGGCCCTGGACGCGGACGCGCTGGCGGCAGAGTACGCCGCCGCAGCGCGCCGGCTCGGCCCGTTTCTGGCGAACACTGTGCTGATCGTGAATGAGGCGCTGGCGCAGGGCAAGCGCGTGCTGGCTGAGGGCGCGCAGGGCGTGTTGCTTGACATCGACCACGGCACGTATCCGTTTGTCACCTCGTCGAGCGCGACGGTGGGCGGCGTCTGCACCGGCCTCGGTGTGCCCCCCAAGGCCATCCAGCGCGTGGTGGGAGTGACCAAGGCGTTCAGCACGCGCGTCGGTGGCGGGCCGTTTGTGACCGAACTGCAAGGCGAGCTGGCGGCGCGCTTGCGCGGCACCGGCGCCAACCCGTGGGATGAGTACGGCTCGACGACCGGCCGGCCGCGCCGGGTGGGCTGGCTCGACGCCGTGGCGCTGCGCTACGTGGCTCGCATGAACGGCATGGACGAGCTGGCGCTGACCAAACTCGACATCCTCAGCGGCTTGGAGACGTTGCGGATTGCAGTGGCCTATGCGCACAAAGGCGTGAAGATCGACGACTTGCCGCAGGACAGCGACATGCTGGCCGAATGCGCGCCGGTGTACGAGGAGCTGGCCGGCTGGCATGAGCCGGTGAGCCACGCGCGGACATTTGCCGATTTGCCGCGCAATGCGCAGGCTTACATCGCGCGCATTGAGGAGCTGGTCGGCGCGCCGGTGTCGATTGTGAGCGTGGGGCCGGAGCGCGAGCAGATGGTGGCGCGGTAAGGCATGGCATGAGGCATGATGTGGTCGGCGATCAGGCATCGTATCTGCGTGTCATGATCCGCACCGGCCAACTGCTGGGGGATATCGCGCAGGCGCTTGGGTACGAACTGCTGCGGATTGATCTGTTTCGGACGCGATTTGCCACGGCGACGCGCGAGCAACTGCGCGAGGAAGTCGTTGTGCTGCGGTGGGTGTCTTGACTATTGCGAAATCCGCGTATAATAGCCGCTAGAACTTTTGTTCTAGTCGGCCTGTTTGATGGCAACCAAACCCGAAAATCAGCGGAGGAACCCGATGGCTTCAACCGATGGCAAGAAGAAGGCGCTCGAAATCGCCATGGCATCCATTCTCAAGTCGCACGGCGATGGCGCGGTGATGCGCCTGGGCGAGGCGACGCACATGCAGGTGGACACCATCCCCACCGGCAGCCTGGCGCTCGACATCGCGCTTGGCGTGGGCGGCATCCCGCGCGGCCGCATCACCGAAATCTACGGCCCCGAATCATCGGGCAAGACCACCATTTGCCAGCACGTGGTGGCCGAGGCGCAGAAGCGCGGCGGCGTGGCGGCCTTCATCGACATGGAGCACGCCCTCGATCCTTCGTATGCCGCCCGCTGCGGCGTCAACGTCGAGGAGTTGATCGTGTCGCAGCCGGACACGGGCGAGCAGGCCTTCGACATTGCCGAGCAGCTTATCCGCTCCAGCGCGGTGGATGTCGTCGTCATCGACTCGGTGGCGGCGCTGGTGCCCAAGGCGGAGATCGAGGGCGAGATTACCGACCAGCAACCCGGCATTCAGGCGCGTTTGATGAGCCGGGCGTGCCGCCGGCTTTCGGGCGTCATCAAGCAGACGAACACGGCCGTCATCTTCACCAACCAGCTTCGCCAGAAGATCGGGGTCATGTTCGGCAATCCTGAAACGACCACGGGCGGCATGGCGCTGAAGTTCTACGCCTCGGTGCGCCTGGACGTGCGTCGCATTCAGGCCATCAAGGGTGGGGGCGAGGTGACCGGCAGCCGCACCCGTGTGCGCGTCACCAAGAACAAAGTGGCGCCGCCGTTCCGCGAGGCTGAGTTCGACATCATGTACAACGAGGGCATCAGCAAGCTCGGCGACATGCTCGACGTGGCGATTGCCATGAACATCATCGAGAAGCGCGGCACGTTCATCCTGTACGAGGGGACGCGCATCGGCCAGGGCCGTGAAAACGCCAAGACATACCTGAAAGAGCATCCTGAAGTGGCCGATCGGATCGAAACGGCGGTGCGCGGCAGCATCGCAGCCGGCGCGGCGGCCAAAGTTGCGCCGCTCACCAAGCCCGAGGCCGGCGAAGATGAGGGGGAAGAACCGCTCATTGAAGAGTGATTGGGTTGATCACCAGCGGGTTCCCGAAGGGGTTTGGCGCAGCTGCTCAGTCTGAACAAGCGCCTGCCTGTCAAAGCAGGCGCTTGCATGCGCCTGTGGGCCATCGACGCCGGGGCCTCAGCGCGAGACAAACGGACTGTCCGCGATCAGCCAGCGCCACTCGACAGTGCGGGCAGACTCATCCCCTGTGACGCCGATGCGCGGGGACACGCGCACCCTGTCGTCGGCGACCGGCTTGCCGCGTTCGATGAAGAGCCGGCTGCCGGCTTGCAGCATGTCATAGCCGGAGAAGGCGCGGTCGATCGCCAGCGCCCGGCACAACCGCGCCGGCCCGCGACACAGGTCTCGATCAGCCGGCGGGCGGCCTGAGGCGGCGCGGTTCCTGCGCATGATCTCCACCCCCTCGACCGGCTCCAGCGCGCGCACCAGCACTGCTGCGGGGATGCCGGCAGCCTCGGTCACCACATTGAAGCAGTAGTGCATGCCGTAGATGAAGTACACGTAGGCGACGCCCGGTTGCATGAACATCGGAGCATTGCGCGGCGTCCATCCGCGATAGGCGTGCGCGGCTGCGTCGCCGGGGCAATAGGCTTCTGTTTCGACGATGATGCCGCTCAGCCGCGCGCCGTTGTCCAGCACGCGCACCAGCCGCATGCCCAGCAGATCGCGCGCGACCAGCCGCGTGTCGCGCGCGAAGAACGATCGCGCCAGCCGGCTCACATCTGCATTCCCGCTCCTCAGCCTTCGCTCAGGCGAGTTCGCTCAGCGCCTCGATCAGTTCGTCGATCTCGTCGCGGGTGTTGGTTTCGGTGCAGCACAGCAGCATGTGATTGCGCAGATGGGGATAGTCCTTGCTCAGATCGAAGCCGCCGATGATGTCGTGTTCGTTCAGCAGATAGTCGTTGACCTCAGAGACGGGCAGGGGGCACTCCACCACGAATTCGTTGAAGAAGGGGCGGTTGTCCCAGACGGTGTAGTCGTCGAGCCGGCCGATCCGGTCCGCCGCGTAATGCGCCTTGTGATAGCACAGGCTCGCCACCTGTTGTAGCCCCTGCCTGCCCAGCGCGCTCATATACACGCAGGCCGCCAGCGCCATCAGGCCCTGATTGGTGCAAATGTTGCTGGTGGCTTTGTCGCGCCGGATGTCTTGCTCGCGCGTCTTGAGGGTGAGCACGTAGCCGCGCCGGCCATCCTTGTCCACCGTCTCGCCCACGATGCGGCCTGGAATGCGGCGCATGAATTCGCGCCGGGTGGCGAAGAACCCCAGATACGGCCCGCCGAAGCTGAGCGGTATGCCCAACGGCTGTCCCTCGCCGACGGCCACATCAGCGCCATAGTCGGCCGGCGGCTTGAACAGCCCCAGCGATATGGGATTGACGGCCGCCACCAGCAGCGCGCCCTTTGCGTGAACCTGCTCCGCGACCCCGCTGACTTCCTCGAACTGGCCAAAAAAGTTCGGGTTCGCGATGCACAGGCAGGCGGTGTCTTCATCGACCAGCTCGATCAGCTCCTCGATCCGGCTCACGGTGTCCGCCTTTTCGTCGCCGGTCACGCGCAACTCGGTTCTGAACTGGGTGTAGGTGCGCAGCGTTTGGCGGTAGTGCGGGTGGACAGCCGGCGACACCACCATTTTTTTGCGCCCTGTGGTGTTGACGGCCATCAGGGCTGCTTCGCTGAAAGCAGTGGCGCCGTCGTAATGCGAGGCTGTGCAGATCTCGAAGCCGGTCAGGTTCCCGATCATGCTCTGGAACTCAAAGATGGCCTGCAAGGTGCCCTGGCTGACCTCCGGCTGATAGGGGGTGTAAGCGGTGAAAAACTCGCCGCGCCGGATCACATGATCGACCAGGCTGGGGATGTAGTGATTGTACGCGCCGGCGCCCAGAAAGCAGGCGTAGTGATTCATGTCCGCATTGGCGTCGGCCAGGCTCTGCAATTCCCAGAGCGCCTCCATCTCCGTCAATGCCTCCGGCAGGTTCAGGTCTGGAAAGCGGTATTTGGCCGGAACCGCGTCAAACAGATCGTCCAGTTTGTTGACACCGATCGTGTCCAGCATTTCGCGGCGCTCGAAATCGGTGTGAGGGATGTAGTTCATATGGATGCGTGAATAATATGGATGTCAAAATGAATGCGCCGCGAGAGCGGCGCATTCACATGCGCTGCGCGCTAGTGTTCTTCCGCCTTCAAGAATTCCTCATAGGCCGCTGCGTCGAGCAATTGCGACCATTCTGCCGGGTCGCGGGGCTTGATCTTCACCAGCCAGCCCTCTCCATATGGATCTTTGTTGATGATTTCTGGCGCCTTCTCCAGTGCGGAGTTGACAGCGGTGATGGTCCCACTCACGGGCATGTACACGTCGGACGCCGCTTTTACGGACTCCACAGCGCCGAACCGATCGCCGGCCTTCAGCGTGTCGCCCACGCGGGGCAACTCGACATACACCAGGTCGTTCAGGGCTTGTTGCGCGTGGTCGCTGATGCCGCATACGATCACATCGCCTTCGGGGCGCGCCCATTCGTGGGTTTTCAGGTATCGCGCGCTTGCATCGACTGTTGAACTCATTGCGATCTCCTCAGTAATGATGTTGTTGTGAGAGCGCCCGCGCCAGCCGGTCTTGTGACTCTGACACGGATGTTGCGCGAGCGGACTTCATTTGCTCAGATTATCACACTGCTGGCTGGCCGGCGCAGACAACTCTCGCAGGCTGCGCAAATCTGCCAGAGGCCGTCGCCGGCAGGGGTTACAATTGCGTTCTGTTCTGTTGGATGAGGATCTGTCAAGGTGGCGTAATGGATGCACGATTGGCGGAGATATTGAGTGTGGGCGCGCGCGATCGGCTGATGGCCGATGCAAGCCGCATCGATGAAAGCCGGGGCGCGGACAGGGCAGAAGGCGCGGATGATTCTGTGGTCGTGTTCACACTTGATGGGAACCAGATCGCCGGCTCGGATGAAGACGCAGTCTTTGATCGCGCTGACAATGATGGTTCTGGCGGAGGAGGCTGGGGGGATAGCGGCGGCTATGATGATGGCGCGCATCGGCGCGCGCCACAGCCAGAGCTGTCGGACGAAAGACGCGACAGGGTCATTGTCATGATGGTCGGCGCTCTGGCGGCGGGCACTGCGCTGCTGATCGCGGGAATTATGCTTGCCGGCGCGCTGGGCTGGATTCAGCCGGCTTGCGGCGCCGTTCTGGTGACGCACACCGCGACCTGCCGCAGCGCCTCAGGACTTTATACGACTCTCAAGCCAGCCATCACGCCAGACTGGAGCCGATATCGACTCGACGCGCCGGCCGGTCAGCAGCAGCCGACACCATAGCGAAGAGGCGCTTTTCGTTTCAACTATGCCTGTCCCGCCGCACTGCGCTGGCACAGCGGATTCGATCCGCATAGCCGGCCAGTCCCCTCAAAAAGGCGTCTGATGCCCTCAATCCTTCGGGGTTTCATGCGGTAAGATACACGGGTTCGCAATCGGGCCTGCAATTCTGTCGTGAGGTGAATCGCACATGGCAACGCGGATCGAATCCGCTCTCGCGCCCGCGCTGGGACGCACTGTGGCTGAGGCCGTAGAAGCCGCTTCTGCGCCAAAGCCGCGCGTCGCATCGAGCAAACTGAGCTTGTGGTGCGAGCGTTTCATTGAAGCCGGCTGGCTGGCCGCTGTCATCGTCGCGCCGCTCTTCTTCAACATCTATTCCAGCCGCGTGTTCGAGCCGGACAAGCTCACCACAGTGCGGTCGATTGCGCTCATGATGGCTATTGCCTGGCTGGTTAAATGGATCGAGGACCGCCGTCAGCCGGCGTCGGAAGCGCGTGTCACGTGGCGCACGCCGCTGGTCTTGCCAACGCTGATCCTGGTTGCTGTCTACATGATCAGTTCGCTGCTGTCGGTGGCGCCGCGCACGAGCCTGCTCGGCTCGTACCAGCGTTTGCAGGGAACCTACACCACCTTTTCGTACATCGTGATCTTTCTGCTCATGTTGCAGAACCTGCGCGCGCGGGCGCAGTTTGACCGGCTGGTCAATCTGGTCATACTGAACTCGCTGCCGATCGCCATGTATGGCATGTTGCAGCGCGCCACAGCGGACCCGCTGCCGTGGGGCGGCGATGTGACCGAGCGCGTGGCCGGCAACATGGGCAATGCCATCTTCATCGCGGCCTATCTGATCATGACGTTTTTCCTGGCGCTGGGCAAGATCGCGGACGCGTTTGCTTCTGTGCTGACCAGCGACGAAGTGCGACTGGTGGATGTGGTGCGCACAGCCGGCTACATCCTCATCGCGTTGCTGAATGGCTTTGTGGTCATGGCGCTATCTGGCAGCCGCGGTCCGCAGTTGGGCATGCTGGCCGGTCTGTTTTTCATCGTGCTGCTGCTGGCCCAACTGCTCCGGCGCAAAAAACTGCGCTTGCTGCTGACGTTGGGCTGGATCGGCGCCGGCCTTGCGGGCGGCGTGTTTCTGGTTCTGCTCAATATGCCGGACTTCAAGGCCTTTGACGGGCTGCGGCAGATGCCCATCCTTGGCCGGCTGGGAACAGCGCTGTCCTTCACAGAAGGCACCAATGCCGTGCGCAACCTGATCTGGCAAGGCGCCAGCAAACTGGTCGCCCCGCATGACCCGCTCGTCTTCCCAGAGCAGCCGAGCGGCAGCTTCATGATCTGCGCCGGCCCCGACAACAAGGACGCCTGCAATGCCATTCGCCCGTTGATCGGTTATGGGCCGGAGTCAATGTATGTGGCCTACAACCGTTTCTATCCGCCTGAACTGGCGCATTTCGAGGCGCGCAACGCCTCGCCCGATCGCAGTCACAATGAAACCTGGGACGCGCTGGTGATCACCGGCGGCGTCGGTCTGCTGGCGTATATGTTCCTCTTCGGCAGTTTCTTCTACTTCGGGTTCAAGTGGATTGGCCTGGTGAGGACCCGATTTGAGAAGATTCTGTTTCCCTTGCTGCTGGTTGGCGGCAGCATTGTTTCGGTGATTGGATTCACCGCCGCGGTCGGCGTGAACGCCCTGGGCGTGGGCGTGGCCTTCGGAGTCGCCCTGGGCCTGCTGGTCTATCTCATCATCAGCGCCCTGATCAACGCCTTCGGCAAAGCTGCGACCGAGATGCGTTCCGAGATGCGCCTGCGCGATCAGGTCATGGTCATCGCGTTGCTTTCAGCAGTAATGGCGCACTTCATCGAAATTCACCTGGGTATTGCCATCGCCTCGACGCGCACACATTTTTGGGCGTTTGCGGCCATGATGGTTGTGCTGGGGCTGGGATGGCTGAACGACTCTCGGGTTGCCGCGCCGGCTGATTCTGCGACCACCGGCGGCCAATCTGCCAGTGCGTCGGCAGCCAGTCTGCCTGCCCCGGGCGCCGGTCCTGCTGTTGCCGCCAGATCCCGCGCTGCCGAGGCTTCGCCGGCGGCAGCCGCCAGCCGGCGCCGCGGATCGAATTCGCGGCGTCGCGCTGCTCAGCAGGTGGCTGCCCCGTCCGATCGCAGGTCATCGTCCTCCGGTCTGGCTTTGCCACCCTGGTTCGGGCCGGTCGTGGTCAGCGGGCTTTTCCTCGGTCTGGTGCTGGGCATTCTGGCATTCGACTTCACCACGAACTCGGATCGCAACACTGTGCCAGCCGTTGTGTTCTGGGATGCCCTGACCAAAGTGCGCGGCGAGCGATCTTACGGCATTCTGGCCATGTTCCTGCTCACCTGGATCGTTGGCAGCCTGTTGCTGGTGGGAGACGCGCATCGCAGTGGGACGCTGATGATCCGCGAGAAGGATAACTTCGCGCCGCTGGCGACAGCCGTGGCGTTGTGCATGTCAGTGTCATTGCTGGTGACGATTGCCTTTGGCACATTCATCGCCGGCCGGCTGGTGGATTTCATCGCCGCCGGCCAGAACACGGTCGATACTATCCTGAGCATCGCCGGGCAACTGGGCGCCTTTCCCGCATATTTGTATCTGCTGATCGGCGTCGTGATGGTGTTAGGAGCGACCCTCATGCGCAAAGAAGAGCCGATGCAGCCCCGCGAGACGATGACCGCCGGCGGCCTGGCCCTTGCGCTCCTGGCCTTCCCCATCGGTCTGTGGACGATGTCGACCAGCAATCTTCAGCCCATTGCCGCAGACATCGTCTACAAGCAGGCGGCGCCCTGGGACCAGCAGGGTGGCACGGTGCTCCAGCCGGGCACGAACGTGCAGGGTTGGGATATGGCTATCGAACACTACCGCCGCGCCATCGCGCTGGCGCCCAACGAGGATTTCTATTACCTGTGGCTGGGCCGGGCGTTGCTGGAGAAGGCCAAATCCACGCAGAACACTCAGGCGCTGCGCTCATGGCCGGACAATCCGCCATTCACCAGAGTGATCGACGACGGGCCGCAGAATTGGAACCGGCTGCCCAACACGCTGCCGTCAGCCAGCATGAGCCAGGAGGACCTGCTCATCGCCGCCGAGGTGATTCTGAACGAGGCCCGCATCATCAATCCGCTGAACACCGACCACAGCGCCAACCTGGCGCGCATGTGGCGGCAGTCGGGGGATATTGCCGCCGACCCGCAGGTCCGGCAGCAGCGCTACCTCAACTCGTCGAAAGAATACGAGACGGCCACGACGCTCAGCCCCAACAATGCCGTATTGTGGAATGAATGGGGATCGCTGTACCTGTACGCCTTCAACGACCCGGCGAGAGCGATGGAGAAGCTCGATCGCTCGGTCAGCATCGACGCGAAGTTCGACCAGACCTATCTGCTGCGCGGCGAAATGCTCATGCAACAAGCAGCCCAGCTTGACCAGCAGCGTCAGATGTCAGCGCAGATTGCCGCCACAATTCCGGCCACCGACACGAAGGCCTTGCAGGAGGCGCAGGCGGCGCAACAGGCGGCTGACGAAGCGTATCGAGCCAAACTGCGCGAAGCGCGCATCGAGTTCACGAATGCCATCAGCGCAAACCCGAATAGCTCGCAGGCTTATAACGTGTTGACCTACATCGATCAACAGCTCGGCGACATTGCATCGGCCATCAGCGTCACCCAGGCGTTGATCGACCTGAATCCCACAGACTGGAACGGCTACAAGAACCTGGCCCTGCTGTATCGAGACGCGAACCAGCCGGATCGGGCGCGCGAGGCGGCCGAGAAGGCTCTCGAGTTGGCGCCCCAGGAACAGCAGGCCGGCCTTCAGGCGTTCATCGCGCAGTTGGGCAACAGCGCGCCATAGCCCTGCCACTAATACGCGCCACCCGCACCAACATGGTTGTAACGGTCATCATTCTCTTCGTGGGCGCCCTGGTGATTGCGACGGCGATGACGCCGGTGAGCAAATGGCTGGCTCCGCGGGTCGGGGTCATGGACAGGCCCAACGCCCGGAAAATCCACGCGTCGCCCGTGCCGCGCATGGGCGGCGTTGCCATCTTCTCGGCTGTCATGGTTGTTGTGGTGCTGTTCGGCGGCCAGCAGGAAATTCAACAGTCGGCGGCGATCCTGTTTGGCGCTGCTTTCATGTCTTTTCTGGGCCTGGCGGACGACCGCTTTACCCTCAGCGCCTACCTGCGGCTGGCGCTTCAATTCGGCGCGGCGCTGTTCGTCTGGTTCGCCGGCATTCGCATCCAGATGTTCTCCATCGACTGGCTCGACGCTGCGCTCACCGTGCTGTGGATTGTCGGCATCTCGAACGCGATGAACTTTCTCGACAACATGGACGGCTTGCTGGCCGGCATCAGCGCGGTCATGTCGGCCTTCTTTCTGGTGCTGGCTGTGTTGAACGGCCAGGTGCTGGTGGCCACGTTGTCGGCGGCGCTGATGGGCGCCTGCATCGGGTTTCTGTTCTGGAATCTCAACCCGGCCACTGTCTTTATGGGCGATTCGGGCAGCATGTTTCTTGGCTTTCTGCTGGCGTGTGTGGCGATCAAACTGCGGTTCGTTGCTCAGGCGCCGAGCGTGTCGTGGATGGCGCCGGTGATCGTGATGGCGCTGCCGGTGTTCGATATGACGCTGGTCGTCATCTCTCGGCTCCGTCGCGGCAAGAATCCGTTGACCACGCCCGGCAAGGATCACACATCGCATCGCATCGCCGACCATGGATTCAGCCGCCGCGAGGCGGTGTTGATACTGTATCTGGTGTGCTGCGCGCTTGGTGTGGTGGCGTTGCTGGTTTCGGCGGCCGATGAGACGGCTGCGCGCATCCTGGGCATAGCTGTCGCCTGCGTCGCGGCCTATATGCTTTGGCACATGGAGTTTGGACCGTGGAAGCTCAAAACAATTCCCGACGAATCGGTCAAAGACCGTCAGACCAGCGCATCGCAGTCATAGGCCTGGGCTATGTTGGTCTGCCGCTCGCCATTGCCTTTGCGCGCCGGGGGCGCCATGTGGTCGGTGTAGACCTGGATCCGCGCAAGATCAGTCAGCTCCGCGCGCGGGCCAGCTATATCCCGGATGTCCCCACGGCGGACGTGGCCGCCGCCGTGGAGGCCGGCTGTTTCGAGGCCACGACGGACTACGACCGGCTTCGGGATCGCGATGTCATCTTCATCTGCGTGCCCACGCCCTATGACGCCATGCGCGCGCCGGACCTGTCTTTCATCGTCAACGCCGCCGAGGGCATCCAGTCCCGCCTGCGGCGCGGCCAGATGATTGTTTTGCAGAGCACCACTTACCCCGGCACCACCGAGGAGATCGTGCGCCCCATTCTGGAGAAAAGCGGCCTCACATGCGATGTTGATTTTGATCTGGCGTTCTCGCCAGAGCGCATCGACCCTGGCCGCAGCGACTTCACCGTGGCGAATACGCCCAAAGTGGTGGGCGGGACGACCCCACAGGCCACGGCGCGGGCCGCCGAACTGCTCAGCATCATGGGCGCCCCGATTGTGCAAGTGTCCTCGCCCCGTTCAGCCGAGATGACCAAGCTGCTCGAAAACATCTTCCGCTCGGTGAACATCGCGCTCGTCAATGAACTGGCGCGTCTGTGTGAAAGAATGGGGATCGACATTTGGGAGGTGATCAACGCCGCCAAAACCAAGCCGTTTGGCTACATGCCATTCACGCCCGGTCCAGGTGTCGGCGGCCACTGCATCGGCGTCGACCCCTACTACCTGTCGTGGAAGGCGCGCGAGTTCGATTTCTACACCCGCTTTATCGAACTGGCGGCAGAAGTCAATCAGTCGATGCCCTTTCATGTGGTCGATCTCACCGAAATGGCGTTGAGCGGCATTGGTATGCCGTTGCGCGACGCGCAAGTGCTTGTGCTGGGTGTTGCCTTCAAGCGCGACATCGACGACGCGCGCAATTCGCCTTCAGAGCGGATCATCGAGTTGCTGCTCAACCGTGGCGCGAAAGTCGCCTATCACGATCCCTACGTGCCGTGTTTTCAGGTTGGCGGCGATGTCTTTCACCGCAACGTCGAGTCTTTGCTGTCGCAGCCCCTCACTGAGGCCAGCCTCAAGGCGGCTGACTGTGTCGTGATCGCCACCGGCCACCGTAGCATTGACTATGGCTATGTGGTCCGGCACGCCAAAGTTGTGGTGGATTGTTGCAACGCAACCGCCCCGGTCAAAGAAGGCCGCTCGAAAATACTGCGTCTGGGGAGCGGCGTGCGCGAGTGAGCGCCCGGGGCGGGCCGGCTGCGCTGTTGTCGGCGCAGCGCCGAGGATGGGTGGTACAGGACTTGAACCTGTGACCTCTTGTGTGTAAAACAAACGCTCTAACCAGCTGAGCTAACCACCCGTCTTGTTCGCGCGCAGATTATACAGCTTGCCATAGCCGAAAGCTATTTTCTGTTTTGTGGCGCGCCTCATCCTGCCATCGCCGCGCTCTCAGGTTGCCCGGCTACGCTTCAACCTGCTATGGACACCTGTCGCGGCATGATCACCCTGGACCGAGTGACGAAAAGCTACCAGGAAGCCGGCGCAACCCGGCTGGTGCTGGATAACATCAGCGCCGAATTTGGGTGCGGCGAGTTCATTGTGCTGCTGGGCAAGAGCGGCTCTGGAAAAAGCACGCTCCTCAACTTGATCGGCGGCCTGGATGCGCCAACCGCCGGCGAAGTGCTCATTGACGGCCAGTCATTAACGCGCATGAGCGACCATGACCGCACGCTGTTTCGGCGCCGCCATTTTGGATTCGTGTTCCAGTCATTCAATCTCATCCCAACTCTGACAGTCGAGGAAAACGTGATGTTGCCGGTGGAACTGGCCAGTGGACGTCTGCCTTCATCGGCGATCGCCCGTCGCGCGCGCGAGCTGCTCGCGTGCGTGGGGTTGGAAAACCGCGCCAACTCGTTCCCTGACCGGCTGAGTGGTGGGGAGCAGCAGCGCGTTGCCATTGCCCGCGCGCTGGCAAACGACCCGCTCGTTGTGCTCGCCGATGAGCCGACCGGGAATCTGGACGCGGACACCGGAAAGCGCGTTCTGGACCTTTTGGACCAGTTGACGCGACGAGCCGGCAAGAATCTTGTCATGGTCACACACAGCGAAGAAGTCATTGGCGTAGCAGATCGTGTCCTTCGCCTGCGTGACGCCAGATTGTCTGTTACCTGAATCGCGTTCATGGATTTGTCTGTTCAGGCGTGACTGCATAGAGCGAACAAGTCAAACTTTCCCGACAGACAAACTGTCAGGCCCACGCTATGATCTTGTGCAGGGGATAGGATGTAGAAGTTTGCCCCATAGACCATTATCTTCTTGTTAGCGACAGGAGTCCTGATTCAATGTCTGACGGTATCACTCGAAGGAAGATCGCAGTTTACATGACCAATGGGGAAAGCCATGACGAGGCAATATTGCAGGGATTGCGTGGCGCCGGCTGTGAAGTCACACAAACCCACAACATCGCTGAAACACTGGAGATGATTCGATCACTGCCGCATGGCGAGGTCCCGTTGCTGGTGGCCGAGGTTCAGTCCGGCGCAATGCCGTTGCTCGCCTTGTTGCGAGAGCGCAGCGCCGACATGCCGCCCACGCTCTTGCTCGACCGGGTGGGCAATGATATCTATGCTCCCATCAAGGCGCTCGAGTTTGGCGTCAAGGCCTATGTGCTTTCCAGTCAACCTCCAATCGAGCGCGAGATCACGGCGCAGTTGACGGCCGAGCGGTCTTTGGCTGAGGCCGGCGCGGAGATGCGTGACGAAATGCCAGCCGCCGGCGCCGCGCCTCGACCAATCATGGCTGGGGCTGGAGCGCCAACCGGCGAGATCGACGACGGTTTTGACTGGGACCCAGTGGCTCATGTGGTTCGCGTCGCCGGCAAGTACATCCACCTTAGCCCAATCGAGGGGCGTATCTTCGACCTGTTGCTGAAAAACCAGGGCCGCACGGTCACACTTCAGGATTTCATGCAGAACGCCTTGAGGAATCCAAATATCAGCGAGAAAACAGCCCTTGAGCAACTCCGGCCTCACATGATGCGATTGCGCCGCAAGCTCGTGGTGCACCCGCCTCTGGCAGAGCGCATCGTCAACACCCGCGGTTCCGGGTACATGATGATGTGACGCCGGACGCGCGCGTCATCGGACACATGGCACACCGGCAGGGTCGCGCTTCAGCGATCCTGCCGTTTTGATTGTTCATGCTGTTACAGCCAAGCCACTGCTATCACGAGCCGGCCATTCTCCTGCGCATTTCTGACGCATCCATCTCCGGCGCGCCACATTTTCAGGCGTCACGCTAACTGAAACCGGGTATGCCGGATACCTGTTTTCAGGGATTCCCAATCAGCCTCTGCTGCGTATGCTTTGTCTCCAGCGCTGTCGCGATCACCCAGGCCAATTCAAGCGCGGAGGCTTGTCACGATGATGAACCGGACGATGCAGAAGCAGGCTGTGTACATGGTCAACGTTCAAGGCCCTGACCCGGCGATCGTGCGGGGGCTGGAGTTATCGGGCTGCCAGATCACTTTTGCGCACGGGGTTGCCGACACACTGGGGGCGGTATTTGCGATCCAGGATGACTCGGCCCCGCCTCCCGTGCTCGTGGCCGAAGTTCAGGCCGGCGCGCTATCACTGCTATCCTTCCTGGCTCATCAGCCCTGGCCAGAGCTGCAGTCTGCGCCAGAGCGCATGTGCGCGCAGGGAACCCGTCATCCTGTCCCCATGCCGGTTGTCCTCTTTGATCGCGACGGCAACGATGTCCACAATGCTATCCAGGCGCTAGAGTACGGCGTGCGCGCCTATTTGCTTGCCAGCGACCCCACAATCGAGCGCGAACTGACAACCCGTCTGGTGGCAGAGGGCCTTATGAGAAGCTGATTGGCGCCACGATAGAGGCGATGCTGCCCTTCGCTGTTCGACTCAATTGAAACGTCCCCCGCAGGTCATCCGCTACAAGCGTCTCGACGATGTGAAGCCCCAGGCTGGGCGATGGCGCCGCTCCAGCGGAATCACCGCGCCCATCGTCCCTGACGATTACTTCCAGCGTGCCGCCCCGATCTGCCAGGGTGATGCTGATCCTGCCGCGCTTGCGATCCACAAACGCGTGCTCGATGGCGTTCTGCACCAGTTCGTTCACGCACAGCGCCAACGCTGTTGCCGCTTTCGACGACAGGCGCAGCGCATCTCCCTTCACCTCGATCTCCAACACCTGATCCGGCCGCACCATGTTCGCATGCACCAGCGACACCACCCGGCTGATCACGTCTTTCACATCCACCAGGCGAAATCCCTCGTGCGCCAGCGCGTCGTGCACGGCGGCGATGCTCATGATCCGGTTGATGCTCTCGTGCAGCACCTCTTTGGCCGTCACCTTGCGCTCGTCGTTCATCTGCAACTGGAGCAGCATGACGATGTTCTGCAGGTTGTTCTTGACCCGATGATTCATCTCTCGAACGATGGCCGCGTTGCCGATCAGGTGCGCGTTTTCAATCGCCAGGCCGATCTGGTTGGCCAGCGTCGAGGCCAGCTCCATCTGCTGCTCTGTGAAGTCCGATACAGCGCTGCTCCACACATTCATGATGCCAATCGTTCGCTCGTGGATCGTGACCGGCACGCACAACAGCCCCACCAGCCCTGACTGTGCGACCCATCCGGCATGCCCCGGCGCCATCTCCGCGCGCGCGTCGCTCACGATCACTGCCTGCGACAAGGTTTCCACATTCAGCAGCGGGATGCGATCGAGCGGCCAGCGCGGTTCCTCGGCCACACCGCTGGCTTCATCGTATACAGCTCTCGGCACATAGGCGCGCTCGTCCTCGTCCAGCAGCAACAACGAACAGCGACGCGCGCCCAACGCGTGGGCGGCCATCTCGGCCACCACCCGCAGCGTTTCATCCACATAGTTGGGCGCAATCACGGCCCGGCTGACTTCGGCCACGGCAGCCAGCTCGCGCATCCGACGCTCGGTCTCCTCATACAGCACGGCCCGCTCCAGCACGCCGGCCACCACGTCCGCGATCAACGCCGCAAACTCGATGTCGCCGTCGCTCCACGAACGCAGTTGGTGCGTCTGGATGTTCATCGCCCCTATCACCCGATCCTGGCTGACCAGCGGCACGGCCAGCAGCGATTTGAACGGCTTCTCGCGCGTGTCGGGAATGGGATAGAAGCGCGGGTCGGACCAGGCGTCGCGCACAGCCACCGGCTGACGGTGCAGCGCCGCCCAGCCAGTCAAGCCCTGTCCAAGTTCCAGTGAGGCGTGATCAACAGAATGAGGATACAGACCGGTGGTCGCTTTCAGCACCAGCTTTTTGCGAGCCGGCTCCAACAGGTAAATCGACGTGGAATCGGCGCGCACCGCGCGCGTGGCCGTCTGGGTGATCGTATCCAGGATGGATCGCAGGTCGGCTGTGGCGTTGATGGCGCGAAAGATATCGCGGATAGCGTCCAGCTCGATGGTGCGCCGCCGCAGCACGCTTCGCACGCCGGCCAGCACGTCCGGTTTGGGTCGCGTCCCCGCGGACGGATTCCTGGGGGTATTGGCTTGACTGCTCATCTGTCAACTGACTGCTGACTACAGGCGACTGAATTGTATACTTCGCCGCGATGATGCATTCACCGCCAAACACGGCTCGCCCTCTCGTCGGCGTGATTATGGGGTCGAAGTCTGACTGGGAGACCATGTCGCATGCCGACGCTGTGCTCGACGCGCTCGGCGTGCCGCACGAGGTGCGTGTGGTCTCGGCGCATCGCACGCCTGATCTGTTGTTTGAGTATGCCAGCACAGCGGCTGAACGCGGGCTGGAAGTCATCATTGCCGGCGCGGGGGGCGCCGCCCATCTGCCCGGCATGGTTGCTGCCAAGACCCTGCTGCCGGTTCTGGGGGTGCCGGTCGAGTCCAAAGCCCTCAAGGGTATGGACTCGCTGCTGTCGATCGTGCAGATGCCCGCCGGCGTGCCGGTGGCCACCTTTGCCATCGGCCGCTCCGGCGCCATCAACGCGGCATTGTGCGCCGCTGCGATTCTTGCCGCCAGGCATCCACCGATCCGCGAAGCGTTGCAGGCCTATCGCCGCAACCAAACCCAGGCCGTGCTCGATCACCCTGACCCCCGCGAAGACTAGCGCCTCGATCCGCACCCGAACTGCAACCGTCAATCGTCAATCCAAAACCCAAAATCCAAAATCGAATGGATGCTCCTCTCATCGCCATCCTGGGCGCTGGCCAGCTCGGGCGTATGCTGGCGTTGGCCGGCTATCCGCTGGGTCTGCGCTTCCGCTTCCTTGACCCCGCGCCGCACTCCCCGGCCGGCCAGCTTGCCGAGTTGATCGTGGCTGCATACGACGATCGGGCCGGCCTGGAGCGGCTGGCAGCCGGCGCAACGGTGGCAACTTACGAGTTCGAGAATGTGCCGGCGCGCGCCACTGAGTTTCTGGCGCAACGTCTGCCGGTCTATCCGCCGCCACGGGCGCTTGAAGTGGCGCAGGATCGCCTTGCTGAGAAGACCTGTTTTCTCGACCTGGGCATACCGACGCCGGCATTCGCCCCGGTGGATTCGTGGGACGGGCTGTTGGATGCGGCGGGCCGGATCGGCCTGCCGGCTGTGCTCAAAACGCGGCGCTTTGGCTATGATGGCAAAGGACAACGAGTGCTTCGTTGCGCAGACGATTTCGCGCCGGCCTGGGCTGCCCTGGGCGGCGACCCGCTCATCCTGGAGCAGTTTGTGCCCTTTGATCGCGAACTGTCCATCCTGGCTGTGCGAAGCACGGTTGGCCAGATTGTTTGCTATCCGCTGGTCGAGAATCATCACGATCACGGCATCCTGCGCGTGTCGATTGCGCCGGCCCCCATGCTGGACCCCGAAACGCAGAACCAGGCCCAGGAGTACGTCCGACGCGCGCTGGAGCGGCTGGACTATGCCGGCGTGCTGGCAATCGAGTTCTTTCAACGCGGGACGCAATTGCTGGCGAATGAGATGGCCCCGCGCGTTCACAATTCCGGTCACTGGACCATAGAGGGCGCGCGCACCAGCCAGTTTGAAAACCACCTGCGCGCAGTTCTGGGCTGGCCGCTGGGCGACGCCGGCGCGCGGGGGCATTGCGCCATGCTCAATCTGATCGGCGACCTGCCGCCTGCGGCGCGCGTTCTGGCTGTGCCGGGCGCCCATCTGCATGTGTACGGCAAGTCCCCTCGCCCTGGCCGCAAGCTCGGCCATATCACGCTGGTCGAGCCGAGCGAAGCCGATTTGCGCGCCCGCCTCAGCGCGCTGCGCTCTGAAATGCCAAGCCTGATTTCATTCCCGTCTCATGCAGTGATGTGATGATTGACCCTGCGCGCCTGTCATGGGGCGCATCTTGCGAGCAAAGAGATGGGTTGAAAGCATGGTCAAGTATTCCAGTGTCACAGTCAGCGGAATTATCACGGCGCCAGCGGAAAAGCTATTTGCGATTGTCAGCGATGTAACCCGCCACCCCGAACTGGCGGGCAGCCGGGAAGTGCAGAAGGTTGAGCTGGTCACGCCGTTGCCAATGCGCGTTGGCTCCCACTTTCGATCTTGGCAACAGATCGGCGCCGTGGGGTATCCCACGCGCTCGTATGTGCAGGTCTACGACCCGCCCCATCGCTTCACGTGGCTGTCCGGCCCTGGCTTCCGCAAGCCCCCGTTTGGGCAGCTCTGGGGTTTCGAGTTCGAGCCGCAGGGCGACCATCCCAGCACGCTGGTGTTGCACAGCATGACGGTGCCGGTGCCGCTGTTGAACCTGCCGCCGTTTTCGTGGGTTGCCGACGCCGGCGCCCGCCACGAATCGCGCAACATGCTGCCCACACTGGAGAATCTGGCGCGCATGGCCAATGCCCGTCTCATCGGCGATGTGCGCATTGTGCTCTCGCCCCCTCAATCGCATCGCGCTCTGCTGCCCATCCGGGCTTGAAAAGCCTACCAGCTGCGCCGCCTGCTCAATTCCTCGCGCAGCCGGCAATAGGAGTCATAGCGCGCCTCGCTTACATCTCCCCGCCGCACGGCTTCCTGCACGGCGCAGCCCGGCTCATGCGTATGGGTGCAGTCTGAAAACGCGCAGTGTTTGACCCACGGGGCGATCTCACGATAGTAAGCGTCCAGCTCTTCCGCCGCCACGTCCCAGACGCCATAGGCGCGCAAGCCGGGCGTGTCGGCGATCCAACTTTGTTCGTCGAGCTGCACCAGTTCCGGCACGACTGTGGTGTGCCGGCCTTTGCTCACAGCCCGGCTGATCTCCCCAACAGCCAGATCCAACCCCGGCTTCAGCGCATTCAACAGGCTGCTCTTGCCGACGCCACTCTTGCCGGTCAGCACGCTCAGCTTGCCGCGCAATTCGCCGCGCAACACGTCGATGCCCAGCCCGGTTTTCACGCTGGTGTAGACCACGCGATAGCCGATCCGCTCGTATTCAGCGAATAACGCCCTGGCCTGATCAACGCCCACCAGGTCCACCTTGCTGGCGCAGATGAGCGCCGGCAGTTGCTGCGCCTCGGCGCCAACCAGGTAACGGTCCAACATGCGCGGCTTGAATTCCGGCTCGGCGCAGGCAAACACAAACACTGCCAGATCCGGGTTTGCCACAATGACCTGCCGGATTTCGCGCTGGTTCGCGCCGACGATGGGGTCGTACCGTGAGAGCGTGCGCGCGCGCGGCTCGACTGAAATGATGCGCCCGGTTGCCGGCCCACCGCTGTTCACGGTCTCAAACTCGACGCGGTCGCCGACGGCCAGCGCGTCTTCGGTGTGTCTGCCTTTGGTCAGCCGCCCGGCTGCGCGGGCGACGATGCGTTGCCCGTCTGAGGGCCGATAAATCGTAAAGAAGCCGCTGTGCGCTTTGATGACCAGTCCCTTCATACGCCGGACAGTGCCGAATACCCTGTGTCGAATGCTTCGCCCTCAGTCGGTTCAGTCGGTAATGACGGGGCTGCGCGATGGTGTCGAGATGGGCAGCCGGAAGTACGCTTCGATCAATTGTCTTGCGAGCGGCGCCGCGTTCACCGATCCTTCGCCGGCGTTCTCCAGCAGCACTGTCACCACCACCTGTGGGTCATCCGCCGGCGCGTAGGCAGTGAACCATGCGTGCGGCTTTGCGTTGGGTTGCGGGGCCTGAGCGGTGCCGCTTTTGCCCGCCACGATCAACTGCCGGGCTTCGCGGCGCTGGCGAGCGGAAAGCCGGCGGGCCGGCGCGATGCGGAGTTGATCTGCCTGATCGCTGACCAGATAGTAATCAAACCCCTCGAATTGCCGCACGGTTGTGCCCAGCCGGCGATCATTGATCGTGCCCACCATGCCGGTTTGAATGGCTTGCAGCACTTCCGGCTTCAGGTCGAGCCGGCCGGTCACTTCGGGTTGCACGATGGTCTCAGAAGTCGGGCTGCGCAGCCGGGCCACCACATGCGGCCGGCGAATCTCGCCGCCGGTGGCGACGGCCGCTGTCATCTGCGCGATTTGCAGCGGCGTCACCAGCATGAATCCCTGGCCGATCGACATATTGACGGTGTCGCCAGAGGTCCATACATCGCCGCGCGTGGCGCGCTTCCAGTCCGGGTCTGGCGCAATGCCCCCGAGTTCGCCGGCCAGCTCTACGCCGGTCGGCGCGCCGAACCCAAAGCGGCGCGCGTAGGCAGACAGCAGCGATTGATTGGCCGCATCCAGGCGCTTGCCGATCTCATAGAACACAACATTGCAGGAGGCGCTCAGTCCACTGACCAGGCTGATGCGCCCGTGGCCGCGTTGCAGCCAGCATGTCTTGCGATACGCCTCGCCCAGCCCATCCCAATAGCCCGGATCGACGAATATCTCATCCGCCTGCGCGACGGCTTCTGACAGGCCGGCGGCCAGTGTCACGATTTTGAACGTGGAGCCGGGCGGGTAGCCGCCCTGAATGGCGCGGTTGAGCAGTGGAAAACCCTGGTCGTTGAGCGCCTGCGTCCGCTCCTCAGCCCTGTCGGGCGTGGCCAGGGTGAAGATGGCGTTGTCGAATGTCGGATAGCTCGCCATGGCCAGCACGGCGCTGTCTCGCGCGTCGAGCACAATGACGGCGCCGGGTCGGCTGCCCAGGATGGACTGGGCCGCAAGCTGCAAATCGGGGCTGATGGTCAGGGTCACATCCATGCCCCGCACAAAGGGGCGCTCGGCGACCAGCTCGGTTGCGCCGTCGTCGCGCGCCAGTTGCAGCCGGCCGCCCGGCTGGCCCATCAGCGCCGCGTCCATGTAGCCTTCGACGCCGCTCAGCCCGACCTGTTCATCGCCGGCGAACCCGCGCGCGCGATAGACGTTCAGCCGTTCGGGCGAGATGGCCCCCACATAGCCGACAACGTGCGGCGCAATCTGGCTGTTGGGATAGGCGCGAGAGAAACTGGGAATGGCGCTCAGCGCGGCGAACGGCGCAATCTCGGCGCTGTGCCGGGTCAATGTCTCTTCATCCAGACTGGCGATCGGCGTGAACCAGTCAGCCGGCGCATTGGCGTAGCGCGCCTGTATCTTTGCCGGATCAAGGCCGGTGATCCGGCTGAGCACTTCGAGCATGGCCTTTTCCTGCGCGCTGTCGATCAGCCCGCGCCGCACGCCCAGCGTCATTCGATCCTGTTGCACGGCCAGTTCTGTGCCATCGGCGGCATAGATGGCGCCGCGCTGAGGCACGTCGCGCCGCATGACGAGCGTCCCGCCAGACAAGCCCGGCAGGATCAGGTCACGAGACCAGATCACGCGCCAGGTGTTGCCGCTGAACTTGAGCCGCATAACGCCGGCGGCCTGGAAGCTGCCCACCAGGATGGTGTCCCAGGCGCTCACCAGGGATGTGGCGGCTGTGTCGCGCTCGGTCAGCATTCCGCCGCGCAACTGGTAGGTGACCGTGAGCGCAGTGGCTGTTGCGCGCTCGGCGGCGAAGTTCTGACGCAGGGTGTCTGCGTCCAGCCCAAAGCGCGAGTTTTCGTCCAGCAACTCGTACAGGGTCTCGTAATCGTCGTTGTTCAGCGCATCGACAAAGGCCAGCGCAACGCCGACGGCAGACGGCAGCGCAGTTGGCGACGGGGATGGGATCGCGGTTGGAGCCGGCGTGTCGGTCAACTCTGAGCACGCGGCGACCAGCAGGAGCAGAACGAGCCATAGCGCGTTCAGGCCTTTGCTTGTCTGGAATGGCGTACCCCTGCTCACGATGTCATTGTAGCGCAGCCTATAATCCCGATGCCATGCCAGATCAGGAGTCTGCCCGCAACACGCTGTATCGCCAGTTGCCCGGCGTGGATGAATTGCTGCGCGAGGCGCCGGACTGGGTTGCTGAAGAAGGGCGCCGGCGCGTCGTCGATGCGCTGCGGCGCGCGCTCGACGCGGCGCGGGCTTCGATTGCCGCTGGCCGGCCCGCGCCGACCCGCGCTGAACTGCTGGCTGCTGCGCGCGCGCATCTTGCGTCGTCCGGCGTCAACCGCCAGGCGCCGGTCGTCATCAATGCCACCGGCGTGATTCTGCACACCAACCTGGGGCGGGCGTTGCTCAGCCCGGCGGCGCGACAGGCGATGGCGGACGTGGCGGCCAGCTACAGCGCCCTTGAATTCGATCTCGACAGCGGCGCGCGTGGTCGCCGGGGCGAGCCTGTGGAGCGGCTGGTGTGTGAATTGACCGGCGCAGAAGCCGCGCTGATTGTGAACAACTGCGCCAGCGCCACGCTGCTCATGCTCAGCGCCATCGCGCGCGGCGCGGCGGTGGTGATCTCGCGCGGGCAACTGGTCGAGATCGGCGGCGGGTTCCGCATCCCCGACATCCTGCGCCAGAGCGGGGCGGAGCTGCTGGAGGTTGGAACGACCAACCGCACCCGGCTGAGCGACTATGAGCAGGCCATCCTCGACCGGCAGCGATTGGCAACTGACGCCCGGCCGCCGGTGGGCGCGATGCTGCGCGTCCATTCGTCGAACTTCAGAATGATTGGCTTCACCGAAGAGGTTTCCGTTGCCGATCTGGTCTCACTGGCGCAAAGAATGGCAGCGCAGTCGAAGACCCCATCGCCGATTCCCGTGCTGGACGATATTGGCAGCGGCGCGTTGATGGACATGAGCCGGTTTGGGTTGACACGCGAGCCGATGCCGCAGGATAGCGTGCGGGCCGGCGCGGCAGTCGTGACCTTCAGCGGCGACAAACTGCTGGGCGGGCCGCAGGCCGGCGTGATGGCCGGCCGGCGCGCCTTCATCGAGCAGTGCCGGCGGCATCCGCTGGCGCGGGCGATGCGCGCCGACAAATTCACGCTGGCCGCGTTGAACGCGACGCTGCTGCACTATGCGCGCGGCGAGGCTGTGCGCGAGGTGCCGGTGCTGCGCATGATCGCCGCTTCGCCGGCTGAGATCGAGGCGCGCGCGCAGCGCGTCATGGCCGAACTGGCCGGCTGGTTCGAGGCGCAGGGGATTCGCGCCGAGTTGATCGCGGGTCATTCCACTGTTGGCGGCGGCAGCCTGCCCGGCGAGACGCTGCCGACGTGGTTGATTGCATTGACCACCGATGATGCGGAACATCTGGCAGCCCGGTTGCGCCGCGCCAGTCCGCCGGTGATTGCGCGCATTCAGGATGGCCGCGTGCTGCTCGATCTGCGCACCGTACAGGATGACAGCGCCCTCATCGCCGCCCTGGGTGCTGAATAACGCTGTGTAGGGGCAAGCCGCCGGGCTTGCCGAGCCGCGGGCTTGCCCAGCCGCGGGCTTGCCGAGCCGCGGGCTTGCCCTTGCCCTGCAAAGCGGGTGGTAAAATTTAGTCACCAGCGTTGAACGAGACGCGACGATGCAGGCGCCCTTCAGAGAGCCGGCGGGTGGTGCGAGCCGGCGGCGCGCAGCGATCGCTTCCACTCGCGAGCTTCGCGCGATGAGCGCGACGGGAGTTCCCGTTATCGAACGCAATGAGGCTGCGTCGAAGCCGACCTTAAAAAAGCTGTTGACGCGGCGAAGTCAGGTGGCACCACGAGCGCCCTTCGTCCTGATGCGATGGAGGGCGCTTTTCCATTCTCTTTCTCCCAACAACAGGGAGAAAATCAAACGACAGGGAGAAAGTCAAAACCGAGGTGCTTCATGCTCGACATCAATCTGATTCGCAACCAGCCGGACGTGGTGCGGCAAAGCCTGGCCGCCCGCAATGAGCCGGCCATTACGCTCGATGAGATCATCGCGCTCGACGCGCAACGCCGCGACATCCTCAAGCAGTCCGAGCAATTGCGCGCCACACGCAATGCCGTCAGCAAAGAAATCAGCCGCATGAAAGACGCCGCCGAGCGCGCGGCGAAGATCGCCGAGATGCGCCTGGTGGGCGATCAGATCGACGCGCTGGAGGCGGAGCTGAAGAAGATCGAGGCGCAGCTCGACGAACTGACGGCCAGATTGCCGAACATCCCCGACCCGCGCGCGCCGGTCGGGCCGGATGAGGATCACAACGTGGTGTTGCGCACGGTGGGGGAACCGCGCGCGTTCGACTTTGAGCCGAAGGCGCACTGGGATCTGGGGCCGGCGCTGGGCATCATCGACTTCGAGCGCGGCGCGAAGCTGGCCGGCAGCCGGTTCTATGTGCTCAGCGGCTGGGGGGCGCGCTTGCAGCGGGCGCTGATCGCTTACATGCTCGACCTGC
>Ga0272446_1002055_pt1 | contig 28172 bp, 20 predicted proteins | sample YNPCB0061_FD_194587 | JGI IMG/M metagenome (GOLD analysis project Ga0272446, IMG submission 194587) | Hot spring microbial mat communities from Yellowstone National Park, WY, United States - YNP-CB-006-1 | ecosystem: Environmental > Aquatic > Thermal springs > Hot (42-90C) > Sediment | place...
GCAGAGCGAGAGCTGCCAGCGCCTATCACTCCGATGCCGGTTTGCAGGCCATGGTCACGCATGAGGTCAGCACCTTTGGCACCCCCAAACAGCATGCCTGAAATTCAACCAATCAAGATACACTACCGGTGTTGGGACGTTTCGACGGCGCACTGGCAACCGTGATGCGGGAAAGTCGTCTGCTCGACAACGCGAGCGCAGGTCTGGTGCACGACGAGCCTTTCCTGTGTAGCCCTGAGGGCAGCCTTGACGTGGAAAACAGCCTTGCCAACGGCAACGGCAGCGATGGCTTCCAGGTCAATCGTGCGCCGGTGAGTGAGTTCCGGCGCACGACCGCCAGTCAGAATGGCGCAGTCGGCATCTACATCAGCCCGCCCGGCCTGGCGGGACTGGCAGCGCAGACGAACGCCGGCGCTGGCGTCGCCGCCATTCAGCAAGGACTCGATCACCGCTACACGATCACCGGTTCGCTGCTGCAAAGCAACACGGTCGGCGTGCAACTCGACGCGCGCTTCCTGGATAGCTCAGTTGGCGCAACGCAGCCGACGCGCTTCGAACAAAGCATCGTCTGCGCCAACCCCACGGCGGGTATGATGATGTTCGCCGATCCAATCATGTACACCGAGACGATCGCCGCGCGCGGCAACTGGTGGGGCGCAGGCAGCGGTCCGCTGCACCCTGCAAATCCTGGCGGCGCTGGTGATCGCGTGCGCGATGTCGCCACCCGCACCGGGACGCCCCCCAATGATCTGGATGGCGGCGCCATCGATTTTGCGCCCTGGCTCGATCACATCACCGTCACCGCGTCGCCTGGCCCCTATCAGCCCGGCGCACCCATCGCTGTGAGCTTCCGCCTGGAAGATGGCAGCGGCGCATGGGGTCTGGCGGGCGGCCCCGGCGCCACATTGGGGACGCCACCCTTCCTGGTCGCCACCGACAACGGTGAGGTCGCACTGAACGCTGCATCTGGCGCGACCGTATCGACGTTCCTGACCAATGCCAGTGGGGAAATCGTTGTCACGTACACACCCGCACAGCCTGGGCCGGCAACCGTGACGCTGCAAGGGCCTTGTGGCCCGATCGCCAGCGTTCCCTTCATCGTTGAGCAGCCGCTGACGCTCACCAAAGCGCCGCCGCTGCAATATGCCGTGGCCGGTCACACCGCCGTATTCACGCTGACGGTCGCCAATCAGGGTGCGCTGACGCTCACCAATGTCACGGTCGCCGATCCTCTGGCGCCTGCGTGCGGTCGCGCCGCATTCGAGCTGGCGCCCGGTGCAACGGCAGTCTACACCTGCACCGACGCGCCCACGATCAGTTATGTCAATGTAGCGACGGCGACGGCGACGACGGAGCGTTTGCCCGCGGCGCAAGCCGGCGATGCGCCGTTGCAGGCCATGGCGACATTAACGGCCAGCAGCGCCGCCATGGTGGAGGTTGTCAATCCTGCGCTGAGTGTGGTCAAGAGCGTGGGCCTCGATCCCGACGGCTGCGCGGCGCCCGGCGACTTGTTGGTCGGCCCCGGCGCAACGCTGTACTACTGTCTGACGCTAATCAACACGGGCGACGTCACCTTCACCCGCCACACAATCGCCGATCCGCAGCTGGGAATCCAGGACGCAGTCATCGACGCCGTGTTGCCGCCCAGCGCTACGCTGCCGATCACCCGCGCGGTGCTGCCGGCCTTGGGGCCAGTTGTCATAGAGGAAGCGATCAGCAACACCGCGGTGGTCACGGCCAGCAGCGCCTTGGGCGGCGGCGCTGCACCAACGGTGCAGGTGAGTGCTTCAGCAGCGGGCGCTGTGGCGGTGACGATACCGCCCACGGCGCTTCCCCCTGAAGAGGAGCCGTTGCTGGGCGATCAACGGCTCTATCTGCCCGCCATCCGGCGCTAACCAGGGGCGATGGAAGCTGCTCAACGTCCCGGAAGAGCGGCGCTTCCGGGACGTTGAGAGCAATGAGCCGCCAGCTATCCGCCGCGCTGGCGGGCTGCCTGCAGACCAAGCAACAACAACACGACCAGCGAAGTCGCCGCCACCAGGCGCAGACGCGGTTGCAGCGACAGACGCGGCCAGGCGGCGTCTTCGGCGGCGATGCCGGTCGTTGCGGCGGGATGTGAGGCGAGGCGCGCCAGCATCGGCGCAGGGGCGGCCACAAATTCGGCGAGCGTAGCGTTGAACCAGGCAGGCTCCTCGACAAACACGAGGTGGCCGCTCTCTGGCCGCACGATCAGCCCGGCGTTGGGCAGCTTTGCCAGTGCAGTGGCGGCCGCCGTCACGGGCAAGATGCGATCCTGCGCCCCCCAGATGACCAGCGTCGGTGCGTGGATGCTTTGCATGCCAGCCTGCAAGCGTTGCAGTTCGCTGCGATCCACACCCCACACGCTGGCGTAGGTGCGCAAGAGGCGCAAGAACGCGTCCTGTGCACCTGGCAGCGTCGCCATGGCAAAAGCGCGGTCAATGTCATCTTGTGTGACTGAGTTCGGATTGGAGACGCACTGGCGAATCGCCTGCGCCGTGCGGGCGCGATCGGGCAGGGTCAACGCTTCACCCACCCCACGCACCGTCGCCAGCCGCAGCGGCCATGCGACCCTGTGCGTCGTTCCCGCCGGGCCGATCAACACCAAAGACAAAACATTCTCTGGCCAGCGCATGGCGAATTCGATTGCGACTGCGCCGCCCAGCGAGGAGCCAACAAGGGTGGCATGCGTCATGCCGACGTGATGCATCACAGCGCGCACTGCACTTGCCAGCATGCGCAACGTATCGGGCGGATACGCAGAGGGAATATCGGAGCGTCCACAGCCCGGCAGGTCAACCGCCAGGACGCGATGGGACTGGGGCAATTGCTCGAACTGCTTGCGCCACACATCGACGGCGCCGCCAATGCCGTGAATCAGCACCAGGTTTGGGCCATCATGACCTTCGAGCCAATAGCGAAGACGAAGACCCTCGACAGTCGTATACCGATCGATTGGAAGCTGCATAGATACACCGCCTTGGGGAATGCTGTGCAAAAAGCAGGCAGAACGTCAGTGCGGGTGCGCCCGACTGCCTGCTCAGCGTCCATGCCTCTACAGGGCGCAAAGGGTGATTGCACGCCAATGTCCATGCCCCTCTGGGGCACAACGAACAATGAATTGGGCTTACGCAGATTCTAGTGCGTCACCTTCCTGGAAGCTGAGAGCTTCCAGGAAGGTTGCTGAGCTAAATGCGTAAGTCCCAATGAAAATAGAACCGCAGATGACGCAGATTTCACAGATTTGGATCAGCGTCAATCCGCCCAATCCGCGCCATCCGCGTTCTATTTTCAGGTCAGGCGTCACGCCTTATCGGCGCCACCAACGATGAAAATGGCGCGTAGGCGTCGCCCCTCGCAACTCGCCCCTGTGCTTCAGGGCAGTTTACACCGACGTTGTTCGCGAATCAACTACGTTCTGCGGGCGATTCCCCTGCCACTGGCGGCAGCGCGCCACCTGTCATGAGTCAGGCGTGACTGGCGACGCATGACGCGTTGATCTGGCGCGCAACAGTATATTCAAATTTTGCAAGATGCAAAACTTTGCAGTTTAATGGGGTGGCTTTGCTGTTCCTGCGCAATGACGCGCATCTACTGGGGCCGACACGATCATGCAAGAGACGCTGCGCCGCTTCAAGGCTGAATTCTTCAAAGCGCTTGCCCATCCTATGCGCATCCAGATTCTGGAGATTTTGCGCGAGGGCGAACGCAATGTGACCGAACTGCAGGAAGCGTTGGCTGCCGAAGGCTCCAGCGTCTCGCAACAGTTGGCTGTCTTGCGCAACAAAAACATCGTGGACACGCGCAAGGTGGGCACGAGCGTCTATTACACGGTGCGCGATCCGGCGCTCTTCGAATTGCTGGATGCCGCGCGCAAGATTTTCAACAACCATCTGATCGACACGCGGTCGATCCTGCAACAACTGGAAGAAGAGGCGTAAGACATTCTATGCCGGGCTTATTCCGCAAAATTTTCAAGACCGGCGTCGTCACCGAGACGCTGGCGCCAGGCGATGATGAAGTGTTTGCATTGGTCAGAGAGGTGGACGCGCGCGCCCAGCGACTCTTCGGTCGGGCGCTTGCCATCCGTGAAGTCGACGCCGGTTCGTGCAACGGCTGCGAGATCGAGATCACAGGGTTGACCAGCCCGGTTTACGACAGCGAACGCTTCGGCATCCACTTTGTCGCTTCCCCGCGTCACGCCGACATGCTGCTGGTGACGGGCCCGGTGACGCGCAACATGGAAATCCCCCTGCGCAAGACCTATGAAGCCACGCCCGACCCCAAGCTGGTGGTCGCGGTGGGGGATTGCGCCCAAACGTGCGGCGTCTTTCGCGGCAGCTACGCCGTCGCCGGCAGCGTCGATCAGATTATCCCGGTCGATGTCTTTGTGCCGGGCTGCCCGCCAGAGCCAGCCGCCATCCTGCGCGGAATCCTGGCCGCGCTGGATCGACTGCCCAAACGGTAGTCATTCGCATCCGGCTCGTTTCCAGGGAAGCCTGTTGCATCCTGTCCTGCGTCACCGCTCGTTCAGACGCATGACGCAGAATGCATGATGCGTCATCTACAGATAGCCAGGTCGAGGCTTTGTGACGTTCGTGCGGCGAGCTACGCACTACGTCGAGCACGCAACACGACGCAGCTCGTTAACTGGCAAGCAGTCATTCAGGAATTTGTGTATGCAGACGCTGTTTTTGTTGATGGTGGTCGCCTACTTGCTCGGCGCAGTGGGCGCACTGGTGGGGAGCGGCGCCGCGCGGCGCTGGCTGCCCGCGCTGGGCGCCATGATCGGCGCGCTGGCGGGCATTGGGCTGAGCGCAACGGTGCTCACGAGCCAGGCTGTCTTTACCGACATCTGGCCGCAGGTGCTGCCGATCGCCGGTGGCATGGCTTTCCGGCTGGATCGCCTGGGTGCGTTCTTCCTGCTGCTGATCGGCGTCGGCGCGGCGCCGGCCGCCCTCTATGGCGTCGGCTACTCGGCGTCGTACGCCGATGGGCGCGCCTCGCTGCGTCGGCTTGGCTTCCTTTTCAACCTTTTCCTGCTGTCGATGAGTATCGTTACCCTGGCCGACAACGTGCTCACCTTCCTCCTGGTGTGGGAAGGCATGTCGCTCACCTCCTACCTGCTGGTGCTGACCGAAGCCAACGCTGGCGAGGAAAGGGACGCTATCGTGCACGCCGGTCTGTGGTATGCGGCTATGACGCACATCGGTCTGGCATTGTTGATGGCGGCGTACTTCTTGATGGCAGGCAGCGGCCCAGCCGACTTCGCCAGCCTGCGCGCTAACGCCGCCGGGCTGCCGGAGAGCACGCGCAATCTCATCTTTGTGTTGGCGCTGCTGGGCTTCGGTTCCAAGGCTGGTCTTGTCCCGTTGCACGTCTGGCTGCCGCGCGCACATCCCGCGGCGCCCAGCCACATTTCGGCGCTGATGTCGGGTGTGATGATCAAGTTGGGCGTCTATGGTTTGCTGCGCGTGGCGGTGGATCTGCTGGGCGGCGGGGCGACCTGGTGGGGTGCGTTGGTGCTGGCGATCGGAGCCATCTCGGCGCTGCTGGGCATCCTCTACGCCCTGATGGAGAACGACCTCAAACGTTTGCTTGCCTACTCCAGCGTCGAGAACATCGGCATCGTCTTCCTGGGCGTCGGCGCCGGGATGCTCTTCACCGCGCGCGGGCTGCCGGAGGCGGCGCTGCTGGCGTACATCGCCGCGCTCTACCACGCGCTCAATCACACCGCGTTCAAGGGGCTGCTTTTCATGGGCGCGGGCGCCATTCTGCACGCGGCGCACACGCGCGACATGAACTTGCTCGGCGGGCTGATCAAACGGATGCCACAGACCGCGCTGCTCTTCCTGATCGGCGCGGTGGCGATCGCCGGACTGCCGCCGCTCAACGGCTTCGTGAGCGAGTGGCTGATGTTGCAGTCGCTCTTGCCCGGGGTGATGATCGCACAGCCGCTGATCGCGGCGTTGCTGACGCTGGTGATCGGCATGTTGGCGCTGACAGGCGGCCTGGCGGCGGCGGCGTTTGTTAAAGCCTTCGGCATCACCTTCCTGGCGATTCCCCGCTCGGAAGGCGCCGAACACGCGCATGAAGTCGAGCGCACGATGCTCGGGGGCATGGGGCTGCTGGCGGCAACCTGCGTTGTCCTGGCGTTGGCCGCGACATGGGTGGCGCCGCTGGCGGGCAGCGTGGTGGCCGGGCTGGATGGGCTGCCCACGACTGTTCCCGCGCTCACCTATGGATTGAGCCTGCAAACGGCGGGCGACTTTGCCACTATGTCGCCGGCAGTGGTGGCGCTGCTGTTGCTGATCGTGTTGGGGTTGACGCCGCTGGGGCTGCGCGCCCTGCGCATCGACTGGCGATTGCGCGTCGGCGACACGTGGGGCTGCGGTCGCGTTGGACAGACGCCGCGCATGGAGTACACCTCCACCGCCTTTGCCGAACCGCTGCGCCGCGTCTTCGCCGAGCTCTATCGCCCGACCAAAGAGCTGACGATCGATTTTCACCCGGAATCCAAATACTTTGTGCAGTCGATTGAGTATCGTAGCGAGATTCGCTCCTGGTTCGAGGAATATCTCTATGCGCCACTCATCGCCCTGGTGCGCTGGCTCAGTTTCCAGGTGCGCCGGCTGCAATCCGGCTCGCTGCACAGCTACATGACCTACCTGTTCGTGGCGCTCATTGTGTTCCTGGGAATCTTGCTATGGCCCTACTGAGCACGCTGCTCGTCCTGACGCTGGTGGGCGGCTATGGTTTGGGCGCGCTCGGCGCGCTGTTGCTGGGCAGCCGCCCGTCCGGCCGCTTCACCACTGCCCTGGGCGGCGGAGTCGGCGCGCTGGCGGCGTTGCTTCTTGGCGCGGGAACGCTGGCGGCCGCCGAAGTTGCGCCGTTCGCCTGGAGTACGCCCTACGCTGGCGGCTTCGTGAGCCTGTCGTTCAGCCTGGATCGGCTGGGGGCAGTCTTTTTGATCGCGATCGGGCTGGTGGGGCTGGCGGCGTCGATCTACGGTTACAGTTACACGGCGGCGTACACAGGGCGCTATTCGCTGCGGCTGCTGGGGCTGATGATCAATCTGCTGCCGCTCTCGCTGGCTTTGCAGGTGCTGGCCGACAACGCCTTCACCTTCTTGCTGATGTGGGAGATCATGTCGCTGTCGGCTTACTGGCTGGTGCTCACCGAATCCGATCAACCGGGCACAGTGCGGTCAGGCGTCTGGTACATCGCCATGACGCACGCTGGCTTTGCAGCGCTGGTCGCCATGTTTTTGTTGCTGGCGGGCAACGACCTGAACGCTGCGTTTGACGTCATGCGCGCACACGCGGCGACCAGCACGCCGCAGGTTCGCAATGTGATCTTCTGGCTGGCGCTGATCGGCTTCGGGTCAAAGGCGGGCATCATTCCACTTCACGTCTGGCTGCCGATGGCGCATCCGGTGGCGCCCAGTCATGTTTCGGCGCTGATGTCCGGCGTGGTGATCAAGATGGGCGTCTACGGCATCGTGCGCGTCTTGTTCGACTTGCTGGGCGGCGGGCCGACGTGGTGGGGTGGCGTCGTGCTGGGCGTGGGCGCCGTTTCGGCGCTGTTGGGCGTGCTCTATGCGTTGATGGAGCACGACCTCAAGCGGCTGCTGGCGTATCACTCGGTGGAGAACATCGGCATCATCTTGATCGGCCTCGGCGCGGGGTTGCTCTTTCAGAGTTACGGCATGTACACATTGGCGGCGTTGGGCGTCATCGGCGGACTGTACCACACCCTGAATCACGCCACTTTCAAGGGGCTGCTCTTTCTGGCGGCTGGCGCCGTGTTGCACGCCACCCACACGCGCAACATGGAGGAAATGGGCGGGCTGATCAAGCGCATGCCGTGGACGGCGGGCTTCTTCCTCGTTGGCGCCGCTGCCATTTCGGCGCTGCCGCCGCTCAATGGCTTTGTGTCGGAGTGGCTGGTCTTTCAGGCGCTGCTCGGCGGCTTCAATATTCCTGTGCCAGAAGCGGCAGTCGCCATGCCGCTGGCGGTGGGCGCGCTGGCGCTGACGAGCGGGCTGGCCGCCGCTTGTTTTGTCAAGGCGTTTGGCATCTCGTTCCTGGCTATCCCGCGTTCACATGAAGCCAAAGGCGCGCACGAAGCCGCGCGGACGATGCGCGTCGGCATGGGGATTCTGGCGGGGGCGTGCGTGGTGTTGGGGCTGGCGCCCTTTGTCGTGATTCCGCTGCTGGCGCAGAGCGTCGCAGGCATGGCCGGGTTGCCGGTCACGCCGTCGGTCTTCACTGCCGGCGCCTTCATTCAGACGCCGGCGATCTTTGGCGGCATGTCCACAACCTGGCTGGCGTTGATCCTGTTGGCGCTGTTGGGAAGCACACCGCTGGTGATGCGAGCCTTGCGCGTGGAGTGGCGGCTGCGCGTGGGGGACACGTGGGGCTGTGGCCGCATCGGGCAGACGCCGCGCATGGAGTACACAGCCACCGCCTTCGCCGAGCCATTGCGCCGCGTCTTCGCTGAGCTCTACCGTCCCACCAAAGAGTTGACCATCGACTTCCACCCCGAATCCAAATACTTCGTGCAATCGATCGAGTACAAGAGTGAGATCACGCCGGTCTTTGAGCGCGGGTTGTACGAACCCTTTTTCCGGTTGGTGGGCGGCATTGCCTTTCAGGTGCGCCGCCTGCAGGCCGGGTCGCTGCATCTCTACCTGGTCTACGTCATGGTTGTGTTGCTTCTGTTGCTGTTAGCGGCAAGGTGGTTCTGAAATGGGATATGTACTGGAAATTTTGCAGGTGACGCTGGCCCTGTTGCTGGCGCCGGGGCTGGTGGGGCTGATCCGTTGGCTCAAAGCGCGGCTACAGAATCGTCGCGGCGCGCCGCCGTGGCAGCCTTACTTTGAGCTGACCAAGCTCTTCCAAAAAGAAGTCGTGATGTCCAACAATGCGTCGTGGCTCTTCCGCTTCGCCCCGTACATGATCTTCGCCAGCACGGTGGCGGTGCTGCTGTTGACGCCGCTGCTGGCCGCGCCGCTGCCCTTCGACGCCATCGGCGACCTGCTGGTGGTGGTCTATCTGCTGCTGTTGGGCACCTTCTTCCTGGCGCTGGCTGGCCTTGATCCAGGCACAGCCTTCGGCGGCATGGGCGCCAGCCGCGAGATGACCGTCGCCGCCATCGCCGAACCAACGATTGCCCTGGCGATCTTTGGGCTGGCGTTGGGCGCGGGTTCGACCAACCTGGGCCGCATCGTCACCGAGACCTTGACCAATCCCGGTGTGGTCATCAGCCCCGGTCATCTGCTGGCGTTTGCGGCGCTCTTCATCGTCACCCTGGCTGAAACCGGTCGGCTGCCGGTGGACAACCCGGCCACGCATCTGGAGCTGACGATGATCCATGAGGCGATGATCCTGGAGTATTCGGGGCGCTACCTGGCGCTGATCGAGTGGGCAGCATGGCTGAAGCTGACGATCTTCTTCGCGCTGCTGGCGAACCTGTTCGTCCCCTGGGGCGTGGCGACGACGCTGGCGCCGGGCGACCTGCTGGTCGCGGTGGCGGCGCTGGTGCTCAAGCTGGCGGCGCTGGGTGTGGCGGTCGCCATCGTCGAGACGCGTGTGGCAAAGCTGCGTCTCTTCCGTGTGCCGGAGCTGCTCAGCGTTTCGTTCGTGCTGGCGTTGTTGGCGGTTACGTCATCGTTCTTGTTGAAATGAGTGGAGAGGGGCGAGTTGCAAAAGGCGAGGTTTGCGCAATAGCCTAATCCGCATAGGACTAGACAGACCAATGGCGCCCGTGTTGCGTGCTGCGTGTTCCGTCTCATTGCGCAGCACGCAACACGTAACATGCAGCCAGCGGCTGATGTGCGCCTACGCGTCTAGCGCTTCGCCCCTTGCAACTCCTGAAATCAGGTGACACGGAAATGAACACAGCACTATTTGCTCAACTTGCCACCCTCGGCTCCAGCGTCGTGTTGATCTTTGGCATCACGCTGCTGTGGCGACGCAGCCTGACCGCCTATGTCGACGCGTTTCGCTGGCAGTCTGTCGTGCTCTCGGCGCTCTTTGTGCTGATCGGCTACTACGGCGACGACCCGGAACTCTATTTTGTGGCGGCATTCTTTTTCATCCTCAAAGTGATCATCCTGCCGGTGTATCTCCGCCGCTTGCAGGCGCGCGTCAAAGTGGTGAACGAAATTGAACCGTACATCAATATCGCCACCTCGCTGATCCTGGCGGGGTTGCTGGTGTTGCTGGCTTACGCTGTCACGCGCCCGCTGGTGATGGTCAGCACACTGCCCACGCGCGGCGGGTTGCCGCTGGCGATGGGGCTGATCTTCGTTGGCCTCTTCGTGGTGATCACGCGCAAGAAGGCGCTGACGCAAATCGTCGGCTTCCTGGTGATGGAAAACGGCATTGCCATGTTGGCGGCATTGGGCACCTACGGCGTCCCTTTCATCATCGAGTTGGGCGTCTTTCTCGACGTCCTGATGGGTTTCCTGGTCATGCAGGTTTTTGTCTATCACATTTACGGCACGTTTGAGTCGATCGACGTGAATCAGTTGAGCGAACTAAAACACTGAGAGCGTGGTTATGATCTTCTTCTTATTGTTATTGCCGCCCCTGTTGGCGGCATTGCTGGCCTGGCTGGTGCGCCCTTATCGAACCTGGGTGGGTTGGGTCAATGCAGCGCTGTCGCTGTTGTCGTTTGCGGCGGCGTTGAGCCTGGCGGCGCAGGCTGCTGCGGGCGGTGAGGCGCCGACCTGGGGCTTCGCCCTCGGCCTGCTGAATCTGGAGGAAGTGCTGCGCGCCGACAGCCTGGCCGCGCTGATCTTGATCTGCGTCACCTTTGTGGCGGCGCTGACGCTCTTTCTCAGCCCAGGCCTGAGGGGGGATCGACGCTTCAACGCCGCACACCTGCGCCGCTATCAGATCTTCATCAACCTCTTCATCGTCGCAATGCTGCTGGCGACGGCGGCGAACAATGTCGGCGTGATGTGGATCGCCATTGAGGCGACGACGATCTTCTCGGCGTTCCTGATCCCGCTCAAGCTTACCAAGGCGTCCGTCGAGGCGTCCTGGAAGTATATTTTGCTTGGGTCGGTCGGTATTGCATTGGCGTTTGCAGGGACAGTCTTAGCCTACTTCGACTTTTTCACGTTTTTTGGGCGCGTCGAGACTGCGCTCAACTGGAGTGAATTGGTGACGATGGCGCCGCGTCTGCAACCCGAAGTGATGCAACTGGCTTTTGTCTTTCTGCTCATTGGCTACGGCGCCAAGGCAGGCATCGCGCCGATGCACACCTGGAAGCCAGACGCTTACGGCGAAGCGCCGCCTACACTGACGGCGTTGATGTCGTCGGCGCTGTTTGCCGTCGCCATGTACGCCATTATCCGCTGGAAAACGGTGACCGACATCACGTTGCAGAACCATTACACCGACAACCTGTTGCTGGCGCTGGGCATCTTTTCGCTGGTGGTGGCGGCTTTCAGCGTGGTGCTGGCAACCAACTACAAACGCATGTTGGCTTACTCCAGCATCGAGCACACCGGGCTGATCTGTCTGGGACTGGCGTTGGGGCCGGTGGGCGTCTTTGCCGCTTTGCTCCACCTGCTCAACCACACGGCAGCCAAATCGACAATGTTTTTGTTGGTGGATAACGTCGAGCGGCGCTATCCGACGCCGCTGATCGCCAACACGCGCGGCCTGCTCAAGGCGCTGCCCTGGACTGGGGCGCTCTTTGCCATCGGTCTGTTGATTTTGATCGGTCTGCCGCCTGGCGCGATTTTTATCAGCGAATATGGCATCTTCCGCGCCGGTTTTCTGATGGGGCAACCCTGGCTGATGGGCGCGGCGCTGGTGCTGCTGGCGATCGTCTTCGTCTCCTTCATCAACCATCTGAACCAGATGCTCTACGGCGCGCCGCCGGAGACAGTGACAACGGGCGAGCGTTTCAGTTGGCGGCTGGCGCTGTTGCTGCCGGGCGTGGTCGTGCTGATCGTGCTGGGGCTGACGCTGCCCTCGCCGCTGGCGACGCTCCTTCAGCAGAGCGTGGCAATTGTCGCGCCGTAAGCGGCGCCATGTGCATACAATGGGTATGGTGACCGATATGAGCGATCTTTCTCAACTTCAACAAGCGCTTGCCGACGCGCTGCCGGCGGCGGTGTCCGAGCTGCGCGTGGTGCGCGCACACGAACTACACTGTCGCCTGGCTCGCGGCGCCGCCCCGCAAGTGGCGAAGCTGCTGCGCAACGAGTATCAGAGCGAACTGGCGTTGCTTGTCGCCAATGACCGCCGCGCAGATCGGGGCGTGTTCGAGGTGCATTATCTTTTCGACAATCCGCGTCAGCACTGGTGGCTACACGCAACCGAAGAGCTGCCAGCCGACGACCCCACCCTCCCGTCAATGGCGACCTTCTATTATCCAGCCTCGCGCTTCGAACGTGAGATCAAGGATATGTTCGGCATCGAAGCGGTGGGACAGCCGGACCGCCGTCCGCTGGTGCGGCATGGCTTCTGGCCGGAGAGCTATCATCCCTTGCGCAAGGACGCCGCGCCGCCAGAGGACTTTCACGACGATGGGACGCGTTTCCCCTTTCTGCCGGTAGGAGGAGAAGGCGTCTACGAGATTCCGGTGGGGCCTGTGCACGCCGGCATCATCGAGCCGGGGCACTTTCGTTTCAGCGTCGTTGGCGAGACGGTGATCGACCTCAAGATTCGCCTCTATTTCACGCACAAAGGCACGGAGAAGCTCTTCGAAGGGCGACAGCCCGCTGACGGCGTGGAGCTGGCTGAGCGCATCTCTGGCGACACCACTATCGGCCATGCGCTGGCGTATTGTCAGGCGGTGGAGGCGCTGGCGGGTTGCGAAGCGCCGGCGCGGGCGCGCTATCTGCGCACCGTGCTGCTGGAGATGGAGCGTCTCTACAATCACGTGGCGGATTTCGGCATGATCTGCAACGACACCGGCTTTGCCTTTGCGCACTCACAGTGTTTCCGCATTCGCGAGCGACTGCTGCGGCTAAACAAGCGGCTGACCGGCAACCGGCTGCTGCGCGATGGCGTCGTCCTGGGTGGCGTGAAACACGATCTGCCCGCCGACCTCAATCTCGGCGCCGAGTTGGAGGCGATCCTGGCTGATTTCGAAGAAGTCGTTGCCATCAGCCTCGGCAACACGATGCTGCGCGACCGGCTGGATGGCACGGGACGGCTCACCACGTCCACGGCGGTCGATCACGGTGTGTTGGGCTACGTGGCGCGCGCCTCTGGCATCGACATCGACGCACGCCGCGATCATCCGTTCGCAGCATATACAAGCCTGACCGTCCAGCCGCCGGTCTTCACATCGGGCGACGTCTATGCCCGCACCATGGTGCGCGTGGAGGAGTTCCGCGCAGCGGTCAGGCTGATTCAGCAGGCGCTGGCGGCGCTGCCTGCCGGGCCGCTCACAGCGCCGGTGGGGGTGCTGCCTGCCTGGCAGCCGGCGTTCAGCGCGGTCGAGGGGTGGCGGGGCATGATCCTCCACTGGGTCATGGCTGACGATGCCGGGCGACTCTATCGCGTCAAGGTGAAGGATCCGTCCTTTGCCAACTGGCCGGCGCTCTCCTTTGCGTTGCTCAAGAACATCGTGCCGGACTTTCCGCTGTGCAACAAGTCGTTCAATCAATCCTACTCCGGCAACGACCTGTAAAAAATGGCTGGCCTGGCAACTTTGCGACCAGGCCAGCTATGACGCTCTGGAGTTGCAACGACACTGCGGGGCGATGCGTTCCGCGTGCGCCTGGCAGCGTTCATCAGTGACAGCTCGCCATGTGATAGATGATGTCGGTTGCGGAGAGCACCCCCATCGGCTTCAGCTTGTCGCCCACTGGTTCGACCGCTACGACGCGGTGGATATGCCGCTCGATCAACAACGCCATCACTTTTTCCAGACGATCGTCCAGACGCACCGTCACTACGTCGGCGTTCATGTAGGAGTGCACCGGCTGATGCGCCCAGTCGTCGCGCTCGTAGCAGGCGCGCACGAGATCGGTGCGCGTGATGACGCCGGCCAAAAAGCCTTGTGGATCGACGACGACCAGCGCGCTGATGTTATGCTCCTGCATCAGGCACGCCGCGCTCATCAACGTTGCGGTCGCCTTGCAAGTAGTGACGCCAAACCGTTTTGCCTCGAGGACAGTCATATTTTTCATGGGGAGCGCCTCCTTTTCTTGTGAAGAAATGCACGAAGAGTTGGTGCTATTGTACTGCACGATGGCGCTGCTCACAACTGATAGAGGAACTCGCGCTTTGCTGCGCCGTTTGACAAATCCGCCATTCCCCTGTATCCCTACACCTATGCAATGGTTCACGATCGGTCGGCGGCGGAGTGCACTGCGCATCGCCAGCTTTTACACCATCACCGGCGAGTCATTGGTCGTGCAGGTGCGCTGGCCCGGCGGCGGCCTGGTGTGGCAGACGCCGCTTGCCATCCATGTGCAGCGGCGCGGGCGCACGACCCATCAGCCAGTGGTGGATGGGTCACGGCTGGCGCAGGTGGCGTTGGCGCTGCTCACGGTGGTGGCGCTCATTCAGCTTGAGCGCAAGCAAAAGGAGAATTCTCATGCGTAAAGACGAGCGCGCATCGCTCTATGCCCTGCCCGTGCGTTCGGTCGATGAAGCCGGGCGGCTGATCGGACGACTCTTCGACATCGCACGCACCGACGCGGTCTTCGGTGAGCCGTTGACGCGCGGCGACACTACCGTGATCGTCGCCTCCGAACTGGTGGTGGGCATGGGCGTCGGCTTTGGCGGCGGCGAGGGCGGCGATCCTGATGGCGAAAACGGCAGTGGTGGCGGCGGTGGCGGCGGCGGTTATGCGTTGGGACGCCCGGTGGCGGTGGTGACGATCGATGCGCAGGGTGTGCGCGTGACGCCAGTTTTTGACCTGACCAAAGTCGCCATCGCTGCCATCACTGCGCTCGGCGCCATGTTCATCGCGCGCCGCCAGATGAAACGCGCGGCAAACACGCTTCGTCATGGCTGATGGCTGACGCGTGACGCGTCAGCCGTTCTCAGTCAGTCACTGCCAGCCTCTGCCAGTCTCGTCAGTCATCGCTGTGAGAAAGGGTTTTCTCTGTGTCGAAACCATTGCCCACGTTTCAGGATGTTTTGCGAGCGCGCCGCGTCATTGCGCCTTACCTGCAGCCGACGCCGCTGCACCATCATCCACAGCTAGACGCACTGCTGGGCGCCACCGTCTTTGTCAAGCACGAAAATTACCAGCCGATCGGCGCGTTCAAGGTGCGCGGCGGCGTCAACTTCATGGCGCATCTGGCGCCGGAGGAGCGGACGCGCGGCGTTGTCACCGCCTCGACCGGCAATCATGGGCAGTCGGTCGCCTACGCGGCGCGCCTGTTTGGAGTGCGCGCCGTGATCGTTGTGCCGGAGGGCGCCAACCCGGTCAAGGTGAATGCGATGCGCGCGTATGGCGCCGAAGTCATCTTCTCCGGCGCCGATTTTGAGGCGAGCAAGCGCCATTGCCTGACCCTGGAGCAGGAACAGGGGCTACGCTTCGTTTCATCGGGCGATGAACCGCTGTTGATCGCCGGCGTCGCCACCCACACGCTGGAAATTCTGGAGACGCAGCCCGACATCGACGTGATCTTCGCGCCGGTCGGCGGCGGCAGTGGTTGCGCAGGTGCGTGTCTGGTGGCGAAGACGATCAACCCGCGCATTCAGGTGATCGGTGTGGCGGCGGTGGGGGCGCCGGCTGGCTACTTGAGCTGGCAAACTCGCAGCGAGCGCACGGCGCCGATCGCCACCCGCGCTGCTGGCCTGGCGACGGGCGCACCCTTTATGATGCCGCAGCAGATCATGTGGGAGCATCTCGATGATTTCATTCTGGTCGAAGATGGCGAAATGATCGAGGCGGTGCGCCTTTACCTGGAGAAGGCGAAAACGCTGGCGGAACTGGCTGGCGCGGCGCCGTTGGCGGCGGCGCTCAAAGTGAAGGAACAGCTCGCTGGCAAACGCATCGCGCTGATTCTGAGCGGCGGCAATGCTTCGCTGGAGGAGCTGGCGCTGAGCATTGCGTGAACTATGAACGAGACGCCCACGCCACAACAGGTCCCGTTGCCGGGTTTCATTCGTCGCAGCAACCATCAATATCGCTGGTCGCTCTGGATTACAGTGAGTGTGCTGTTGCTCCAGGCCATGGTGTTTGCCGGCACGGCTGCCTTTCTGCTGGCGACGATCGATTGGGAGCCGGCAAGCGTCTTCGAGGAGCCGCCTGTCGCCGTGCTTGTGCAGATGCAACAAGCGCTGGCGCTCCTGCCCTTTGTTGCGCTTGTCCTGGTTTGCATTATCGTCTGTCTGGTGCGCCCGCGCGCCGGCTGGCATCTTGGCTTGCTCACGGAGTCACTGATTCTGCTCGTGGCGCTGCAGCTCTACGTTTACGACCGCGATCATGTCCTCTCCGAGCGGTCCCTGCTCTTTGTCTACATGCTGGGCGCCATCCTGATCATTATCTTCATGAACTCGCCAGAGGGGCGGCTGCTACTCGATCCGCCGCCTCACGCGCACGAAACGGATGCGCACCCTCATGGATGAACGACAACAGTGCGACCTGTTACAGCGCTATGAGCCGATCATCCGCTTCACGCACGGGGAAGAATTCTTCCCGATGGATGCGGAGGCGTACATCCGCGCGTGCAGCCTCTGGATCAAGCGTCCAGGCGAACCGCCGCAGGAGCTGGCGCCCACCAGCCAGGTGACCCCGGAAACGCTGGCGGCCTTCGTTGCGGACAGCAACAGCGGTGTGCACTATCTCAAATTCACCGAGCCATTGAGCGCAGCCGAGATGGCCGTCCAGGCGCTACGGCAGCGGCGCGAGGGCGAGCACGCCGCCGCCGATTTTCAGATTGTCAAGGGGCGCCTGGTGCGCGTCGGTTATTTGTCGCGCGTTGTGGATGGGCTGTTTCGCGTTGCGCTGCTGGTGCGCGGCCGTGTGCCGGGCGATGCGGCGGCGGCGGCTTCGCTGGGCTATCACACACTGCTGGCGCAGGGACATCGGCACGTCTATCATGGGCGCGTCCTCGAAGAGAGCGGCTGGACAGTGCTGCAATACTGGTTCTTTTACCTCTACAACAACTGGCGTTCGCGCTTCTCTGGCGCCAACGACCATGAGGCGGACTGGGAGATGATCAGCATCTATCTGGCGCCGGACAGCAACGGCGAGCTCCGCCCAGAGTGGGTGGCGTATGCCTCCCACGACTATGCTGGCGACGACCTGCGCCGCCACTGGCGCGACCCCGAAGTGGAAAAAGTGGGTGATCACCCGGTGATCTATGCTGGCGCCGGTTCACATGCTGCCTATTTCCGCGCCGGTGAGTACCTGACCAATATCGAATTGAACGCGCTGGCGCCGATCACAAGGGTGACGCGACAGGTGCAGCGCGCCTGGAAACGCCTGATGCGCGAGCCAGAGGCGCCCGCCGAGGACGCCGAGCCAGTGTTGGCGATCCCCTTCGTGGATTATGCGCGCGGCGATGGGCTGGTAATCGGCCCTGGCGGCGATGAGCCATGGGCGCCGCCCGTGCGCATTGACGAGACGGTCGCCTGGGTGCGCGGCTATCGCGGGTTATGGGGTCTCTACACCCAAGACCCGTTCGCAGGCGAAGATGCACCCGCCGGGCCGATGTTCAACCGCGATGGCACCGTGCGGCGCGCCTGGTACGATCCGGTGGGTTGGGCCGGGCTGGACAAAGTGTCGCCGGCTGCGGCGGCCCTCCACCTTGTGCGGCGACAACGCCAGCAGCTTGTCGACCATCGCACGCTGTTGCGCGCCCAGGTGGCGCAAAAAACAGCCGAGTTGCGCGGGTTGGATGTGCAGGCGACAGCGATTCGCCCCCAACCGCACTTGCGGGCGCTCTACGCCCAAATTCGCCGCGAGATCTTGCAGCGCTCCGGCGCCATTTCAGATCTGCAGGCTGAAATCACGGCGACGGATGCACTGCTGGAGAGCCTCGACCGCCACGAAGCCCATCTGTTGGCGGGCGGCAGCCCTCCACTCCGCGTCCATATCGATCGTGCGCATACGCCGGCCGCGCTCGATACGGTGCAGAGCAGGCAGGTGGCCGAACTGTGGGCGGCGATCAGCGTCACCGTGTTGTTGGTGGCCTTTGTGCTGCTCTTTGCCTTCAACCCGCGCTTTCTCCCTGTCTGGCTGGTGGCGATTCTGGCGCTCTTCACCTTCATCGAAGCCAGCGTGCGCGGCACCTTTACGCGCGTTGTGGGCAGCTTTGCCACTGCGCTCGCCATTGCCGCCGCGCTGGTGCTGCTTTATGAATTCTTCTGGTGGGTCGTCGGCGGCATGATCCTGGCGCTGGCGTTCTACATTCTGTGGGACAACCTGCGCGAGCTGACGCGTAGCCGGCGTGGGTAGTGAAACGTGGTGCGTGTGACGTGGTGCGTGTGACGTGTCGCCAACGGCAAGCGACACGTCACACGTCACACGAATCAGACTGTAGTGGCTGGGGACGCCTTGTAGCTCACGCGCGATTCGAACACCGCCTGCTCGTCTTGCGCGCGTCGGCAAGTGAGGTGGAGCCGCAGCAAGCGCAGCTCATCATAGGAGACAAGCCCCCCAAACTCCTCGAAGATCGGCCCCAGCATGTGGGTGTTCTCCGCCGCCAATCGCCGCAGGACGCTGCGTTGCCATTCCGGCGTCAATTCCGACGCCGCCAGCACGCGCCGATGATCGAGCTGGTGACCAGCCTGCTGATAGCGCTCCAGGTTCTGGATGACGGTATCGCGCTTGACGCCAAAGAGCGCCTGCAATTCAGCTATAGTGCGTCCGGCTTCAAATAACTCGCCAACTTCCTCGAAGCGTCGCTTTACGGATGATGGCGGTATGTGCAGCCTGCGCTGCGCCGGGTCGATCCCTTCTTCCTCGCAGTAAGTGCGCACGCAAGCGAGGAACTGTTCGCCAAACTGGCGCAACTTGGCCTCGCCCACGCCGTAGAGGGCGCGCAACTCTTCGAGGCTCTGCGGCAGCCGCATCGCCATCTCGATCAGCGTGCGGTCACCGAAGATGATGTAGGGCGGAACGTGCAGCTCGTCGGCAAGCGATCTACGCAAAATGCGCAGGCGAGTGAACAATTGCGCATCGTAGCTGGACGCCGTTGTCGTTGCGCTGGGTGCGGCCTGGCTGGCGCCGCGTGCGCAGGTCAGGACTTCGGCGGGCACGCGCACAGTCTGCGCCTTGCGCAACACAGACCAACCGGCGTCGGTCAGCCGCAGCCCGCCGTGCTCCAGGTCCTGATCGAGCAATCCTTGCAACAAAAATTCCTGCGCCAGGTGGCGCCACACCGCTGCGGCGTGCTCCTTGCCGATGCCGTACGTCGAAAGCTGGTCGTGGCGCCGCGCCTTGATCTCGCGGCGACGGGAGCCGCGCAGCACATCCACCACATAGCCGATGCCGAATTGCTCACCGGTGCGCCGCACGCAGGAAAGAAACTTCTGTGCTTCGAGCGTTACATCGACAGTGGACGCCGGCGCGTTGCCAGCCAGACAGTTGTCGCACGCCAGGCAGGTGGCCGCATGCACCTGCTCACCGAAATACGCCAGCAACGGCGCGCGTCGGCAGCCGCGCGTGCGCGCAAAGCGCTCCATCGCCTGCAACCGCGCCATGCGCCCGGGACGGGTGGCGGGCGCACTCTCTTCGATATGAAAGTAGTGCGCGCCCACATCTTGCGGATGGTAAAGCAGCAAACAGTGAGCAGGCAAGCCATCGCGGCCGGCGCGCCCGATCTGCTGATAGTAGTGCTCGATGCTGCCGGGGAGACTGAAGTGCACCACAAAGCGCACATCGGGCTTGTTGATGCCCATGCCAAAGGCAATCGTCGCCACCGCCACACAGCCATCCTCGGTGAGAAAGCGCCGCTGGTTGGCGGTGCGCACGGCGGGTTCCAGACCGGCGTGATAGGCGACGGCGAGGAGACCTTCCTGCGTCAGGCGCGCGGTCACCTGATCGACCTGTCGGCGCGTGCTGCAGTAAACGATGCCAGACTCGTCTCGGTGCTCAGCCAGAAAGCGCAGCAACTGGCGCACGCCATCGCCGCGCGGGCGCACACTCAGATGCAGGTTGGGTCGATCGAAACTGGCGACAAACGTCTGGCTGTCGCTGAAATGCAGCATCTCCTTGATGTCCTGCTGCACGCGCGGAGTGGCGGTGGCGGTGACAGCGAGACAGACCGCCTGCGGGAAGTGGCGTCGCGCGTCAAGCAACTGGCGATATTCCGGTCGGAAGTCATGCCCCCATTCCGAGATGCAGTGCGCCTCGTCGATGGCAAGACAGGCGGGGCGACAGCCAGCGAGCAGAATCAGCGTCTCTGGGCGCAGCAGGGTCTCCGGCGACGTATAAAGCAACTTGATGGCGCCGCTGCGAATGCGTGCGATCGTCGCGGTGTAAGCAGAGTGGCTGAGCGTGCTGTTGAGAAACGCCGCCGCAATGCCGAGTTGATGCAACTGCTCCACCTGATCCTGCATCAGCGCAATCAACGGTGACACCACGACGGTGAGGCTGTCGAACATCAGTGCAGGCAACTGATAGCAGATCGACTTGCCGCTGCCGGTCGGCATGATGGCGAGGGTGTCCTGTCCCGCCAGCAGGCTGGCGATGATCTCCGCTTGCAGCGGGCGAAAGTCGTCGTAGCCGAAGACCTCCTTGAGCAGGCGGCGGGCGCGTTCGAGATCGACGGAAGGCGTGGCGGCGCGCGGCGCTTCATCCGTTGGCGTCTCACCATCGACGGCCCCCAGCCAGCCCGACACCTGTGCGTAGCAGCGCAGCTCCTCCTCTGGCTGATCTGCCGGGCGCCAGGGGTGTGCAAGAGAAATGCGCACGAGCGCGCCGGCGGGAATCTCCGGCGGCGGCGCCTGAAAGCCGACAAAGGCGAAGGTGACGTCGCCATGCTCCGCAGGATAGACATAGCGGATGCGGTGGCTCGTCTCGATGCGGCGTAAAGAGCGATCCGGGCGCCAGAAGGTGGTGCTGAAATTGGGCAACCCGCTCGACGCCGCAACGTAGAGTGCGCCGCTGCTGGCGCGTTGGAGCTTGCCGTCGAAGAGCAGTGTCACGCCACCGACAACCGGCGGCATGTGCGCTTCGATAAAGCGCACCGGGTTCTGCATTTTCCCGATGCGACGGCTGCTCTGGACGAGGATGTCTTCCGTGTGGGGTGGGGTGATGTGCTCAGCAGGAGCGGCGTCGACCTCCCACACCTCTCCGACGGCGTAGTGCATCCCGCCGCCCTCGTGGGCGTCGACATGTGCATCGATCAGGCGCACGCTGCGTCCATCCTCCAGTGCAATCGCACCCACACATGCGCCGCCGCCTCTTCTGGTTTTCGCAACGATCAGGACTTTCATGGGGCTCCCTTCGGAGGACATCAGACACTGTTGGTTGCTTTGGATCATGCACCAGGCGAGGCGAGGTGCGCATCGGCGGAATGATCGATTCACGGGGGAGGACCACAAGTGCGCAGCTTCCGGGAAGATAGGAGCGCTGGTGCAGTCCGGCGCCAACAAGCTGCGTGCTGCGTGCTGCGTGCTGTGTGACGAGACGCAACACGCAGCACGCAACACTGGTCGCCATTGGTCTGTTGAAGCCCAGGTGCGCCAGATAATCAGTCTGCGTCAGGCGACGCACACCTTACTTCAGCAGCAGCTCGGCGAAGATCGTGTTGCTCCCTGGCACCTTGCTGAACTCAAAGCCCAGTTTCTGGCAGACGCGGCGCATGCCCTCATTCTCCGGCAGGATTTCCGCAACGATGCGATCCAGCTTCTCGTCGCGCCCGATCTGGATCAGGCGCGTGAGCAGTTCGGTGCCCAACCCTGTGCGCTGGTATTGATCGCCGATCAAGATCGCAAACTCGCCGTCGTTGGTGCCCTGGAGCTTGGTCAACTGTCCCATGCCCACGATCTGGGTGCGCCCACGCTCGTCTTTGCGTTCGGCAACCAATGCCATCTCGCGGTCGTAGTCGACGAAGCAGAGCATGGCAAGCTGGTCATGCGACATCAACTGCGCCGGTGAGACCGGATGGAAGTAGCGCAGATAGATGCTGTAAGGCGACAGGGTGCGGTTGAAGGAAGCCATCATCGGCTCGTCTTCGGGGCGAATCGGGCGGATGAACACCTCCTCGTCATTTTGCAGCACAAAGGGGGCGCTGTACCGCACCGGATAGGGACGAATGGCCGAACGGGGCAGATCTTCTTCCTTCAACTCCGGGTCGTGGAGCACCACGCGCGCGTCGAGCGCGATGATCTGGGCAGGTGAAGCCAGCAACGGGTTGATGTCGATCTCCTTGATCCAGCGCTGCTCGACGACGAGCTGACTGAAGCGCACCAGCAGGCGCTGCAACGCCTCAGTGTCCACGGGCTTGCGCCCGCGCACGCCCTGCAAGGCTTCCCACACCTTCGTCTGCTCCATCATGCGCCGCGCCAGCGTGGTGTTGAGCGGCGGCAGCGCCAGCGCCCGATCTTTGTAAACCTCGACCAGCACACCGCCAGTGCCAAAGAGCAGCACCGGCCCAAACTGCGCGTCGATGCTGCTGCCGATGATCAGCTCGTAGCCCTCCAGTTTCATCATCGGCTGCACTGTGACGCCCTGGAAGTGCTGTGCGCCGTGCCGTTCGGTGACCGCCACACGGATCGTCTCGAAAGCGGCGCGCACGGCCTCCTCGTTTTGCAGGTTGAGCTGCACACCCTTGACATCCGACTTGTGCGTGATCGTCTCAGAGTTGAGCTTGAGCACGACAGGATAGCCGATAGCCTGGGCCTCCTTCACGGCGTCGTCGGCGGTGGCGGCCAGACGCGTCTCCACCGTCGGGATGCCGTACGCGTTGAAAATCTGCTTGGATTCGTATTCGGTGAGGATCGTGCGCCCTTTTTCGCGCACCTCGTCGATCAGGCGGCGAGCGCGGTTGCGGTGCATCGCCTCGGCTTCGCTGGCGACGGGCAGCGAGGGCGTCTCGTAGATGCCCTTCAGGTTGTAGGTGTAGCGCCACATGTAGTTAAAAACCTGCGCCGCAGTGTCGGGATAGGGGAAGGTCGGAATGCTGGCGCGGTTCAGGATCGAGACGCCAGCGGCCACGTCGGCGCCGCCCATCCAGCTGGCGAGCACGGGTTTGCGTCCCAGCGAGGAGGCGGCCTGGCGCAACTGCTCGGCGGTGCGCGTCGGGTCGGTCATGTCCTGCGGGGTGAGGATGACGAGTAAGCCGTCGGCGTTCTTATCCTTTGCCGCCACGGCCAGCGTCTTGGCGTAGAGTTCGGGGCTGGCGTCGCCCAGGATGTCGATCGGGTTGTTGTGGCTCCATGCCGAAGGTAGAAACTCGTTGAGCTCCGCCATCGTCTGCTCTGAGATCTCCGTGAGCTTGCCACCCCCCATGATCAATGCGTCGGTCGCCAGCACGCCTGGCCCGCCGGCATTGGTGACGATCGTCAGGTTTGGACCCTGTGCGCGAGGCTGTTTGGAGAGCACCTCGGCCATGTAGAAGATGTCGGAGATGCGATCCACGCGCAGGATGCCGACGCGCCGGAACGCAGCCTCCAGCACGTCGTCACTGCCCGCCAGCGAACCGGTGTGAGAGGCTGCGGCTTTGGCGGCGGCCGCAGTGCGCCCGGCCTTGATCACGATGATCGGCTTGGCAAGCGCCACTTCGCGCGCAGCCGACAGGAAACGCCGCGCGTTGCCGATCGTCTCCATGTACATCACGATCGCCTTGGTGCGTTGATCGTCGCCCAGGTAATAGAGCAGGTCGGCCCAGTCCACATCCAGCATAGAGCCGATGGAGACGAACGCGCTGAAGCCGACGTTGTCCTGCAAGCTCCAGTCGAGGACGGATGTACAAAGAGCGCCGCTCTGGCTGATGAAGCCGACGCTGCCCGCCATCGCCATGCCCTTGGCAAAGGTGGCGTTGATGCCCGTCAGGGGGCTCATCACGCCCAGGCAATTGGGGCCGATAATGCGCATCTGCGCATCGCGCGCCTGTTCCAGGATTTGCTGCTCCAGCCTGGCGCCGGCTTCACCCGTCTCCTTGAAACCAGCGGAGATAATGATAGCGCCCTTGACGCCAGCTTCGACGCATTCGGCGATCACGCCTGGCACTGTCGGCGCGGGCGTCACGATGACAGCCAGATCGACCTGATCGGGCACGTCACGAATGGAGGGGTAGGCGCGAATGCCCAGAATGTTGCTGCGCTTGGGATTCACCGGGAAAACGGTGCCGCCGAAGGGATTGCTGATCAGGTTCCATAGGAGCGTGCGCCCAACGCTGTCTTCTTTTTCGGTGGCGCCGATCACAGCCACATTGCGCGGTTTGAAGATTGCGTCCAGGGGGTGACGCCGAAACGCCACTTTCAACTCGGAACTGTACTTGCCTGTGCTCATCGTATTTTTCTCCATTTCATAACAATTGGGCCTGCGCAGATTCTGGTGGGTCACCTTCCTGGAAGCTGAGAGCTTCCAGGAAGGTTGCTGAGCTAAATGCGTAAGCCCTAAACAATTCAATCAGTTCGCGCAACAGCGTTTCAACCGCCGTCCGGCAAGCGACCGGCGTCAGACGCCGTGAACGAAGCTCTGTTGGCAGTGTTTGGGTGGTTTTGGCAGAGCATCAGCAACTGCTCGAGCTCTGCACGTGACAACGGGTTGATGGCAAAGGCATTGGCGCCCGCCGCCAGTGCAGCTTCCCGATCCCCAGGCAGATTCAGCGTCGCCAGCACGGCCAGCGGCGCCGCCCGCAGCAGATCGCTCCTGTGAATGTTGTGCAATGTCTGCAAAAGGTTGCTGGTCGGCAGCGAGCTGTTGATGATGATCAGGTCAGGCTGCGCACTGACTGGCAACCCTTCCGTACTCTGCAGCATCACCTCGACGTGGCAGCCGACAGCGCAGAGCTGGTTGGCAAGCAGATCACTGGCGTGCTCCAGGGATGTCAGGATTAACACAAAAGGAGGCGCCGCCACTGACGATGGCGGCGCCGCGTCTTTGTCCGTCGCCTCCAACACGGCGCGGCGCGGCAGGCGCACGATAAAGCGGCTGCCGCCTTTGCCGCTCTCCACCGTCAGGCTGCCGCCGTGCAGCGCCACCAGCTTGAGCACAATCGTCAACCCCAGGCCAGTGCCTTCATAACGGCGGCTGAGGCTGCCGTCGAGTTGCACAAAGGGGCGAAAGAGCCGGCGCAGGTCGTTGACGTCGATGCCGATGCCGGTGTCCCAAACGGTGAAGATGACGCACTCGTGCGCCTCCTCATACTGGACATCCAGCCCGATGGCGCCGCCTTCTGCTGTGAACTTCACGGCATTGGAGAGCAGGTTGGTCAAAATCTGCCGCAACCTGCGCTCATCGGCGATCATGGTCGTCACCGCTGGGGTGATCGTGCAGGTGACGTGCTGGTTTTTCTCCGGTGCAATGGTGTGCTCCAGACAGGTGCGACACAGACGGTCGATATCGACCTCTTGCGCCAGCAACTGCACTTTGCCCGATTCGAGGCGCGCCACATCCAGCACGTCGCTGATCAGCGACATCAGGCGTTTGCTGGCGGCGGCAACGATGGACAATGCGCGTCGCTGGCGTTCATTCAGCGCGCCGTAGGCGCCTTCGAGCAGAATCTCGGTCATGTTGATGATGGAGTTGAGCGGGGTATGCAACTCGTGGCTCATGGTAGCCAGGAATTCATCCTTCATGCGCGAGGCCTGCGCCATCTCCTGGTTGGCGGCGCGCAACGCCGCCGTTTGCTCCTGTACGCGTTCCGCCAGTCGCGCACGCTCCTGTCGCAATTCTGCTTCAGCGCGTGTGCGTTCAGCCAGTTCATCCTGTAGTTGCTGGTGGAGCGCAGCATTGTGCAATGCAATGGCGGCAAAGGCCGCAAACGCGCCGGCAGTCTGCACACTGGCGTCGTCAAAATGGCCTGGCAGGTGATGACTCATGTTGAGCAATCCCACCACGCGTTCATGTGCAATCAGTGGCGCGCCGAGCCAGCAGCGGATCGCTGTGCTGCCGGGGCGCATCCGCCAGTGCGAGTCGCGCGCCGTGTCCTCGATCAACACCGGCTGACGCGTTGCAAGCGCCGCCTGGACATGCGCCAGTTCATCGATTCTGAGCGTCAGTGGCGCCGAGTTGATGGGGAAGATCGAGCGCTGCGCCACAGGCCGCAACCAATCTTCCTCCAACAGCATGATCGAGGCGCTGTCGTACTCCACCAGCCTTGCCAGTTGATCCAGGATAGTGGGCAGCACCACGGCCAAGTCCAGATTGGCGGTGAGCGTGTGCGCCACCTCCAACAGAACTTCGCTCAGTTGTTGTTCTCTTGCTGGCATGACGCCTGACCTCACAGATGACGGCCGCCCACGCAGGCGACTGTCGAACAACGCCCGACCGTCTCTCCGGACTCTGTCTAGACATCTCTCCAGACAACAGCCCTGGCAGGCCGCCAGCGACGATGCCAGCAACCATGGTATGCGGCCCGCCAGGGAACCTTGCTCAACGCAGCGCCATCTACGCAGCGAGACGGTGCAGCAACATGCAGTACGCCTGCTGCCCGCGGGCAAAGTTTTCCAATCGGAAGAATTCGTTGGGCGAGTGTTGTCGCTCGTCATTGAGCCCAAAGCCAAAACTAACCGTGTACGCCCCCAGCGATTCCAGAAACATCGCTGTCACCGGAATGCTGCCGCCGGAGCGCGCCAGGAAGGGCTCCTTGCCGTAGAGCGCCACCAGCACATCGCGCGCAGCGCGATTGCCGGGATGGTCACCGGACATCAGATAGGGGAGAGCGCCATTCTCCTTAATCGACACAGTGACTTTGACGCCTGGCGGCGTGTGGCGAGCGACATGCTGCGCCAGCAGCTCAGCAATTTTCTCCGGGCGCTGATTCGCCACCAACCGGCACGTGATTTTGGCGTGCGCCTCGCTGGGCAGTACAGTCTTGACGCCTTCGCCCTGGAAGCCGCCCCAAATGCCGTTGACTTCCAGCGTAGGGCGTCCCCATGAGCGTTCGAGCGTGGTGTAACCCGGCTCGCCGAAGAAGGCGTCGATGCCGAGCTTCTGCCGCACACTCTCCTCATCGTAGGGGACGCGGGCGATCTCGGCGCGGTCGCTGTCGCTCAGCGGTGCAACATCGTCGTAGAAGCCCTCGACCAGGATGCGGCCGTCGGCGCTGCGCATGGAGGCCAGGATCGCGGCCAGCGCGTGGATCGGGTTCTGAATGGCGCCGCCATACAGCCCGGAGTGGACATCGTATGCTGGGCCGACCACATCGATCTGCAACGCAGCCAGCCCTTTCAGCCCGACAAGCAACGCTGGTTGGTCTTCGCTCCACTGACCGCCGTCGGCGCTCAGCACGAAGTCGCAGGCGAAGCGGGTCTTGTTGGCCGCGACGAAGGCGGGCAGGGTTGGGCTGCCGATCTCCTCCTGGCCTTCGAAGAAACACTTGACGTTGATGGGCAGCCTGCCTTCGCTCTGGAGCAACGCCTCCAGCGCCAGCACCGGCGCCAGCATGTTGCCCTTGTCGTCGCTGGCGCCGCGCGCATAGACGCGGCCCTCCTTGACCACGGGTGTGAAGGGGGGCTGTCCCACAGTTCCAGCGGATCGACTGGTTGTGTGTCAAAGTGACCGTAAATCATAACCGTCGGTTTACCCGGTGCGTGCAGCCAGTCGGCATAGACGACCGGGTGGCCGCCGGTCTCCAGCATCTCGACATGCTCCATCCCTGCACGTTGCAACTGCGCCATCACCCATGCGCCCGCCGCGCGCACGTCGTCAGCGTGTTCGGGCAGACTGGAGATGCTTGGAATGCGCAGGAAGTCGAGCAACCGCGCCTCAAAGTCAGCCTGATGAGTTTCCAGATAGTTTTGCCAGGTCATCCTCGAATCCTTATGCAATAAAGTCAGATGTCCGGTGAAGTGATGGCCGGAGGAATCAAGCAGGCTCGGACATCTGCGCGTGACAGAAGATATAGCTCTATCATAGCCTCAGCCAGGAAAATCGGAAAACTTGTGCAGAGGGTGCAGTCGATATCGCCGATCGTGCAGGGTAGTGTATCTTGATTGGTTGAATTTCAGGCATGCTGTTTGGGGGTGCCAAAGGTGCTGACCTCATGCGTGACCATGGCCTGCAAACCGGCATCGGAGTGATAGGCGCTGGCAGCTCTC
>Ga0272446_1002056_pt1 | contig 28169 bp, 26 predicted proteins | sample YNPCB0061_FD_194587 | JGI IMG/M metagenome (GOLD analysis project Ga0272446, IMG submission 194587) | Hot spring microbial mat communities from Yellowstone National Park, WY, United States - YNP-CB-006-1 | ecosystem: Environmental > Aquatic > Thermal springs > Hot (42-90C) > Sediment | place...
TCGCGTTTTCCTTTCTCGGTCTCGGCAGTTTCTAACGCCACTTGCACTTCCTTCTCGCGCGTGGCTTTGGCAACACCAATTGAGCCAATGCGTTCTTGCTCGGCGACCTCGACGCGGGCTTTGTTGATGGCTTCGGCAGCCGATTTTTTCCCGATGGCTTCAATGTAGCCCGATTCGTCGGTGATGTCGCGGATATTGACGTTGATTAAATCGAGGCCGATTTTATGGAGTTCAGTGGCAACATTCTGGTTGATTTTCTTGAGAAATGTCTCGCGGTCTTTATTGATTTCTTCAATCGTCAGCGTGGCAATCACGAGCCGCAACTGTCCTAAAATGATTTCTTCGGCTTGTAAGGCGATTTGCTCTGTTGTCAGCCCAAGCAAGCGTTCGGCAGCGTTGAGCATAATGTTTTCTTCGGTCGAAATCGCCACTGTGAACGTGCTTGGCGTATTGACACGAATATTTTGCTGGGAGAGCGCGCCAGTGAGTTTGATTTCAATCGGAATCGGTTGCAGGCTCATATACTGCGAATCCTGAATGAGCGGAATGACAATACTGCCGCCGCCGTGAATACACTTTGCGCTTTTGCCGCCGCCTACTTTTCCGTAAATGACCAAAATTTTATTCGACGGGCACCGCTTGTAATAGCGCAATGCCGCCACCACAAGCAAGACAAATGCGACGAAAACGAGACCAAACGAGGTCGTTAGGAATTTGATAAAGGCTTCCATGGCAGTTTCTCCTGAAGGGTAGTTGTTGTGTAAAATTTTGGGTTTGAAGTTAGTTTTCGTCGCCCGAATACGGCTCGACCAGCAACGCGCCATTCTCTACGCCATAGACAAGGACTTTGCTGCCGGTTTTAATCTCAACGCCGTCGCTTTTGGCATTCAGTGTGGCAAGCCGTCCTTGCACCTCGACTTGGATTTGTCCCACATCGTTTTTGTCATTAGGTAAGCTGCAATACACGGTTCCAATTTTCCCAACAGCGTTTTCAAGCGATAGAGTGCCAGAGGATTCAAGGCCGCGCAGTCGCCGCAGAACCCAGACTGCGCCGATAAAGCCCATGCTGCCAGAGAGGAGTGTAACCAACAAGATTGTCCATACCGAAAAATCTGTCAGTCGAAAACATAACACCCCCATCCATGCGCCAACTTTCAAGAACGAGAGGATTGAGGAGAGCGATACCACGCCATCCCCTTCATGCTCATCGCCAAAGTTGAAGAAAATTTTCAAAAGGAAGAGCGCGGTAGAGGTAATCGCCAGAATCCAATAGACCGCTTCAATGTCGGAGGCGATGCCGAGGAAGCTCTTGAACCATTCCATACTTCACAACTCCAAGATGCGTTTCAGGCACGATTGACTTATGGTCAATTTGAATATAACATATTCGGAGTGAAGTCCAAACCGCGTTCAGAACCGCACTTGATTTCTGCCGTTGTGCTTGGCTTCGTAGAGTTTTTCGTCAGCCGCAGAGAGAAACTTTTCGCTGTTCGTGTGCGAGAGGTCAGCGCATACGCCCATGCTGATGGTTACAGCGAGTTCAGGATGCACAGTTTTCCAGTCGTAAGACTCAATGGCTTTACGGACTTTTTCGCACTCGGCGACCGCTGTGTGTAAATCCGTGTTGGGAAAGACCATGACAAATTCTTCGCCGCCGTATCGAGCGACGGTTGTGCCATTGCGGACGCTCTCGCGCAGCAGTTTTGCCACGATGCGCAGCACATCATCTCCGGTTTGATGCGAGAATCGGTCGTTGATTTTTTTGAAGAAGTCGATGTCGTTAATGGAGACTGCAAGTGGCTGGTGGTCGCGCTTGGCGGTCTCGAAGGCATCGGCGAGTTTGGCGTCCAAGTAGCGCCGGTTGTAGAGTCCGGTCAGCGCGTCGGTTACGGCTTGTCGTTCTAATTTTTCGTTGGCGAGCGCGAGTTCTTCCTGTGTTTTGAGCAATTTTTGCTGCGTGCCGTCGCCGATTTTGGTCATCTTCATGGCTTGACGCAGGAGCGCTTTGTATTCTTTGAGCAGCGCTTCATATTCGGATTTCCATTCATCTTTTTTAAGCGTATTGTCCTCTAACATCTCGGCGGCGTGGGTTGCGACGTCCAATTCATGTTTGAAGATTTTTTCATACTCTTCGCTCTGTTTCTGCTTCTTGTTAGTTTTCATCACGGTTTCTCCGTCCAGATTCAGCCGCGCTTGAACGCGCTTCATCGCGCTCATTCGGTCAAGGTTTTCTTTTTTCATTATCAAATGTTGTTGACTTCGGATGCCGTCGTGCGGCGTGGCTTGTTATTTGAACGAAATCACTTTGAACGGCATGGTCAGGTGTTCGGCGAACTCTTCGCCCGTTTCTTGCATTTGCTCGTCTGCTTCGTGGTGATACCAGTTGACTTTAACGGGCTTGCCCTCCGCATGTGCTTTTTCAAAGAGCCGCAAGATGTTCAAAATGCACTTTGAAGAACTCGTGTTGAAGTAGTTCAACTTAAAGTTCAATTCGACTTGTTTAGTGGAGTTGGAGAAAAACTGGTTCAGCCAGTCCATAATTGGCTGATAGAATTCGACGGCAGATTCGGGATAGGATTGTCCAGACACTTCAAGCACGCCGCTTTCGGCATTGAACGAAATTTGAGGTGTGGTTTTGGTAGAATTAACGCTTAGGTTGTTCATACTTTTTGAATCATGATGTTAAGAATGAAAAACGACAAGTGTTCGTCAATGGTGCGAAGTTCAAAGTTCGGCGGTGCGTCCGATTTGCGCATCATGTCGATGAGTCCTAATCCTGCGCCTTTGCTGCCTTCGGGCGTCTGTGACTGCCGTCGCTGATGATAGAGGGCTTTTAAGTCCTCTTTGCCGAGCGCGGCAAGTTCTTCACAACGGGCGTAAATTTTTTCGCCGCGCTCCTTCTCGATTTGATTGCCCGAGGTAATGCAAAAATACTTATCCATATCGCGGATAAGCACGATGCCGACGCCGACCTCTTTGCCGTCGCTGCGGCGCGTTTCTTTTTCCGCCGAGTAGTAGAGAATGTTCTGCGCCATTTCCACAAAGACAGAGAACATTTTTCGCACGTCGTTGCCATCGCCGTGTTGCTTTTTGATGATGTCGCCCAATTCGACGAGCAGTTCCTGCGAGAACGCGCCCTTGAAGGTCATCAAAATGCGCGCTGCCGACGTGTATCGATACAGCTCAAAAATTTCGGCATTGCCTGTCTCCGACGTTGTCATTGAGGTTTCGGCTTTATTAACGACAATCGCGCAAACATAAGACTTTTTTTGCTTGTCTCCATTCTATATGACGCGGATTCCTACTACGGTGATGTCGTCGCGCTGCGGCTCCGACCCTTGATGCTTCTCGAGTTCCGATTCCAATAGTTTGAACTGGCGTTCGGTTTTATCGAGTGCGATGTTCTTCAAAAATTCGCGCAGGCGTTTGGCAGCGAAGACGCGCATTTGTGCGTCGGGTTGGTCGGCGTAGCCATCGGTTGTCATATAAAGCATTGAGCCGATTTCGATATTGAGGTCGTGCGCGGTGTATTTTCGGTCGCTTTCGCGTTGCCAGCCGCCGATGGAAAATTTGTCGCCTTTGACTTCGTGAAACTCGCCGTTCCCCGCATTCACGTAGTAGAGCGGCCGGCGCGCGCCCGCGTAGCACACACGCTTTGTGCCGCCGAGTTCTGCGCTTTTGTAAATGACGCACACACCCATATCCATACCATCTTGTCCGCTTCCAATTTCATCGGTTTGGTTGAGCGCCTGACGCACATTCTTGTGCATCTCATTGAGGATATGCGCAGGGTTGGAGATGTTCTTCTCAATGACGAGTTGACCCAACAGCGATTCACCAATCATTGACATGAAGGCGCCCGGCACACCGTGTCCTGTGCAATCCGCTACAACAAAAATCACTTTGTCGGTTGTCTCGTGCAGCCAATAAAAATCGCCCGATACAATATCCTTTGGTCGATACAAAATAAAGTATTCGAGCAAAGCGCGTTTCAGGCGGTCGCGGCTTGGGAGGAGCGCAAGTTGAATGGTTTTGGCGTATTCAATGCTCGACGTAATCTCTCTGTTTTTCTCCAAAATTTCCTGATTACTTTCCTCGAGTTGCTTTTTGCTCTCGGCTAAGCTCTTGTTAGTTTGTTCCAATTTCAAATTGCTTTCGGCGAGGTCTTTGGTTCGCGCCTGCACTTGAAATTCCAGTTCTTCCTTTTGGCGCTCAATGCGCTTGATGCGCTGTTGCTGCGTGAACGAGGTCAGGCCGACAATCAAGCCAACGCCAGAGAGAAACGCCAACACCTGAAACCACAAGCGTTTCCACAATGGCGGCACGATATCGACCGTCAGCGATGCGCCTTCTTCGTTCCAAATGCCGTCTGGTCCAGCGGCTTTCACGCGAAAGACATATTTTCCGGGCTCGATATTGGTATAGGTGGCTTCGTGCTGACCTTTCCGTGCGTCGACCCAAATTTTATCGAAGCCCTCGAGCTTGTATTGATACTGATTTTTTTCCTGCAAGTAATATGAGAGCGCGGAGAACTCGACCGTGAACAGATAATCTTTTGGCGCAAGTTCAATGTCTTTTTTGATGATAATGCTGCTGTCGCGCGTAAATTGTGTGCCGTCGAACTTCGTCAGCCCAGTGATAACAACGGGCGGCACAAACGCATCATCGTTGTCCTTCAAATCTTCAGGGTAAAACGTATGCACAACGCCCAAGCCGCCGAAATAAATTGCCCCTGATGCGCCAATGTGGTAGCCGCCGGCGTCGAACTGCCTGACCAACAGCCCGTCGCGTTTATCGTAGTTGCGGAACAAGCCGCCTTTGCGGTCTTTGGCGGCTACGTCGTTAGGCGGCGAGAATTTCGTGATACCTTTGCGCGTTTTGAGCCAGAGATTTCCGTCTTCATCGGCAACGGCGCCAAAGACTACATCGCTGGCAAGCCCATCGCGCTCGCGGAACGGCGTGAAGGTCGCCCCATTGTCGACCGTGCGACAGAGTCCGCCGCCTAAGATGCTCACCCAAATCGCGCCTTTTTTATCCTGACAAATCGACGTGATGGTGTTGTTCGTCAACCCTTGTGGGCTGGCAGTGAATTTGGTGAAGGTCGCGCCGCCGTCGGTGGTGCGGCAAAGTCCTGCATCGCGCGTGCCAATCCAGAGCGCGCCCGATTTGTCTTCGAACAGCACCGTGATGTCGTTGCTCGACAGCCCGCTCGCCGTCTTGAACAGCGAAAACTGCCCGCCCTTTGTGGTATCGTAGCGGTTCGCCTTGGCGAGTTTATGCAATCCGTTTTTCGTGCCAACCCACAGGTTGCCCGACTTGTCTTCGCACAGCGCCGTGATGAAATTGTCGTTCAAACTTTTCGGATTGTCCGATGTCGATTTGAAGACGGCAAAGCCTCTGCCATCGGTCGTGTCGTAGTAGTTGAGTCCGTTATCCGTGCCGACCCACAGCACGCCCGACTTATCGCGCAGGAGCACCGATACATAATTACTGCTGAGCGTGCGTTCACTTTTTTTTGCCTCGACTTTTTTGCTGAGCTTGGCGGGTTTGGCTTTGCGCTTGACGGGTTTTGATTTTTTGCCTTTGCCAGCAGCGGGCGCAGCCGCTTTTGCCTCTTCAATCGGCAGGCGGCTCAAGATGTTTTTATAGACGCGAAACAGCCCGTTGCTCGTTGTGCCGACAAGCAATATCGGGTATCCGTCTGTATCTGTGCCTTCTTCCCAAACAGCAGAGACGTCTTCGTTGTAGAATCGGTCGTCGCGCGGGTTGCGTCGCTTGACAATCACATAGTCAAATTTTGCCGAGCCATACGGGTCAGTGATATTGACGCCGCCGCCGAATGTTCCTGCCCAAATGAGCCCGGCCTTGTCTTGATAGACCACCGTGATGTGATTGTCGCTCAAACCACGTGCGACGGTATAGTTTCGCCAAGGCTCTTTTTTAGAGTTTGGATTATACCGCCAGAGCCGACCGACCGAGCCTATCCACAAGTTCTCGTCGTTGGCAAGGCATATCGAGGTCATCATATCGTCGTCGGAGCGATTGAGGCTGTGTCGCAGCCGGTCGAAGTCCTTTCGGTTCGGGTAAAGTCCGTTCAAGCCGCCGCCGAAGGTGGTAATCCAAACGCGGTTTTTTTTGTCAATAGCAATGCCCGTAATCGTATCGCTGCTGATGGTTTTGGCGTTGTCTGGATTGTGTTGAAACGATGTGAAAGTTTGTCCGCCATCGGTTGATTTTGCCACGCCGCCGCCGAAGGTGCCGACCCAAAGAACGCCGTTGTTATCCGCCGTAATCGCTGTAATGACGTCGCTAACGAGGCTGGCGCCTTTGCGGGCATCATTGCCGATTTGCTTGAAGCTCTTGCCGCCGTCGCTTGTTTTGTAAAGCCCGCCTTGTGTGCCAATGAGTATATTGCCAGACTTCTCCTCGAAAATTGCCGTGATGTTGTCGTTGTTCAGTGTGGCATTTTGCTCGCCTTTCAAGCGCTCGAAGCTAAGTCCGCCATCGGTCGTACGACAAAGCCCAGACTGCGTGCCAACCCACAATGCACCGCTTCGGTCAATACACAAGGCTTGAATGGCGTTGCTTGAAATCGAGGTTGGCACTTGTGGGTCGTTGACGAACACGGTGAAGTTGTAGCCGTCGAAGCGGTTCAGCCCGTCTGTTGTGCCAAGCCAAACAAAGCCCATCTTGTCTTGAACGATGGCGGTGATGTTGCTTTGCGACAGCCCTTGGTTGGTTGAATATTTATCGAATTTTAAATCTTTCGGGTCTTGCGCAAAAGCGGCAGTGGCAAGGATTAGGTAATGTAAGCACAACAAGATGGTCAGGCACAAGTTACGCATTGTTGTTCAAGGTTGTTCAGGATTGATGAATCAGGATTAAAAACTACGCGCGGGAAAACGCTTGACGACCAAAGATAAAAGTTTTTCGGTCGTCTCGAGTTTAACGTTTTGTCAAGTTTTTGTGCTCGCAGAGCGTCAGTATCGGTCGAGCGTGAATTTTTCGCCCAAATACAATTTCCGCGCGTCTTCGTCTTCGGCGAGCTGCTGCGCAGTGCCTTGCATCAAAATTTTTCCTTCAAACATCAGGTAAGCGCGGTCGGTAATGGAGAGCGTCTCGTGAACATTATGGTCAGTAATGAGCACGCCGATGTTGCGTTGTTTGAGGTCGGCGACAGTGCGCTGAATGTCCTCAACGGCAATCGGGTCGACGCCCGCAAATGGCTCGTCGAGCAAAATAAACTTCGGTTCAATCGCCAGCGCGCGGGCGATTTCGGTTCGCCGCCGCTCTCCACCAGAGAGCGCATAGCCGGGCGATTTCCGAATGTGGGTAATGTTGAACTCTTCAAGCAATTTTTCCGTGCGCTCTTTTTGCGCTTTTTTCGGGAGCGATGAAAATTCCAGAATACCTAAGATATTTTCCTCGACGGTGAGTTTTCGAAAGACCGACGGCTCTTGCGGCAAATACCCAATGCCTAACCGAGCGCGTTTATACATCGGTTCGCGCGTGATGTTTTTATCGTCGAGAAAGACGCGCCCGCCGTCGGGATTAACGAAGCCAACCATCATGTAAAACGTCGTCGTCTTGCCGGCGCCGTTTGGACCAAGCAGCCCGACAATTTCTCCCTGCTGCACATCAATCGACGAGTCTTTGACGACGACGCGCTTTTTATAGACCTTCTTCAAATGTTCCGAGCGTAGAATCGACATACCACATAGCGAAGTTTGAACAACTTAGAGCAAGACACAATTGCGATGCGACGTTCCACAAGGCCGCTTCAAATTTTTCCAAAAACATCTTTCTGTTATCGAGTGAAATTTACTGACGCAATTTTTCAACAAGTTAGCAATGCTCAGGTAATTTGGGAATTGCACGCCAAAAGGTTAACATACGCCTAATTTACGAAACAGTTTGCAGTGACGCATCACGACAAGAGTGGGTTCTGTTCAATAAATTCTTTTCAATGCCGACGTTGCTACCCTACAAAGGCAAATTTCCAGCGCTGCACGAGAGCGTCTTTGTCTGCGACGGCGCGGTGATTGTGGGAGATGTTGAGGTTGGAGAACTGAGCAGTATTTGGTTTAACGCCGTTGTGCGTGGCGATGTGTGTCCGATTCGCATCGGAAAGCGGACAAATGTGCAAGACAATGCAACCTTGCATGTTACCCACGACACTGGCCCTTTAACCATTGAAGACGACGTAACCATCGGGCATAACGCCGTTCTGCACGCCTGCACAGTGAGGTCATTTGTGCTTATTGGCATGGGTGCTATCTTGCTGGACAAGTGCGTCGTTGAGCCATATTCGTTGGTGGCGGCGGGTGCCGTCGTTAAATCAGGCTTCGTTGTGCCGTCGGGGATGTTAGTTGCTGGCGTTCCTGCGAAAGTCATTCGCCCGCTTACGCCCGAAGAGCGTCAAACAGTTAACACGTCGCCGCAAAATTATATCAACTATGTCCGCGCATACCGAGCTGAAGAAGCCTCTGAGCCGCGTCGCTGTTGAATGCGCCTGACAGTAAGCATTGACGATGATGAGCAGTTTAACCACAGAAGAAAGGATTTACCTCGCTATGCACCCTGTTGCAAAAGCACCGAAGCGCGTGTCAAGCAACTTCTACACGTATGGGAACGGCGTCTATCGCGTTGGCGGGTCAGATTTATCGCTCTGCGCCTATCTGGTCGAGACCTCCGCCGGGCTTATTCAGGTCAATACCGTTCCCGAACTCTTCAAAACGTATTTTCCGCAATTAAGAAAACTGCCGGTTGCTGCCTGCGTGACTGCGCCCGTTGTAACTCAACTTGGCGATACACAAACGGGCTACGAGTTTGAGCTTTGGACATCGCGCTTTATCGACTATGCTCGTCCGCACAAAATAAAGTTCATCGGACAAGAGCCGTTCCTGCGCTCGCTTTATCAACGCTTGGAACTGACGATGAATGGCGATTTCGTCCACGATGAGCTCGGCAATCGCCAAGCCAAATTTGTGTCGCGCCGATGGGTCGACGACGTCTTTGAATGGCACGCCTCATCCGATGTGGTTGAACTTGGACAAGTCCGACTCGATGTCTCAAATCCCGACGGCGTTAAAATTTACGACAAGCAAAAATTAGTGTTCGATTCGGCACAGTATCCCGTCAGCAATGGCGGCAAAACCGGTTCGCTTTATGTAGATATGCTGCTCTCGCAAGTCGAGCCGTTAAAGTTCGATGGCGACAAATTAGGACTTATTGTCGGCGGCAACGGCATCGGCACGAAGCCGGGCGTAACCAGCAATTTTATTTTCTTCTATGGCAACCGATTGGTGTGGGTCGACCCACCCGCGCGCTTCTACGAAAAAGCCGCGCAACTCGGCGTCAATCCCGACTATGCCACCGACTTTATGATTACACACTGCCACGAAGACCATATTGAGGGATTCAGCGCGCTCTTTCAACGCAAACTCGACCGTGATGAACGACTAAACTTACTCAGCACGCCTGCGATTTACGCCCAACTTCAAACGATTTTTAATCCCATCTTCGGCGACATTACAGGAAATATTGATTTTCATGACCTCAACGACCGCGAGAAATTTCAAAACTATCACGGCTGCACGATTGACATTCGCGAGAACTACCACCCGATTCCTACCATTGGATTTCGCTTGAGCTACAACGGGCGCACCATCGGCGTCTCTGGCGACACGCTCTACTCGAAGCGCCTGCTCGACGCGCGCCTGCAAAACGGCTCGATAGACAAAGCCGCTTACGAGGTTCAATCGTCGGAATGGTTTTCAAACGCGGAGCTCTTTTTGCACGACACCACGGTTTCCAAAGACCCTGTGCATACCGACCTCGAGGACGTTGAAGATTTTGCACGCGAAATTCCGCATGTCAAAGCCTTTGCGTATCACTTCGGCGTCCGATTTGAATCGGAGTTCGTCACGCCAACGCAATTCGGAGACCGTTTCTGACCTGCGCTCCATGAGCGCGCTGAAAGAAGTGCTTGCAAAAAAGCAGCACAACACCGAAATTTTACCACAGAAAGGTTTGTTACTTTCACAACCAAAACTGCGCTACGACTATGACGAAATTCGGACAGATACTAAAAGCAAAAAAAATCAAACTCTCGGCGCTCGTTGAATCAACTGGGTTAAGCGAAGCCTATCTCAATGAGCTTGCCACCCAATCGCTCGATAAACTTACCGTCAAAGAAGCCACACTGCTTGCCACTGCGATTCGCCGAATGACCGACGGCGCCATGATGAACGTGGAAGATTTTTTACGCGAGGTCAAGCCGGAACTCATTAAAACGCCGCCCCCGTTGAAATCGTCCAAAGCGACTTCGGCATAAGACTTCTTACAGAAGTTTGCCACCTGATTCGCTGAATCAAACGATATATTCGAGTTGACTGTTTGCCGACTGCAGGCCTGCGGTTGGGACTCAATTTTTCAGGGAAGGAGCGTTCTGTATGGAAAACCGTAAATCTCGTGCGCTGCTGGTTGTCGCGGCGTTTTATCTTATCTCGCAAGCGGTGTTGGTTGCCACTGTCGGCAAGAATTTAGAATTGATTTTGCTGTCGCTCGGCGTGTTTCTCGCCATTGCCGCAATTATTTTCGCAGTTGATTTTTCGTCAGTGAATGTGGGACGACCGCTGGTCGAGAGCGTCTCGATGCGCCGGGCGAAGCGTTCCAAAGAAGACCAAGCGCAACTCTTGCGCGATGGCTATGTCATTGACGACGACTTTCTGAAACCAAAGCGCTTTGAGTTTTCGCAGCCGAAACCAAATCATCACTTCTCTTCCGCTGCCTCAAGCATTGCGCCTACCGACGACAGCTCAGAGACACAAGAGCCAACGCCGAAAGAAAAATTACAGACCGCGCTCATCTCACAAGCGCCGATGTTTGGCGGCATAGAGAAACTCAGCCAAACGCTTGGGGGCATGGACAACGCAACGATTGAAAAAATGCTCAAGCGCATGGGCTACAAAGGCGTCTCTGGGGACGAAGTGCGCGTGATGGTCGCTGAACTTTTGGACAAGGAAAAAAATCCGCCGCCGCAAGCCGAAAAGAACATGTCGTCGCATCCGCAAACATCGCTCGATATGGTCAGTTTCTACGATTACATCAAGCGGTGTATGAGCGGCCACGACCAAGAAACGCTCAAACTCGGTCCGCCGCCAATTATGGGCGATGAAATTCTGGCGCAAATTTCAACGATGCAGAACGGGGAAATGTCGCCCAGAGCGCTGGCACGAATGCGCGGCGTTCACAAAGGCGGCGGGTTAAGAAAATGCGTGAAGTGCCAATCGCATGATGCGCAGGCGGGACTCTGCAACGCCCTCGGCATTCCTGTTCAACACAACGACGTATGCGACAACTGGCGCTCGGCTGCCTTTGAGATGCAGTAAGTTTGCATCGTTGAATAATGACGCCGCTCAGCAACGCCAAGTTGAAAGCCTTTGCAAAACTGCACGATAAAAAACATCGTGACGAGGAGGGACTTTTTCTCGCTGAAGGCAACCGTGCGGTCGCCGAGATTTTAGCGCGCCCCAACGCCGCCGCCGCTCTCACTGCCCTTGTCGTGCGCAACGGCAGGTCGTTTGAGTTTTCCGCCAACTTCGTCAATAAAACTTTCACCTTGCCCGAAAGTGAATTTAACCGTTTGGCAAATACCGATGCGCCGCAAGACGTGATTGCTGTCTGTCGCCAGCCCGTTTGGTTACTTTCCGATGTATTAAATGCGCGTGCCTCGAAAAAAAAATCGTTGGCTGTGCTGCTCGATGGGCTGCAAGACGCAGGCAATGTTGGCACGATTGTCCGCACTGCTGCATGGTTCGGCGCCGATATGATACTTGCCAATGCAGACACCGCCGATTTTTTCAGTCCGAAAGCGGTCAGAAGTAGCGCCGGAAGTTTGTTTGCTGTGCCGCTCATTCGCAGCCGGCAATTTCTTCAAGACACCGCGTTGCTCAAACAACACGGCTACATCATTTGCGCTTCCGCGCTCGACGGCGAGGCGGTAACCACAAAAACACTGCCTGCAAAACTTGGTTTGGTTATCGGCAATGAAGGGCGCGGCGTCAGCGATGGCGTGCTGAAGGCGTCGGATAAACGGCTTGCAATTTCAGGCGACGCCAGCGCCGTTGAGTCGCTTAACGCGGCAGTTGCAGCAGGCATTTTCATGTCAATGTATCGACAAGCGCATTCGTATTGACATACAACCGCGACACATCTCACCGCTTCGGTAATATGACGGAGATAAAAAATGACTTTAACGCGATTCATCTCTCTTTTGCATAAGAAACAAGTTTCGTAAGTTCGACGGATAAATTCCACAAAAAATTAGGCGGAAACAACACGACCGACTCACGCGCTCAATATCTATGCTACAACGCCGCGCCTTCGCTAAAATCAACCTTGCGTTGTTCATCACCGACCGCTTGCCCAATGGATACCACCTGCTTGAAACCATCTTCGCTCCGATTGATTGGAGCGACACACTCTCGTTTGAACCGTCCGACCGCCTTGAAATGACCTGCGATGACGACCGCTTGCCCAGCGACGACACCAACCTTTGTCTGAAAGCTGCAAAGAGCTTAAAGGAGGCGTTTGGCATCAATGCAGGCGTTAGGATTTTTTTAGAGAAACGCATTCCCTACGGCGCAGGTTTGGGCGGCGGGTCGAGCGACGCGGCAGCGGTACTGAATGCACTCAATTCTTTTTGGCATATCGATGTGCCGCCGAAAGACCTTCTGGCACTTGCAGTGAAACTTGGCGCCGACGTGCCATATTTTTTACACCTGCGCGCGCTTGCCTACGCAACCGGCATCGGCGACCAACTGACCGACTTGGAAACCGCATTCCCTTTTTTCATCGTCGTCGCTTTTCCAAACGAGTATGTTTCGACCGCATGGGCATATCAAAATCTGAAACTTATTTTTCCGCGCGTCGCACCCGATATCAAGACCCTCACGATGAAACTCTGTGAAACCAAAGACCTTGACATTTTTTCAAAACTTGGCAATGACTTTGAATCGGTCGTTTTGGAAAAACACGCCAGCGTTAGGCATCTCAAACAAATTTTTCGCGACTTGCGGGCGGACGCCGTGCGAATGTCGGGAAGCGGGTCGGCGGTTTTCGGCGTCTTTGAACACGAGCATCGCGCACGCGCTGCGCTCGATGAACTCTTGGCTGAATTCCCTGCCTCGCTGACACCGCCGAACTTTACCATACCGGCCGATTGAGGCGCGACAAGCCTGTTTGCAGGACTTTTCGTATCTTTGACGAAAACATCAATGAATGAGTTTCGAGCCAAAAACCTTTCAATATCTGCTCAACGTCCGCGAGCGCAACGGCGCGGGTTTCTTGGTTCTTATCGACCCTGATAAATACGACGAACATACATTAGTCCGTTTTGCCGCCGACGCACAAACGTTTGGCGCAGATGCGATTCTCATTGGCGGCAGCGTGATGGTGTCGTATCGTTTAGATGATTTCATTCGGCGCGTCAAGTCTGTTGTCTCGATTCCCGTCGTAATTTTTCCCGGCAGCGTTATGCAAGTCTCCAAAGAAGCCGATGCGATTCTTTGGCTTTCACTGGTAAGCGGGCGTAATCCTGAATTGCTCATTGGCAGCCACGTTGTCGCTGCGCCTGCGCTTAAAGAACTGGGTCTCGAGCCGATTTCAACCGCATATATGCTTGTGGAGTCTGGTCAAACAACCGCGGCAGGGTTCATCTCGCAAACGCTACCGCTGCCTCGCCATAAACCTGAAATCGCGGCGGCACATGCCTTAGCAGCGGAGTATCTCGGCATGAAAATCGCCTACCTCGAAGCTGGAAGCGGCGCAGAACGCCCCGTTCCCGAAGAGATGATTTATGCCGTCTCACAAACCGTCTCAATTCCCGTTATCGTTGGCGGCGGCATTCAATCGCCCGACGAAGCGCGACGTAAAGTCGACGCTGGTGCAAGTTTTGTTGTCGTCGGCAACGCCTTTGAACATCGGCGCGACACAGCCTATCTGCGCGACATGATTGAGGCTGTGCATATCAAACTGCCGCGCGACGTTTAGCACCAACATATCCCTTTTGATACATGAATGACCTTCTGGTTTGGGTTCCTGTCTTTATCGTCAGCATTGCCGTTCTGATTTTAGCAGCGCGATTTTTTACACAATCCGCTGAAGTCATCGGACTGTCGCTGGGCATGTCGCCGTTTGCGGTCGGCGTCGTTATTGTCTCCGTTGGCACGTCGCTGCCTGAACTCATCTCGTCTGTGATTGCTGTCTCGGCTGGGTCATCGGAAATTGTTGCTGGAAACATCTGCGGCTCGTCCATCTCAAATCTCTTTTTCGTGCTGGGCTTGACGACGGTTTTTTCCAAAACGTCTATTCAGTTGGGCGACCAATATATTTTCATTGACCTTCATTTTTTGCTTGGCTCTGTGGCGCTGCTTGCCATCATGATGCTCGACGGCGTTATCACTTGGGCGGAAGGCATTATCGCTCTTGCGGGTTACATTATCTATACAACCTACTTGTTGCGCGAAGGCAGCGCGGAACAAGACCTCTTGCTTGATAAGAGCGTTCAGCAAACAAAACCAAATACGCGCATTCAAGTCAAAGAAGTGGCAATTATAGCGATAAGCGGAGTCTTTATTTTCTTGGGCGCGAAGTTTACGATTGACGCATTGGAGAACATTGCTGCTGCTGCGAACATTAGCAAAGCGGTCGTCTCTGTTACAGTGTTGTCGCTTGGAACAACCCTGCCAGAAGCGGTCGTGAGTGCAACAGCAGCTCGACAAGGCAAAGGCGACATTGCTGTCGGCAACATCTTAGGGTCGTGCATTTTCAACGCAATGGCAATTACAGGCGTTGCCTCGCTTATTGGTAAGGTGAGCGTGCCGACAGAAATCCTTAAACTCCCCTTGCCCATTCATGCGGTCGGCGCGTTGCTCTTTTATTTGCTGACGCAGGATAAAAAAATCTCGCGGTGGGAAGGCTTTTTGTTTCTGCTGATTTACATCCTCTTTATTGAGAAAATTTCGGGACTGGTTTAATGAGGCGGCTCGTAAATGAACCTCAGAAACGTGCTTAATCGCTCACTCTCGCGGTTGAGCGGAATACCGATGACAATGCCGACAAGCACATTATCTGCAATTCCAAGCCGCATCTGCGGACGCAACACCATATTGAATTTTCCGTCGACAATTTCTTTGTTTATTTCCAGCCCTATGAAATTGCGCGTGCCGCTTATCATATAATGCAAATTGGTGTTCCACTCTACCTTTGTATTTAGCGCTTCGCTCTTGAAGAATTGCTCCAATTTTGCGCCAGCGTAAATGAGAGGGTGTGGAAATTATTTCCCCAACGCTTTGCGGCAATCAAAAACGGGTTATACATATTGCCTTTGAACAGAGGGGCGCGGCTTATCACATTCAAATCGCTGAACTTTAGCTCGTTGATATAGCCCAGCGCGATTGATGTGCTGATGTCTTCCGAGACGAAAAAACTCCACTGCACAGCGGCTTTCAACGACTCAATGCGGTCTGAGGGCGATGTCATTGCATCGGGGCGATTGCTGTAAAAAGTGAACGGGATTTCAAATTCCACACCGAGCCGATTGATTGGCGCAAACTCATATTCCACAAACAGGCTGTATTGGTCGACGCTGTTCTGGTCAGCCAGACCAACGCCAATGTTCCACTCGGCTTCACCTTTTCGCGCGCCCAAATCGCGTATCAAGTCAATGAAGAGCGGCTCAGCGTGTAAGACCTTGTCGGGTTCTTTTTTATCCTCCACTTCGTAGATGTAGAGCGTATCTTTCACCATGCGCTTGATGGCAGTCGAATCACTTGGCAGAAAAGCAAGTGCCTGCTGTTTTACAAAAATGAACAGAACACATGCTACTGCAACCCGTATAACCCAAACGATCATTTTCGGTTTGTGATGGTTTTGATTTTTTTTACGGCGGACTTTACAGCTGCTGCGCCTATGTCGCCCAGCGTAACCCGTTGTCGCCGCTTTCCCCAGACTTGGTGCTGATACGGCACAATCGCCTCAGATGCAAAGGCAAGCGTCTGTTGCACATCCTCGAGCGTTAGCGGATGAAACGGCATGAATTGAAACGGGTGTTGAATAACGCTTTGCTTGAACGCGCTGATGTTACCCCATTCCATTGAGAGACGCGGCATCAACTCCAAGGTCGTTTTGAGCAAATTTTTCACATTCAAATTTTCGCCGAAGGAATACGCCAAGTAACGCTCTTCGACCAGTTGCCAAAATGTCTCTGTCGCTTCGTTGATGTCGACGGCATCGTATTCAAGGGCGGTGCAGATAAGCCCCCAGAGCACATGGGCTTCGCGTCCAGCTTTGTTGCGCGTCGGCGATTCGGGCGCTTTATGCCAGTGTCGCAGGTATCCTGCATTTAAGTTGTATCCCGTCGGAAAGCCATTGCGCCACAGTCGCAAGTTAAACTCTGTCCACTCTCCCCAAAATTTTCGGCGGGGATTAAACCCACCAATGTCGACGAAGAGGCTTTTATATCCAGCAACCAACATGCCTTGAATCGGCATATACCGAATCCCATCATAGTCTACATGCGGCGTTGAATCGCGCGGCTTAAAGAGTTCGTTGGTATCTTCTTGATAGGAGCGAATGCCCACAAGCCCAAGCGGCGTCTCGCGCAAGGTTTGTTCAAGCGTCGAGAAAATGTCGCCGTGCAGCGTCAGGTCATCGTCGACAAAGCACACGAGCGGCGACTTGCACACGCTCAGTTGAAAATTTCGTCCGCCCGCAATGCTTGTATCATGGCTGTTGAAATGCACTGTTAGCGGAAGTTTTTTGGAAAAACTTTTAATGCGTTCTTCAATGTCGTATGGGTTTTCTTTTGTAACTACATTGTAGATAATGCTGATTTCGGTAGGCGATTGTATGGGTGTGTCATTGAGCGACGCAATGAGCTTTTTCAAATACGGCTCGCGCGACGGAATCGTCAGCGCAGTAATTGTCCAGCGGGTTTTCTCTTTTGGCATCAGCTTATTTGTTTTGGTTCAGAGAATGGTTACAACTGCGCAAGCATTTCAGTCCAGCCCAATGCGCCTTCCTGCTTGAGCAGCGTTGCACCTGTGACAGACGCTAACAGGCTTGCATATCCGCGCGTCGGATTTTTAATCACGAATTTTTTGTGCGCCGCTTCCAACATCGTCAAATCGTTTTCTTCGTTGCCAATTGCGACGCTCGTGAAAAGAACGCCTTTTTTTTGCATTGCACCAAGATACTCTTTCATCGCTACGCCTTTGTCTGCGCCTCTCGAGACAGTCAGCCACTTCCCGCCGAAAGTTACTGTCAAATCAAGTAGTTTCAGACCATCAGTCAGTTTTTTAATGCGTGCATTACTTTCGCCGTTTGGAACAAGCAAGACGCCGAACCGGCGCGATTTCGCCCGACGAGCGTCGTCCTGTTCGTAACCGCTCATAGCGGCAAGAGTCTCATCGTCAAGGTCTTGGAGAAAGCGGCAGGCTAAATTGTGGCGTTTGGTTTCGCGTTGGACGTCGTCCATGAAATTTTCCACAGGCTCGACGAGCGGCGCAATCCACACCGAGTCGTTTTCAATGTTAAATAGTTGGCTTGTTGCAAATTGTTCGGCAGTTGATTTTTCTCGCAGGAGTAATGCGCCACCGTTTTCAATGATACAATCGCCCGAGACGCCGAGCCGACGCTGCAAGTGCAAAAGCTCGTCTGCAGTTCGACTTGATGCAAAGACGACGCGATGCTGCTCAAACGCACGTTGAAGAATCGTGCGGTCGAAGGGAAGTGCGTAGCGCTCGTTGAGCAGCGTGCCGTCGATGTCGGTGAAAATTGCGTAAGGCATTGCACAGTTCATTTGCGGCTGACATTGCCGACGCCTTTTTTTTCCATCAAGGCTTCAATCTCCGCCACTGTTTTCGGCAGCGCGCCCGATAAGACGACATAACCGCTTTTGGTAATTAGCACCACATCCTCAATGCGGACGCCGATGTTCCACCATTTTCGGTCGCAGGGCGAGCCTTCCGAAATGTAAATGCCCGGCTCGACGGTAATGACTTGATTTTCGCCAAGCGTTGCACTCGATGGGTCGTGAACGTCAAGCCCGACATGGTGGCTTGTGCCGTGCATAAAGTATTGCGAGTAGTCGTTTCTCTCTTTGATTAGACCGAGTTTCATCAGCCCTTCCGCAATAACTTCAACGGCTTTGCGATGCGGCGCAACGAAGGAGGCGCCTACGCGACACTGTTTTATCGCGCTGTCCTGCGCCGCTAAGACGAGTTCATAAATCGCCCGTTGTTCGGGCGTGAATTTTCCATTTACGGGAATGGTGCGCGTAAGGTCGGAAGCGTAGCCACGAAATTCGCCAGCCATATCCATGACGACCAGCTCGCCGTCGAGCATTTTTTTGCGGAGCGTTTCGTAGTGCAAGATGACGCTGTTCTCGCCCGCGCCGACAATTGGCGGATAGGCGGTGTATTCGCAGCCGTTTTTCTTAAAGATGAACTCTGCCGTTGCGCCCAATTGATACTCATACATTTGCGGCTCGCACGACATTATCGCTTCGGTTTGCGCTTCCATTGAAATTTCCGTTGCGCGTTTAATCAACGCAAGTTCTTCGGGGTCTTTGCTCACGCGCAGGCGGTTTGTGATGGTCTCCACACGATGGCGTTCAACGGCTGTGCTGCCGAGCAGCGCGTCCTCGCTTCGTTGCGAAAGCGGCAAATTGAGATAGACGCGCTTGAGCCGATTTTTATTGGCTTCAATGATTTTCCTGACGTCGCTTAGCGCACTTTCGCGTTCCAGCGCAACCGCAATTCCAAGCGTTTTCTTTGCACCCGCCGCGCCGAGCTTTCGTCCCGTCCAACGTTCCTCACGCGCGTTGCGCGGTTCGACGAATAACATTTCCGTCGTTTCAATCGAGTCGAGTTTAATCGGCTGCTTTGCAAGCACTAAAATCGCGTTAGGCTCTTTAATGCCGCAGAGGTAGTAGAGCGCGTTGTCCTGCCGATACAGATAGTTCACATCGTTGATTCGGTTCTTGATAGGCGCGGCAGCAATGACGGCTATCGCGCTATCTTTCATTGCGTCGCGGAATCGTTCGCGGGCGCGGCAGTGAAAGTCCAGCGAGAGACCTTGTTCGTCGACTTGCGCGACGGCGGCATGTGCAAGTCCCATCATGCTCGTCAGCCAAAATGTTTTCCAGTAGCGGTGGAACATTGCAGTCAAGTTTTATGAGATGTTCTTCAGCGGAGTTAGCCGGACTTGCGCTGTAAATCGGCAAGATGTGTTACATGTCGTCGTTTTTGCAAGAGCTCTTTCAAAAGGTCTGTGCATGCGCCGCCGCTCAAATACATTGGGTCGAACTCGGTTACATGGCTGTATTTGACATACTCTTCCAAAAATTCCTGCGACGATGGAAAGAACACCAGCGACATATCCCATGTCTCAAAGGCGCGTTTCTGAATCGGCGAAAATTCTATCAGGCTGACATTGATGTGTCGCGGGTCAATCATAATTTTGCGATACAGGTCATTGATTTGCCGAATCCCGCCTTCCAATGTTTGTAAAAATTTTCCTTCGCAATACAACAGGCTTCCAGTTAAACATCGACGCCGATTGTTTCGGCTCGATTTTTCCGCAATGCGCGCCACGTCGTCAAGCCCCAATTCTGGCGTTGCTTCGCTGTAATAAACCAAACGGTAAAGTTGCATATTTTTTATTGTTCAAATGTTCAAATGTTCAAATGTTCGAATCGACACACTCTAAAACCGCGAACCGTTGCCCCTCGTTCCGAACCAGTTGTGTGTTACTGTTTCCAAACCGTTTTTATTTCGCTAAATTGATGCATCTCATCAATAAATCTATGAAGCCGATTTACTATTTCGTTGCCGCTGGGCTTTCCATCGCGCTGTCAATTTATATGTTTGTCTTCGGCACCAGTTCCAACCATGAATCTGTCGGCATTTTCATTGGACTTTGGGCGCCGACAATTATCGGCATTGGCATTTACAACGAACTCATCAGTATTTACGAAGAACTGCGTAACCAGCGGCGCGAACAGGAAGAAAACGACCTTAGGGGCTGACACTTTTTTTATTTGTATCATTGGCACAAATGCTTTAAGTTCCGTTCAAATTTTATCACGATGGTAAAACGCCTTGCACATCTGTTCCTCGCGTTGGTGCTCTTCGTCGCGCAAAGCGGCGCTGCGCGCTCAATGTGCGCTGCAGAAAAAGAGATGTGCTGTTCAGGCTGCTGCGTCGCCACGTCCACTGATGTTGATTCAGACGCTGACCGCGAGTTTCCGCCGTGCTGCCAGATTACCGACTGCTCCAACGATATTGACGCTATTCCCGCCCCGATGTCCGTTACAACTGTTGCCAAACATGTGTTGATATGCACCCTCGATGCTGCTCCAACACGCAACTCTGTCGTGCCACATCAAGTGGCGCAACACAATCAACGCTCCATAAACGCTGCCTCGCCACCGCGTTATATTTCATTCGCCTCGCTTCTGATTTAAATCCGTCATCCCGTTTCGCCTTTACTCTGACGCCCTAAATTGCGGCGTTAGGTTTATCATTTTCATTTTTTCTATAACTCAAACATCAGTCGACTATGAATCTCGCATCGTCGTTTCTCGTCTCTTTGTTATCACTTGCCAGTCCATCGTCCGACAGCCTAAAAACGCAATCGGCAATTTTCAATGAGGTGTGTCCCGTGATGGGCGAAAAGGTCAATCCGAAAGCTCGCACCGTTGTTTATGACGGCAAAACCTACGGCTTTTGCTGCAACGGTTGTGATAAAAAATTCAAAGCGAATCCGGCGAAATACTCCGCCAATGTGAGCGCGGATGGCAAGCAGTTCGTCGGCAAACGAGCTGGTCATTAACTCATCTAAATACCCTGAAAGGAGGTGAATAGAGATGCGTCAAAAATTTTTAGCAATCGCCTGTGCGGCGTTGTTGGCAATTGGCGGTCTGTCCGTCAGCGCCGCGCCCGCAGAGGAAGTCGCCTGCTGCGACTGCTCAATGTGCCAAGTGGATTGCACAGCGTGCTGTGGCGACGATTGCCCTTCCTGCTGCGGTAGCGGTTCATGCTGCGAGTAATCTCGCTGGCATGATTTGAACCAACGGGCGTTGCTGAACCCAACGCCCGTCGTTCTTTATGGGTGGTCTAAATTGCCCAGTGATTCGGTCTTGAGCAAATTGTGCGCGACAGTGCCGTCCTGCGTCTTCGGGAGCGACTCACGAAACTCAATGTCCGCTGGAACTGCGTTGGAACTCAATTCGCGGCGAATATGGTCGCGTAGAATGGATTTCAAGGTGTCGGAGGGTTTATGTCCTGCTTTCAAGACGATAAACGCGCGCACTTTCTCGCCTTGCAGTTTATCGGGCAACCCAACGACAGCGACTTCAGCGACGGCACTATGAGCGGAGAGCGTCTTCTCGATTTCAGACATTGAAATTCGTTGACCGCTAATTTTGACCACATCGTCGATGCGTCCCATCACGCAGTAGTAGCCTTCTTGGTCGTAGAATGCCGCGTCGCCTGTGTTGAAGCAGTCTGGCACATGTTTCCAGTATTTTTTGTAGCGCTCTTCGTTGTTCCAGATACCGCGCATCAAGTGCGGCAACGGCTGTTTGAGCACAAGCAAGCCACTGGTGTTCGGCGGCACGGTTTTGCCGTCTTCGAGCGAGACGACATCGAGTGCGACGCCCGGCATCGGTTTTCCGACTTTGCCCAGTTTGATATTGAATGTGAGAAAATCTCCCAAGACGGGCGCAGCGAGTTCGGTTTGCCACCAGCTATCAATAACGCAACCGCGTTTGCCGAGAATTTTCTTTTGCGCCCATTCGTGCACATCCGCCGTCAGGTAATCGCCTGAGGAAGCAATCAGCCGCAGCGTATTGAGGTCGTATTTTTTAATCACGTCGTCGCCGTGCCGCATCAGGGTTTGCAGCGTGAGCGGCGTTGTAAAGAGAATGTTCACGCCGTGTCGTTCCGCCGTTTTCCAAAATGAATGCACGTTGGGATAATCAATCGCGCCCTCGCGCATCAAGACCGTCGCGCCGTTGAGCAGCGGTCCATAGACAATGAAGCTATGTCCAAGAATGCGCCCGATGTCTTCGGTGTTCCAAAAAATGTCATACTCTTTGAGGTCATACATGGCTTGCGCCATATAAAAGACGCCGACCATATAGCCGCCATGCACATGAACCACGCCTTTGGGCTTGCCGCTTGTGCCGCTCGTGTATAAAATGAACAGCGGGTGTTCGGCATCGACGATTTCGGGGTTAATCCATTGCGGCTGACCGTCGAGAAATTCATGGAAGTCAATCTCGCGCTCGGAGCTGAGGTCGATTTTCGGCTCTTCACGGCGAAGCACGACGATTTTCTCGACATACTCAGCGCCGCCGATGGCGTCATCCATTAAGCCTTTGAGCGGCACACGCTTTCCGTTTTTGTAAGTTACATCAGTCGTGAAGACGACCTTCGCCATCGTATCGTCCAAACGTGCTTTTAGGGCTTGCACGCCGAGCGTCGTTTGCAATACGACATGAATCGCGCCGATGCGAGCACATGCCAGCATCGCATAAACTGCGTCGGGTGAGTTCGGCAGGTGAATAGCGACGCGGTCGCCCTTTTGAACGCCCGCCGCTTTGAGCGCATTGGCGACTTGACAAACGCGCCGCAGCAAGCGGTCGTAAGTAACCAGCGTTTCTCGCCCGTTCTCAGAGACCCAAAGCAGAGCGACTTTATTGCGCCGATGATTGACGATGTTGCGGTCAAGCACATTGATGGTAATGTTCGTTCTGCCGCCGATGAACCATTGATGATGCGGCGGCTCGAACTCAGAGACCTTCTCCCACTTTTTTTCCCAGATGAGCGTATCGGCGACTTCGCCCCAGAAATGGTCGGGGTCAATCATTGAGCGTCGATATTCAGCTTCATAATCCTGAATCAGCGCGTTTCGGCGCAGAAAGAGCGGCGGTATCGTAATGCGTTGCTCGTTTATCAGCGTATCGAGAAGTTGCATAGCGTGTTTGAAATTTGGGTACTGCTTGGGTCAAAAACGACCGAAGTTAACGATTTTATCACAAAAAATGTATTTGGCTTAGGCTTGCCACACGACATTTCGTTTCTTCTTTTCGTTGAATTCGGCAAACGGTTTTTTTTATATTCTCGTTAGGTTTTTCTTTACCGCATCACAATCGAACGTTGCAAAGCAACGTCGCATATTGGAAGGAGTATTTTTTCGATGAACAGTTCGGATAAAATCCATATCTACGACCGCGTTGGTCTTGACCACAGCGCGATTCAATCCGCGCTCAAAACGATGGATTATGCGTTTGAGTATCACGATGTTAAAGAGTCGCTCAGGAAATTAGACGACGCTTCCAGTTTGCCCAATGCGCCATCGCTGTTTCTCGTCGATGTGGCGAACTTTCGCCGCGTCCGCCGCGCGCTGCCAAAATACTTGGCTGACAAGACCGCAACGGCAATTATCGCCGCGCCCCACGAATTGGAGCATTTCGGCGACCCAACCGAACTCTTGGGGCTGCACCACGTCATTGACATTCTCGAAACCCCACTCAGTTCCGTCGAGTTCAGCGTGCTACTTCGACGTACAGAACTGCACTTCAAACAGCAACACAGTTTTCTGACGCTCAAACAAGAGCTCATCGAGCAGCGCGAAGAGTTGCACAAACTCAATGACATCGGCATTGCGCTCTCGTCGGAACGCGACACCGTGAAACTTTTGGAGATGATTCTCTCCATCAGTATGGAGATTACAGGCGCAGATGCTGGCAGCCTCTATGTCGTTGAAGAAAAACCCGATGTCGACGAAGACCCGACCAACTATTTCGCCAACAAGCAACTGCGGTTTCGGCACACCAAAAATTTCTCGAAGGAAATTCCGTTCAAGGAATTTACCATGCCGATTAGCTCGAACAGCATCGTCGGCTATGCATCGCTTTCGGGCAAGCCGCTCAACATTCCCGATGTGTATGAAATTGCTGAGAGCGCGCCGTATAAGTTCAATCGCGGGTTCGATATGACCATCGGCTACCGCACGAAATCAATGCTCACTGTGCCGATGCTGAATCGGAACAACGAGACCATTGGCGCGATTCAGCTCATTAACAAAAAGCGCGACGCCTATCAAACGCTGCACGGCGAGACAGAAACAGCGGAGTTTGTTATTCCTTTTGTCAAGGGCGATGAAGAATTTATCTATTCGCTCGCCTCGCAAGCAGCTGTCGCCTACGAGAACAAAATGCTCTTTGAGGCACATAAAAATTTACTTGAGTCGTTCATCAAGCTCATCGCCGAAGCCATTGATAAAAAATCGCCTTACACGGGCGGACACTGCAACCGCGTGCCAGTTCTGACTGAAATGCTCGCCAAAGTTGCCTGTGAGTCGCAAGAAGAGCCATTTAGAAATTTCAATTTAAGCGACGAACAATGGTATGAACTGCACATTGCGGCGTGGCTGCACGACTGCGGCAAAGTCGTTACGCCCGTGCATGTGATGGATAAATCGACCAAACTCGAAACCATTTACGACCGCATCAACACGGTCAAAGCGCGGTTTGAAATTTTGAGACGCGAGGCAGAAATTGATTACCTGCTCGCCCTGCAGCGCAACGGCATCTCGCATCAAGCAATTGAAAAAAATTACCGAGACCAGCTTGCCGAGATTGACGCCGACCAAGCGTTTATCGAGCAGGCAAACATTGGCGGCGAGTTTCTTTCCGACGAGAGCATTGAGCGCATCAAGCGCATTGGCCGTCGGAAAATCCGAATGAACGGCGTCGAACAACCGCTTTTATCGGACGAAGAAATCTACAACCTCAGCATTCGGCGTGGCACATTGACGTTTGAAGAACGCAAAGTCATCAACGACCATATTGTTGTAACAATCGAAATGCTCGAGAAACTGCCGTTTCCGCGCAACCTTTTGCGTGTTCCCGAATACGCGGGCGGGCATCACGAAAAAATGGACGGCACAGGCTATCCACGCGGACTGCGACGCGAGCAAATGTCGATTCCCGCCCGCATCATGGCGATTGCCGACGTCTTCGAGGCGCTCACCGCCGTCGACCGTCCCTACAAAAAAGGCAAGACGCTTAGCGAAGCCATGAAGATTATGGGCAAGATGAAGGCGGAACATCACCTCGATCCTGAACTTTTCGATTTGTTTGTCAAGTCGGGCGTTTATCGCGACTATGCCAAGCAGTTTATGAGCCCCGATTTAATCGACAATGTCGACGAGGCAGCGTTGTTGGCAATCAAGCCCTTGCCGCTTAGTGGCGATGCGGTCAAGCCAGAACAGGTTGCTGCCGCGCATTGAGCTATTGCTTCGGTTGACTTTCCGAAAAAATCTTAGGCACTATTTTTTAGCGCCCTCTTTTCTTTATCTTGCAGGTTTATTATTAGCGCACTCAAGAGTTCTCTGAGCGCGCCTCACTTTTGAGCATGTATGGATTCGAGAGGAAAAATTTTAATACTTGACCAAGTCGGGCTTGGCGCGTCGATTACACAAGAGGCGTTGAAAGACCTCTACTATGCCTTTGAATACTACGCCCCCAAAGACGCCGCCGTGAAACTCGCCACGACCTTTGGCTCTGCGCAAATACTTCTGGTAGCCGATGCCGTGCTGTTTCATCGAGTCAAGCGTGCTATTCCAAAAACGTTGGCGGACAATGTCGCTGTCGCGCTTGTCGGCACGCGCGAACAAGCCGAAGACATCAGCGAACTCGGCACGCAGTTTTACACGCAGCAGGTGATTGATTTTCTCGAAATCCCGCTCAGCGCCTCGCGCTTCCAACTGTTACTCCACCGCACACAAGCACACTTTCAACAGCGGGCTCGGTTCGATTTGCTGCGGCGCGAAATCGCCGAACAGCGCGAAGAGCTTGAAAAACTCAACGATATTGGCGTTGCGCTTTCCAGCGAGCAAGACATCGGCAGGCTGTTGGAAATCATTTTATCCATCACGCTTGAAATTACAGGTGCGGACGCGGGCAGTCTTTACATCATTGAAGAAAAACCGGGCGTTGAATTTGACCCGTCAAGCCCGTTCAAAAACAAACAACTTCGGTTCAGACACGCGCAGAACATCAGCCGCGAAGTGCCGTTCAAAGAATGGGTGATGCCAATTAGCACGAACAGCATCGTTGGCTATGCTGCAATTTCTGGTCAGCCGCTCAACCTGCCCGACGTGTATGCGTTGCCCGATGGCGTTCCGTATAGTTTTGGCGGGCGCGCCTTCGACCAATCACTGAACTATCGCACAAAGTCAATGCTCACCGTGCCGATGCTGAACCGCTCCCAAGAAACCATCGGCGTCATTCAATTGATGAATAAAAAGCGCGACTTCTCGATTATGCTACCCGAACCCGACGAAGCCGTCAACTACATTTTACCCTTTACGCACAAAGACGAAACGTTTATTTATTCGCTCGCCTCGCAAGCCGCTGTCGCTTACGAAAACCGGTTGCTGTATGACAGCATTCGCACGCTGTTTGAAGGCTTCATCAAAGCGTCGGTAACGGCAATTGAAGCGCGAGACCCGACCACATCTGGTCATTCCGAGCGGGTGGCGATACTCACGGTCGGCATCGCCGAAGCAGCAGATAAAATCCAAACGGGCGTATTTAGGGACGTTAAATTCACCAAGCAAGATTTGCAGGAAATCAAGTATGCGTCGCTCTTGCACGACTTTGGGAAAATCGGCGTGCGCGAGCCTGTCTTGGTGAAGGCGAAAAAACTCTACGACGATGAACTGCGCGCTATCAAAGACCGATATGTTATTCTTAAAAAAGCAGTCGAGCTTAAATACACCAAGCAGAAGGTCAATTATCTTTTGGAACACTCGCGCAACGAAGCGGAGCAGTTCATCAAGGCGCTGGATAAAGAGTGCTACGATAAACTTAGCGAACTGGACGACTTCCTTGCGTTTATCATTAAAACTAACGAGCCTACGGTGGTTCGGTCGGAAGGCTTTGAAAAATTAAAAGAGCTTGAGTCTAAGATTTTCATCTACAACGACGACGAGGTGTATCCTTATTTGACTGCGCAAGAGGCACATCGCCTCTCGATTCCCAAAGGCAGTTTAGACGAAAAAGAACGGCGCGAAATTGAATCGCACGTCTCGCACACATTTAATTTTCTAAAACAAATTCCTTGGACAAACGACCTGCGCCGCGTGCCGCACATCGCATACGCCCATCACGAGAAATTAGATGGCACGGGCTACCCGCTTCGGCTGCCGAAAGACGCGATTCCCGTTCAGTCGCGCATGATGACCATTGCTGACATCTACGACGCGCTCACCGCGCAAGACCGCCCGTATAAACCAGCCGTTCCCGTCGAGCGCGCCCTCGACATCTTGCACTATGAAGTTAAAGCCGGAAAGGTCGATAAGGAGTTATTTGAGCTATTTATCAATGCAAAAGTGTATGATTTGACGACGCAGAAACAGGAGGCGTAATAGGGAAGTAGTTTAAGCGTGTGTCGATTTCAAAACAGTTCCAAGCGAAGCACGAAGCGACAACACCACAGATTGTTTCTGCTGACAAGTCGTCATCGCAATGATAAAACAGTCAAACAGCTGCTCTCTTGCCACCTAAAGTATGTCAGTGTCTCGAGTGCTGAGGTAAAACGATTTTGTCATTTGGTAGATTTTTCGCTTGAACGCTTTATCTGCTTTCCCAGCATCTTGATACTGTTCGAGTAACACTTGCAACATCACTATCATTTCTCGCTTCATTAAGTCCCGTCCTACGAAACTCCATTTCGGACGCTCGACTTTACACTCGTTCAATATCCACTTCCATTCTTTTTTTGCGTTCATTTCGCACATCGTTTTGAAAGTTTTTCTAAATCGTCAAAAAATTTTGGAAAGGCTTTCACTTTATTGCTTTCCTCGAACTCATGTTCAGAGAGCACATAACAGCCATCGGTGTCCGTTTCTACAATCGCACGTCCTTTTTTAATCAGGGCTTTGGATTTGAATTTCAGTGTTTGGTCTTCGTCAGGCGTTGCAAAAAATACGGCGATATGTTTTTGAGATGAATCTTGTAGGAATTTGAGTTTCCAATATCCTGTTTGCGCAATGCGTTCTCGAAGCGTAACCTTGCACGAAATCAC
>Ga0272446_1002057_pt1 | contig 28162 bp, 24 predicted proteins | sample YNPCB0061_FD_194587 | JGI IMG/M metagenome (GOLD analysis project Ga0272446, IMG submission 194587) | Hot spring microbial mat communities from Yellowstone National Park, WY, United States - YNP-CB-006-1 | ecosystem: Environmental > Aquatic > Thermal springs > Hot (42-90C) > Sediment | place...
GCCTGCCAACGCGCGAACGTCTCGTCCACACCCCCGCCTCCCGATGCGCCAAGGTGGAACACGGCAAGCTCTCCGTCGGCGTCGTCGCCCTTCGCTCTGGGGATGGTGTATTGCGCGAGACGCATCTGGCTCGACGGAGGTGTGGGACGCCAAGCCGACGGCGCTGTCCAGACCAGGCCGGTCGCCGGCGGTTCGGGAGGCCGAGCCATCATGCCTGGATCGTGTTGCCCATCACGGGATGCCGCAGGAGCACCGGTCGACGGTGTTCCGTCCTCGAACCCGACCTTGAGCTTGCGCGAACCGTTGGGACGCAGCGAGCTTTCATCCATTGGTTGGGTCGCAGCCGACGGGGCGCTGTTGCATGCACCGATCGCGGCGCCCATCAAGATGACGATCGACACGCACTCGACCAAGTGCGGCAGGGGTCTGTCGTTCATTCGTTGCTCCATGATCGCGGACTCGGTCCGGCCGCCGGCGTTGATTTCGGTGCTTGATGGCCAGGGGTCAAGCCCCGGTCGCAACGAGAACCCACCTCACGCGCGGATGGGGAGAGCCACGACGTCGACGTGAAGCACTTCATCCTTGAAAGCGCCGATCTCCTGCACGCATGCCTCGCTCGGACGGGCGATCAGGTTCAGACGGGTGCAGGCAGCGGCCGAATGATCGAAGACGTTGGTGGTGAGGGCCTCGACGTTCATCCCGTGGCGCTTGATGACGTTGAGGATGTTGGCGAGCGCGCCGACCTTGTCGTAATGGCGCACGACGAGCTGGTAGCGGGCGCTGGAGGCCGAGCGTACGTTGGCGACGTTCGGGACGGTACCCTCGACGAGGAAGGACCGGATGATGCGCACGGTTTCTGCAGCCACAGCCTTTCGTGCGTGCATGGTCTGGCTGCCGATGTGCGGTGTCCCGTACCAGACCACCGATGGATCGAACTTCGGGGGCTCGAAGTCGCCGCTGGCGGCGTGGGGAAAGTCGGGATAGACGTCGAGCCCGACGCGCAACCCCTTCTTGGGCGCGAGCTCGACAAGCGCGGCGTAGTCCACGAGCTCGCTTCGCGCGGCATTGATCACGATCGCGCCATCGGGCAACGCTTCGATCACCTCGCGCGATACAATGCCGCGTGTCCGATCGTTGGCCGCGAGGTGCACCGTGAGGATGTCCGATTTCGCGGCGAGGTCGACAGGAGAATTGACGGGGATGACATCGAGGTCGCGTGCGCGCTGCATGGTCATGAGCCGCGACCACGCATACGGAACGAGCCCGAACGCACGGGCGCGCGTCAACACCTCGCGCCCGACCGCGCCCAGCCCCATGATGCCGATGCGCTTGCCGTACAGACCGTCAGCGTGCGAGAAATTGCCCTTCTCCCACCGGCCGGCCCGCACGGAGGCCGCAGCGTCGGGAATGCGACGGTCCAGGGCCACGATGAGCCCCATCGTGAGCTCGGCCACCGCGACAGCGTTCTTGCCCGTGCAGCTCGCAACGTAGATTCCGCGAGCGCTGGCGGCTTCGACGTCCACGTTTCCAACACCGTGGCCGGCCCTCACGATGAGGTTCAAACCCGCGGATGACGCGATCGCGTCCGCGGTCACGCGCTTGGACCGGACAACGAGAATGCCAACGTTCTGGAGGGCCGCGGGGAGCGAGTCGCTGTCGATCTCGGGTTCATAGACGACGTCGATGCCGAGGTGCCGAAGCTCCTCGATGGCGAAGGGATGAAGGGGGTCGGCGATGAGGAGTCGCATGTCAGGGACACCGACGCTATCACAACGCCGCGCCTTTTCCCATGCGGCGGGCGCGACCGCGTGGGAACCCGGCACGCCCGACTGGACTCGAACCAGTGACCCGCGGCTTAGAAGGCCGCCGCTCTATCCAACTGAGCTACGGGCGCTCGTAGGCCGGCAGTGTAGCACGCCCGTCAAGCACTGGGATAGGCGAGCGCGGCATCGAGCAGCCTCGGAACAAAATCCGCGAGCTGGGTCAAGTCGGACGGGATCGGGCGAATCCCCGCGACGTGCACGACCAAACCGCCAGGCCTCAACTCGACATGGCCGCGAAACCGCCAGGCGTCGAGCAGCGCACGTACTGTCGGGTGGAATGCATATCGCGCGTGATCCGGCAGCGGCGCATAGGTCCTGGCCTTTCGATCCCAGGCATCGTCGCCAATCCGCACCTGGTGCGGAGGGATCGACCCGACGAATGCAACGCGCGTCAGGAACCACTCTCCGATGCGCGCCGCAGCGCGAACCCGCAGCCCGCCGTGTGTCACGAAGGCAAGCAGCGTGCGGTCAATCGGCTCCAACCCCTCCCCGGCAGTCCACGGCTCCACGTACACGAACGACGCCGACCTCACGGTGGCGACAACGCTGTTGACGTAGCGCGCAGGCGCGACCATCGTGTCGAATGGTTCCCACGCTTCGAACCACGCGGCCTGCGGCTCGGCGAAAAAGAGCATACCTTGCTGAGCCGCCCACGCGCGAATGGGCTCAGGGTCCGGCGGAAACGGCATTGCCTACTTCTTCTCCGGCGGCTTGGCCCCCGTTCCCACCCGGATGCCCACCACGAGGATCCCCCCACGGTAGCTCTGGCCCGCCACGAAAAATGTCTCGCCACTCTTCGCCGTCACCTCGAGCAGCGGCAGGAACGTGTCTTCCTTCGTCTTGTCGTCGCGCGGACGGCTGATGCTCGCCGCGACACGATACTTGTCGTCCGGAACCATTCCCTTGAGCGTGGTCCGCAAAACCCGGCCGTTGGGCAACGTGGTCGTGTCCGGCCGCGCAGTGGTCAGCGTGACCGCGTGCCGGTCCAACAGCTTGTACGTGTTGTACGCCGAGAACGGCGGCAGCTTGAGCTGAGGAAGCGGCCCGATCCTCGGGTCGATGCCACCGTCGGTGTTGGTTGCGTGAAGCACCATGATCTCCGCTGGAACCTGCACCACGGGAACAGACACGCTCGATGATGCCGAAGCGCTCGCGGCCGGACCACGCCCCCGAGCATCGCCCCCAGGCTGTGCCGCAATCGTCGACGTTGCCCCCATGAGCGCGAGCCCCAAGACCAGTGCACTTGCGTATCGATCGGCCATCCGCATTACATGCCTCCGGACTCGTCGTCCGAGAGCCAGACGATGGTGGTCGTTCCCTTGTCAGCCGGGACGTAGAAAATCGTGCCCGTCCTGGCGCCGAAGTCAACCGCGTCGACCGACACGGAAGGCTCCGGATCATAGTCCGGAGCAGGCAGCCGCGCAGACGCCACCTCGGTGCCGGACACGCTGGCAGGCCCGCCGCTCGGGGCCGGGCCATCGGCGACCTGCGTGGCGAGCCCAGCACCCACCACTCGCCAGACAACCATCGCAACCGCCGCGGCAGCCGCCAACCCACCCATCGCGTACCACCACGAGCTGGGTCCCCGCACCACAGAAGGCGTTTTTCGCCCCTCCTCCAGCCTCGCGGCTTCAATCGTCCGCATGACCGCAGCCGCGACGTCGTCGGCACCCGCGTGCCCCGCAGTCTCATCCACTTGCGCTCGAAGCAGATCACCCGTGCGGCGAATCGACGCTACCACCCGTCGCGCACGCTCCGATCGAGCCAGCTCGGCCTCGACCTCCGCGAGCCGGTCGCCGTCCAGTTCCCCGTCTGCGTACAGCATCAGCTCGAGATCGGTTACAGGGAGCTTGCTCATGTCAGCTCCTCGCTCTCCTCGGATGGATCCACGTGCGACGACGGTTGCGTCGCGGTTTCCTCCTCGTAGCAATCCCGCAGGGCACGCTGAAGCTTCTGCCGGGCGTGGAATAGACGGCTCATGATGGTCCCTTTGGACACCCCCATCGCCTGCGCCATCTCTTCGTACGACATGCCTTCGACCTCTCTCATGAGGATGACGCCAAGGTGATAGGGAGGCAGCGCATCGAGCGCCTCTTGCAAGCGCTTCGCGATTTCGCCTCGCCGGACGACCCGAAAAGGATCCGCACCATCCACGTGCGACACGAACGGTGCCAGCGACTCGTCACCCGCACTCTCGTTGTTCTGCCGTTCGTCGATGAACTCGGCGTCGCGGCGACCAGGACGCCGCATGAGGTCGATCGCAAGGTTCGTGACGATCCGATAGAGCCATGTGAAGAAGCTCGAGCCTCCCTTGAACTGATCGAGCCCGCGATAGACGCGAATGAACGCCTCCTGCGTGAGCTCACGCGCGTCGTTCTCGTCGCGAACGATCCCCACCGCGATGGCAAACACCCGCCGCTGGTGCTTTTCCACCAGCATTCGGAAAGCGTTCGTGTCGCCTCGCTGGGCTGCCTCGATGAGGGCATGGTCCTCCTGTGCTTCAATCCGCCGCTGCTCCCGGTTGGACGCCGCCAACGACGCTCTATTCACAGGATTTCCGTGCGTCTGAGGCCCATGCCGACGAACCGCGACGCCGTCCTGGTCCCCCTCCTCGGTCGCTGGCGCGACAGGCCGATCAGTCGGCGTCTTCCGAGCCATGGTTCATACGCTCCGACCGCGCGACATCAAGGAAACCCAGGGATCATGGGGTGACCTGGCGGCATTTCGTCCGGATCGCTTTCCGGTTGAGGAGGAAGCTCGCCGAGCGTTACCCGCAGGTCGAACACCCGGCTGCCCCGCGCCACGCGCACCGACACAGTCTTTCCGACCCCCGCGATGCTCGCCCACCAACGCAACGCGTCGGGGCTGTCCACATCCTTGCCGTCGAATCCCACGATCACGTCATCCGGGCGGATCCCTGCCCGGTCCGCTCCGCTTCCCGGCGCAACGTCCACAACCCACGCGCCCTTGCGGTCCGGACGGCCCAAACGCGATGCCTCCGACTCCTCGATAGCGCGCACGCTGATCCCAAGCGCGCTGCGCGCAATCTTGCCATCGCGGATCAGGATCGGCAGAAGCTGCTTGACCATGTTGATGGGGATCGCGAACCCGACATTGTTCGCCCCGGCGCGGATCGCCGTGTTGATGCCCACGACCTGCCCGGCCAGGTTCAGCAGCGGCCCGCCCGAGTTGCCCTGATTGATGGCTGCATCCGTCTGCAGGAAGTTGAAATAGCCCGACGGGTCCAGCCCCTTGACATCGTCCCGCGTCCGCCCCTTGCCCGACAGGATTCCCGCCGACACCGTGTGCGACAACCCGAACGGATTGCCGATCGCCACGACCCAATCGCCGACCTCCAACGCGTCGGAGTCGCCCAGTGGAAGCGCGTGCAAAGGCTTGTCCACGCTGACTTTCAGCACCGCGATGTCCGTGTGCTTGTCCGACCCCACGACCTTCGCGTCCACGCTGCTACCGTCGGCAAACTGCACTCGGATCACCGTGCCGCCCGCAATCACATGGTGATTCGTCAACACCAACCCTGCCTGGTCCACCACGAAGCCGGTGCCCAGGCCCTCGGACAACACGCGACGCCTACCGCTCCGAAGCTCCTTCTCGACGGTACTGAGGATGGTCACGACGCCAGGGTCGGCGCCTTTCGCCAGGCCAGCAAAGGACAACGGCGACCCCTCCCCGCAACGACACGCGTCGGGCGCGCGGGCAGGAACCGCCGAAGCCGTGCCCGGCTCCACCAGGACCGCGCCGGATGGTAACGCCGAGGCGGACGATGCTGCGCCCGTCGTGGACCCGCGGCGGCACGAGCTGCATCCGCCGGCCACGATTCCGACCAACGCGACCAGCACGAACCAGATCCACAGCCGCTTCACTTGCCGCCTCGTGAAACCTCGACATAGCGCATCCGAAGCTCGTACAGAACGTGCGACAATAAACGCTCCTCCTCGCCGGTGAGGTTTCCCTTCGTCTTCTCCGAGAGCAGGTCGAGCAAGTCGATGGTCTGCCGCGCCAACACCAGGTTCGTCGCCCGACTCTGCCCGTCGGGCGACGGAGCATCCCCGAGGTGTACGAACCCCGAATGGCTGAGCGACAGAATGAACGTCGAGAAATCGATCTGCGGAAGCTCGCCTTCCTCTTGCTTGGACTGCTGGTCGCTCATGTGATCCCCGCTCTCCCGGCGTATTCACGCCTTCGACGCCCCATCAGGCCGGGTCGGCGTCGCCCTCGCCTTGCGGTTGGTCGACGGCGCCTTCCGAACCGACCGCGGGCTGCGCAACATCCAGCGGCAGCGCAAGGTCGGCCACGTCGGGAAGCGCCTCGAGCATTCGGGCCACGTCATCCTGCGAGATGACACCCGCCTTGAGATTGCGCTCACGCACCCGAACATCCATGTCCCAGAGAGTCTTCGTGATCGTCATGCTGTCTCCGTTCCAACGCGACCAACGGATCGGCCGCTTGCTTCGAGCCCCCACAAGGCTGGAACCGCCGCCCGATGGGGTCAACCGCTGCTGGCTTCAAAATCCGGTCCTGATCCCGGATGCCGCGCTTTTGCCACGGCGACGCGAAAAGGGCAACCCGGCCCCCTCGCGCCGGCCCGTCCTTTCCAGCCCCTTCGCGCCCTGCCGTTCCTGCGCTACGACCTGCCCATGACCGCCCTGCCGCCTCCGGGCACTGCCCGTACGCTGTTCATCATCGACCTGTCCGGCTACGTCTTCCGCGCCTACCACGCCGTGGCCCCCCTCTCCAGCCCCTCCGGCGAGCCCACCCACGCCACGTTCGGCACGGTCAACATGCTCGCCAAGCTGATCGACACCCAGAAGCCCACGCTGCTGGCCGCAGCCATGGACTCCCGCGAACCGTCCTTCCGCAAGCAGATCCACCCCGAGTACAAGGCCAACCGGCCTCCACCGCCGGAGGACCTTTCGCTCCAGATGAACCGCTGCAGGGAGATCGTTGAGGCCCACGGCATCACCATCTGGCAGCAGGACGGTGTCGAGGCCGACGACCTCATCGCCACCGCCGTGCGGCTCGCTCGCGCACGCGATATCCCCGTCGTGATCGTCAGCGCGGACAAGGATCTGATGCAGCTCGTGACGGCGCAAGTCCTGCAGTGGGATCCGGCGCGAGACAAGGTGTACGGCCCACAAGAGGTCGAGGCGAAGTTCGGTGTCGGTCCGCATCGCCTGCGCGACCTGCTCGCATTGACCGGCGACAGCTCCGACAACGTCAAAGGGGTGCCTTCCGTCGGCCCCAAGACAGCCGCCAAGCTGCTCGCCGATTTCGGCGACATCGACAACCTTTACGCAAACCTCGACAGAGTTGAACGGGTCAAGCTCCGTGATGTGCTTGCCGCGCACCGCGATGACGCCTACCTCGCCCGCCGCCTCGTGACGCTCCGTGACGACTTGGAGATCCGCTTCGACGAAATCGAGCTGGCCTTCGGCCGGGGGATGGATCTCGACCGGCTTCTCGAGATCTACACCTCGCTAGGGTTCACCCGACAGGTGGAGGCCATTCAGCGCATGGCGCCCCGCAAGCAGATCGAGACGCGCTATGCGACGGTGCTCACCAGCGCCGACCTGCAACGCGCGGTCGCCCGATGCGAGCAGAGCGACGCTTTCGCCATCGACACGGAAACCGACTCGACGGACCCGATGCGAGCGCGGCTCGTGGGCCTGTCCCTCAGCGCGGCAGACGGCGAAGCGTTCTACGTGCCCCTGACGCACGACTACCTCGGTGCTCCAGACCAGCTTTCCATCGAGCAGGTACGCGCCGCGATCAATCCCCTGCTCGCCGCGGCACGCCCCGCCAAGATCGGACACAACCTCAAGTTCGACGAGATCGTGCTGCGACGGCATGGATTCGAGCCCATCCGGTCCATCGCCTCGGACACGATGATCGCCAGCTACCTGCTCGACCCCGAAGGTCCACACGGACTCAAGGATCTCGCCAAGCGCGAGCTCGGCATCACAATGACTACCTTCGACGACGTCGTTGGCAAGTCGAAGACCTCTGAGGACACCTTCTCGTCCGTCGATGTCGAGAAGGCATGCCCCTATGCGTGCGCCGATGCCGACATGACACGACGGCTGGCGTCGCACTTCGCACCGCAAATCGACGGACGTGGCTTGCGATCGCTGCACGACGACGTCGAGCTGCCGCTGTCGTCGGTGCTGGTCGACATGCAGATGACCGGCGTGTTGGTCGATGTGCGCAAGCTGGCGGAGCTGGGCTGCACGATCGAGGCTCAGCTCTCGGAGCTGGAAGCGCTGGCTCGCAAGCAGGCGGGGCGCGAATTCAATGTCAACTCCCCCAGGCAGCTCGAGAGCATCTTGTTCGACGAGCTCAAGCTGCGTGTGGTCAAGCGCACCAAGACCTCGCGAAGCACGGATGCCTCGGTGCTCGAAGCGCTGGCCGAGGACCACGAGCTGGTCGGCACGATCCTGGAGCACCGCCAGCTCTCGAAGCTCAAGAGCACGTACATCGACGCCCTCCCCAAGCTCGTGCACCCGCAGACGGGACGCATCCACACCCAGTTCAACCAGACCGTCGCTGCAACAGGACGCCTGTCGTCGTCCGACCCGAACCTTCAGAACATCCCGGTGCGCACAGACCTCGGCCGGGCGATCCGCGAGGCGTTCATCGCCCCCGACGGCCATCTCATCGTCAGCGCGGACTACTCCCAGATCGAGCTGCGCGTGCTCGCTCACCTGTCCAACGACCACGGTCTCGTCACGGCGTTCCGCGACGGAGACGACGTGCACCTGCGAACGGCCATGCAGATCTTCGGGGTCGATCGCGAGCATGTGACGCCGGACCAACGACGGCAGGCGAAGACCATCAACTTCGGCGTGATCTACGGGATGGGCGAGGTGGCGCTCGGCAAACGGCTCGGCATCCCACGGGAGGAGGCCGCGAAGTTCATCAGCACCTACTTCGAACGGTACGAAGGCGTGCGGACCTTCATGGAGGAGACGCTGCGGAAAGCGCAACAGACCCAGATGGTGACCACGCTGCTCAATCGTCCGAGGCACTTACCCGACCTGCGCAGCGCCAATCCGCAGCTACGCGCCCAGGCCGAACGCATCGCAGGCAACACCCCCATCCAAGGCAGCGCGGCGGACATCCTCAAGCTCGCCATGGTGCGGCTGCGCGACCCCGTCGTGCCAGGTGCACGCATGATCCTCACCGTGCATGACGAGCTCGTCTTCGAGGTTCCGGCGGATCGCGTAGACGAAGCAACGGCTCGAATCCGCGACGCGATGCAAGGGGTGATCGATCTGCGAGTGCCGCTCGTCGTCGACATCGGCGTCGCCGCGAACTGGGCCGGGGCTCACTGAGCAGCCGATCGCGCGGGCGGGACTTTCCAGGCCGCCCCTGGCGAGACTTGCCTGCGGCGAAGCCGTTTCGAGGACGTCATCGCGCTGGATCGATACACGCTTGACGCATGCGCCCGGGGATCGGGTGTCGATCGGCACAAGCAGGCGGCAATCCGACGCTCGGATCAAAACTACACGCGGCCGTGCAGACATTTTTTGTTGCCGACGACCGTAGACCGAATGGCGCGAGCAAGACGCGGAGGCTAATCTTCCACCATGCGAAAACTCATCTTTCGAACTGCTGTCGCGACATTCGGGATCTTGGGGGTGGCAGCGTGCACGTCGGGTCATGAGGCGCCACCGGTCGACGCGGTAGGCCAGTCATTCGACCCCATCGTGAACGGAACGAAGGACACGGGCACGGCCAACGACGCCGTCGTGTTCGTTTACAATAACGCGATCGGCGCCGCTTGCACGGGCACGCTCATCTCGAAGAACCTCGTGCTCACCGCGCGGCACTGCGTGTCGTCGACCACGGAGACGGTGGACTGCAGCAATGACGTCATCTCGGACAGCGCAGCCAACCAGCTCTACATCTTCAAGGGCGTGACGCCGGACCTGAACAACGAGCCGCCGATCGGCCAGGGCAAGGCCGTGTTCCACGATACGAGCAAGAGCCTGTGCGGACACGACCTGTCCATCATCCAGCTCGCCTGGAACGTGAACACCATCCCGCCGCTCAAGGTGCGTGTGGCCCATGGCCCGTACCAGAACGAGCTGTTCACCGCGATCGGCTACGGGCTGACGAACCCCAACGATCAGAACTCCAGTGGCACGCGCTACTACCGCAAGAACGTGAAGGTGCTCGGCCTGCTGCAGGGCACCGGATGCCAAGGCGCGAGCGACGGCTGCGACTTCATGGGCACGGAGTCGATCTGTTCCGGAGACTCCGGAGGGCCCGCGATATCCAGCTCCAACGCAGTCATGGGCGTGACCTCGCGCGGCTACGACTGCTATGCGGACGAGAACGTCTGGACGCGCACCGACGTGTTCAAGTGGTTGTTCGACCAGGCGGCCGCGGCAGCGAACACGACGTACACGGGCGAAGACGGCACGGTGTACGGTTCGGGAGGCAGCGGTGGAACCGGCGGCAGCGGTGGAACTGGCGGCAGCGGTGGAACCGGCGGGTCGGGCGGATCGACTGGTGGAAGCGGTGGGCACACTGGCGGTTCGGGCGGATCGACCGGTGGCAGCGGTGGGCAGACCGGCGGGTCGGGCGGATCGACTGGCGGGGCGGGTGGCGCGACAGGCGGCGCTGGCGGTGCAGTGGGCGGCATGGGGGGCGGGACGGCCGGCGACGGAGGATCCGGCGGCAGCCCCGGGGTGACGCCGGGTGGTCCTTGCGGGCCGAACAACTCGTGCGAGGGCGGCTTGGTGTGCGTCAACGACTTCGGCGGGTTCTACTGCGCGCCTGAGTGCACGAACAACATGTGCCCGGCGGGTTGGGAGTGCGCCACGCAGTACAACGTCTGCTTCAAGTCCAAGACCTGCGCCGGGCCGGCCGATTGCGCCCCCGGCACGGTTTGCGCCTCGGACGGCAACGGCAACTATTGCACGCCCGTGTGCGATCCGGCGAACCCCGTATGCCCGGACAACACCACGTGCTCCGCGCAGTGGGGCGCATGCTTCCGCAACCCATCGACCTACAGCGACACGAGCACGGCGTCGACCTGCGCCATGTCGATCGCGGGCGCGCCGCGCGGTTCGTCGGATGTCTGGTGGATTCCCGTACTCGGCCTCGGCGCGGCGTTCATGACGCGACGTCGCCGAGGCTAGTGTCCCCTCGCTTGCCAGCGCAGCGTGTCAACGCTGGCCGCCCGTGGCGGCCGCCATCTTCAACATCATCGTAAGCGCGGCCTCCAGCTCTTCGCGCGTGGGCTGGACTGGAAGCGCGGCAAAGTGCTGCTTCAGCTCGATCAGCTTCGCTCCGAAGCGCCGATAATGCTCGCGCATCCCCGCGGAGGGCGCGTCGGCCACCCATCGAGCCACAATCTCGCGCAGCTCCTCCAGATCGCTGCCGTCGAGGAGCTGTGCCATCTGCGCTGCCATGGGGTCGATCATGCGGAGAATCGTAGTGCACCACAGCGCAAGTTGGTACCGCCTGGCACCCCGGCTACGGTTTGACGTCCGCGGCTCGACGTTGCATGGGCACGGTGTGCACACGAGACCACATGCCCTTGTACCGGCGGTCCTGATCGCGGCACTGCAGATGGTGTCGTGCAATCGGACCGTGTCAGGCTCGAGCGGAGCCGGAGAGGCAGACCGCGTCCGCGCCTCGTCAACTGCGGTGATGTCTGCTGCGCAAGAGGACCAGGGGCCACCGCCGACACACCGTGCGCCGAAAAGCAAGCCTGGCGCGTCGCAGAAAGTGAAGATAGCAGCCGGCACGTTCACCGCCGGCAGCACACCGGGCGACGTCGGACGCGATCCCGGGCTCGAGCCGTCGCTCGAACAGATCGACCTCGGTGAGTACTCGGTCGACCGGCTGCCATATCCGAACGACCCGGCGCAGCCGCCGCGCACGGGCGTGACACGCGAGCAAGCCCAATCCCTGTGTGCCGAGCGCGGGGAACGTCTGTGCACGGAGGCAGAGTGGGAGCGAGCGTGCAAGGGACCGGACGACGACAAATATCCGACGGGCACACGCTGGGATCCCGCATGCGAACAGCGGCCGAACGACTGCGCGACCGGGTTCGACGTCCTCGCGATGGGACTGGTGCTGCGCGAGTGGACATCGAGCGTCGTGGAGGGATCGGCAGAGGGCGAGCGAACGCTGGGCGTGCTGCGGGGAGCACGAGCCGGGTCGGCGGCCATCGACCACCGCTGTGCGCGCCGCGAGCCTGCGGATCCCGGGGCGCAAAGCGGAGACATCGGGTTTCGTTGCTGCAGTGGTCCGCCGAACGCCGCCGTGCTCAAGCGCCCGGTCGCGCTCCCCGCGTTCAGGAAGGTTCAGCTCGATCCGGCGCAGGTCACCGCCATGATCGAGACGGTGCCTCAGCTCGCGTCGCTCGGGGAGGTCTCGTTCTTCAAGGATCCGGACGACGTGAATGTGGTGACCGGACGGGGCGACGGAGGAAAGAGCGGGGCGATCATGACGACGAGCCCCTTGATGTGGAGCCCCGACCTGGGTGAAGAGCTGTTGGTGTTCGCCGCGAAGGGCTCTTCCGGATCGTCATTCATCGCGGCGTTCTACAAGCTGCCGGGCGATCGCTACCGGATTGCGTCGAGCTTCGTGCTCAAGCAGAACGCTGGTCCGATCGTGCTTGCGTTCAACGGCTGGGTTCGCAGGCGGATCACCTGGAGCACCTGCTGGGGATGTCTGGGCGAGGAAGGCGCGGTCATCTACCGGAAGAACCGCCGCGTGGTCATCGAGCAACTGTAACCATCAAGCCTGTGCGGGAGCGGTCAGATACGCGCGGTAGTGTTCGACGTAGCGCGCAATGCGCTCGATCGCATCGCGCAGCTCGGAAGCCTGAAGCGACTCGGTCGGTAGCTCCGCGGACAGCGACACGTCGCCGTCTTCATCGTAGCCGAACTTGGCGATGCGCATGTCGCGGTTGACGGCGAGGAGGCGCCGCGACAGATCCCTGGGAACGTGCGCATCGGGGTCGAGCACGGGGATGATGGCGAGCAGGATCCAATGATCGGTGAGGCGCAAGAAGAAATTGGGCGGCTGGCCCGGCTCGCGAAAGATCTGGATCGTGGTGGCATCCACCGCCTCGTGGCTCCACCCACACGCATCCAGCCACGACACGATCGTGGTCAGGTCCATGGACATCCCGCGTGGCGTTTTCGCCCGCCCAAGCTGACACGCAAGCCGCGCAAGCACGACCGCGCCGCGGAGCTGCCGACACCGGGCAAACCTACCGACGCCGCGCTCTCATCAGCCTTCGTCCGCGTTCTTGTCGTCGTCGGTGATGTCATTGACGCTCGGCAGCTTTCTCAGCTCAGGGCGCGCGATCTTCCACGCGCGTTGGACGATCCACGACAGGGACCGATCGAGCCTCGCTGCCTCTTCCTTGATCTCGGTCAGCATGGACTCCGGAAAGTACAGGCTCTGCTTTCGCTTGTCTGTCTTGCTGGAATCGTTGGCCACCTTGGTGACGTTTTCCTTGTCTCCCATCGCCACGGGGACCTCCATCGCATGTTTCGGAACAGCCGCCACATCGGCGGCGACACAACCTACCGCTTGATGCGACGAAGATCAAAGGGACCGTGCATCAATCGCGGATTCGCGTAGTCTGAAAGCCATGTTCCGGCCTGTTTCGACCTCCCAAGGCGCACGTTTCCGTCGACGGTGGCCCCTGCTTGCCTTGACGGCGCTGCTCGCGGCGGGCGTCGCGCTCGTCGCATCCCGAACCGCCGCCGTGTCCTCGAACCAGAGCCCCTACGCCGCCGTATCGCAGCTCGCTCGCGTGCTGGTGCTCATCGAGAACCACTACGTGGAGCCCGTGGACCGGCAACGCATCATGGAGGGCGCCGTCAAGGGCATGGTTGCCGAGCTCGACCCGCATTCGGCGTACCTCCCACCCAGCGATTTTCGAGACTTCCAGAACGAGACCGAAGGCTCGTTCGTCGGTGTCGGCGTCGAAGTCGACGCGCGTCAGGACGCCATCACCGTGATCGCCCCGATCGAGGGGTCTCCCGCGGAGCGCGCTGGTGTGAGGCCCGGCGATCGGATCATTGCGGTCGACGGCTGGCCGACACGGGGACAGCCGCTCGAGCGAGTCGTGCAGAAGATGCGCGGCGCTCCGGGCACGACCGTGCGCGTGACGTTGCAGCGGCCGGGAGTGGACCGAACGGTCGACGTGGTGCTGACGCGCGCGAAGATCCATGTGGACAGCGTGACGGCGACGAGGCTCGACGGCGACATCGGGTACGTGCGAGTCAAGCAGTTCCAGCGCGGGACGCACGACGAGTTTGTCCGGGCCATGGCGACGCTGCGAACGACGAGCGACGCAACGCTCGGCGGGATCGTGCTGGATCTGCGGACCAACCCTGGCGGGCTGGTCAACGAAGCGGCGGCGTTGGCCGACGAGCTTCTGGAGCAGGGAACGATCTACGCGACGCGCGCGCGTGGGCGCGTGGTGGAGGAGGTGCGTTCGCACGCGGGCGGGGCCGCGTCGAAGCTGCCTTTGGCAGTGATCGTCAACGAATACACGGCAAGCGCGGCAGAGCTGGTGGCAGGCGCGGTGCAAGACCAGAAACGGGGCGTGATCGTGGGAACGACCACGTTCGGGAAAGGATCTGTGCAGAGCATCGTGGAGCTCCCTGACGGCGCCGGGCTGAAGCTCACCACGATGCTGTACTTCACGCCGAACGGGCGATCGATCCAGGCGCAGGGCATCGTTCCCGACGTGCAGGTCGGTCCGAGTGCGGCAGCAAGCGCGGGGGCTGTCGTGTTGCGCGAACGGGACATCGAAGGGCACTTGCCGGCACCCGAAACACCCGACGGCGGCGCGGGCACGAACAGAACGCAGACGCGCGACAGCGGGATCGCCACGGGAACCGATCCGATGATCGAGCGCGATGTGCCGCACGACCCGACCAAGGGTCGGGACCTGGTGCTCTCGATCGCGTATCAGCTCGTCCGCGGCGTGCTCACGAAGTCCAGTCGCACCGATCCATGACCGGACCCGCTGACGCAGCGGCCGCCGAGCGCCCTGCCAGCACACCGCTCTCGACGGCCCCAAGTACGCCCAATGCGCGTGGTGACGCGACCTGTCCCGCGGCCCACACGCCTTGCAGCACGCGTCCATCCCGATCGACGCACGCGTGGTCGCGCGTGACATAGCAAAGCGTGTCGAGCGCCCATGACGCATGCGCGCTGCTCGGCCACGTGAGACGAGCGAGGTCGAGCCCGAACATGGATCCGACGATGGAGACCGGACGCCCTTCGAACGCGAGCACGGCATCGCTGCGCACACTCGAAGCGAACGGATCGCGCGGCGCCGCGGGCATCTCGGGCGCCACGTCCATCTCGGACGGGTCGTACAAGATACCGCCGCCTGCCAATCCCCCCGTCGCCAACACCACAGCGTCACACTCGATCGCGTCCGCTTCGGCCTGCAAGCGCACGATGACACCGCGCCCCGAGGCGATCACCTCGGCCACCGTGCCCCGCGAGGCCGTCACGCCGACCGCGGACAACAAGCGATCTCTGGCGCGCGTGAACCGAAGGCCCGCCGACGACGCCAGCAAGGACAACGCTTCACCGACGGGCCTCGACGCTTCCCGTGAAATCACAGCGGCGGCGTCGGTGTCGATGCCGAGCCAGGGGCCGGTCAACACCGCGTCGAATCCCCTGGTTCCATCGCGCAGACGGCGTGCGACATCGCGGCATCGAACGTCGTCGTCGAGCAAGGCGGCCAGCTCCGCATCGGGCATCCAGCGTTCCCGGTCACCGTCGACGATGTCGACCGAGACGGGTTCGAATCGCATCGCTCGGCTCACGCACCACGGATCGTCGCGCCACGCCGCCGCGAGCAGGTCAGCGTCCCAGTCGGGCCGGTCCGCCCGAACCACGGCGACCCGACGCACTCCGGAGGCTGCGAGGTCGAGCACGGCGCGGTCGTGGCCACGCGCGGGCCGGACGATTCCCCAGGGCGTCGCCACACAGGCCGCTTGATCCCCGATCCGCCACAAGCCGATCGCGTCGCAGAAAGCGCGGGCATCCCCGGCTACCTCGCGCCGTGGATCGTCCATTTCCCAGGACTGGAAATCGAGCGCACCCGACATGAAGCGAGAGGCTCCGTCGAAGTCGCCTACGACGGTAACGCTCGCACCGGTGCGTGCGGCGGACCATGCGGCGGCCGTTCCCGCCACACCGCAACCGACCACGACGATTCTGGGTGCCATCACCGTTGCTCCCAGGCTCCGAGGCCGAGGTGTGCTCGGAATGCAGCGGTCGCCAGCGCTTCCTGGCGCGCCTGCGTTGGCCCGAGGCAGACGGCGCGAGCGCGCGCCTGACGATGCGCGAATTCCATCGCCATCGCCAGCCCCTCGCGCGGAGCCATGCGTAGCTCATCCGCCAGCACCAATCCGCAACGCGCGGCGCATCGCATCCCACCGCACGGACCCAGCCCGAGGCGGGTGCGACGCACGACATCGTCGACCGTGCGAACGAACTCCTTTCGGACGAGATAGCGTATCTCGGCGTCGGTCACGGCTTCGCACGTACAGACCATGTCGGCGCCGCGCCTGGTACCCCGAATCTGCTCGCCGACTTCAATAGACCGGGAACCATGACGATACGCGAGCCGTGTCGCGCTCACGAGGTCGATCCCGCACGCCGTCGCGAGCTCGGACACGTCTACCGCGCGGTCGCCGCCCGGGAGCGGAACCACATGCGTGGTGCAGGCTCTGTCACAGCCGAGCCGCCGCGCCACGATGTCGGACATCTCCTCGGCGAAGATCCGGTAGCTCGCCAGCTTCCCGCCGATCATCGAGTACAGACCGTCGGCCCCGTGCCGCGCGTGATCGATGATCTCGTGCTCGCGCGACAGATTGTTCGTGATCGGCCCATAGGCGTAGAGCGTGGGACGCACGCCCGCGTACGTGCCGATCATCCTCGCCCGCCGGAGCGACGGCATCATCTTCGCGAGCCCCTGGACGAGATAACGGACCTCGTCGCTCGTCGCCGACACGTCGTCGAGGTCGCCGTAGTAGTCGGTGTCGGTGGTCCCGAGCACGGTCACGTTCTCCCACGGTTCGAGGAACACCTGACGACCGTCGATCGCATAGGTGGCGATCGCATAGTTGGACAGACGCCTGTCGAACACGACGTGGATGCCTTTGCCCGGGCGCACGCGGGCGTGGACCGGATCGATCGACGCGAGGCTGGCGGTGATGGGCGCCCAGGCGCCCGACGCGCTCACCACCACACGACACCGGATCGTGCCCGACATCCCGTTGAGCCGGTCGCGCCAGATCACCCCCCGCACGGCACCGTCCGCGCTGTGTACAATCCTCTCGACCGTCGTGTGAACCAGAATGCCGGCGCCGTGCTCGTGCGCGTCCAACGCATTGGCGAGGCAAAGCCGGGCACCGTCAATCCCCCACTCGTCGAACGTGATCGCTCCGGAGATGTCGCCCGTGATCCCAGGCTCGATGCTGCGAACCTCGGCAGGCGTCAGGCGCGTGTGGGGTTTTCCGCGCTTGAGCGGCTGAAAACGGTCATAGGCACCGAAGAAAGCGTCGACGAGCTCAAGGAAGATGCTCGATCCAAGGGCGCGATCGACAGGCACGAGGAAGGGGATGCGGAACAGCAGGTGCGGCGCGATTCTCTGGATGTAGCCGGAATCCAAGCAGGACAACCGCGTGACCTTCGGGTTTGACGTGAGGTAGCGGACGCCGCCGTGGATCATCCCGCTGGAATTGCCGCTGGCGCCGAACGCCAGGTCGTGGCGTTCGATGAGCTGGACACGCAAGCCTCGGAGCGCGAGGTCACGCGCGACGCCGGTGCCGTTGACGCCGCCGCCAATGACGACGACGTCGACCTCGGGGTCGCTGGTAACGGCGGTGATCGGCACGTGATCGCGAGGCGTTATAGCGCAGAAGCGGGCAGCGTGCGACAGCGCGGGGATGGAACGTGGCGGGAGGATGGGGATGAGGATCAGAAGGAGTAGCCAACACCGATCGATGCGATGTTGACGACAGAGCTGTTGGACCCGCCGTTGACGGACTGGGGGGAGCGGAACGGGGAGGAAGCGGGCGTGGAAGGCGTGCCGCAGTCAGCGATGCCGCACAGCGCCTTGATCTCGCCCTGACCGTGGTTGTCGAGGCCTTTGTAGAAGACGTGACCGTAGGCGGCCATCAGATCGAGCTTGCCCGAGATCCGAACCGTCAGCCCTGCGTCCACGCCGACCATCTGCGACGGCACATAATCGAGGTGCAGATACTTGGGATCCTGCGCCTCGGTTTGGAAGAAGCCGCCGGCTCGCACGGCGAGCTGGTTGGGCAGCACCACGTAATCGCCACCGAGGCGGAAGCCGAACGCGTCCTTCCAGTGGTGCGGAATGCTCGCGTCTTGCGGCAAGGAGGCCGCACCATTGAGGCCAGGCACGTTGATAGAGATCCCCGCAGGGAAAGTAACGGTCAGATCCTTGAAGTGCGAGTTGTTGGCCCAGGTGGCATCGAGCTCGATGTCGAAGATGTCGTCGGCGATGGGATCGCGCGCGCCGGATGGCGTGTTTGCGCTGCCGCGGGGCACGTGGAACCTCACACCGACACGCGCCTGCATGGGCCACGGTGCAGTCATCTTGGCCTTGTTCCCGGTGACGTCGGTGCGGGCCTGCTCGCCAGGGCCGGCGACCGTGTCGGGATCCGAGTAGACGGGGCCGGTGACGACCGAGTCGCCCGTGGCCTTCACGTCGTCCGACCACATGTACCAGGCGCCGACGTCGATGTTCGAGGTCGCCTGATACAGCGCCCCGAGTGTGAAGCCGGGGACGAACCAGTCGTGGACATCGAGGTCGGCGCGGAAGTCGTCTTCGAAAGCGTCGACAGGCTGATTGTCATAGACGTTGCCCTTGACGAGCCCGCCGGCGGATATGGCCGTGAACTTGAACCTCGCGACACCCCAGATGAAGGAGGCGCCGACGCTGAGCTCGGGCGTGACCTGGTAGCTGATGGCAACCTGCGGCCAGACCAGGAGCAGGTCGTCGGCCCCGAGAAGATAGCGGCCGGGCGAAGGGAGGTCCGTCTCCCGATTGAGGGCGATGGACCGGCCTCGGGTGAGGAGCGGATAGTCGAACTTGCCCCGCGTGCTTGGGCCGAGCACGGCGAGGCCCAGTGCGAGCTTGGGAGCGACACGATAGACGCCGGCGATCTGGGGATTGGGATAGGGCGTTGCGCTGTCGGTGTTGCAGACCTCGCTTCCATATTCGTACGAGCCGCCGTTGGTGAAGCGGGCGGGGTTGCCGTTGCTGTCGGTGCGCCTGAAACAGTTCTTCTGCCAGATGAGGTTGGTATTCAGGATCACGCCGGATGGTTGGGTGACGATGCCGGCTGGATTGAAGAACGTGGCTAGGGGATTCGAGGCACGAGCGACCCAGGCCCCTGCCCGACCGAGCAGCTCGGTCCCGTTTTCCGGGAACTCGAAGCCCGTCGAGGCAGACACCTCAGAGGTAGCAAGAAACGCGATGATCGATGCGGCCGAGGCGATCGCGGCACGAGTGGTCTGACGACGCATTCTCTCCTCCCCCCGCAACCATCCAAGGAACCGGCCGCGGCGGCGTTGTCGGCGACTAGCTGCGAACCGGGCTGGCTTTGAGGGCAGCCCGGCCATCCTTGACGTACACGCTGAACTTCACCTTCTTGCAGTTGGTCTTCTGGATGAGCTGATCGCGGTTCTTGCGCAGCGTGCCCTGGAACTTCTCGAACGTGAGGCCGGCGGTGGGTTCTCCGCACTGCTTCTTGGTGCGAAGGAACTCTTCGTAGATGTTGTGCCATTCGGAGATCTCGTCGGCCTCCTTGACGGCGGCGTGCGCACCGGTGGCGCTGGCCTCGAGGATCTCGGGTGGGACCGCGGAAACCACGGTCTGGTCTTCTTCGTCGCGCGGGGGCTCTGGAGCCGGCGCGGGCTTGGGAGCTGGAGCCGCCGCTGCCGCGGAGGATTCGGGCTTGGGCGGAGGTAGCTTGATCTCCTTCGGCGGCGGTGGCTGCACGGCACTTCCGGACTGCCGCGGCGGAGGCGGCTGCACACCGCTGGACCGGGGAGCGGGCGGTGCGACGACGTTTGGCTTGGAGATAGGGGCGGCACCAGGGGAAGAGGGAGCGGTTGCCGCCGCGCCTCCTTCCATCGGGAACGAGAAAGCGCTCATCTCCGGAGCGGCTGGAATGGGTCCGAGCACCGACTCGAGGTCCGCCGCCTTGCGCGGCACACCACCCTTGGCCGCGACTTTGTCCGTGCCATCGTTCAGGTCACTGGCGATCTTGCGGTACACGCCCCGAAACTTGCTGACCTGGAGCATGTCGGTCTCGCCCTTCGCCATGCGCTCGGCCTCGACCCGAAGCGTGTGGAGCGGACGCGTGTGCTCGAAGAACGAGAAGATGAGCCCGAGGGCTGCGGCGACGAGGAACAGGGGGCCGAGCAGATACCAGGGAATGCCCTTTTTGTCCGCTGCATCCGCCATCTGCACCAAGTCCAGCGGGTTGCTGGCCTTGCTGGCCGCACGCCCCACGACATACCCGGCCCCGAGGTCCCATGACTCGCCCGGGATCTTCGAATAGATCACGCCCACGTCGCCCATCAGAACCTTGGGCTTGGAAAACCCCTTCTGCTGGTAGTCGTCGTCCTTGGCGAGCTTGTCGATGTCGGAGACGATCGTGTCGAGCTTGGTGGGGTCGAACCCTTCCGGCGCGGCTTTGGCCTTGACGGCACCGTCGGCGAAAAACCCGACCGCAGCGCCCGACCGTTTCGAGATCTGCCGGACATAGCTGGTGTCGACGACACGGGCGCCCACAACGGCTCCCGCAGGCATCTGCGCGGTGTCGACTTCGACAGGACGCGCCACGATCAAGTACACGCGCCCATCGAGCACCCAGGCATCATCGCGAACCCAACCGTGCAGTGCGTCGGCAACGACAGGATAGCCGCCGAGCTCGAAGTCGGGGTTGCCGCTTGCCTGATCGAACCCGACCTGACCGATCACACGGCCATACTGATCAACCGCGAACATCGCCGTGAACACGTCCTTCGGCATCGCATCGAGGAGCTTACGCAGCGCATCGCGCACCTTCGCGCGCGACTCCTCGGGCACCTTGCTCTGCGAGCTGCTCGCCTTGGCAAGGTGCGTGCGCAGCGTTTCGTCCAGCACGGCCTTGAGCAGCAAGCTCGATCGTCGACGTGCGTCGTCGTTGAGGTACCAGCCGACCACCTGCTTGTCGGCGGCCAGAGCCTGCTCCATCGCGGAGGAGCTGGCGCGGTTGTAGACTGACGTGGCGAGGAACAAGCCCCCGACGGCAGCGGTGAGCGCGAGGGCGAGGATGAGATACCAGAATCGCGAGAGGAGCATCGGCACTCCCTGTCTTTCGTTCGGTGGACTACTTCTTCTCTTCGGGCTTCTTGTCTTCGGCCACGACGATGGGGTCCTTGGTCAGGTCCACGTCGCGTGTGGAGACGGAAACCTCGCGCGGTTTGCCAATGGGCTTGCCCGCAAAGTAAGCCTCGAGCGTGTAGTCCCCGGGCTCGAGCGTGAGGAAGAACGCGCCGCTGCGGTCGGGGTAGCCGATGGAGGCGACGCCTGGCTTGACGACCACCCAGGAACGGAGGCTCGGAGCGAGCTCATCACGCAGCTCGTAGGTTCCTGGCTTGGGGGCGGTCCAGTCGCGCTCCGCGGCGATGCCCATCTCCGAGGGCATGAGCGAAGGCTCGTTCACGGCGTAGAGCTTGTGCTTGAACGGGTCGCTGTTGCGGAAGCGCAAGCGTGTGCCCGGAGCAACAACGATCGTCACGGGGGTGGTACGCCCGCCGCCGATGGTGATGAGCGTGGGAACGGACGGCGGGGCAACGTCGCCTTTCTTGATGCCGACAATGCAGAGCTCCTTCGGAGCGAGGCCGAACAGGGTGCGGAACTCTGCACGGACCGTGGGGGACGGCTCGCGCCAGGTGTAGTGGTTGGACTCGGGCCTCGCGGCTTCTTCCCAGACCGGGTTGACGAGCTGATTGTGGCCCTTGACCTGCCCCTTGACCACGGCGGCGAACGCGAGGCCCGGGACGAGTAACACCGCGAGCCATGCCCCAACCATTCGGAGCGTGCGGCGCAGCCTGGGTGAGCGGGAATGGTAGACGCGGACAGCGTTGTGTTCAGTCATGGCGATCGACGCGCGACGGTAGTGGGCGGCAAGCCCGGAGGCAACGAGACAATGCGCACCGCGCGGCGGAACGCGCGGTGCGAGATCCTACAACGAAGCGACGCGATGATACCGCGTTCGCACCCGAACGTGCGCACCGGTTTCAGGTCTTCGGCGCGATGGGGACGGCGGCTGCAGGATGGAAGGCTCCGTACCGCGAGAGCCGCTGGCGAAAGCGCAGAACCCCTAGCTGCACGCTAGGTGGGAGACTGGTCGACGCTTCAGGCTTCCCGGTGAAGAATTCCGGGCCAGCACACCACATCGAGGGTCATCTCCCTGTCACAACGCATGTTCGGGATTCGTATGGTCCGCCTGGCGCACCCCGCAGAGGGAGCCCTCCCAGGCTACCACGCGAAACCGCTCCGTCAATGGGCCAACCGCCATCGCGTGCGCTCGGTCGGGTGCGTGCATCGTGCCGCCACGCTAGCGCCGCACCCTGGCGACGATCCGCGACTGCGCGTAGCCAAGCACGGCGCTTTGCTCGAACGGTAGGTCGTGCGTACGGTCGTGACGCCAGTACTCAGCGTCGTCGCGGAAGTGCGGGTCCGACGGATCGGCAACCTGTCCCCCCGCGATGACCGCCTGCGCGAGGGGTCCCGCCGGCGCCATCTCGACGACGAGACGCAACACCGCACCATCGGTCGCATGGAACACATCCGAACCGATGCTGGATGGCGTCAGATCATAGGGCGCAGCGTTCACGGCGTACAGGTCTCCCGGACGAGGGAAACCGTCGGGGAACACGGCGTCGGTCGCGGGAGGAATGTCGAAGCCCGCCATGCCTGGCATCATCGCTTCCATGTGCGCGGTGTGCATCCGCCCCCACCGCCACTCGTCACGCTGGCTACCTAGCTGCACCTCGAGCCACGCCAACACGTCGAGCAACGACGAAACCGCGATCTCGTCGCGCGACTCGATCTCCTCCGTTCCGAGGTCGTCCCACAAGATGCTGTCGCGCATCGCAGGATCGTACGACGCGAGCAAGCTCGGCTCCGCGTCGAGCAGGCGAACCAACGCCCGCACCAGCATCGACTCGGGCAGGTTGGCGTCGAAACCCAAGCGCGCAGCTTCGTCGCCCAGCGTGCGCTGCGCAAAGCGTACAAGCCATGCGTTGAACACCAGCGTCGCCTTCGATGCGACGGCTTCCTCCAGGTCCGCCGACGGCTGCGCGTCCGCGAGCTTGACACCGGCTGATGCGCGATAGTCCGCCGTCTTGGCCCAGGCATCGAGCACATCGATCACATCCTCGATGTTTGCAGCGGCAAAGCGATCGGAGGTCGCAATGGCGGTCAAGCTCGGAAACGTCCCCGGCTGCTCGCGCTCCTTGCTCGCACGATCGAGCGCTGCGACCAGCACAGACGCCATGCGCGCACCGATCGGAGAGCGAACATCCGCCTGGATCGCGGACAGATCCTGCGCGCCGAGACGCCGCCCCGGCACTGCCAACAGCTCCTGGATGCGCCCCTGACGAAAGCCGGGATCGAAGCTGCACCCGAAGAACACCGGCGCACCCGCGATCGTGTCGTTCGTCGGATCCCCGTCGAGCGTGCCGCCGACCGGATCGGCGTTCGCGAGCACCACGAACCCGTCCTCCGGATCGACCATGCCAGGCAGCAGCACGTCGTCGAGCAACCCCGTCCACTCGGAGGAGCCGTCGCCCGGCAATACGCGACACGGAAGCTGTCCGGAAGCACGCCGGGCATCCCATGCGAGCGCGGCGGGGTTGCGACGCGGCACACGCGCATGCGCCGCGTAGCCAATGTGACCGCTCGCGTCCGCGAAGACGTACGACAGCCCACTGTCCTGCACCAGCGCATTGGCCGCTCGCGCGTCGTCGACGCTCGCAGCGCGGAGCAAGGCCAACGACGCCTCGAAGTCGCTGCCGGCGCCGAATCCAAACCAGCGGACGGAGATCACGGGCGCGGACGAGTCGGGCGGGAGCACGGCGTGGCCCTGGATGCGGGGCAGCACGGGCCCGTGGTGCGGAACGGACAGAACGTCGAACACGACGGGATCGCGACCGCGGACGAAGACGGTTTCGGCGCGTCGGTCGAAGGGGACATCGGCGCCGGACCAAACCACGCCTCGACCATCCGGCGACAGGGTTTCGCGATACAGGTCGGCGGTGTCGAATTGCGATGCTGCCGCGCCCCAGGCCAGGTATCGGTTGAACCCGTACGCGACAGCCGGCAGGCCCACCATGGCAGCACCGGCGACGTGCAGATCGAGCGGGTCGTCGCGGAACCCGTCCGCCGAAACCTCGAGATGCACAAGCCAGGGAGCCGCCGGCGACGTCATCCGAAAGTGCGGGTCGCTGGCGAGAAGCGCGTGGGCCGAGGCCGACCGCGCCGGCGCAACGGCCCAGGCGTTCGATCCCACCTTGCCATATCGACCGATCCGTGCGAGCGCCGCATCGAGTGCGCCTGCAAAAGGCGCAAGCTGGTCGACCCGCGTCGACGGCGGCGTCGTTTCGATGGGACGCGACGACGCCGACCGCCCGGTTGCGGCCGACAGCACCGTGGCGGAGTCGATGGGCTCGAAGCGCAGCAGGTCGGGCAAGACACGGGCCCGTCGCGCAAGATCGAGGTCCGCGGAGTCTGCCGGGAAAGCCAGCGGCACGGAGGAGATGATCTGCTCGACGGCGAGCTCCTGAACGGCAGGCAGGGAAACCGCGGCTGCGTAGAGCGCGGCGATGGCCAGCGAATCGGCCGGAGACCACGGGGAGAAATCGTCGGGGGGAAAGACGGTGCCCAACGCGGGCAAGGACGCCCTACCCTCGCGCAGCGAAGCGAAGTACTGCGAGACGCCGTCGGCGAACGCATCGAGGATCAACCTGGGCTCACCGCGTGGGGCAAGCGCTTCGTACGACGCCTGCCCGGCCTGGGTAAGCCCGAGGGTGCGGACGGCGATGTCCTGATCGATGAGGGACGGGTCGATGTCGCCGAAGGACTCGGCGAGCCTTCCCTGCGCGGTTCTGCGAAGCATCTCGAGCTGGGGCGCCCGGTCCTTCGCCATCATCCATCCCTCGACGCGGAACGCGTCCCGGGGCGTCGTCGCATAAATATGCACGATGCCGAAGCGATCGCGCACGATGTCCACCGGCGCGTCGAGGCCCGCAACATCGATCCGCTCATCGACGTCGAGCTGGCTGCCGAGCGGTCCGAGCGCGTCGTCCGCGGGTGGAGTCTGCCCAACCTGGACGATGCGGCCATCGGATGTGCCGCATGCCGGCGGAGCAAGGAGCGCGAGGAGGAGTCCAATAGCTGAGCTGGATCGCACGACAGGACGCTACACAGTTCGGAGACCGCGGGGAAGCGTGGCGGCAAGCGATACGGACGGCGGGGCGTGACGTGCGCAAGAAGCGCCAGGAGGCGACGAGGCGCCGGAAAGTGGGCCAAGGCTGGGGGAACATGCCAACTTGGTCCGGATGACGATGTCCGACGTAGCCGATGGCACGAGCGGTCCGGAAGCCCGCGAAGGGGTCCGGTTTCTGGACCCGACTGCGCGGGCGCGGCTGCAGAGCGCGGTGGAAGCGGCGGGATGGGCGCTCGCAGCGCCACGCCGCCTGGATGCGAGTGCGCGGGGAGCGCTTCGCGAGCGCATCGAAGAGGCCATCGAGACCATGCTCGAGCGACGCGGTGCGCCGGCCTGCGGTCTCGGTGTCGCTGCCGACGCGGACATGATCCTGAGCGACCAGCTCTATCGGGCGCGGCAGGTGGGCGTGTCGGGCATCATCGTGGCGCTGGAATCCCTCGCCGCCCTGATCGGACCGTCGGGCGCGCTCGGCGACGACGACAGCGCGACGATCCGGTTTTTCGCGGAAGCGGGCAGGACACGCGCGGTCGGGTTGTGGCTGTCTCCGGCCGACATGGCGTTGCCTGCGTATGGGCCGCCAGTACCGCTTCGCGTCCTGGTCGGCGGAGCGGCTCCGCAGTCGCCTGGCACGACGGTTTCTGCGTCGCGCCCGCGGGAACAAGCCGCGCAGGCGCCGCGCGAAAGCGCTCCGACCGGTGGCCCACCATGGCGCGAATGGGTGAGGATCCTCGAGGGCGCGCAAGGTCCAAAGCCTCTGGCCGCGATCGAGAAGCTGTTCGTCGACGCGTACGTGCCGCTGGCCGATGCGGTGTCACGCCGCCAGGCGGACGAGCAAGCACGGCTATGCGTGCAGCAGTTCCGAGCAAGCTTCGAGAGAAGCTACACCGACGCCTTCGGCGCGTCGAAGGTGACCCGCAAGCGCCCGACGATGGTGCTCGACGTGCCCCAGATTTCGAGCCGCATCGCGAGGCTGCATGGGGCGCGGACGGTATCGTTGCTTCTGGTTGACGGCATGCGCTGGGACGTAGGACTGCACGTGCAACGCATCCTGACGGACCATCTGGCGGGACGCGCCGTGCTCGCCGAACGCATGGTGCTTTGGGCCGCGCTGCCGTCGACGACGCCGATGCAGCTTCGCCTTCTGTCGCGTGGCCCGCAAGGGTTGAGCGAGGTGGTGCCCGACAAAGAAATGCGCGAGAAAGACATCGTGGTACCGCGGGGCAGGACGGCGTCGGTGATGCGCAGGATCAGGATTGCCGGACGAGAGCTTCACAAGCTCGACGTGATTCCATCGCTGCTGGCGGAGCCCGGAGCACCCGAACCCGCGCGGATCGAGGCAATCGGCGAAGCCGTGGCCGCACCCATCGCCAGGTTCGCCGCGGGATTGGAGACACGTACCTTGCTGTTCGTGTTCGGCGATCATGGCTTCACGTTGTCGCCGAGCGACGGAGGCACGGGGCTGGGCGAGGAAGGCGGCGCCTACCCGGAGCAGGTGCTGGTGCCAGCACAGGCATGGCTGGTCGGCGGCGTTCATTGACCCGTCGCCCATGCGAGGCGTTGCCAACTCACGCCTCGGCGGCCCACGGTCGAGGGAGGGGCACACAGTCCATCGAAGACGAAACGCCATCGCCCCGGGCACCGGTTCCATCGACTCGTTCCGGACAGTGTCACGGACGCATCATCTGCTCGAGACGGGGCACGATGAACGCCACGGCGCCTTCTCCCTTGATCCCGCCCTCCACACGCCTTTCGGGCGAGCAGCGCCCGTCGCTCGTGGGTCTTGCAAACAGCGGGATCATCCGAGACAGACATTCGGCATCGGCGAGTGCGGCCTCGTGCATGTCGCGGTCGAATTCAAGAAGCCTGAGCGTAGGGAAGCGCTGGTTCAGCTCGCCCGCGGCGGCGGCCTGGTGGAAGCGCTGGCAAGGTTCGCACCAGGGCGCACCCACGTAGACGATCAGAACCCTGCCCTCGCGACGCGCCCTGTCGGCTTCCGCCCGAATCAGCGAGCGGGCGTCGGCGGTGTCCGGTGGGACCGGTACAATCTGCACCTGTGCGTTGCGCAGCGCAGGCACCGGCATGGCAGACGAAGCGGTCGGAGGCGAGGACGACGACTCGCAGCCAGCGGCGCACACGGTGAGCAGCACCGCACCGAACGCGAGCTTCCCAGTCGCAAGAGCGGTATCGAGGTCGCGGCGGAGAATCATGGCCGGGTCAAGGCGCAAGCGACAAGGTCCGAGAACCAGGGAAGCGGCCAGCAACGGCGGGCTGGGTCGCGGATGCGGAGGATTGGGGTACCACTTGTCGGCACGACCAGGAAGGGGATTTCCTCCCCAACGCCGGCGTGCGCCAGAGACGCGCATGGGAGCTTGCCCGCACCGCGGATTTGTCGACAGCGCGCGGAACGCCGGCGCACCCACCCGAGCTGTTCGACGGCGTTCCGTCAGCTCGGGGCGGGACAGCCCCCGCGGGCAGGTGGCGGCCGCCACATTGGGGCGGATTCCGCCACTTGCGGGGTTTTGCTCGGGGAATAGGGGGCGGCGGAGCGGCGGGAGGGGACGGTTCGGGTGGCGGGGCGCCAGCAGCGTCCGTTCTCAAGGAACGGGAAACCAAGGGATGAGTCGATGGCACCGAAGGTGCTTGGGACGGGGGGCAGCGGTGTCCGCGAAGCGGCAGCGTACGGGCCGTGGAGCGGGCATCGAGGAGGCTCGGGAAGCATTCCCTTGCGTGGCCTCCTGGGAACACTCGGACGGGACGGCAGGTAGGCCCCGAGTCTAA